>Ga0315339_1000784_pt1 | contig 34477 bp, 33 predicted proteins | sample ASW17metaG_FD_204514 | JGI IMG/M metagenome (GOLD analysis project Ga0315339, IMG submission 204514) | Ammonia-oxidizing marine archaeal communities from Pacific Ocean, United States - ASW #17 | ecosystem: Environmental > Aquatic > Marine > Oceanic | place: USA: California | collected 2016-12-05 | reverse complement strand
TACCCATAGCACTATTCATGTAGCCTGAAGGTATAAAAATTCTACCACCTGTTTCCATAACAAAGGTAGTACGAGAACGAGGTGGATCCAATAGCTGAAATTGGACAGTAGGATAATTTTTAAGAAAACTCCAATCAGGCTCTTCAGAAGCAACCTCTAACTCGCCTGTTTTAAACGGGCCAGCTGTTACCATTTCTAGAGGTGGTTTACTGCCAATAGGTCCATCACTGAATCTTGCCACAACAAAAATAGAAATCATTACCAGGAGAATTAGGGCAACAAAGCCTCCTACTACCTTTCCTAAGAATACAAAAAATGTCTTCATGAATTCAATACTGGCACAAACAATGAACTAATAAAAGGATGATTAAAGCAAATCTTAGTTTTGTAAGTCTAGACGGAGGAAATACCTTGGAGGAAATCCTGTTAGAATTCTGAAAGTTAAGGAATGTGCATGTTCTTCCTTAAGCTTATCATGTTGTTTTCCTTCAACAGGAACAGCCAAATAAGAATTCATTTCTCCTTTGTAATTCACCTCTACATTAGGATTAGACAAGGCTTGCCTATACCAAGCTCGGGGCCAATGGTTTGCAGAAACATAAAGTTTACCGTCATTATTTACTGCAGAAAGTACTCTTTGCTTTGCTTCCTGGTTATCAAAAGTAGTAATTACCAAAGTATTTTGATTTGAAGGTTGTGAATAGCCCAACCAAGATTCGAACAAAACAACTATACCTATATAAAGAACTACTAAGCTAATTGAAATTATTTTTAAGATTTTCATGTTAATTATCTTTACTAACTTTATCTTGCTTTTGCTTCATTTCAAAATAATTTGCAGTGTAAATGTTATAAGCATAGTTGTTCTGGGAGGACTTGAACCTCCGACCTCACCCTTATCAGGGGTGATCTCTAAGGGCTTTGGGGAAGCTTCTTATAATCTAAACCATCATAAGGATTTTGAATAGATATTGCATTCGGGTGCACAACTGAGATGTTTATGTCACTACCCGAACTTCCTGTGAAAAACCCACCTACACCACCAGAAGGTGATATATAAATTGTTGCAAATCTCCCGCTTTTTGTATAAACCAAGGTAACTTCTTCACCAACTTTAGAGGACACTAATACCCAACCAGTAGTTAATGTTTCGGTACCATAAAAAATTAAATTCTCTGCCGGACTATAGCCTGAAGTAAGAATAATTCTGCCAGAAATTGATTCACCTGTACCGAGAAGAACCGTTGGGGCTTTTACTATTTGAGCATCTTCTGGAAGTGGCAGGTCTTCTAAAAGATATGCTATTACTTTTCTTTGATTGGCTTGATATTCATCTGTTATCAAGGCACAAGCACTTAGCATAAAGAGGATTATTGCGGAAATTAAAATTCTCATATTCATAAGGATAAGTATGACATTTATTTAACATATGATAAATGACTATTTTTTTATTCCGTATTGGTGGGTCTGGGAAGACTCGAACTTCCGACCTCACCCTCATCAGGGGTATGCTCTAAACCAAGCTAATATTGATTATGAGTTACCCTCAAAGATCATCCCACTGAATCACTTGCAACTCAGGCGTGGGAACCTTTACATCGATGACATCTAACCATCGTAGTGTAATAAAACCGAAATTATGTCCACTTGTATCCAACCAATTAGGATGCCCGGGATCTTTATGGGCAACCACAAACTCCACAGATCCGTCTGCAGAATACTGCACCTCATCTAACGTCAAAGAAGTGGGTCGGTGAAGGTAATCTGCAATTTCATGCCAGCGAGATTCTAAAGCAATATTCCAGTAACGTGTATCGGGTGGCTGCACCCGCATCAGCAAGGCCTCATCATCGGCAAGCTGATAACTACCAATCATATAAAGATTGTCGTTACCACTAATCGCGCCGCCCAAACTCTCTGATGTCGCCTCTATAAATAAATTAGTTTTCTCCATCAGTTCCGGTAAAACCCTTAGATGTAAAGTGGTTAAACTTAAAAAGGCATAGCTGGTACCTATAATGGCGTCTGCAACCTCTTGATCAGTCACTGGACTAAAGGGAAGTGGATCACCCAACACTTCAATATGAAAGGTAGGTAATTCCTCCTTCTCGCGTTGAGCAATATACTGCCGTACCAAAATACCTGATGCATCATCCGGAATTTGCACCCATTGGCCTGGTATATCAGTTGCTTCCTGACTAAGAATCAGTGTGAAGTTTCCTGCTTCATCAAGCTTCAGTGTTTTGTCACTAAGATACGCAAACTGGCGGCGAGGTGTATTGCCTTGACCAGCATTGAACGTTAACCCTAAATAACGAACGCTACCTACATTACCAGTAATTTTATAGTTGTACTGTCCATCAATTGCAACAAATTCATATTCAGCATCTGGATTGTCGCCTCCCACCTTGCGCACTAGGGTATCCATTCTCTGAAAATGCGGCATTCGGGGATTTGCATCGGCAGCTACTTCCACGCTCATAGCTATCACCCGCAACAACCAACGCATACCCTCAGCAGCTTCCTGTTCAGTCCTAGCATCATTGAGCACCATCTGCCGAGAAGCTGCCAGCACCTCCTCAAAATCCAATAGTGCTTGATGTGATGCAAGCGTCGAATAATCCTGATTTGAACTTGTTCCAAAACTCATGAGGGTTGAATACAAAGCTGGACCACGCGGCGCCTGATAACCTAAAAATCCACCAAGAATAATAAGCAGTGCTGCAATAAGAAACTTTTTGATCATAGCCACTATTCCTGTTTTATAAGTTAGATCTTATTTAAATAATACACCAAAATAATTAACCTAAATACCGTACCTTAGGCGTGCCTATGAATAAAGCAATAAGACGCAGGAATAAGGCATGAAGTCTTGTTTACTATATTGGCTGCAAAGCCTATTCTAATGGGGCTAAAGTCTTGGTGAAACTGGTGGGTCTGGGAGGACTTGAACCTCCGACCTCACCCTTATCAGGGGTGCGCTCTAAACCAACTGAGCTACAGACCCGTTTTGAAACGGAATCGCATTTTAGCTTTTATTTCTATAAGAAGAAATAAAAGAGTTAACTGTAGAAACCTTATTTACTTTAATAATATTATTTGCGTAAAGTCTTAAATAAATAAAAAATAGGACCGGAAATTACATAAGCAAAAGCACAGGACACTAATACTATGGGTGGATCTATAGATATCAAAGCTATTATAAAAACAGCAAATAAAATTACAAAAAAAGGAACTCTATTTCTTAAATTAATATCTTTAAAACTGTAATAAGGGATATTAACAATCATCAACAAAGTAACTGCGCCTGTTAAGGTTGCGGTTAATATTGCTAGAGGAAAAGAAACCAATTCGTTTTGAATGCCTGATGCACTTAAAGTCCAAATAAAATAAACAACCAAAGCCGCAGCAACTGGGCTAGGTAATCCAGAAAAATACTTATCATCAGAAGATTCAATTTCTACATTGAATCTAGCGAGCCTTAATGCCGCAGCTGCAAGATAGAGAAAAGAAATAACCCAGCCTATCCTTCCTAATTCCTCAAAACCCCACAAAAATACCATCAATGCTGGGGCTATTCCAAAAGAAATTACATCGCACAAACTATCATATTGAGCCCCAAATGGACTCTCAGCATTTGTTAATCTAGCAACCCTTCCATCTAAACCATCAAAGATTTGTGCTGCAAAAATTGCCATCCCAGCTAATATAAAATTGCTTTCAATAGAAGCAATTATCGCAAAAAAACCTGAAAACAATGAAGCTGTAGTAAAAAGGTTGGGAAGTAAAAAAATTCCTCTTCTCTTAACTTTTTTGCCTTTCTCAGATACTATTTCTTCATGTTCATCATAAAGAGGTGGAATGGAATCTTTAACTTCTTTAGTCACTGTATATTTCTAATTCTTTGTTTTATCTACAAGTTTATTTTTTGATATCCAAGGCATCATTCCTCTAAGTTCGGCCCCTACCTTTTCTATAGAATGTGCATTTGATATTTTTCTGTACTCCTTCATCTTAGGTCCACCAGACCTATCATTACTTGCCTTGCAATCACTTACAAACTCATTGGCAAACTCTCCATTCTGGATTCTAGCTAAAATTTCACCCATGGCTTTCTTAGTTTCATCGGTGATTACTTTAGGACCACTTGTGTAATCTCCAAATTCAGCGGTATTAGAAATACTATATCGCATATTTTCTAAACCACCTTCATAGATTAGATCTACTATTAATTTGACTTCGTGGAGGCATTCAAAATAAGCCATTTCTGGTGGATAGCCAGCTTCTGTAAGCGTTTCATATCCAGCTTGTATTAAGGAAGTCAGTCCTCCACATAGAACTGCTTGCTCACCAAATAAATCTGTCTCTGTTTCATCTCTAAAATTAGTCTCTATTATACCTGCCCTTCCTGCACCTATAGCAGCAGCATATGAAAGACCTATTTCTTTTGCATTCCCAGAAACATCTTTATGAATCGCAATTAAAGAAGGTACACCCGCACCTTCAACATACTGAGACCTAACAGTATGACCTGGACCTTTAGGGGCAATCATAATCACGTCTAAATCTTCTCTAGGTACAATCATTTTATAATGTATATTAAAACCATGAGCAAAAGCTAATACAGAACCTTGCTTTATATTTTTATTAATCTCAGAAGAATAAGTTTCTGATTGAAACTCATCTGGCATCAAAATCATTACCATATCAGCCTCTTTTACAGCTTCTTTAACTTCATAAACTTTAAAGCCAGCTTCTTCTGCTTTACTCCAAGAGGAGGAATCTTGCCTAAGTCCAATAGACACATCAACACCTGAATCTTTTAGATTATTTGCATGAGCATGACCTTGGGAACCATAACCCACAATAGTAACTTTTAATCCTTTTATTAATTCTATGTTCGCATCCTTATCATAATAAATTTTCATATATTTCTCTGGTTAATTTTTTACACTAAAGATTTGCTCATCAGAAGATATTGCTGAGACTCCTGTTCTTACAACCTCCAATAGAGGGCAGTTCTGTAAACTTAAGATAACTTTATCTACTTCAGATGAAGTTCCAATAAATTCAGCTACATACAAACTTTTTTCTTCAGAAAGAATAGAGCAATTTGTTTTATCTAAATGAGATTTATTCTTTGTGTTTACTTCTAATTTAATTAACAACAATTCCCTATCTATTAAATTATTGCCTGTTAAGTCTTTCACCTTTACAACATCAATTAGTTTATTAACCTGTTTGGTAATTTGTTCTACAACCTTCTCATCTTCATGAGTAGTCATAGTTAATCTTGAAACAGTGGAGTCTGAAGTAGGGGCGACAATAAGGGAATCAATGTTATAGCCTCGTTGTGAAAACAAACCAACCACTCTTGAAAGTGCTCCTGCTTGGTTCTCCATTAATAATGATATTACTTTTTGCATTACCAGGTTTTATTTTTCTTATCTAAGTGCATATCTGCTAAGGACATTGATGCTTCTAACATAGGATACACATGTTCATCTGGATCAACATCTATATCTAAAAATACTAACTTATCTGTTAATTTAAAACATTCCTTCATAGCACTCTTTAACTCTTCATACTTCTTTACTTTCATTCCAACATGCCCGTAAGATTCAGCTAATTTTACAAAATCTGGTAAAGAATCCTGATAAGTACTTTGAGATAATCTTCCATCATATTGCATATCTTGCCATTGTTTTACCATACCTAAGGCAGCATTGTTAACATTAATTATTTTTATAGGTAAGCCATATTGAAGACAAGTTGATAACTCTTGGATACACATTTGTATACTCCCTTCACCTGTCACACAAGCCACTGTAGCTTCTGGAAAAGCAAACTGAACTCCCATTGCAGCTGGTAGTCCAAATCCCATTGTTCCTAAACCTCCAGAATTAATCCATCTCCTTGGTTTTTCAAACTTATAATACTGAGCTGCAAACATTTGATGTTGACCAACGTCTGAAGTTACAAAAGCATCTCCTTTAGTTTCCTGATAAAGAGCTTGAATAACTTGTTGAGGCAAGATTTTTGAATTACTTGATTTTTCTTCTAATAAATCATGATTCAAACCATGCTCTTTACGCCAAGTTTTAATCTTTAAGTGCCAAGGCTCTATTTTCTTTTTATCTATTTTATCTTTTTTCTTTTCTAATAAATTCAGTATTTTCCTTAAAACTATCTTAGTTGAACCTACAATAGGAACATCTACATCAATGATCTTATCTATAGAAGCAGGGTCAATATCAATATGTATTTTTTTTGCTTTTAAAGCAAACTTTGCAGGGTCATTAGTAATGCGATCATCAAATCTAGCCCCAACAGCTAAAATTAAATCACTATTATGCATTGCCATGTTTGCTTCATATGTTCCATGCATACCTAACATACCTAAAAATCTATCATCACTTGCAGGATAAGCTCCCAATCCCATCAAGGTATTGGTTACGGGAAAATCTAAAATTCTAGCTAACTCTATCAACTCTTCTGAGGCATTTGCACTGATAACCCCTCCTCCAGAATAAATAACTGGTTGTTTAGATTCTAATAAGAGCTTCAAAGCTCTTTTTATCTGTCCAGGATGTCCCTCATTTTGAGGTTGATAAGAACGAATATGAACATCTTTATTAAAGCTATAATTCAATTGATGATTTGAATCAGTTAGATCTTTAGGTATATCAACAACCACTGGACCTGGCCTTCCTGAAGTAGCTATATAAAAAGCTTTACTAATAATATCAGGAATGTCTTCAGCCTTTTGAACTAAAAAATTATGCTTCACTACTGGCCTAGAAACACCAATCATATCCGTTTCTTGAAACGCATCAGTGCCTATAAGAGGAGCTCTTACTTGCCCAGAAATAACTACTAATGGAATTGAATCCATAAAAGCGGTAGCAATACCTGTTATAGCATTAGTAGCGCCAGGACCTGAAGTTACTATAACAACACCCGGCTTGCCAGATGATCTTGCATAACCATCAGCAGCATGCACTGCTGCTTGCTCATGCCTTACTAAAATATGTTTTATAGCATCTTGCTGGAACAAAGCATCATATATATACAAAGCTGCTCCTCCAGGATATCCAAAGAGAATCTCTGTACCTGCATCTTTGAGAGCTAACATTAATGCTTCTGCTCCTGAAACTCTATTTTTCATGACAATTTTTTCAATAAGTTAAATTATTTACCTGTACCCTTAAAGGAAAGCGAAGAATTGTGACATCAGCTAAGACTAAGTCAAGGAAAAGCCTTCTATCTAGGGAGTCTTACTATAAGTAAATTGAAAATTTCTGTCCCTTTTTATTACTATATCAGCTATTTCAGGTACTTCTTTTAGTATATGAAGTGTTAACCTTTCGTAATGCATAACAAATCTATCCACTTCTTTCCTGCTCATAATCTTATGCTCTTCTTTAGTGCCTACTAGATTTTTACTTAAAGTCTGCTCTTGTAACCATCTACTTTCAAATACCGTTTGAATATCTGGTACTTTTATCATGATCAAAATATCAAATAATGAGAATAACTCCTGATAAGACCCTCTCAAAGCATCATTACTCCACTTCCACCATATACCATTAGGATCTTCTGATTCCTCCAAACTATTAATTGGCCCATCCCAACTATCTTGTCTTTCTGGAGGGACGCCACCACACCATGCATCAAATAAAATAATATCTGGTCTTCCTTTATATATATTCCAATTTTCTTTTGGCACTCTTTCGTCATTTGGTTTTGAGAAAATAGGAATAGGCGTTCTAGTCTCTTCTGTTGCATTAACTAATTGAGAAATTGTGTTAAGACCTAAATCAACATCATGTGTTCCTGGAACCCCTCTTACCTTACACAAAGGATGGATTTCCTCTGACATTCTTAGTCTTTCTTTATATGTTTTATATATATCATCTATAGAGAAACCTACACACTTCTTATTATTATATGAATTAAGAGCAATTTGTAGAAATTCTGATAGAGAAGTCTTACCTGATCCTTGACCCCCGCTTAAACATACCTTCAAAGGCCTATTCTCCTTGCTTAACTCGTTTAAATAAGCTGCAAGAGTACTAACTATATCTACGAAAAAATCTGTTGTCCCTACCTTAATAAACTTCTTATCAGAATGATCTTGCAAAGAAGTTATACTCTTTTGAAGTATCTCTTTACACAAATTATCTTGGGATGATGGAAAATTCATTTTTTATTACGAAGCCTTCTTAAAAGACTAGAAGTATCCCACTTTCCTCCATCCATTTTTTGTATATCTTCATAGAAAGAGTCAACTATATTTACAACTTCTAAATATGAATTATTTTTGTTTGCTTCCTTGATAGCTATGCCTAAATCTTTTCTCATTAAATCAACAGCAAACCCATGCTCATAAAAATCTTCAAGCATTGACTCTGCTCTATTGTCCATTTGCCATGATTGAGCAGCTCCTTTAGATATAACATTAATAACATCTAAACCATTAAGTCCTGCTCTTTCACTAAAATTCAGTCCCTCAGCCAAAGCTTGAATTAACCCAGCTAAACAGATTTGATTTACCATCTTAGTTAATTGCCCTGAACCTGTCTTTCCCATCAATTGACTGTGCTTAGAATAGGTCATAATAAAGGCCTCTACTTCTCTGTAAGGTGGACTCTCTCCACCAGCCATTACTGTTAAGATGCCTTTTTTAGCTCCCACTTCACCACCTGAAACAGGTGCATCGATAAAATGTATGTCTTTTTCTTTAGAAAACAAAAACATTTCTTTGGCTAAATCAGCTGAAGTAGTTGTATGATCAACGATAATTGAATTAGTTTTCATAGAATCTAATAATCCCTTTTCTTTAGCAACAACCTCTCTAACATCTTCGTCTCTGCCTAAACATAAAAATACTATATCGCTAATTTCAGCAACCTCAGATATAGAACCCAAAACCTTTCCTCCAAATCTTTTTTGCCAGTTAACTGCTTTTGATTTTGTCCGATTGTAAACAAAGACTTCGTTCCCTGAATTTTGAATATGACCCGCCATATGAAAACCCATTACACCAAGTCCTATAAATGCTATTACCTTCATATCATTCCTCATTCCATACTATAGTACTCATTCTTCTGAAAGTTTTATCTCTTCTATAAGAATGAAAAAGATGATTTTCATCAAATGTGCATAAACTAGTGCTATTAACTATTAAGCCATAGTCTTGAAGTATATTTTGAGCTGCCCACTGTAAATCTAAATACCATTTTTCTTGAATAGGGCTTGGGATAAAAAAATGCTCTAAACCCCTAGCTTCAAAAATCTCAAATACGTCTTTTCCTACTTCATAATTTTTTGCTGATATACATGGAGCAAGCCATGCTGAAACATTTTCTAATCTAGCCGTAAATAATTTTAATGTAGACTCTATAATGCCTCCTGAAAGACCCCTCCATCCAGCATGAATGGCTGCAATTTCAGATCCTACATTACTTGAAAGAATTATTGGAAGACAGTCAGCAGTTTCTACAGCAATAGCTAAACCCTTTTCTTTAGAATATAAAGCATCAGCATTTACGGTCCTTTCAATATTTTGATTAGATGCTTCTAAAGCTATATTTCCATGCTCTTGTTTCATCCAAATAACAGGTTTTTCAATTAACTGTGTTACAAAATATTTATTTATTTTTTTTTTATTTTTAACTTGTTTTGATTCTATAAGTTGATCTTCTAATAACTTAGTGGTCATAAAAGATATCGTCTTAACTCCTAATCCTTTTGAACTAATTATTAAATCTGGTTTTATCATAAATCTTTTTCTAAATTTTTAATTAAGTTCTTAAAATCATTAGGTAATTCTGTGCTTAAACTAATTTCCTTATCTTTAATAGGATGAATAAAAGATAAAGCTTGGGCATGAAGAGCTTGCCTACTAAATTCACCTACAAATCTCTTCTTCTCTTCTGAAGTGCCTGGTGCAAATCTCTTTTTAATTCCATATACTTTATCTCCAACAATAGGAAATTTTTTAAATGAGAGATGCACTCTTATTTGGTGAGTTCTTCCCGTCTTTAATAAAACACTTAACAGGGTGTAGCCACCTAAACGAGACTTTATCTTATACTCAGTTATAGCCCTCTTACCTGAGTCAATTACACTTTGCTTAGTTCTATTAACTGGATGTCGTCCTATAGGTTCATCAATTATACCTCCTGAAATAGGTGACCCAACTACTAGAGCTAAATATTTTCGCCTAACTGTTCTTTCCTTTAATTGATTTACTAAATTTAAATAAGCAACCTCTGTTTTAGCCACCATCATTATCCCTGAAGTATCCTTATCTAATCTGTGAACAATGCCAGCTCTTGGGAGATAGCCAAGATCTTTCTCATAATTTAAAAGGGCATTTAATACAGTTCCTTTTTTATTCCCCGCTCCTGGATGAACAACAAGACCATACGGTTTATCTATAACTAAAATAGACTCATCTTCCCAGACAATAGAAAGAGGGATATCTTCTGGCTCATTTGATTTATTTTCCTGTTCTTCAATATACAGTTCTATCAATTCACCTCCCTTAAGTATAGTGCTAGGTTTTACTGACTTACCATCCATTGTTAATGCCCCTAGTAGAATCCAATTTTTTATATGATTTCTAGAGTGCTCAGGAAAGATTTGAGCCACGACATAATCTAATCTGGAACCTGAATAAATTCCTAATATTCTTTCTGAAAAAGTTACTATTTTAGTCATGACCAATATTTATTGATGAGATCGTAAATCATAATTGGTGGAACCTAGTAGTATTTTCTCTGTCCAAGACTATTAACCCTATGTAGAATTCTATTATCATAATGAAATTTAAAACTAAAATTACAAAAAAAATAAATCATAAACTCTTTAAACTGATTTATTTATTTAACTTACTGGCTGTATTTACAATTGTAGGATGTTCGTCTACAGAAGAAGCGCCAGAAGAGAGGTTACTTGAAAAGGAGTTATATGATCAAGCCCAAACTAGATTATCGAACGAAAATTTTGCTACAGCTATAATAAGTCTAGAGGCACTCGAATCTAGATACCCTTTTGGAAGATATGCCGAACAAGCACAAGCTGAATTAATATATGCTTATTACAAAAATTATCAATACGAGGCAGCTCAATCTGCAGCAGAAAGATTTGTTAATCTACATCCTAGACATCCTCATACAGATTATGCGTATTATTTAAAAGGACTATCTGGATTTACAAATGACTCAGGTCTCCTGGCTAGATATATTAATACTGATCTTTCTAAAAGAGACGTAACTCAAGCACAATCTTCATTTGATGATTTAAGTGAATTTGTTTCTAGGTTTCCTAAAAGTGAATATGCAGGACATGCAACACAAAGGATGGTGTATCTAAGAAACCTATTAGCTCAACATGAAATAAATGTTGCTGAATATTATCTTGAGAGAAAAGCATTCATAGCTGCCATAGGAAGAGCAAGATATATAATAGAGCACCTCCCGAAAACACCACAAACCCCTAAAGCACTTAATATACTTATAGTTTCTTATAAAGAATTAGGTCATAAAGATTTAGCAGAAAAAAATACTAATATACTGGCAGCAAATTATCCAGAATTTAAAATCTTAAATACACCTTCTGAAGTTTCTGAAGCCACATGGTTAAACACAGTAACATTTGGTTTATTTGGTAAAAAATCTGTTCCAAAGCCTTCTTCATAAACCGTGCTGTTACAAGGCCTTATTCTCATAGTTATAGCTAGTTTATTTTATTTCATTAATAAGAAAATTTCATCACCAAAAAAAATTAACCCTGTCTCAAAGACAATGATAAAGTGCAATAAATGTGGTTTAAATCTTCTTGAATCAGAAGCCCTGAAATATGATGAAGATTGGTACTGTTCTAAAGAACATCTTCCTGACAACTAAAATCTATATCGCAATTTAATAGTAAAACTATCTGTCGTTGGCTCATCCCAAGGTCTTTGATAAATCTTCCCTAAATCATCTTCTTCATCCATTTCTTCTACACGACCCCCTTTTGTATAAACTACATAGAGATAAGCTAAAGGTAAAATCTCATATCTGTAACGTAATTGAAAGGAAACATCGGCAAGAGTAAAAGAAGGAATACTAATATCTACATCATTCAGTTGACCTTTAATATTAGCTAAATAGGCTTTAGGGTTTCTAGCAGTAAATGCAACAAATTGACTCTTTAGTCGTAACTCGTGTTTATTGCCTTTAAACCAGGTTAAATTCAAGGCTGTAACTCTTTTATTTCTCTTATAAGTAGCAAGAAGATCTTCCTCAATCCAGTTTAGCCATTCTTTCTCTTTATCATTGTTATAGCCAAGAGAGAGAACTAAAGTATCTGTTGGAAAAATTCTGATATAACCTCTATAACCATAAGTTTTATTGAAGCTGGGAGAATACTCAGTGCCCTTGCCTGTATAAAGTTTGATACCGTATGTCCAAAGATCATTACGGGGGCCTGCAAAAGCTAGCTTAGATCCATAACCTTTTGGCATTTCTACATAAGGAGCAAACTTATAACTATCTGTAATAACATTGTCCTTGCCTTTCGTTCGATAGAATATTTCAAACTCTAATTCAGCGGTATTTTTAAAATAATTTTCAAATTCAAATGCTAATTTAGCTGGTTCTTGATCTCCGCTAAGATTACTATCAGCTGAAAACATCAGGGTATATTCTCTTCTCAATGTGGAAGATTCTTTACTAAAATTAGTCTGCCTAAACTGAGTTCTTCCACCGAAAAGCATCCAATCATTTCTACCTAAGTACCCCATGTCATTTAAGTCAAGATCTTCATCGAAGTAATAAAACCCTAAATAATTTGATCTATCTTTACTGGGCATATGATTCATGCCCAGTCTGAGACCCAAACCCTCCTTATCATTTACCAATGAATTGAGGAAAATTCCATAAAGCCTCAACTCTGGAGAGTATTTATAATCAAAATCTAGAGTATGGACTGTAGCAGTTCTATCCAAAACTGGGCTATCAACATATGTTCCTAAATAGCCGACCTTTAAGTTGTTATATGTGTTTCTTATTCTGGTTGCATAAAAATCTTTGCCCTGACTAAAATCTTCATCAGCTTCAAATGCTCCCATAAAACCTATCTCAGTATTCTCATTTTGTTGGGTGTAACGAACAGCTAAATTTATGTCGTTACTAACATTCTCTCCTGCTTTCTGATTACAAAGAGCTTTCAGTTCATTAGAATAAGTCTCGCAATTAAAGTCAGGGGTTCCTCCAATTCTTCTAGTGTTTATAACATAGAAGAATCTATACCCCGAGACATCAAACATAGATTGGTTTTCTGCAAAGAAAGGTCTTTTATCAGCATAATAGGTTTCAATATTTGAAAAATTTACTACCACATCATCGCTTTCTACTTGACCGAAGTCTGGGTTAATAGCTATATTTAATTGTTTTCCTGAATCTATCTTCCAAAAAAACTCAGCTCCAGACTTAGTCTTATTTTCTTTCTCTAATCTGTCATTTGTTAAAGTGATATAAGGGAAAAAATCTTTCTTAGTTACCCCAAAGTTCTTAAAAGAATAATCATCTAATAAAGAAATAAAAGGGCTCCTTGTGGGATTTGATTTAATAGTTGCGTATACCTTGCCTTCTGCCATGGACTGTCTAAAGAATCCTAATTTCACTTTTCTGAAATCTCCTTTTTGAACTTTCATTGGAGCTACTGACCAAGGAATAAACATCTCGCAATACCACACATCCTTGCCTTCGCTTGTTGCTGCCTCCCAATCTGTATCCCAATCTGGTTTTTGATCATTTTCATTAGTAAAAACAACATCTCTCATAGAACCACCTAGAGAAACTGAAAACTCATATGCTACGCTAGCATCAGCATTGTAATCAATGATAAAACCAACTCTATCGGCATTAGTTTCCCAAGCATCTCTCTCGTGGAGATTTGACCTCATAGAGGAAGAAGGCTGATAAACTCTAAAGCCTAGATATATACCTTTCTCATTCTCATATACTAAAGTTTGTGTTTTATATAATGGCTTTTCTAATGTAAAAGGAAGTATTTCTCTGTAAAGATCAAATTTCTTAGCACTTTTCCATTCTTCTTCAGATAAAACACCATCTATCTCTATAGCAAAAGTATGAAGACCCATAATTGATACAAATAATATAAGTAGCTTTTTAAGCATTTTGAATTAAATTCTTTATTTAATAGTTATGAAAATTTTTTTAGAAATGACCGGTGGATTATGTGGTATATGATATTTATCCCCTAAAATTAATTGAAGACTGTGTTTACCTTGAACAAGATGTAATATAGATTCAGTTTGACCTCCACCATAATGAATATGAACTTCATCAGAAGGTAAGGCTTTATCTAATTCTGGTAATTTTTGTGCATCTATTAAAAGATGATGATGACCTGTATTCTTCATATCAACTCCAGCTGGAGCTACCCCCATATTGCTCAATCCAAATCTCACTTTAAAAGGACTTTTTAGAACCTCTCCGTCGCTAGGACTTATAAAATAAAGTTGAGCGTCTTCAGAAGAAAGACTTCTATTATTCTCTGCATAAGAAAAAAAAGTCAGAAAAAGTATAATCCCACAAATAAATAATTTTAACTTCATATTTTTGTGAACTCCCCGTCAAGATAGATTAAAGGACTTCTTTTCTTATTATTTTTAATATTAAGCACTTCTCCTAAGAAAATTGTATGAGATAACTGGTCAATAGTTTCTATACATTTACAGAATATATTACTCTGAGCTTCATAGAGAAATGGCGATCCTAAATCATCTAGCCAAGTTCCTGCCTCAAAACGTACTTCTCCCTCCTGCTTACCACTGCATATTTCAGCTATTTCTTGTTGTTCTGAATTTAAGATATTTATACAAAAATTATTATCTAATTCTAAAATCTCATGTATTGCTGCTTTCTTGTTAATACATACTAAAATTGTTGGAGGACTCAAAGATAAGGAGGTAACAGCGGAAGCTGTCATTGCTTGTCTTTCGTCTAACTTTCTAGACGAGACTACGTTAACAGTAGCTGCAAATCCTCTCATTGCATCTATAAATTTTTGTTCTATATTCATGAAGGACAGCAAAATATCATGTATTCTGTATCTATGCTAGATAATTGAGTAAATTAGTGAATGGCTTTAATAAGTTAGAAAAGATATGGTCAACAGAAAAAAATCTTTAAAAGTTATAGGTGGCCAACACAAAGGAAGAATTTTAGAATTTGAGCCCACTAAGGACTTAAGGCCTACTAGCCACAAAACTAGAGAAACTCTCTTCAACTGGCTTATCAGAGATATAGAAAATTCCATATGCTTAGACCTTTTTGCTGGTACTGGAGCTCTTGGCATTGAAGCTCTTTCAAGAAAAGCAAAATCAGGAACTTTTTTAGAAAAAGATAAAAATAATTTTATTAAATTAAAAAAAAATGTTGCAACTCTTCATTTAGAAGCTAAATCTAGAGTAGAAATGGTAAATAGTTTATCTTGGTTAAAAAAACAAGAAAATATTCTAGATTTTGATATTCTTTTTATAGATCCTCCTTTTGGATATGGATTAATTAATAAAATATATTTAATCCTTGTAGAACAAAAGCTAATAAAGAATGGCACTCTGATTTATATTGAAGCTGAAAAAAACATTAATCTAAAAGAAATATGTCATGATTGGAAAGAAATTAAAAATAAAACAAGCAGTCAAACTACGTATAGTTTATTCATAAAGTAAATGAGAAAACTCTGGATCTTAATATTACTTTCAATTTTAGTATCGTTATTAATTAGTGAACTTGGATTTATCGAAGGATTAATTATCTTTAGTAATTCAGGCGATGAATTAACTTTGAATGATTTTATTTATATGGTTATAGGAGCGCTAATAATGTTTTCACTCCTAATTTTCTTTAATTTTATAAGTTTTATAAATTCTTATATAAAGCAATCAAAGAGCGAAAAATAAAAAAATTACTTTCTCTTCATTGATTCGAAAAATTCATCATTGGTCTTAAAGTCTTTCAACTTATCAATAACCCATTCCATAGCAGCAACATCTTCCATTTCATTTAATAACTTCCTAAGTATCGTAATATGACGCAACTCCTCTTCTGTTGTAAGAAGGTCTTCTCTCCTAGTTCCAGTTCTTCTAATATTAATTGCTGGAAATACTCTTTTCTCAGCTATCTTACGATCTAAATGAATTTCTGAATTACCTGTTCCTTTGAATTCTTCAAAAATCACTTCATCCATTCTGGAACCTGTATCAATTAGCGCGGTAGCTATAATAGTTAAACTACCTCCTCCTTCTATATTCCTTGCTGCTCCAAAAAAACGCTTAGGTTTCTCAAGGGCATTCGCATCGACACCACCAGTAAGAATTTTGCCTGAAGCTGCCTGAGTTGAATTGTAAGCTCTAGCTAATCTTGTCAAAGAATCTAGCAATATAACTACATCCTTATTATGTTCTACTAATCTTCGGGCTTTATTTATAACCATCTCGGCGACTTGGACGTGCCTTGAAGGCGGTTCATCAAAAGTACTAGCTACAACCTCACCAACTACAGATCTAGACATTTCAGTAACTTCCTCTGGCCTCTCATCTACCAAGAGAACTATTATCTTACACTCAGGATTATTTTTAGCTATAGCATGAGCCATGCTCTGTAAAAGGAGTGTTTTACCAGCCTTAGGTGGAGAAACTATTAATGATCTTTGACCTTTACCTGTAGGAGCAGTTAAATCTATGACTCTTGCTGATAGATCCTCTGTACTTCCACTCCCCGCCTCTAGCAGCATTCTTTGATCAGGAAATAATGGTGTTAAATTCTCAAAAGAAACTTTATTCTTAGATTTATCAGCTTCTTCAAAGTTTATTTCATCAACCTTTAATAAAGCAAAATAACGCTCTCCATCTTTAGGAGCTCTTATCTTACCTTGGACCGTATCACCAGTCCTTAATGTAAAACGTCTAATCTGACTAGGTGAAATATAAATGTCATCTGGTCCAGCTAAATAAGAAGAATCAGGAGATCTTAAAAATCCAAAGCCATCCTGAAGAATTTCTAATACTCCACCACCTTCTATATCTTCTCCTTCTTTAGCTTTCTTCTTTAAAATGCTAAAGATTACATCTTGTCTTTTTGAGCGAGCAGCATTTTCTACTCCAAGCTCTTCCGCCAAGGTAACTAGGTCTTCTACTGGAGATTGTTTGAGTTCTGATAAATCCATATCTAGATAAGTAATGAATAATTGTGAATTAAAAAAAGGGCTTACGAGTATCTTTGATGAAAGATTAGATCAATCTAACATCTGTTAAAAGTATCGTCTAGTTAAATATTAGTTTCTATAAATTCTGTTAATTGAGTTTTACTAACAGCTCCTACCTGTTGAGCGACGACTTCACCATCTTTAAATATAAGAAGAGTTGGAATACTCATAACATTTTGAGCAGCTGCAGAAGTTTGATTAGCGTCAACATCTAGCTTTCCTACTTTTATAGTTTCAGAAAATTCATCTGCTAACTCTTCTACAATTGGGCCTACCATTTTACAAGGGCCGCACCATGCTGCCCAATAGTCAACTAAAACTGGTTTATTACTTTTGATGACTTCTTCTTCAAAATTATCATCGGTAAAAGTGACTACGCTCATTTATTACCTCCAAGGTTAAAAAAAGGGATTGTTTCGAGAAATTGACAGGCATTTGATTTATTAATCATATTATTGGTATAAAATACTTATTTTTCAAGTATAAATTTTGATTTACATTTCAATATAGATGGAGCTGTTATTTCAGTAATGCAAAAAATTAGTTATATTTTTATATTTTTTTTAACTTTATTAGGCCAAGGAATCTATGCTTCTAATGAAACAGAAGAAATTATCATTACGGGCTCCCACATTAAAGTTACCGACGAAGAGTCATCACCTGTCGAAATATTCACTTCCAAAGACCTAGATAACCTTAATATTTCATCAATAGCAGAAATATCAAAATATCTAAGCTCAAGTTCAGGGTCTCATTTTCAAACTAACACTATGGATGGAGTGGATCAGGGTATGTCCTCCATTACACTGAGAGGATTAGATCATGCCTCTACTTTATTGCTCATAAATTCTAGGCGGCAAACATTTTCAGGGACACCTTCTCATGAAGGAGAAGGTTATATAGATGCAAATATTATTCCAAAGAATGCCGTTAAGAAAGTAGAAATTTTAAAAGAAGGTGGAACATCTTTATATGGCTCTGATGCGGTTTCAGGAGTCATAAATTTTCTTACTCACAAAGAGTTTGAAGGCATAGAATTAGATTTTAGCTCACAAAAAACTGATAACTATAATCAAGGAGACCATATCATTGGAATCTTATTAGGAAAAAAATTTAAATCTTCAAACCTAGTAATTGCTCTAAATTTCTTAAAGAGAACTAATCTTTCAGCATCTGAAATACCTGGTATAGCTGAATTTGGATTAAGTACTTTAGGGAATACTTTTATACTGACTGAAGATGACAGAGTATTATCAGGAGATTACCAAGGAAACTATGTAAAAGGACAAAAAATACCTGACCCTAAATGTTTACAAAATGGTGGTGTTCTCCAATTTGGATTTTGTAAGTTTAAATACGGTGAGAGATTTAATATTGTAAACAATGAAGATCATAAGAAATTTTATTTTAATTACCATAAAGATTGGAATAATTCTTCTTATAATGCGACTTTAATAACATCTAATGTTAAGGTAAATGATAATCCTCAATCCCCTTCTTACCCAGCTTTAAGCTTTCTTTCAAGGCAAGTTCAACCAGACCAAGGAGGCAACCCTTTTAATGTTCCGGTAAGATGGCTTGGAAGGCCTTTAGCTGCAGCATTTCCCTCTCCCTTTTCACCTAAAGATATATTTCAATATCATTTTAGTAATACTGTCTATATTGATGTAAGAGATAATTTAGACCTTCAATTATCTTTAACAACAAGTAAGCACTCAAATGACCATTACAGGCCGGACACTATTAATTCTAGGTTTGAAAATGCCATAGATGGAGTAGGAGGCTCTAATGCTGATCAAAAATGGAATTTAATTGACTCCTTAGCTAATCCTATATCTCTTATGGAATATATCAAAGGAGCTGAGACATCAAATAGAGTTGGCGGTCTTTCATCTCTAAATGCGATTCTAAGAACTTCTATAAATAAGACAGATATTGCTCTCGGCACTCAACTTGATAGAGAAACTTTAAACATATCGTATGGAGACTTATCTAGAGCCGAATTTGATTCAGATGGAAAAATGCTTAAAACTGCTGATCTTCTTTTCTTAGGAGGAGGAAAGAATGTATCAGAGTCTAGAAATAAAAGAGCGGCATTCGCAGAAATATCTAAAAATTATCTTGATAACATAAATATACTTCTTGCAGGAAGATATGAAAAGCTTGATAACTTTTCCAGTTTTGATCCAAAACTTTCTATTAAATTGGATAATAAAAATTTTCTTCTTAGAGGTTCAATTGGTACAAATTTTGTTTCACCTTCCATGGCACAAAAATATTCATCAGACATACAACTTGGAAGTGTGAGATACCTTAATGAAACTCCTTTTGTCAGACAAGCTCTCCTAGGAAATCCTGATTTAAAAGCAGCTGAATCAAAAAATACAAATATTGGTTTTATTTATAGATTTAATGAAGATCTAAAAATTTCTCTTGATTACTGGAAAATAGACTACAAAAATAGAATTGAAGTTGAGAGCGCACAGCAATTAATACTTTCCGATCCATTCAATCCTGCGATAACTAGAGACAATCTAAATAACATTATAGCAGTAAGCACCTCTTATATTAATGAAGAAGAAACTAAAATAAGAGGTATGGATTTTTCAATAAATTATGAAACTTCCTTTGATAAGCTGGGTAATTTTACATTTAAAATACAGGGCACTTCATTACATAAGTTTTTAACCCCAGAACATGAAACCCATAGTGACCACGAAGATGGAACCGATGAAGAACACGTGACAATGATTAATAGAGTAGGAAAGTTCAATTATGATGCTCACACTCATTCTTTACCAAAGCTCAGATTAAACGCTTTCACTTCTCTTAAATTTGGAAAATCTAGTTTAGGATTAAATATAAGATATATCGATAGCTACGAAAATAACACACCAATTAATCAAAATGCTCTAAATCTTGGCTATAAAAATATCGTAGATTCTTTTTTAACTTATGATTTTTCAGTAAAAAAGAATTTTAGACTAAAAAATAATAATTTATCTATAGGATTAGCTATTATCAATTTGTTTGATGAAAAAGCCCCTAAATTATACAACGCCCCCGACTTTAGTTTTGATACTAGAGTTCATGATCCTAGAGGGAGATTATTAAAATTAAGTTTTAAAATTAGTCACTAGTTGTAACAGCTCCTGAAGATGCTGAACTTACTGACTTAGCATATTTTAACAGAACACCTCCAGTATCTTCTCTTTTAGGAGAAACCCATTTCTTTTTTCTTTCTTTAAGAATATCTTTAGAAACCAATAGATTAAGCTCATTTTTTTCAGCATCTATTTCTATTTGATCTCCATCCTCAACAATTGCTAAGTTTCCTCCAACAAATGCTTCTGGTGATATATGTCCCACAACAAAACCATGAGTTCCTCCAGAAAATCTTCCATCCGTTAAAAACGCTACTTTATCTCCTAAGCCCTTACCCATAATTGCTGCAGTAGGGCTCAGCATTTCTCTCATACCAGGACCTCCTTTAGGTCCTTCATACCTTATTACTAAAACATCTCCTTCTTGAATTCTATCACCTAAAATAGCTTCCATTGCTGCTTCTTCTGAGTTAAAGGTTATTGCTTTACCTCTAAAAGAAGTTCCCTCTTTTCCAGAAATTTTAGCTACTGCTCCATCATCGGCCAGGTTTCCATATAACACTCTTAAATGACTATCGCTCTTGATGGGACGATCAAAAGACCTAATGATATTTTGGTCATGCTTATAAGGTTTAACATCCTTTAAATTATCTCTTAGAGATTTACCAGTAACTGTCAGTACTTCTCCATGCAATAATTTTTTTTCAAGCAAAGTTCTCATCAACGGCTGTATACCCCCTATAGATATAAGTTCAGACATTAGATATTTTCCGCTTGGTTTGACATCTGCTAAGACAGGCATGGTCTTTCCTATCCTTGTAAAATCATCGAGAGATAGATCGACACCTGTTTCATGGGCAATTGCTAAAAGATGTAATACTGCATTAGTGGAACCTCCTAGCGCAATGGTTACTGAAATAGCATTTTCAAATGCTTGTTTTGTCATAATATCCTTAGGTTTTATATCTTGCTCTAAGAGATAACTCACTGCCTTTCCAGCATTTAAGGAATCTTGACTTTTCTCCGAAGAAATTGCTTCTTGAGAGGAACTACCAGGTAAACTCATACCCAAAGCTTCTATCGCTGAAGCCATTGTATTAGCAGTATACATCCCTCCACATGACCCTGGACCCGGAATAGCATTTTTTTCAATATTCAATAACTCTATATCCGAAATATTCCCTGAAGAATGAGCTCCTACTGCTTCAAAAACAGAAATAATATCTGTCCTATCTTTTCCTGGTTGGATACTTCCGCCATAAACAAATACAGAAGGCCTATTCAATCTTGCTAAAGCCATTAAACAACCAGGCATATTCTTATCACAACCCCCAATAGCTACTAGACCATCAAAACCCTGGCCACTGCCTACCGTTTCAATTGAATCTGCTATTACCTCTCTTGAAACTAAAGAATATCGCATTGCTTTAGTGCCCATAGATATACCATCTGAAACAGTTATAGTATTAAAAATTATTCCTTTGGAACCACTGCTATCTGCTCCTAAAAGAGCTTTTTGTGCTAAATCATTAATGTGCATATTGCAAGGGGTAACCATACTCCACGTTGAGGCTATACCTATTTGTGGCTTTTTAAAGTCTTCTTCTTGAAAACCAACAGCCCTGAGCATAGCTCTAGATGGGGCTTGCTCATTTCCATCTACTATTTTTGATGAATATTTTCTTTTCTTATCTTTCACTTTAAAACCTAATTACTTAAATTTTAGGTTAGTTACGAAAGAAGATAAAGACATCTAGGTTAATGAGGCAGATAATAATTCCTGGGTGTATGAATGTTGAGGATTATTAAAAACCTCATTACATGAACCCTCTTCTATTATGTTTCCATCTTTCATGACATAAATATAATCAGATAGATTCTGAATTACCCTTAGATCATGACTAATACATAAGTAAGATAGATTGTATTTCATTTGTAATTTTTTTAATAAGTCAAGAATTTGGATTTGAATTGAAACATCTAAAGCTGAAGTCGGTTCATCTAATAAAATTAACTTTGGTTTTAAGACTATAGCTCTTGCTATAGCAACTCTTTGTCTTTGTCCCCCTGACAATTCATGAGGAAACTTATTAATATTATCTAAATGTAGACCCACATCTTCAATAGCTTGATTAATACTCATCTTTCTTTTTGCTGCGCTTTTTCCCCTCTCATGCACTTTAAGACCCTCTCCTACTATTTCTCCAATGGTCTGTCTTGGAGATAAAGAACCAAAAGGATCTTGAAAAACTATCTGAAAATCTCTTTTTATACCCCTTAATGATTTTGGATTAAATTCTTTTAGATTAGCTTCCTCAAAGAATACTTCACCACTATATTTTTCTAAGCCTATCAAAGCCCTTGCTAAAGAGGATTTTCCAGAACCTGATTCTCCTACTAATCCAACTGTTGAGCCTTTTAGTAAAGAGATATCTACGAAATTAACTGCTTTTAGATATTTTTGTGTCTTGAAGGGATTGTTTTTCTTAAGTTTATACTTAACGCTAAGGTTTTTAGTTCTAAGCATAAATTCTTTGTCTTTACTCTCAAATGGCTTAGCCTGGGGAACTGAGTTAATAAGTTTTCTGGTGTAAGCATCTTTAGGATTATTAAAAATTTCTTTAACCAAACCTTCTTCCACAATTTTTCCATCCTTCATTACACATACGCGATCAGAAAACTTTTGGACTATGTTTAAATCATGTGTAATAAAAAGGATTGCCATTCCCATTTGTTCTTGCAGATCTTTTAAAGTCTTTAATAGAGACTTCTCTACAGTCACATCTAGAGCAGTAGTAGGTTCATCAGCTATTAATAAATCCGGATTATTTGCTAGGGCCATAGCAATCATAATTCTTTGACGTTGACCTCCAGATAATTGATGAGGGTACGACTCTGCTTTTAATTTAGGCTCTGAAATTTTGACCTGTTTTAGTAATTTTAAAGTTTCCTTTTTTGCATCCTTTCTACTTAATCGTTGATGAACTGTGAGAACTTCATCTATTTGACGTCCAACTTTTTGATAAGGATTTAGTGAAGTCATAGGTTCTTGGAATATCATAGAAACTTTATTGCCTCTCAATTTTCTAATTTGTTCACTTGAAGATCCTATTATTTCTTGGTCTTGGAACTTTATAGATGACTCTAATGAATGAGATGCGATGGGATATGGCAACAATTGCATTATAGACATTGCGGTAACTGATTTTCCAGATCCTGATTCTCCTACTAAAGCCAATGTTTTACCTTTTTCTAGATTGAATGAAATGTCTTCTACAGCTTTAAATTTTCTCTCAAAGGTATTGAACTCAATTGTTAAGTTATTAATTTCTAGCAAATTATTATTCATTAAAATATCAATTAAAAAGATAATAAATCATCACAGGCTTCTTTAATTGCCGATCTGCATTCTGGAATTATGCCAAATTGGGCAAAGGCATGAACAAACCCCTTTTGCTCTTTATGTATTACATTTACACCTGCCAACTGAAGTTGTTTAAAATATTCTTGCCCTTCATCCCTAAGGGGATCAAATCCAGCAGTGACAATTACTGATGATGGTAAATTTTTAAAGTTTTGTGCTAATAATGGACTAGCTAAAGGATTAGTTTCCTCAGAATTTCTATTTAAATAATTATGTTTAAACCAATGCATCATATCTCTAGTTAATAGAAAACCTTTATTAAATATGGTATACGACTCAGTTAACATTCTTAAATCAGTAACTGGATATAATAAAAACTGTGCATAAGGTAATGTTTTATTTGCATCTCTTCTAGCTAAACAAAGAGCTGCTGAAAGATTCCCGCCAGCACTATCTCCTCCTGTATAAATTTTGCTAGGGTCTAGTTTAAATTTCTTAGAATTATTAATTAACCATTCAAAAGCATAGTTACAATCGTCTAAAGGGATAGGAAATTTATACTCGGGTGAACGTCTATAGTCTAGAGAAAATACTTTAATGCTAAGCAAGAATGCCAGATACTTACATAAGTTATCATGACTTTCTAGATTTCCAGAAGTAAACCCTCCTCCATGAAAATAAAGAAGAGCTTTATTTGAAGAATTTTCTATTAAGTACTCTCTTATTTCTACAGAACCATTATCTACTTCGAGCTCATGATCTTTTGTTTTCATATTATCAGAGGAACTGGAATAGAATGACATTGGGTTTGGCTCATCATAATTATTTCTAAAATCAGAAGCAGTTAAAATCTCATAATCAACTTCTAATTCATTCTCTGGTGTAGATAACATGAGTTGAAAACTAGGTAGTAATTTTCTTCCCTGCAATTCTATTTGCGCCTTCTTTGATAACTTTAATTGAATGAATTTTGGTAAATTCATCATGATAATAAGAATTAATTTCTTTAGCATTTGTTACCTCAATATAATTTTAAAAGGAAAAACTTCTTCTTGATTTAGAAAAAAATCACAGAGAATATAACCTTTTTTGAAAGAATTCAGATCTAATCCCATTAACATTAAATGACGGCCTCCTTCAGTTAAGTAAATTTCTTGTCCTGACCCAATATTTAAAACTTTTTCCATCATCATAGTAATCATCTGATTATCTGAATTTAATACAGTATTATGGAATATAGAAGATTCAACTCCACTGCACCGAATACTTATAATTTGTAAGTTTTGCATAGAAAAATTGGATATAGTCATATACGCTGCAGTAGATGACTGGCCTTTTATAGGAAATTTAGCATAAGCTTGGGATATACTTAAGGATGTATTGCTGGTTTGTTTTGTACAAGATAGAAAAAAAAGAGTGATGAAAGAAATTAGTAATATTTTATATAAATTATTTTGAATACTCATTTAAAGTTTATATTTACTAGCATTGTTATTTTACAGTTTGCATATAATAACCCGCTTGGTGCAAATTCTGATATTAACTCTTTACTCCCTCAATCAGATGTTATTTTAAATGAGAACAAAGCTTTCAATTTTACTGCAATGATTATAGATGAAGGGACCTTACAACTAGATTGGAACCTTTCAAACAATATATATTTATATAGAGACAAGATTTTAATATCTAGCGATAATGAAATCTCCGTGAAACCTATGCCTGAGGGCGAAATAAAGACTGATAAATTTTTTGGAAAAATGGAAGTTTTTTATGATAACTTATCTACTAGCATTAGATATAACAAAGACAAAAATCCTATAATTTATGTTTCATATCAAGGATGTAATGAAAATGGTTACTGCTATCCTTTAATAAAGAAAGAGATTTCAATAATTAATAGTCAATTAAATATAAAAAATAAATTGTAAATAAGTATCTAAAAGCTCTTAATTTCTTTCATTTTCTTATAAAATACTATTTCTATCATTATGGCAAATTTTCTTCTACTAAATGGACCCAACTTAAATCTCTTAGGATCTAGAGAACCCGAACTCTATGGCAAAGATACTCTCAAGGATATAGAATCAAAATTATCAGTTATAGCGAAAGAAAAAGGTTCGGCACTAGAGGTATTCCAAAGCAATGCGGAACATGATTTGGTAGACAAAATTCAGGCAGCTAAAGAAAATGATATAAAATGCATAATTTTTAACCCAGGAGCCTTAACCCACACCAGCATAGCTTTAAGAGATGCATTATTGGCTGTTGAGATACCTTTCATAGAAATACATATATCAAATATCTACAGTAGAGAAGACTTTAGAAAAGACTCTTTTCTATCGGATATTTCTATTGGTGTTATCTCTGGTTTAGGCCCGAAAGGATATGAATTAGCTTTAGAAGTTGCAATTGAAAAATATGGGAATGAATAATAATGGATATAAGAAAAGTAAAAAAACTAATTGAAATGCTGGAATCCTCAAACCTTGAAGAAATAGAGATCAAAGAAGGAGAAGAATCCGTAAGACTTGTAAAAAATAAAAGTGCTACCTCCTTAACAAATGCTCCTTTTATTGCTTCTGAAGTTCAAACTCAAGAAATTACAGAACCCAAAAAAGAAACTGAACCTGAAGTTATAACTGGAAATCAAATAAAATCGCCCATGGTTGGTACTTTCTATTCATCACCTTCTCCTGGAGCTAAGCCATTTGTTGAGCCTGGGGACATCATCAAAGAAGGTGATGTGGTATGTATAGTTGAGGCTATGAAAATGATGAATGAAATTAAATCTGATTTCTCAGGAACCATCAAAAAAGTACATCTTGATAATGCTGATCCAGTAGAATTTGGCCAAGCACTATTTACTGTAGAATAAAAATTTTAAATGTTAACTAAATTAGTTATTGCTAATAGAGGAGAAATTGCTCTAAGGATATTAAGGGCCTGTAAGGAGTTAAATATCAAAACAGTGGCAATTTATTCTGAACCTGATAGAGATTTAATGCATGTAAAAATGGCAGATGAATCAATATGCATAGGACCTGCCGACTCTACAAAAAGTTATTTAAATATCCCAGCAATTATCAGTGCAATGGAATTAACAGGTGCTGACAGTGTTCATCCAGGGTATGGCTTTCTTGCTGAAAATCCTGACTTTGCTGAAAAAGTAGAAAAAAGCGGATTTAATTTTGTTGGCCCTTCAGCTTCTGTTATAAAAATGATGGGAAATAAAATATCTGCTAAAAAATTTGCTGAAGAATCAGGATTACCAATTGTACCAGGATCAAATAGACCAATAGATAATAACCCTGAAGAACAAGCTGAAGAAGTGGGTTACCCCCTAATCATAAAGGCAGCCTCAGGAGGTGGAGGACGAGGAATGAGAGTAGTAGAAAAGAGAGAAGATTTAAATAGCTATATTAAACTTACTCGAAAAGAAGCAAAAGCTGCTTTTGGGGATGAAACGGTATATATAGAAAAATATTTAACTTCTCCTAGACATATAGAAATTCAAATTCTAGCAGACCAGCATGGTAATATCATCCATTTGGGAGATAGAGATTGTTCTTTACAGAGGAGACATCAGAAAATTATTGAAGAAGCACCAGCCGTAGGAATCCCTCAGGAAGAAAAAGATTTAATGTATGAAAAATGCATTGAAGCATGTAAAAAATTGAATTATGTAAGTGCTGGTACATTTGAATTCCTTTACGAAGATAATAATTTTTACTTCATAGAAATGAATACTAGAATTCAAGTGGAACATCCTGTGACAGAACAAATAACAGGTTTAGACATAGTAAAAATGCAGCTAAGAATAGCTAGTGGCGAAAAAATCTCTGTTCAACAAGAAGACATTATCTTCAGAGGCCATGCCATAGAATGTCGTATTAATGCTGAACACCCTAAAACTTTCTTCCCTTCCCCAGGAAAAATAACAGATTATCATCCTCCTGGAGGTATAGGGGTAAGAGTAGATTCTCATATTTATCAAAACTATAATGTGCCTCCTTTTTATGATTCTTTGATATCTAAAATAATAGTTAGAGCTAATGATAGAGAAGATACAAGAGTTAGATTATTGAGAGCTTTAGATGAAATGCAAATCTCAGGAATAGATACGAACCTAGATACCCATAGAAATCTTATTAATGATGAATGCTTTATAAATGGGGACTTTGATATTAATTATCTAGAAAAGAAATTCAATTCTGAATAATGCAACAAGATAAAGAATTATATAACCCATCAGAAGTAGAATCTAAAGCCCAAGAATACTGGGAAAAAAATCAAACATTCTCAGTTACAGAAGATACCTCCAAAGAAAAATTCTACTGCTTAAGCATGTTCCCTTATCCTAGTGGTGCTTTGCATATGGGTCATGTAAGAAACTACACAATTGGAGATGTTATTAGCAGATTTCAAAGAATGTTGGGTAAAAATGTTATGCAACCTATTGGTTGGGATGCATTTGGCTTACCAGCTGAGAATGCTGCAATAGAGAATAAGGTTCAACCATCAGAATGGACTTCAGATAATATAACTAAAATGAAATCCCAACTAAAAAGATTGGGTTATGCATATGATTGGAAAAGAGAATTTGCTACCTGTGATGAAGATTATTATAAATGGGAACAATGGTTTTTTTTAGAGCTTGTAAAAAAAGGATTAGCTTATCAAGAAGAAGCTGAAGTGAATTGGGATCCTGTTGATCTAACAGTCTTAGCCAATGAGCAAGTCATAGATGGAAAAGGATGGCGTTCAGGAGCAATCATAGAAAAGAAGATTATTAAACAATGGTTTCTTAAAATTAGTAATTTTTCACAAGAACTTTTAGATGGCTTAGACTCTCTTGAAGGATGGCCAGATCAAGTTAAAACAATGCAAAGAAATTGGATTGGTCTATCTGAAGGCATGGAATTCAATTTTAGAATAGAGTCAGTGAAAGATGAGATTAAAGTCTTTACAACAAGACCAGATACTATAATGGGTGTATCTTTTATAGCTATTTCTCCTAGCCACCCAATAACAATAGCTCAATCAGAAGGAAATTCAGAGCTTAAAAAGTTTATAACACAATCCAATCAACTTAAAGTCTCTGAAGCTGATCTTGCTAAACAAGAAAAAGTGGGAATTGATACAGGCTTATTTGCGATTCATCCCTTCTCAGGTGAAAAGATACAAATCTGGTCAGCTAATTTTGTAATAAGTGATTATGGCTCAGGAGCTCTAATGGGTGTGCCTGGACACGACCAAAGAGACTTTGAATTTGCAACTAAATACCAACTTCCCATTAAACAAGTTATTAAATCGTCGGAAGGGGAGGATATTTCAAAAAAAGCTGTTCTAAACAAGAATACGTTGATGAACTCAGATGAATTTAATGGTCTTAATTATGAAGAAGCTTTTGAAAAAATCTTAGCCAAATCTATAGCTCTTAAATGTGGTAAAAAGGAAATTAACTATAGACTAAGGGATTGGGGTATATCTAGACAACGCTATTGGGGCGCTCCTATTCCTATACTCAAAGATTCCTCAGGTAAAAATTTACCAGCATTTGATTTACCTGTTGCTCTACCAAAAAAGGTTAAATTTGATGGAGTATCGTCTCCACTAAAAAACACACCTAGTTTTATTAATGTAAAACATGGCAACAAAAAGTATCAAAGGGAGGTAGATACTTTTGATACCTTCTTTGAATCGTCTTGGTATTTCGCAAGATTCCCTTCTTTTGATAGTGACAAATCAATGTTAGATAAAAGAGCTGACTATTGGCTTCCTGTAGATCAATATATTGGCGGAATTGAGCATGCCATCCTACATTTACTGTATTCAAGATTCTTCTATAAGTGCCTTAGAGACCTAGGATTAGTGAAAGGAAATGAACCCTTTTCAAAACTCTTGTGTCAAGGCATGGTACTTAAAGATGGCTCTAAAATGTCTAAGTCTAAAGGAAATACTGTAGACCCTGAACCCTTAATTAAAGAATATGGTGCTGATACAGTCAGACTTTTCACTATTTTTGCAGCTCCTCCAGAACAGTCATTAGAATGGTCTGAAGAAGGTGTGAAAGGAGCATCAAGATTTATAAAGAGAATCTGGAAATTGGTACATGACCATGTCGAAGCAGGTATACCATCAGGAAAAGTTGATCAAATACTTGAAGAAGATGCTACAAAACTAAGAAGAAAGGTTCATCAAACTTTAGCTAAAGTAAAAGATGACTACGAAAGGAGGCAAACATTTAATACGGCCATAGCTGCTGTAATGGAATTAACTAATTCTATTCCCAATAATTTTTTGGATACTAGAGCAACAGATATAAATAGAAAAATAGTGCATGAATGTATCAGATCAATATTATTAATGCTCTCACCAGTTACTCCGCATTTATGCCACCATCTATGGAAGATATTAGACGAACCTGAAAATATAGTTAACGAATTATGGCCTCAAGAAGATAAAAAAGCCTTAGAAGAATCTGAGATGGAAATAGCTATCCAAATAAATGGAAAATTAAGAAGTTCCATCACAGTAAACAAAGGTATGCCGCAAGTAGAAATTGAAGAAATTGTTCTAGCAGACAAGAGTACAAGGAAATTTATCGATAAAGAAAAAATTAAAAAAATTATTTATGTTCAAGATAAACTTATTAATCTTGTAATTCATTAAGAAAATGAATGTCATAATCTTTAAATACGCCTTGCCTATAATAACCATAATAATGTTATCTAATTGTGGATATAAACTTAGGAATTATGAGAACATTTTTCAAGACGCATCAATACAGATCCTCTTTGAAGACACTAAATTGAATCAAGAATTTGTAAGCTTATTCAAATCTACTCAAAACGTTGGATCTTTAATCCAAAATAATGCCAATATAGAAACAGACTTTATAATTGAAATATATATACACTCTCTTGATAAATACTCCATTGCCCTTGATAGAGGCATTCAGACCTCTGAAGCAAGACTAGAATATTCCCTAGAGTACTCAATTAAAAGTGAGGACTCTACCCAGAAATATTTTGATCAAATTTTCTTTGAAAAGTCATTTCCTTACGATGAATCAAGAATCTTAGCAGGCAATATTCAACAAGAAATAATTCTAAGGGAATTTATCTCTAAAGCTATTAGAGCTATTATTTTATCTGCTAAACTAAGATTCAAATAAAGTAATTTAAATGCAAATCTCTTACCAAAATATAGATGAGTCTCTAAATTCTTTAGATAAAATCTATGCTATCTCTGGTGATGAACCTCTGTTTATACAGGAGACAAAAGAAAAAATAAGAAAGAAATGTATTAATGCTGGATATACTGACAGAGAATCAATTGTTGTAACAAAAGATTATAACTGGTCATATCTTTTAAAATCTTCAGAGAATATAGATATGTTTGATGATCAGAAAATACTTGAATTAAAGATGGCTGGTAATGGTCCTGGCATTAATGGAAGTAAGGTTCTTAAGGCCTACTTGCAGCAACCAACTGAGTCTCAGATCTTGATTATCAGTCTAGAAGGTTTAGACAAAAAAACTTTATCTGGTACATGGGTTAAAGATTTACAGAAACATAGCACATTCATAACAGTACAATCTTTAAGAACTTCAGAAATTACTCCTTGGATCATTCAAAGAGCTAAACAATATAATTTAGAATTTACTCCAGACGCTACTTCCCTTTTGTTAGAAATGACAGAGGGTAATCTATTTACAACTTTACGAGAAATACAAAAACTATCTCTACTGCATCCAAATGAAAAAATAGATTATGAAAAAATGGCTAACGCCATAACTAATTCCTCTATCTATGGAGTATTTGATTTAACAAATGCTTTTATTGCAGGAAATAAAAAGAAAACCATAAAAATATTTGAATATTTTAAATTAGAGGGTGTTGCTGAACTTCAGATCTTAGGCTTGTTATCAAAAGAACTAAGTAACCTATACTCTGTTAAGACAACCGGAAGTACAAAAAATATATTTGGTCCCCAATTTTACAAAGATAGATTACTACAGGCTTCAAAAAATCTATCTTTAAGTGATATTAAGAAAGGACTAGTGAAAGTCGCTGATATAGATGCGGCATCTAAAGGCCAAGGAACACAAAGCTCTTGGCAAGGGCTAAGACAATTAACACAACTATTTTTCTAACTTTAATACTTCCCTACAAATTAATACTTTGAACATATTCAGTCAACACTGAATGCCAGATAAGATTTTTTTTATCATATTTTATCTCTATGTCATCAATAGTGGCCACTGGCTGTAACTCTTTTGTTGAACTTATGTACCAAACTTCATGAGCTTGAGAAATTTCATCAAGAAAGACATCCCTTTCCTCTAGCTCGAGACCCATAACTTTAAGTAAATTCTTAATATGATTCCTAGTTATACTATTTAGGATTTTGTTATCTAAGTTTGGCGCGATAATTGACTGACCTATAACTAAGAAAACACTTCCTGCAGCAGATTCCGTTATTCTTTTGTTGTTGTGCAGCAATACTTCATCATAATTTGAATTAGAGTTTAATATAGAAAAGATGTTCGGCATTAAAGAAGTTGTTTTAATATCACATCTTGCCCATCTTAGATCTTGATGGCTAATTAAATTTAATCCTTCACCATAACTCTTATCTCTGTATGGATTTAAAGATAATTCAGAAGAATATATAAAATTAGTTGGAGCGGTATTTATAGAAGGTCTATGCCTTCTAGTATACTCTGACCCTCTAGATACCTGTATATAGACTACTTGGTTATTCCAACCATTCCTATTAATAAGTTCGTTTATAACCTCAATAAATTTATTTTTTCCAATACTATCCTGTATGAAAACCTTATCTAAATTATCTAATAACCTATCCAGATGCTCGTTTACAAGGAATGGCTTCTTATCGTAGACAGGGATAACTTCATAAATACTATCCCCAAATAAGAAACCTCTATCAAATGGCGAAATAGAGACTTGATCCCGAGGTACAAATTTATTATTTAAATAAGTCCATATCATTAATCCTTTTTTTCTTCATCCTCCATGAGAAAACTATATATAAAAAGCTGTAAACTTGACCACACTCTATTTATTATCCCTTTCGATAAAACCGTGGAGCCAGCCACTAAATCGCCTCTATAGAGTGTTTCTCCATCTAATTCTAAAATTACATCTCCAACTCGATCACCCTCTAATACAGGGGCCTGAAGGTAATCATCAAGATGAGTTACCACATTAATTTTGTCAAAATCACGAGGATTCTGTGTTAAAAAAATATCGTCTTTTACTGACAAACCTAAATATTCTTCTTCACCACCCCATACTGATTCACTGATCACTATCTGCCCAGAAGTCAGAATCTTTCTTGTTTTATAATACCTAAAACCATAATCCAATAATCTCCTATTATCAGTTATTCTTGTTCTTTCATTATCACTTTTAAAGGTTAAAGCTATTAAACGAGTTTGCTCTCTCTCTGCTGATGAAACTAAGCAATATCCTGCAGACTCTGTGTGCCCTGTTTTAATTCCATCTATAGAATCATCTTGCCATAAGAGACTATTCCTATTTCTCTGCTTGATCCCATTAAAAATAAACCATTTCTCTTTGTATAAATCATAATGATCAGGATAGTCTGATATTAACCTTGATGATAACTTAGCCAAATCTCTAGCTGTAGAGTAATGGTTATTATCTGGCCAACCACTAGAATTTATAAAATTAGTGTCTTTTAGTTCTAAATCTTGCACATATGACTGCATTAAATCTATAAAGCCTTCTTCAGACCCTGCTATATGTTCAGCTAATTGACAAGTTGCATCATTACCAGACTGTATAACCATACCTTTTAAAAGATCTTCCACAGAAACCTTCTTGCCAGCTTCTATAAACATTCTTGACCCAACTTTTTTCCAACAATTCTCACTCACCAATACGTCATCTTCTAACCCAATAAAACCTTTATTGATTTGGTCTGCAACAACATATCCTGTCATCAACTTAGTAATACTTGCTGGTTCTATTCTTTCATCAGCACCTTTCTCTGCAAGAATACGCTGAGTCCTATGGTCAATTAATAAATAATTTTCTGCATTTAAATTTGGTGGATCAGGAATAAAACTAACTCTTGAGTGAACTAAAAAACTACTCAAGAATAAAAGAAAAATAAATAATACCCTCATAAGGTTCGATAAATTATCCATAATTCTATAAATACTCCACTAAAGAATTACTAAGTTCAATAACTGCCATAATATATAGCTTACTACGATTATAGCGAGATAAAGCCCTATAATTTTCCATTCCTATCCAATATTCAAAACCCCCTTCTATCTCTAACTCTATAGGAATAAATTTTTGGTTAGCCATTAAAGGAACTACTGGTATTAAACCTTTGGCTTCTAGATCAAGAATGGAAAGACTTGGTTTAAAAGTAGACTTTATATTGGGTCTATCTAATGTAAGAAAAGCCTTAACTGCTATACCACTATTTGGTTTCCATCTTCCCTTCTTACTTAAGAAATTGGCGACACTCCCAATAGCATCTGTGGCATCACTAAAAAGATCTCGTTGTCCATCATAATTAAAATCAACTGCATAATCTCTATAGCTATCAGGCATGAATTGTCCATAACCCATTGCTCCGGCAATTGAGCCCTTAATTAATCTGGGATCTAAACCCTCTTCTCTTGCCAATAATAAAAAATTCATAAGTTGAGTT
>Ga0315339_1000783_pt1 | contig 34511 bp, 22 predicted proteins | sample ASW17metaG_FD_204514 | JGI IMG/M metagenome (GOLD analysis project Ga0315339, IMG submission 204514) | Ammonia-oxidizing marine archaeal communities from Pacific Ocean, United States - ASW #17 | ecosystem: Environmental > Aquatic > Marine > Oceanic | place: USA: California | collected 2016-12-05 | reverse complement strand
CGACGGTTTCCCGTGCGCGGCGGGCCGGCGAGCAAACCACGTGATCGGGGACTCGCCCCGAGTTGGCAAGCCAGCGACCGACACGGGCTGAATCCATGTGCCCGCGAGAAGACAACTCCCGCTCAAAATCTCTCACGCCTCTCCCACCCCAGGGAGAATTGGCGTGCCGCATGAGTAACAGCACCCGCCCTTCTGGGCCGACGTTCGCGAGATCTTCTTCCATCACCATTTTCGTCCCTAGAGCCTCACAAGCTGCGAGATTCATTCTCTCTGAAGACACGGAAGTGCAGCCAGTCGAGATCAGGATGATAATCACACGGGCCCCGCCCCTGCGGCCAGGGGCACAAAACGTCTGGAATGAAGCCTCAGCCCTGTAGACCACCTGCACGTGGTATGCAAGCTTGGGGGCCTCCCAGGACTCATGACGCGCAATGTCTCAACTCGGCACGGAAATCGACGCTACGCTCCAGCGAGCTGCTCAACTCGCAGCAGAGTATCTCGCATCGCACCAGGACCGAAGCATTCCGGTCGCGAGGCCGCTGCCTCCCTCTGAATTGCTGGCCGTGATGAACCTCTCTCTCAGAGAGCAGGGCCGGCCTTTTGCCGAACTCACATCGGACATGGAAGAAGTTCTCACCCACAGCGTGCGTACGGGACACCCTCGCTTCTTCAACCAACTCTTTGGCGGATGGGACCCGGCATCAATCTTGGGTGAATGGATCGCTGCCTTGATCAACACCTCTATGTACACCTACGAGGCAGCGCCTGTCGCCACGCTCATGGAAGTCGAAATCATTCGTCGCATGAATGAATTGGTGGGCTTCGAAAAAGGCGAAGGCGTCTTTGCACCTGGCGGAAGTAGCAGCAATCTCATGGCGACCCTCGCTGCGCGTCAGAGAAAATTCCCACATGCAAAAAAAGAAGGTCACCGGGCTGAAGACAAGCCCGCTCTTTTCCTGTCAACAGAGGCTCACTATTCAGTACTCCGAGCGGCGAGCATCATGGGGCTCGGTCTCAATGCTGCCGTTGAAGTCCCTTGCGACGCAGAAGGGCGAATGATCCCGGAGGCCTTGGAGTTGGCCATCGAAGAGTCGCTTGCCGCCGGTCAGACACCGTTTTTTGTCAATGCGACAGCAGGCACAACGGTAGCAGGAGCCTTTGACCCCATCAGCCAACTTGCCGACATCACCGACAAACACGGGCTTTGGCTTCACGTCGATGCCTCCCTGGGGGGAACCGTTCTCTTCTCAAATCGCCACCGCCAACTCATGGCAGGTGTCGAACGCGCAGATTCCGTGACATGGAACCCTCATAAGCTCATGGGCGTCCCGCTGGCTTGTTCAGCCACGCTCATGCGAGAGCCGGGGGTCCTCCGAGCTACGAATGCCATGGATGCTGACTACTTGTTTCACGGCAAATCCGACACCTGTTACGACCTGGGCGACTTGAGTCTTCAATGCGGACGACGCGTCGACGCTCTCAAGCTCTGGTTCTCATGGCAAGCGCATGGAGACAGCGGGTTTGCACAGCGAGTGGACCACCTCTTCGAGATGGCGGCACATTTCCGAGAGAATCTCGTGGCACGTGACGGATTTGAACTCGTTCGAGAGCCGCAATCTATCAGTGTCTGTTTTCGCTACATTCCCGAACGACTTCGTTCTCTGACTGGGGAAAGTCGGCGTGATGCGGTCTCCACCTGCACGACTCGCGTCCGCGCTCAAATGACCGAACAAGGTCGGTTCCTCTTGAACTATGCCACGGTCGATGGATCGCCCGCCTATCGCATGGTCCTCGTGAATGCGAGGACTACCGAGGAAGACATGACAGCCCTGCTCGACGAAATCGAACGGCTCTCAGAAGACATCTAGTCAAGATTCAGTGCCCGCCCAAAGCCGATCTCAGTCAGCGCCCGGGTCAACTTCGAGCAAGGCTTGCCAAGTAGCGGCCGTCCGGCTCTTGGTGCACAACTGTGGCCTGCCAACCGACTTCAGCGGCGAATGCCTCAAGAGCTTCGGGTCCTGCAAAGAGCCACGAGAAGCGGGGGCCCTTGCGGCCCAGATACTCAAGCCTCAGTTCTGCAACAGCGAGTCCATCTTCATCGCATGCATCTTTTGGATCGCGTGAATCAAGCAGTACGCGCCCGTCATGTGCAAGCAGACGATGTGCGTCGGCCAACAGCGAGCGCAGTCCGTCCGGATGCCCGGCCAGACCGAGCCCGTGCATGAGCAGCAACAAGCGGTCGAAAGGACCATCCTTCACCTTTGCGAGCTCTCCGCTTCGCACGTCCTTTACGCCACGCAAGCGCATCACGTCTACGAACGCATCGCAGGTCTCTAGTGCGACAACCTCCAAGCCCCGCTCTTGAAGCGCCAGCGCGTGACAGCCTGCTCCGGCCCCCACATCGAGCACGCGCCCCTGGCAAAGCTCGAGGGCTCGCAGTTCCCAGCGCTCCATGTCCTGGGGCAATCGAAAGAACACCTCTGCGTCGACATCTTCCGGCTCTCCTCCCACGACGTGCACTCGCACAATGGCTGGTCTTCGCCCGCCAAGGTAATCGCGCGCAGCCGCGCCCTGGGGGGCCCACGGATCAAGCTCGCCAGTCATCCTGCGTCCACCCGGATACCTAGATAACCGTCCCGTCTGGAATGACCTCATCCTTGGGGATAATCACGACACCGTCACGAATGTAATAATTCGAGCCGTCGTGATTCTGAACACCTTCTTCATTCACGATCTTTACATTCGCGCCAATGCGACAGTTCTTGTCGAGGATGGCCTTCCGGATAACGGTTCTTTCGCCGATTCCAAGCGGAGGAATGCCGCGCGCAAGTGACGCAGCACGCTCCGTCTCTGTCTCGTAGTAATCATTACCCATGACCAGCGTGCCATCGAGCTCAACGCCGTTGTGGATGATAGAGCGAATGCCAACAACAGAACTCGTGATGACAGATTGACCAACAACGCTTCCTTCAGCGACCAAACTTTCTTTCACCTCGGAATCATTGAATCGAGTCGGAGAGAGATATCGCGGCCGCGTGTAGAGAGGAAAGTCGGGGTCATAAAGACTGAACTGGCCAGGCTTCGCGAGTGAAATATTCGCCCGGTAGAAGGCCTCGATCGTTCCGATATCTTCCCAGTACCCCTGAAAGTAATGCACGGAAACGCGGTACTTCTCCAGCGCAGCGGGAATGATCTCTTTGCCGAAATCATTCGCATCTGGATGGGCATCGAGTAACTCCTCGAGCACCCATGGAGAGAAAACGTAGATGCCCATGGATGCCAGGAATGGAGCTCCAGGCACCCGCCCTCCAGCGACCGCTCTCTCTGGATCCACTCGCATGGACTCCAGTTCCTCGCCCGTCGGCTTCTCGGCAAACTTCGTCACCATCCCGTTCTCGTCAACGTGCACGAGACCAAAGCTGGAAGCATCTTTTTCGGAAACGGGGCACACGCTGATTGTCACGTCTGCATGGGTCTCATCGTGACGATTGATGAACCCCCTGTAGTTCATCCGATAGAGATGGTCCCCCGCCAAGATGAGCACAAGCCGTGTGTGAGTGTCAATCGCGTGGTGCATCGAACGGCGAACTGCATCCGCCGTTCCCTGAAACCAGTTTCGATTAGACAAAGTCTGCTCTGCCGCGATCACATCGACCCCGCCGCGAGTAAACAGACCGAAGTAGTACGTTTGAGAGATATGCCGGTTCAGCGAAGCTGAATTGAACTGCGTCAGCACCTTGACCCGCATGATCTCGGAATTGATGCAGTTGCTGAGCGGGATATCGATCAGTCGAATACGGCCTGCGACAGGCACCGCCGGCTTGGCACGATCTCGAGTCAGCGGGAAAAGCCGTGTTCCTTGACCGCCGCCCATGATGACCGCAACCACATCGTTCATTTCATTCGGTCCAGTCGGCGATGAAGACGTTTGTGTCATGCGGCGCAACAGCGTTGCGGTTGCTGGCAAAAGCCACTCGCGTCCCGCACCAAGAAAACATCGGGAAGCCGTCGAACGACTCACCGTTGTGCGTGATCTGTTCTAGGTTTCCCCCATCCATATCGACTTTCCAGATCTCAAACACTCGGCCTTGCGGGTCACCCACGTTGCTACTGAATACGACTGACTCGCCGTCCGGTGTGAAAAACGGGCCAAAGTTTGCCGCACCATTGTCAGTTAATTGATGCACATTCTGACCGTCAGCATCTGCCACAAAGATTTCTAGATGAGACGGACGGATAATGCCCTCATCAAGCAGCTTGAAGTATTCAGCTTCCTCGACGGGATCGTCGAAGCGGCTCGCCCGCCACACAAGTTTAGTTCCGTCACGACTGAAGAAAGCCCCTCCGTCGTAACCAGGCGTGTTCGTCAACTGCTTAAGGTTGCCCCCATCGCTGTCCATGCTCCACAACTCAAGGTCACCGGATCGATCAGAGGTAAACACGATGTTCCCGTCCCGCGACACCGTGGCCTCCGCGTCATATCCCATACTCTCAGAGATGTTCACGAGATTGGTCCCGTCGCGATCGGCGGTGTAAATCTCATACCCGTTGTAGAGAGGCCAAACATAGCCCTGACTGCGGTCAGGGACGGGCGGGCACTCGGGGCTTGCCTCGTGAGTCGAGGCGAACAACACTCGATCGCTGTTCGGCAAAAAGAAGGCACATGTTGTGCGACCTGAACTCGTCAGTTGCGTCAGTTCGCCTGTCGCGACCTCTAGAATGAAAATCTGGTCGCACTCGAGATCATCCCGCGTAGATTGAAAGATGAGAAAGCGATCGTCGAACGACCAATAGGCCTCGGCATTCTCACCACCAAATGTGATCTGGCGCACATTCGACAAGTGGCTCTCACCGGGCAAAGACACTTGCGCGACTTCTGCCCCCTGCGACCATGAAGCACAGCTGTCACAAACCGGTGTCGTGGAACAGGCGGTCAGCATTCCAAGAACTGCAAGAACCGCGAGAGGACTCAGCCATCTCGAAGAAGCGGTCTGAAGTGGGCAGCGTTTAGTGGGTGATCTTGAACCGACTCGCACACGCGCCGCCTTATTCAAGACGATGACTTCCAGGACGGCACGTAACGCCCCGAGTAGAAACCGTGAGTCTTCCAACCTTCCTTCATCGAGGGGTTCGTCTCGATCGTGACCGGCCCGTGGACAGCGGCCTGGCAACTCAAACGAAGTTCGTCGGAAAGGCCGCTCACCAAACGCTTCAGGTATTTGGCTTCTCGACGAGCAGGCGGACTCAAACTGCTCGGCTCATCAACGCCAACCGCACAGGTTCCGCAAAAACCCTTCCCGCGACACGAAACGAGGCCACCCAGAACAGGGTACGGGTCAATGCCAGCGTCGATGCAAGCCTGCCGAAGGTTTGTGCCGTCTGGTACGTCAAAAGTGACGTTCTCTTTCCGGAAATGAACACGATGCATAGCGGTGGATCCCATCTTGTGAGCCGGCTGAAGGTATCTACCAAGCCCCGCTAGGGTCAACGACCAGACGACTCAGAGTTCGAGAACCTCAGCCAAGCGCGCTCAGCCTCATCGACGCGACGCGCAAAGCCCAGCAGTTCGGGGTACTCCTCAGGCTCAATGGAGAACGGCTGCTGACTGAAGTCGCGCGTCAGAATCCACTCAGCGTCATCGCCTTGAGCGAGGGAGAGTTCGTAGACCTGCCCCCCGTAGGTCTCTCGAAAGCTCGGAGGAGGATTCATCAGTTTCATGCCCTCCGGCAGCCGAAGCGCGATGGATGCGTCATTCACGCTCACCGCATTCTGAAGAAATGGCAGATTGCGCTGTCCTTCGATGGCGAGGTCGCGGGACATCTCAAGCCGGCGGATCGGCATCGGCCTGCCCCCATCTGCATCCAGGAAGCGTGGAGCATGCCCGCTGAATCGAAAGGCAAGTGGCTCTCGGTCGTGAAGACCCACAATCGAATAATCCTTCAGCTCAAGACCAGGGAGAACTCCCGAGGCAATGCTCTCTGCAAAATTTCTGTGGTGGATTTCTGGTGCCTCGCGAATTTGCTGCTTAGCGGCGAATCCCCAGGCACCGAGATAGGCAAACTCTCCCGACACCTCGGCAGAACCGTCCAACGCCAAGTTGACTTCGAGATTGACGCGAACTCCGGGCTTGCTTGATTCATCGCCCTCCGGCATTTGAATCCACTCACCACCCTTAACCGTATAGGCCACAGCCCCGGGCGCATCTCCCATCAGTTCTCCGTAGGGAAGCGTCCGAGCGCTCATGGCGCACCATGCCTCTGGTCCATCGTCTGGCCGAACAACAGCGAGCAGTTCATTTTGAACGCGCTGCATGTCTATGAACGCCGGGGTCGGATCAGGATCTGCAGCCGGTGCCACTCCCCGACTCCACACGAGGTCATTCTCGATACCAGCCGCATCGAGCAAGGCCACGTACAGAAGGATGGGGTTGCCACTCTTCGAGAGCAATGTTTGCACGGCGGGAACCGGACCAGTTGAGCGCTGTACAAGAGTTTCGTTCACAAAGTCATACAAGGCTCTCGCAGCTTCTTCCTGCCCCGTAACGCCTACCAGCGCATCACGTGCGGCACGAGAGATCTCGGGAGTGACCTCCACGAACGGAAGCAACTGAGTGCGATAGATCGAGGCAAAAGAATCGGCATCGTCATCCATGCCGAATTCGACCCATGGAAGAAACCACGCTCCCGGAGGAGTCCCTGGCTCCAAAAGCACTCGAGGCTGTTCAAGACTCTCAAAAACATGCACGACATCGTCACCCACATCGAACGTTTCGTGACGATCCACCCTGCCATGCAACTCAAAACGCACTCCAAGTGACCGCGGAACCGCGATCACATAACGACTCACCACAAAGGGCTCAGAGACGGAGCGAAAAAACCAACGTCCAGGACGCACCACAAGCGAAGCGTCGGACGACTTCGACCTGGTAATGCGTTCTATGAAGTCACCCGGTTCGAGTTGCGGCATGACATATGAACCCGAGACGCGAACAGGTTCGAAAACCTCTCCCGTCTTTTGCTTCAAGGTCGCAAGGCGTAACACTTCTCCATCAAGCCTCAGCTCTCCCTCGCGCTCACAAGCATCGAGGTCGCGGACCTGAACAATTTCATGGGTGATGGTCTCTGCACTCCCGTCGGCGTAAAGCTGAACAGCAGCCTGATCGAGGATTCGAACCACCGAGTCGTCACGGACAGTGTCCGTATAACGTTCAAGTGCCTCTGCAGTTGTGAGAAGGAACCGTTCACGCAGGGTTTCTACTGGGTCGGGGAACCCCAGATCACTCAACCGGTCTCTTGTCGGGCGGTCCGATGGTTCGAGGTGGATCACCTGCAGGAGAGCTTCCCTCTCCAACTCGCGGTTACCGAGCCGCAAGGCAACATCAGCAAGAACGCGCCAACCGCCGACCCATGTTGGAAAGTCTCTTACAAGCCCTTGGAGTTGCTCTTCGGCCTCGTGCAGGTCGTCAATTTTCAGGAGGTACTTGGCATAACGCAGTCGCCTTGATCGATCAGGCGAGCGAATGAGTGCCCTCTCCCACACGCGCCCGGCTTCTTCTGTCATTCCGCTTCGCGAGAGTTCGTAAGCCAACTGCTCCAGACGCTGTGGAGAAAAGCCTGCTGCCTCTCGGCGACGACTGCGCAAAGGTGCAGACAACCGTTCAGCCGAATAGCTACTTAAATGGCTGGCAAGGTCGCTGAGCGCAACAGGGCTCCGTGGCGTACGCTCGACTGCATCAACCAACAAAACCTCCTGGCGGGCTTCCCAGCCGAGGTTGCCGAACAACTCTGCGGACACGAGAAGCGTCCGGCTCTGCTCCGGGTAGAGCGCGCTCAGCCGGTTCAGTTCAACCAGCGCCTCTTCCTCTCGATCTTCGGCTGCGAAGATCTCGGCCAACGCAAGACCCATCGGAAGGTGATCCGGGTCCTGGTTCAGAACTTGTTCAATCAGTTCGCGTGACCGAGCCCGTCGCCAATTTGAAGGGAGGTAAGACAACTGCCTGTAGAGACCCGCCAATCCGGCTGCGAGATCGACGGCATTCTGGCTGCCCTCACTTCGGCTCAGCGCCTGCTCCATGCGAGCCAACCCACTTGCCGGACGACGGTCGAGCATCTGAAGAAAACCGAGCAACGCCTCGGCGCCTGGACCCTGTTCGTTCGACAGATAGCTTTCGGCGTCATTCAGTTTCATCTCAACCAGAGGCTCAGAGACCGTCACTCCCAGCCCTGCTGCAGATCGCCCCCCCGAGAGCCCGGGATAAGCACTGCCATCAGGAGCATGGACCGAAATCGAAATCTCTGCCGCGTAAGCTGAGCGCATACGTACAAGAATCCGGTTCGCGCCATCCCGCAGCACCACAGGAACCCGAGTGAGTGCGCTGCGCTCTGCTCCCAGGTAATCGACGATTGTGGACGCCTCGCCGTTCAACGAATACGAGTAGCTCGCCATCGGCGAAAGCGGCAGAAACCCTGCTCTTCCATAGCTGAACACGGCGCCCGCGAAACCTCGCGCGGATCGGCCTGCTCCAGAGCCCAGATCGATTTCAAGCCAGGCGGGGCCACCATGGGGAACTTCGAAGCGAGCGGCCACCACACACCAGCCGAGAGCCTGCGTAAGGACATCTGTCGGATCGATCACACCGCTGTAGATCGAGCGCTCCAAAGGCCGCCACCGCACCTCTCCCAAGACTCCGGAATGGGTGACATCAAAGCCCGGATCAGCAATGAACTCAGGCTCCATGGCCATCGCGCGTGGGTCCTGCACGGGACCGAGCGGCCCGAGAACGTCGTACGCCTTCAACACTCCCGGAAACTGATCCTCTTCGAGTAGATCTGTTAACGAGTCCGCGAGGCGAGCTTCTGCTTGAAGCCGATCGAGTTCCATGCGGGCTGCAGGCGATAACCCCGAGGGGGTGCCAAGCTCCAGCAAGGCTTTGCGAAATGCGAGCGGGTCTGCGAGATCCGGCTGAACGGCATCTACCAGCCGCAAGCTTGCTTCGGCCAATGGATGACCGGGCTGTTCAGCAACATGTGAGAGCCAACGCCTGGCAATGGCATCTCGATCGCCAGTGCGTCCGTCCGCAGGGCCTACGAGATCCCAGGCCCACGCTTCAGCATCTGGCCCACCTGCCCGAGGGGCCCGAGTCTCTTCCGGCGCACTGTGCGCACCCGTCGCAACCCTTGGGGCTCCGGAGCACGCGGAAAAGAGCACACACCCGACCAAAAGGCTGGCAACAAACGTGTAACGAATCGCTGACCTTGTCATGGGCGGTCACCGTTCGGCACGACGATCTGGATCTGCCTCTGCTCTGCGAGTCGGACTTGCTGCAGTGCATCACGAAATGCGGCGTAATTATCCAAAGAGATGCGGTGTGAATGCAGCTGAAACCGCCGCCTGACCTCAAGTCCGGATTCGACTTGTCGCACCTGCTGTTCGTAGCCAAGAACCCCTTCTGCTTCCACAAGGATGTCTCCGGGCAACTCCGGCACGTACGAACCTGCGGGGAGTTTCCAGGTTGTCACCGTGTCATGTGCAAAGGGTCGCTGCAGTACGACATCAGAGCTGCGATTCGCAGGAGATTCTTTCGCGACCTGGTCCAAGCCAATCGGATCAAAACCAATCGGCAGCGATTTGACATCACCGGCTCCGCTCCACAGCGAGGGAACTTCGAATCGTGCTTCGAGTTGAGCCGGCACCCCGATGTCCTCGAGCACAGAAGTCTCAACATCCACGATGGTCACCGGACCAAATCCAGAAGAAAGCTCCCTCGACAGATTCGACGCGAGGTCGCCTGTTTCTCCGCCATAGCGATACCTGGTGCGCACCCCATAAGCACCATTGCTCGAATCGTTCAGAACGACGGACGCGCTGCCATCTCCGTTCAACTCAATGTCGTATTCCCGCAGCAAGGCATTCTCTTGCGGCAAAGCGAAGGGGATTTCATGCAGGCTCCCTCCCTCTGGACCGACATGGAGAACACGTGCGCCTTGGTCGTCACTTCGCAGATACTCAATCGGATTGCGATCTGCCGTTGCGTCGAGATACATGGCATCGAGCGTGTCCGTCGCTGGCACGTAGGCGATGCAATGATTGAAATGCCCGACCATCGCGGATTCGAGTGATTCTTCGGCGCGCGGCGACTCGGCTTTGATCAAAACCGGAATGGCCTCAACATCGATTTCGGCCAGCAATTGCCTCAGCAAGATCGACTTGTCTTTGCAGTCACCAAAACGCCTCTCGAAAATCGTTGGCGCGCTGTAAGGCTCATAGCCGTGAGTGCCGAAAGCCCAGGCGTTGTAGCGAATTTCTTGGCCGACAAATCGAACGATGGCTTCTATCTGCTCTTCTTGTGTCTCTAGTCCCGAAGTGAGCTCGCGAACCTTGGCCCTCATCGCCTCCGTGGTGACAAACTCTTTTTCAATGAAGTGCCACCACCATTCAGAGAAATGGTCCCAGTCTCGGAAAGTCGTGACATCTACGGCCGGCGTAGATTCACTCAGGGCTGGCATTGCTGACTCGATCCGCGGGCGCAGAAGATCTTTCGCTAACCAGCGGCGAATGATGAGGTCTCCCTCATTCGTGAGCTCGCGTTCCAGCTCAGCTGCATTCCTCTCGACAATCGACAAGGGCAAGTCATCGGGTGCGATGACCACCAGTTCGGAGCGTCGTGTAGGCGCAAAGCCGTCAACTCGGTCGGGATAGAAATCATGTCGAATCCCGAAGTACTCACCGAACACATCTGCGGTGCTCTGATCACTTCGGAATTCAATATCTACAATGTCGCCCACGGCAAGGGGAGGAAGGTCGTACGCGCGATAATCCTGGCGGCTGCTTCGTGGGCGCGGCGCATAGTCGACAGAGCCGTCGGGCCGAATGACCCGCGCATTGTAGAGGTAGAGTTGCCCCCCGTTCTGACCAGAGACCGGATAAACGTCCAGCATGCGGGCACCACCTTCGTTGAGTACGCGCAAGGCAATGTGATGATACTCATGCTCGGTGCCGTCTCGGTGCACTCGCCACACGACTGTGCGCGCGAGCACTTCGAGTGGATCATTCGCACTGGCCTCGGGAAGAGGGCTCTCTAGAAGATCTTCAGCATTCCAACGATAGGCCTCTTCGAAACGCTCCTGACTCCCGGATGTCAGCATTGCCAGATGACGTCGAGAGCGCGAGTCAGACGGATCTAGCCGCACGATTTCAGCCAAGCTCTCAGCGGCCGTTGCGCTATCGCGCGCTCGCTCATCGAGACGAACAAGGTGCTTCCATGCCACAACATTCTCAGGACAAACAGAGAGGGCTCGCTCGACCAACTCACGGGCGCGGGCGCGACTCACTTCGTCACCAAATTCGAGGCACGTTGCCGTCTTGAGCATGAGTTGCGAATCAAACGGATTCGCAGTCATCGCTCCTTCTGCATAGAGCAAAGCCTCATTAAGCTCTCCGACATCCGTGAGGCTAGCGACGAGTTCATCGACAAGTATGCGCTCCATCACATCGCGCTCAGCTGCGTGGCGCAACGTCATCAACGCCAGGTCTGGGAGTCCGAGGCTTATCAGTCGACGAGCGCGAGCGATTTGACCGTAGGGGCTCAGTGCAGCCTCTTCTGTTGCTTCTGCCGCTCGCCGCTGCATGTCAGCTTCGGCAGACCGGCCTTGTGAATCAAGAAATCTTGCCCGCATCAGACGCACGTCTAATGAATGGGGAGCGACCTCAAGAGCACGCCGTGTGAATTCGTCTGCGCGCGTCGGAATCGGATTCTCTGTCATAGAGAACGCCGCGAGGTCGATTAAGGCCGCAACATATTCCGGGTCCAACTCGAGTGTCTTGCTCAAAGCGTGAAGCCGCTTGTTGACCTCCATCTCATTGCGACTTTTCCCACGCGGTTCATACGCCCGCGCCAAGAGGTACTGGGCGAGCACGCTCTCGGGGTCGGCCTCCACTCCGCGTTGAGCAACTTCAGCCAGAGTTTCATCCACCCGATCCTCGGGATGCACCAGGAGATGATAAATCGCCAAATAACGCAGCGCGGCGGCTTCCTCTGACGCAGATTCGAGAAGATCTCGCGCCTCCGGGAGAAGCTCCGGCAGTGGCTCGGAATTCACTTCGGCCGGTGCCGCAGTGAATTCGGATGGCTGAGGCTCCACCCCGTAGAAGATGAGACCCGCCTCATCCTCGGAAGGTGCTGGGCCGGGCCAAGCCGTGAACACAGACTCGCATTGAACCGACTGGAGCGGCCGTCCGCTGAGATCGGTCAGCCGGGCACTGAAGATCCAGTCACCGCGTTCATGGCCCAGCTTCACAAGAAGTGAGTTCCAGCCATCTCGAAGCCGGACCACGTGACGGTCCTGGTCGGGCGCATAGGCACGCTCAACCTCTCGCGAACCAACCACCTCTCCGTTGAGAATCAGCTTGTAGGGCCCGGTAGAACTGATGCGCATCTCGACAGGTCCCGGGTCACGGGGACGAAGCGACGTCGCCAAGTACGCAACGGACTGCTCATCTGGCTCAATAACTTCATCTAGAACCACAAGGCCAAGCGGATGCTGTCGAGCCGGACACCAGCGCCAACTCACCTCGCGCTCTTTCCCATTCATGGGTGCTTGGCGGTCGAACCGACTTTCTGGTTCGTAGGCCACATCGAACCCGCTTCCCCGCTCGTTGTCGAAGGGCCCCACCACGTACCAGTCTGAGAAATACCCGAGTCGGTCGATGATGCCGCGGGCACGGTCTGCATTTCCGAGGTGCCGCAGACATTCTGCCAGCAGGTAATCGAGCCGGAATGCGACCGAAGGGGGCATGTCATCCGCCCACGGCCGATCACCCGAGAGAGCCTCAAAAGTTTCCTGCCAAGTCCCGAGACGCGAGGTCAGGTCTTCGAGGAGCAGCCCCGCCAACTCCCACTCGACCACTGCGCCTGGAGTGTTCCAGTTCGCACGGGCAAGCTTGCCCGCCAAGCCCTCCACAAGGTGCGTCCAGGCATCGAGAAGCGAGCCCCGATTCGCCAGTTCTGCCGCCTCTTCGACAACTCTCTCGGTAATCAAATTCGAGGGCTGGACGACCTGAACCTCGGCCTCCTCAGCGAGCACGGTGACCGGTAGGGACACCTGGCCCAAACAGGCCAACGCGATGACAGCCGATAACGGCAACATGAGTTGCGCTCCTAAAAAGGGAACCGCAGAGGGTACGAAAGCGCGCTCGAGGTGGTGGGCGATGAGGGACTCGAACCCCCGATCTCCTGCGTGTAAAGCAGGCGCTCTAGCCAACTGAACCAATCGCCCGGGATGAGACGTCGCCGCCCCAGACCCACAAGTCCTTCAATCACACGGGTTTGTGGCTCGCCAGTCAAGTTGACTGGTTTCGGTTTCCGGGGTATTGTTCGCGACCCCCTTTGGTCGATCTAGGTCTTTTCAAACCTCTCCTCAGGCCACCCGTCCACGCGCTTCGCTCGCGCCCCCTGGGCCTGATTGACCACAAAATCCTCGAAGGACAGACACCATGCGCATCGCAGTCATCGGCACCGGCTATGTCGGCCTCGTGGCCGGAACTTGTTTCGCTGAAAGCGGAAACGATGTCATCTGCGTCGACATCGATGACAAAAAGGTTGCCGATCTCAAAGAGGGCAAGATCCCGATCTACGAGCCTGGCCTCGAAGAGATGGTGAAGCACAACGTCAAGGAAGAGAGGCTCTCTTTCACGACGAACACTCAAAATGCTGTCGAATCCAGCGACGTGGTGTTCATTGCGGTTGGCACCCCTCCCGACGAGGACGGCAGTGCCGACCTCCAGTACGTCCTCTCTGTGGCAAGGGATATCGGAAAGTATGCCAATGGGCCGAAGGTCATTGTCGACAAGAGCACGGTTCCCGTGGGGACTGCCGACAAGGTCAAGGCCGCAGCCCAAACCGAGACCAGTCATGAAATGTCCGTGGTCAGTAACCCCGAGTTCCTGAAAGAGGGGGCGGCCATCGACGACTTCATGAAGCCAGACCGGGTCGTCATCGGAAGCGCCACGGAATCTTCTCGCGATGTGATGCACCGCCTCTACGAGCCCTTCGTGCACGACAATCCGAACAAGATCATTCACATGGACGTGAAGAGCGCGGAACTCACGAAGTACGCAGCCAACGCCATGCTCGCCACCCGAATCTCCTTCATGAATGAGATCGCCAATATCTGCGAACGCGTCGGAGCAGATGTAACCAACGTACGCACGGGCATTGGCTCGGACTCACGTATCGGCATGCCCTTTCTCTACGCGGGCTGTGGCTACGGCGGCTCTTGCTTCCCGAAGGACGTTCAGGCCGTCATCCGGACTGCTCGCGAGTTCAATTACGACTTCAAGATCCTCCAATCCGTGGAGGAAGTGAATGCCAAGCAGAAGTTCACGGTCTTCGAAAAAGTGCGTGAACACTTTGAGGGCGACCTCGCCGGGCGAACCTTCGCCATCTGGGGCCTTGCCTTCAAACCGCGCACCGATGACATGCGAGAGGCTCCGGCCATCTACATCATCAACAGCCTGATCGAAGCGGGCGCGACTGTGAAGGCGACCGACCCCGAAGCGATCGAGCAAGCCAGCCTGAGGCTTGGCGACAAGGGGGACAAACTCCAGTACTTGGAGCACCCCTACGAGACGCTAGAAAACGCCGATGCACTTCTTCTTCTCACCGAGTGGAGCGAGTTCCGCAACCCGGACTTTGAACTCATTCGCAAGAAGCTGAAGAGTCCTGTGATTTTCGATGGCCGAAACATCTTTCCAAAGTCGGAGATGGAGAAGATGGGCTTCGCGTACTACCCGATCGGCTCAGCCCCGACGACGCACGCACGGCGTTCAGCCTCGACGACCTAGCACCTGGCTGCTGCCAGCTCTGCAGGGATATACGGGGACATAGATCCGGCGCGGCCTTTTTCAAGGCCGCCCGGAGCAAGCCGTCCGCCCAAAAAAGAAGGGGCATCCTCTTCTCTCTCCCAGAAGAGGACGCCCCGAGCCGTGAGCATGGCCCTCTCCCGAGCCAGTACTCACAGAGGTCTAACAGCTTGCCAGCCGTCAGTAACCGAACCCTTTCATCTTATCACGAAGTGATTGCAGTGCTGACGCAACCGAGTCTTCCAGCCGGCCGCCCGTAGAGGACAGCGCGGCCTCAAGCAAAGCTACGACTTCATGAGCTTGCTCGACCTCCCCTTCGAGGACCAAGGCTGCCGTAAGATCGTCTATGTTGCGCACCGCTTGCATCTGGTAATCGGGTACGAACGGTTCAAAATCTAAGAAGCATGCGCGCGCCTCCTCCACTCGACCTTGCTTCAGTTGAATCTTGCCGGACCAGGTCAACGCATGGGTGCTGGGCCGTGGACAATCTCCGAATCGATTCCTGACCGCGCCATACTCATCCAACGCCTCATCGAGTCGTCCCTCGCGCCGCAATTGATGGGCCAACTCAAGCAGTGCTCGCGCCGCGTACCGCCTGACAGCCGGCTCAACAACCACTTCTCCAAGCCGGACAGCCTGTTCGAATCGCTGACGCGCCTCATCGAGCCGCTCTCGAGCTCGATAGATTTCTCCCGCTCGAAAGGCACCCTCGACTCGCTCGAGAACTCCGTAGTGACCCGAGTCCGCCACGACACCGTAAGCCGCTGCTGCACGGACAAGGCCACTCTCTCGCTCCTCTCCATCAAAATCATAGGCCCGTTTCTTTAAGGCAGCCGCTGCGTGAAGAGCCTTTTGCCCCGCCTCTAATTCCAGTAATTCCAGAGGCTCCAGGACAACCTCTTCATCACTCGTCTCCATCGTATCTATGGCGAATTCACCAAGAGTGCCGGGCGAAGCCTCTTCAATCGGCCCCCAGCAAAGAGAAACGAGAATCAACGTCCAAGCGATCCAGCATCCTGCATTCATCATCACATCCTTCTCTGAACTCTGAGAGTAGACGCCCCCCTCAAGCCTTATGGATGGACGCCCTGCGTAAGGTTTAGCCTGGGGGCGGCCGGCCCCGAGGCTCCGAACATCTCGTCGGCCTTCTCATCCTGCTGTTACACCGCCTTCATTCAGGACACTCGCGGTGTGTGCTAATGTGTCGCGACTTTGCCCATGAGCCCTTCGGACCATCGCCGTCGCATCGCGGGAGCAACATCCGCGGGGATTCTCTCTGGTCTGGCGCTGACTCTCTCGTTGCTCCTTCTCGGTTATGTGATGTGGAGTCAGGGAGACCTGACATTCGGACAGCCGACCATTGAGCCGCGCACCGTCACACCCCGGGGCGCATTGTCAGACGAAGAAGAAGCCGTGATCGCCGTCTTCGAAGAGACAGGTGGGTCCGTGGTCAACGTGAGCCAGGTGCTCTCCCGCGTCAACTTCGCCAATCGCACTGTGGAAGGTTATGCGAGCGACGCCGGCACGGGCATCGTGTGGGACAAGCAGGGTCACATCGTGACCAACTTCCACGTGATCCAGAACCAGAGCCACCAAACATCACCAATGGGGCTGCGCACAATCTCTGTCAATGAGAACCTGCGTGTCATTCTTGACGATGAAGCCATGTATGACGCGGAACTCGTTGGCTACTCCACCGACCACGACTTGGCGGTGTTAAAAATTGACGCCGCCCCCCATCGACTTCACCCTCTGGTGATTGGATCGTCTCGCGACCTTCGAGTCGGCCAATCGGTCCTCGCCATCGGCAATCCATTTGGATTGCAAAGGACCCTCACAAAAGGCCTCATTAGCGCTCTCAATCGAACCATGAGATCTCCGACAGATCGCCTCATCGAAAATGTCATTCAGACAGACGCAGCGATCAATCCAGGCAACTCGGGCGGACCGCTTCTCGACAGCGCCGGAAGGCTGATCGGCGTCAACACAAGGATCTACAGCAACTCAGGGAACTCGGCGGGAATCGGATTCGCTGTCCCGGTGGACGTCGTGAACGAAGTTGTCCCGGAACTCATCGTGAAGGGTGGCATCACCCAAGCTGTTCTGGGAGTTCAGTTCGATGAGCGCCCGGCCTTTCTCCCCTCGGGGCGGGTAGGTGCCCACATCATCGTCGTAGCTCCAGACGGAGCTGCCGAACAAGCCGGATTGCTGGGAGTACGGCGCGTTGCCGAAACGCCTGTACGGGGCGATGTCGTCCTGGCAGTCAACGACTCCCCGACAAGAAGCCGCCTGGATGTCTTGGATGCGATCCGGCACTTCAATGTCGGCGATACGGTGTCCCTGACTCTCGACCGTGAGGGGGAAATCTATGCCGTCGATGTCACCCTCCAGGCCCTCAATTGATTGCAGAGGGCGCTCTCCGGCGCTTCACACCGATCCTCTCGAAATGATCTCTCACACCCCAGAAGCACAAGAATTGCGCAAAAAGGGCTCGAAGGCCTCTGAGAGGCCCTACGTGGCTACCTGTGACAGGACTGTGGCCCATGCCGCCGAGCTTCATTCTTCGGGCAACATCGGGGGATAATCGCTATTGGATACGCATGCAGAGCCAGACCCCCCGGGGCGGACCCCAGGGCCTGACCCGAACTCTGCTCTCTCCTGCTGAAACCGAGACTGTCGAGGGCGCTTTTCATGATCTGGAACCGGGGCAACATATCCAGGCACTCCCTGCCGATCTTCTTGGCAGTCGCCATGCTGTGGCCAGCAGCACCCAGCAATGCCCAACTCATACGCGTCGTACCAGACGATGCGTTTCTCATCAGCTACAGCCCTGCGACTGACAGCTTTGACTTCGCAGATGACTACTCCCTGGAAATCATCCGGGCCGTCATTGATGCCAGGTTCGACAACCTTGCCCTGGAGGCACTAGAGGCTGGTGGCATGGGGCCAGAGACAAGCACGCAATTGCGGGCTCTTCGCGACGTCCTCTACGAGATCATTGATCGGGTCGATTGGGCCGCACTCTCGGAAAACGAAACCGTCTTCGCGATGAAAACGGGCGGCCTCTCCCCTTGGGTCCCCGTTCTCCCGATGGGCACACTCCTCGCGTTCAATCCCGACCTTGAAGCGGCCCCGAAGCTGGAGCAGGCTCTCAGGAACTTGTTCTCCACAGTGGCCTTGATCGCACCTGACTCGCTCTCTTTCAAAAAGAGAACACGCGACGACACCAGAATCTACAGCTTGCACGTGGGCCCATTCGCAGACCAAGCGCTGGCTCAACTGGCCGTGCATGAGAATGAATTCATGTTCGTCTTCGGACACGGATTCCTGGAGGGCGCCCTCGCACGCCTCGAAGGAACATCAGGCGTATCCCTGGCCGAGACCGAGCGTTACACGGCGGCTTTCGGTGATTTGCCTCGAGACGCGGCTCGCACCACATTCGTCGACGTTCATGGAGCTCTCAGCGACGCGAAAGAAGCCATTCTCCCGTATCTCGGCTCACAGGATCGCCAACCTCTTGAGGACGTAATCGACCTACTCGACGTGGTCGACACGGTCGCCCTCGTCGAGCATGCAAAAGACTACGAAGTCGTGACGCAACAACGGATCCGATATCGAGACGAAGCCGTTGACGCGCGCAACCCTCTGTATGTCGCCATGTTCGAGTCCGATGAAAACAGCCTTCTCGATTTCGTTCCTGCAGAAGCCACGGGTTTTACGCTGACAAGCGGTGTCAACCTGGTGCCGATGTACCACTGGATCATCGAACGCATCCAGATTTACGGAGACCCTGAACTCGAAGTCGAAGCAAATCTCGCCGGCTGGAGAACGATTCAGGCAGTTCTTGACCTCAGCTTCGAGGAAGATCTTCTCGCCATCGCGGACAGCAATACCGTTGTCTTTTCGATGCCAGCTGCGTACCCCACACCCCTGCAGCCAGAAGACTATGTCTACATGATGGAACTCAAGAATCCTGCGGGGGCACGCAAGCTCATTCGCCGCCTCGAAAACGTGTACGAGGCGGGGCTCCCATTGCTCATCCAATACTCCGGAGGCAGTGGAGAACTTCCGAATCTCGAGATTCGAGATGCGAAAGGAATTTTCCCGGGCATGAAACACGTCAACATGACCATACAAGCTCCCGGGTTCGCGATTCCTATGCCGCAGTTCACCTATGGCATCGTTGGCAACAAACTCATTTTTACGAACTCCCAGGAAACCCTTGCACTCTCCATGGAGGCGGCCGCGGAAGAAGTCGATGGCATCGATGAGAACGCCACCATCAAAGCAAGCGGTGGTCTGCCAAGGGACTCAATGGTCAGCGCCTCCCTGACTCCCTACGCGGAGCGATACGCCTCGATGCAAAGCGCGGTGCAAATCATGATGACAAGCATGAACATGGTCTTGAGCACAGCTGGCCAGGTCCTCACACAGCATGATGCCCGTGGGGAAAGGAATTCCTCCGCAACCCTGGTTCGATACATCGCCGGCTTGCTCCCGAAGTTCAGCGCCATCGTTCAGCACTACGACTTTCTCCGGTCCGGGGTCTCCTACGCGCAGAGACTCGAATCCGGGCGCGTCCGCTATTCGCGCACGACCACCCGCTATTTCGAGCCTCACGAGCGCCCCACCTTTTCGGGTCAGTAACGCGCGGCTCGACCCGGCCCCCTCGCCTGAAAGGCCTTTTCGGGGCGAACTCAAGGGCAATCGTCCAGCAAACAGGCCCTTTGGAGGCCAATTCCAGCCCTTTTCGACAAGGGCCAGCAGAGGTTCAAGGCAAAGGCGGTGATGCGTCGAAACATACGCATGACACTCATGTGCCCATGGAAAGCCCTTGGACTACGCACAGCAAGAATCCAAAGAGGCGCTGCGCCTCCCCCGCACGCTCGCTGGAGCCGTCCTGGCTCTTTGCCTGCTGCCTTCGGTTTTGTCGCTGCTTGGCGTCGACTTGGGGTCACCCGAGCCGACACAAGACGCGACGTACCTGCGTGGACTCTGGGGCCACCAACTTGTCGACGCACTTCACGAGTCCGTTGAAGGCGCATTCGTTCATGTGCTCATGGAGTGGAGCGCGATTTGCGTTGCCATCTTCATCGCCATCCTCTCATGGGTGACCTTCTCGATCCGGCGTGACGTCGCCACGCCCATTCTCGGGGTGGCGCTACTGACAGCCGGCGCGATGGATGCCTATCACGCTCTTGCAGCGGCGCGGTTCGTTGATGGATCGACCGAATCACGTGACCTCATCCCGTTCAGCTGGGCGCTCTGCAGAACATTCAATGCACTGATCATCTCCATCGGCGCCTGGCTTGCTTTCCGCCGCACCTCAGGGCCGGGACGTCGCGGAGGCATGTTTCTCATTGCCGTCTCGTTGATCTTCTCGCTCTCTGCATGGGTCCTGATCAACCACATCGCAACATCGACCACACTGCCGCGCACGATCTTCCCCGAAGCCATTCTTTCGCGACCATGGGACGTCATGCCGTTGGTGTTTTATCTCTTTGCAGGTGCAGTGCTCCTGCCTCGGCTCTACGACAAACACCCGGGCGCCTTCACCGATTCGCTGCTGCTGAGCATGCTTCCGCATATCGCTGTGCAACTGCACATGGTGTTCGGGTCCACGAATCTCTATGGGCACGACTACAACAGCGCGCATGGCCTCAAAATACTCGCTTACCTGGTGCCATTCATCGGGCTTTGCATCGACTACATCCGCTCGTACCGGACGTCTCGGCAACAAGCATCCTCACTTGCACGCGAAATCGAACAGCACCGCAGCACAATGAACAGCTTGGACCGTCAGCGTTTGACTGCAGAGCTTCTCAAGTCGGCCAGCGACATCGCTACAGAAGCTGAGTCGGAGACTGCGGCGCTTCAGGCCAGTATCAACATGATCTGCGATCGAATCGGCTGGCCTATTGGGCACGCTTACGTCGTCAACGACGAGACCTTGCGGCCTACAGCGATTCGAAACATTGCTGGCGACGACATGAATGCCGTGCCACGGGTCATCACAGACCTGGTGGAGTTCCAGAAAGGCGAAGGTCTTCCGGGCCACGTCCTCATGACAGGAGAGCCCGCCTGGGTCGAAGACCTCGATGAACACGAGTACGGCAAGATTGCTGAGGCCCCTCCCGGGGTTGAGATTCGCGGTGCCATGGCGTTACCCGTCAAGAGTCGCTCCAAGACCGTCGCCGTACTCGAATTCTTTTCACGCCGGGTCGAGCCGGAAGACGGTGAGCTTCTCGCGCTCATGAAACGCGTCGGTGATCAGGTCGGCCGTGTCATGGAAGGCAAGCAAGCGCTCTCTGCACTTCAGAGCGCACGCGACTCGGCAGAAGCCGCGACTCAGGCAAAAAGCGAATTCCTTGCCAACATGAGCCATGAAATCCGCACGCCCCTCAACGGCGTCATCGGCATGACAGGGCTGCTGCTCGACACCAAGCTTGAGAACAACCAGCTTGAATACGCACGAACTGCTCGCAGCTGCGCCGAATCACTTGTGGGAGTGATTAATGACATTCTCGATTTCTCAAAAATCGAAGCGGGCAAGCTAGATCTCGAAGTCACTGAGTTCGACCTCCACCAACTGCTTGAAGACTCCGTCGACATGCTCGCCTTTGGAGCGCAAGCCAAGGGCTTGGAGCTGGTTCTTGAAATCGACCCAACACTGCCTGCCATCGTCCACGGCGACCCCGTGCGACTGCGGCAGATTGTGCTCAACCTGGCAAACAATGCCGTGAAGTTTACCCATCAGGGCGTGGTAGCAGTCAGGGCGGTTGCACTCCGAACTCAAGATGACTCCATGCTCATCCGGTTCGATGTTGCAGACACGGGCATCGGCATCCCCGCTGATCGCGCGAGTTTGCTCTTCAAGTCATTCAGCCAGGTCGACGCATCCACGACACGCCAGTTCGGCGGCACAGGCCTTGGCCTCGCTATTTCGAGACGGTTGACAGAACTCATGGGCGGACGCATCAGCGTCAACAGTGAGATTGGCAAGGGATCGACCTTCACGTTCACTGCCAAGCTCGGAATCGGTCAACAAGAACACAGTGACGAAACGTCATGCCTGCCGCCTCTTGAGGACCACCGTGTCCTCGTTGTCGGTGACAACGAAACCACCCTGAGAGCCCTCATGGCTCCCATCAAAGTGGCGGGGGGCTCACCAGTCGGCGCGACCAGCATCGACAAGGCCCGCGAAATCCTCATTCAGGCTGCTGAGCGTGGCTTGCCTTTCGAGATCATGCTCGTGGAATCCGAGATCCATGGCATGGACGGAATGGCCTTCGGGCTTGAGTTGCGGTCTGATCCACGCATGTCAGATCTAAGCCTTATCTTGCTCACTCCGCATGGCATGCGTGACGACTCTGTTCTGATCAAGCAGATGGGCTTTGTAGCAAGCGTTCCAAAGCCTGTACGCCGCGCTCGCCTCTCAGAGGCCATGGCCGCTGCACTCAAGAAGCAAAACGGCCTTGCTGCCAGAGCCTTCACCCCACCAACATCCAAAAGCCTCCCCGAGGCTTCTCTTCCCAAGACTTCCACGGGCACATCCGCTGCAGACACCGCCCCGCTTCCTCCCGCAGCAAATCTCCTGGTCGTTGAAGACAACGCCGTCAATCAAGCAGTGGCGAGCAGGCTCCTGCAAAAGCTGGGGCATGAAGTCGACGTCGCCAACAACGGGCAGGAGGCCCTCGAAGCTCTCAATTCCAACACCTACGACATCATTCTCATGGACTGCCAGATGCCCATCATGGATGGCTACGCAGCCGCCTCGGCGATTCGATCGCTGGCTGGATCCAAAGCCTCACTACCCATCGTGGCCATGACTGCAAACGCCCTCAAGGGCGATAAAGAACGTTGCTTGCTTGCCGGCATGAACGACTATCTGGCCAAACCAATCAACGCGAATGAATTGCGCGAAATGATTTCTTATTGGTTAAGGCGAGGGCGCGCAAGCGGCAAGCCCACAGAGTCTCCGACTCCCGCCTGAGCGCGGTCCAGTCACCTTAAAGAGGGTCGACAACTCGTGACCAGAGCGAGTGGTTGCTCGAAAAGCTCTTCAGGATCTGTGCCATCTGCGCAGTTGCGCACAACGCGTGGTCCAAAGCTTCTGCCCACGGCCCTGTTGTCGCACGCTCCCAGCCACGGCATGCGGGCACGACTGCAGGGTCATCTCCGCTCAGCGGATCGAGTGGTAACGCATCGTAGTAAGCCCGGTGATCGGTCGTCACTCCCAACAAGCGACGCAAGCCATACCGATCAGAAAGTGCAGCTTGCAACCGGTGACAAGCATGCTCTCGAACGAGATGCCGATCATCACGGTTCACCAACCCCCAGTCTGAAACACCCCACGACTCAGGCCCTTCGACAAGCGCATGGCAGACCTCATGGAACACCATCTGCGCCACACAGTCGTCGGGGTCCATGCTTTCAGAATCTGCGATGTACAGAACACCTTCCCCGTCCCACGCGGCATATACGGCCGCCGATCGCTCAACCTCCATGCCCAGAGTTCTGGCCGTCTCCAACCAGATAAGGTCCAGCGGGTCACTGTACTCGCAGTCAATTTCTCGCTGAATCGCCATAACGTCAGCTTAGCGATGTAATCTCACAACCACGGCAAAGGCTTTCTTCTCGTCGCGGCATGGCTCTCCAATCGACTCTCCGGTGGATCTCGAAATGGCACCTGACTTCGCCGAAGAATCAGCTCGTTACATTCGCGATGTTTACCTTCCCCGCCTCTCGCTGGCACTTCAGGCACTTCCCTCCCGGGATCTCTGGTGGCAACCACATGCCGAGTGCATCAGTTTCGGAGCGATTCTGAAGCATCTCGAGGGAAACGTTCGACAGTGGATTCTTTGTGCCTTGGGAAGTGAACTCGACAGACGAGACCGCAATAGCGAGTTCCGTCTGGCAGGCGCATCGGATGGCGAATCTCTCTTTACTGCTTTGAGTCAGACAGTTTCACAAGCTGCAGAAGTTCTCGAGTCAATGGATATCAATCAACTCGGGAACAAGCTCTATGTCCAAGGGCAAAACGTGACTGCCGGAGAAGCGATCTACCATGTTGTGGAACACTTCTCGTGGCATACGGGGCAGGCTGTCTGGATCGCCAAAGCACGCGCAGGCGTCGGGCATGAAATCGCTTTTTACGACGACGCCAAACTGCAGAACGCCACAGAGGGCTCGAAAAATCGAGACTCTTCGTGAAGTGGTTCGGCGCCTTGTGGAAAAGCGTAGGCCTTAACTGAGGGCGCTTGCTTTCACCTCGAGCAAGGCATCGCGATCGAGCCGCGCACCAAATCGGGTCACCAGTGTGGCCGAGCCCAGGCTCGCCAAATTCCCGGCCTCCTCGCAGCTCAGGCCTGAAGTGATTCCGTAAAGAAAGGCACCTGCAAAGAGGTCGCCAGCTCCATTTGAGTCCACAGCTTTCACTGAATGCGGTGCGATATCGAGCCAGTTCGAACCATCCCACACCCGTGAGCCCTTGGGACCCAGCGTGAGGCCCACGATCCCAGCACGCTCCCGGAGCATGTCGCCAGCCTGATCAATTGAGTCTTGCCCGGTAAACCCGAGAGCTTCTTCTTCATTGCAAAGCAGCACATCGACACCGTCACCAAGAACTTGCTCGAGGCCCTCACCACAAAATCTCACCATGGCTGGATCTGAGAACGTGAAAGCAGTCTTCACTCCATGCTTGCGGGCCATCTCTCGCGCTCGCTCTGCTGTCTGAAGAGAATTCGGCGTGCTGACGAGATACCCCTCGATGTAGAGATACTCAGATGCTGCCAGTTCGTCTTCAACCAACTGATCCGCAGTCAACGTCGAACTGATGCCAAGGCTTGTATTCATCGTGCGGTCAGCATCCGGCGTCACCATCACGAGGCAAGTACCCGTCGGAGCGTGGCTTCCCTTGTCGTCGTGAGCATTTGAGGCGATCCCCAAGTGCTTCATGTCATCTGCAAAGAAGCGGCCCGCGTCATCGTCTGCGACACGGCATGAGTAGTAGCAACGTGCACCCAGTTGTGCGAGCGCTGTGATGGTGTTTGCCGCAGAGCCTCCACCCGTGCGTGTGTGCTGGACGCCACTGAGCTTTTCAAGCAAGAGCCCCTGACGTTCAGCATCTACAAGCGTCATGACGCCCTTTTCAACACCCAACTCGCTCAACTGCTCTGGAGTGGTCTCCACTTCGATGTCAACCAGGGCGTTGCCCACTCCGTACACATCGTATCTTTGGCTCATAATAGGTTCGCAGGACTCTGTGGAGTTGCAGTGCTAGCTCAAGACAGGCGGCAACGATACAGGCTTCCGCCGCGGCCTGAAACCCTCCCGGGCCCAGACCAAGATCTCCCGAACCGCGAGACGCGGCCTTCTTATTCAGGGAGAGACGCTTAGAAGTGCGTCGCTCAAGGCGACCCCATGAAGAGGCACCAGATCATCCACGACGCCCAACTGGTACCAGACATGGGTGCCAGGAGGAATGCCTGCAGGCCAGACCCCTTGCCCTTGCGCACCGCCCCCGCTGTCGGACACCAGCAAGAGCAGCCGAGGATTCGGGAATGGGTAAAGCTGGCCACCGAAAAACGGTTCGGGAATCGACTGAAATCCGAAGAAGAAAACCATGGGAGCGTTGGGCAACGCATCGATGATGTCCATCGACAAAATCGACCCTGCTGTCAGCGGGCCCTTCGGAAGAAGCGTTGGTTTCCCCATGGTCCCGTAAGTTCCACCCGAGAGGATGGTAAAGAGCGAAGGTTCGTGAGCTTCGAAACCATGGTGTTCCTGCAAGGCAAACAAGTGCGCCAAAGCCATCGACTCGCGTGCATCCGGATCACCCAGAAGCAAGGCATCGCCTCGGTTGCTGATAAAGCCCATCTCGGAGAGCGAAGCGGGCATCGTGGTATTCAGCAGCACGAAAAAACTTGCTGTCTTCGTACCTCGGTCCGTCAACCCCCATGCTTGAAGCATGCGTTCGTGAATCTGGTCACGTTGCTCTGCCGCCACAGTCCCCTCTGCCCAGGCATAAGTTTCGGTTCCATTCGCAACCGGGTCAGTAAAAGCATTGGCATGAATTGACAAAAAGCTTTCTGCGCCGAAGGCGTTAGCCATCGTGACTCGCTCGACAAGGCTCACGTCGCTGTCATCGACTCGCGTTAACAACACATCCCAACGACCGCCACCTGTGAGATCGCCATTGTCGGTCTCAAATAAATCGGCCAATCGCAGAGCAACATCCAAGGCGACGTCTTTTTCCTGCAATCCGTTTCCAAGAGCCCCGCTATCGCCGCCACCATGCCCCGCATCGATGCAAATCCGGATGGGTGCACCAGACGTCGCGGGTTGAAGCGGAGGGACCCAGTGCCCGACGTCTTCGCCCGGATGAGAAGCACGTGGCTGCGTGGATCCTGGGTCGAGAACAAACGTCAACTGCTCTGCCACATGATGACCGTCATCGAGACTCGACTCGTAGACAAAGCGACCGTCGGGGAGAAAGCGTGGGAACCCGGCACGCCCCAGAGAGAGCCTCTTGGCGGGCGCCCCCGGCCAGTCAATGAGCACCAAGCCTTTCTCAGCTGAGATCCAGGCCTGCGAGATACCTGAAGGGCCTACAGCACACAGCACCGACGAACTGACGGAAAAACCCCACCCCTGCACCGGCATCGCAAACAGCGCGCTCAACACGAGCAGGCTGAGCTTAAGCCCCAGAGGGCCCCCGTTTGGAGTTCGCGTCGAGAGCATGCTCATTGCAGTCTCTAGGATACCTCCTTCTTGCGAGGTCTGCCGGAGACCCTGGCCGTCGAAGACCTCCGGCTGGGCTGCTACGGTGGTCGTGCCGATTCGTGAAATCCGATCACACCCGATCACACCCAATGCGGGGCCCATTTCGCCCATGTCAACCGAGGAGCCCAGCATGACGCCCGCTCCTTTCCGCTCCGCCGCTGTACTCGGCGCCGGCGTCATGGGGGCGCAGATAGCAGCTCACCTGGCGAACGCTGGCCTCACCGTTCACCTCCTGGACATCGCGGCTGAGGGCAATGACCGGAGTGCTCCAGCGCGCCAAGCCTTGGCGAGTGCCCAGAAGATCAGCCCCAATCCATTCTTCACGTCGAACCGCGCGGAACTCATCACCCCCGGCAATTTTGAAGATGACTTCGGTCGGCTTGCAGATGTTGACTGGGTGATTGAAGCGGTTATCGAGCAGCTCGACATCAAGCAGCAACTCATGCAGCGACTCGAGACAATCGTTCGAGACGACACGATTGTCTCGACCAACACGAGTGGGCTTCCCATTCACAAGATTTCCGAAGGGCGCGGCGAATCTTTCCGCAAGCGCTTCCTCGGAACACACTTTTTCAATCCGCCGCGGTACCTGAAACTCTTCGAAGTCATTCCGACTCCAGACACGGATGCTTTCGTACTCGAACGTGTGAGTTGGTTCGCGCGCATGCACCTCGGCAAGGGAATCGTTGTTGCCAAGGACACCCCGAACTTCATTGGCAATCGCATCGGCATCTATGCCGCGATGCAGGCGATGCGTGAAGTCACGGAACATGGCTTCAGTATCGAAGACGTCGACTTGCTCACGGGGACCGTCGTTGGACACCCCCGCTCAGCGACTTTCCGGACGGCAGACCTTGTCGGGCTTGACACGTTGGCTCACGTCGCCAACAACCTCTACGAAGGAGTCGAAAACGACGAAAGCCGCGAAGCATTTCGCCCCCCATGGCTACTCCTCAAGCTCACGGAACGCGGCGCGCTTGGCGCAAAGACAAAACACGGCTTCTACAAGAAGCACGAAGGAAAGATTCTCTCCATCGACCCCAAGTCGATGGAGTACGTCGCCCCCGGCAAGAAACGCGTCGACATTGAGAGCATCAAGAAGGCGGGCAGTCTTCCTCAACGCCTCCGCGCGCTCTACGAAGACCAAGGGCGGGTGGGCGAATTCTTTCGGCGCACAACATGGGACCTACTGGCCTACACCGCACGCCGGCTACCAGAAATCGCTGATGAAGTCTGCGATGTAGATGACGCCCTCAAACTCGGCTTTGGTTGGAGGATGGGCCCCTTCGCGACATGGGAAACGCTCGGCTTTCAACGCGTCCTCGACGACATGCGAGAACAGCGGCTCGTGATTCCCACGTGGATCGAAGAGATGGAGCGCGCAGGAGCGACATCCTTCTACCGCGTGAACCCGAACACGCAAGGGAGCTGGAATCCCGCAGCATCTGACTATCGTGATCGCGAAGTTCCACGCGATGAGATTGACCTGAATTCGGTCCGCGACATACGCGGCGAACTCTGGAGCAACAAAGAATCTGCGCTGCTCGACCTTGGTGATGGAGTCGCGCTGTTTGAGTTCCGTAGCAAGATGAACAGCATCGGCAAGCACGTCATTGAGGGCTTGTTCCATGCCATCGAAACCGTAGAAAACGGGCCCTGGGCTGGACTGGTCATCGGAAATGCCGCTGAGCACTTCAGCGTCGGAGCGAACCTCGCCGAAATGGGGATGGCTGTGATGCAGGGGCATTGGCCCGAGTTGGAACAAGCTGTGAGTTCGTTCCAGCAAATGGGGCAACGCATTCGCTATGCAAGCAAGCCCGTACTCGTCGCCACACAAGGCCGCGTGCTCGGTGGTGCCTGTGAAATGACGATGGCCTGCGCTCACCCGGTCTGTGCGGCCGAATCGTATATAGGTCTCGTCGAGATTGGAGCAGGTCTCATTCCAGCTGGTGGTGGAACCATGCGCATGGCTGCATGGGCTGCCGAGCAAGCCGCATCTCCTGCCCCAGAGCACCTGGCCCCCTTCCTACGGCGCGCATTCGAGACCGTTGCCAAAGCGCAGGTGGCGACAAGTGCCGAAGAAGCTCAGAGCCTCGGCTTCATGTCCCCCGCCGGCACCATCGTCATGAATGGAGAGCGTCGGCTTTGGGTCGCCAAACGCGAAGTGATTCGACTGGCCGAGGAAGGCTACCGTGCTCCGGCGGTACGCACCGCGATTCGCGTTCTGGGAACACCCGGTCGCGGGCCATTCGACGTCGGCGTTGCACATCTTCTACAGGGTGGATTCGTGCGAGAGCATGACGCCTATGTGGCCGGACGCATCGCCTGGGTGATCACCGGCGGCGACTTGCCCGGAGCGACATGGCTACACGAACAACAACTGCTTGACCTTGAACGAGAAGTTTTTCTCTCGCTGCTCGGAGAGAAGGCCACGCAAAAGCAGATCGCCGAGTTACTCACCCGCAATCAGCCCATGGCAACCAAACTTGCGGCCAAAGGTCTGGTAAGCCTCACCAACGTCTTTCGCAAGAAGCGCTCTTCCACGCGTCCCTGACTTCTTCTCCACGCTCTGGGATCGACATGACTCAACAGGAAGCTGTCCTCGTAAGCTGCGTGCGCACGCCCGTCGGCCGTGCCAAGCGAGGCTCCCTCGCACAAACCATGCCCGTCACCCTGGGTGCGAAAGTTGTCCGGGAAGCCATCCAGCGAGTTCCGGGGCTCGAGGCCGAACGTGTTGACGACGTCCTCATGGGGTGCGCCATGCCCGAAGGCCCCCAGGGTCTCAATATGGGACGCCTCGTGGCCCAGCGAGCAGGTCTCCCGGACACAGTCCCTGGTGCGACAATCAATCGCTTCTGTTCATCCGGTCTTCAGACCATTGCCATGGCGAGCCAGGCCATCGAAGTCGGCCAGTCAGACATCGTCATCGCCGGTGGTGCCGAATCCATGACGATGGTGCCGATGGAGGGCTTCCAGTTCATCCCAGATCCAACCCTCATTCGCTCAGAACCGAACGCATACATCTCCATGGGCCTCACAGCGGAACGTGTTGCCGAGAAGTTCAAAGTCAGTCGTGATGACCAGGACGCCTTCGCGACCCGCAGTCATCAGCGTGCAGTCGACGCCATAGATGCAGCACGCTTTGAAGACGAGATCGTCGCCTTAAAAGTCGAGCAGATGACACGGCGTGATGGCGCGATCCACGTAGAGCAAGTGGAGTTCAGTGTGGATGAAGGGCCCCGCCCAGAGACAAATATAGAGACACTTTCCGCGTTGCGGCCCGTCTTCAAGAAAGGTGGAACCGTCACGGCTGGCAACTGCTCCCAGATGTCAGACGGCGCTGCGGCGGCCGTTGTCATGAGTGAAGACGTCGCACGCGAACTTGGTGCCACTCCGCTTGCACGACTGGTCAGTTTTTCTGTTGCTGGCGTTTCTCCAGACATCATGGGCATCGGCCCCGTGGAGGCCGTTCCCAAAGCACTCGCGCGAGCCGGACTGAAGCTCAGTGACATTGGCCTTTTCGAACTCAATGAGGCATTCGCCTCTCAGTCTCTCGCTGTGATTCGACAACTTGGACTGGATGAGAATCTTGTCAACGTCAACGGCGGTGCGATTGCACTGGGACACCCCTTGGGGTGCACCGGAACCAAGCTGACAGCAACACTCTTACAAGAGATGCAACGAAGGGGAGTCCGGTACGGCATCGTCACGATGTGCATCGGCTCTGGAATGGGCGCCGCCGGAATTTTTGAGAACCTCAGGCTTTGACTATGACCACGAGTCCTTACCGCCCAGATCTTTTGAAGGGCCAACACATCCTCATCACAGGCGGCGGAACCGGGCTGGGCTCCGCGATAGCCACTCGATTTGCGTCTCTTGGTGCAGCCATCACGATCTGTGGACGACGGCGCTCGCCTCTCGAAGACACTGTCGCTGCTCTCCGTGCGAAAGGTTCTCGGGCCGAGGGCATCCCATGCGACATCCAGCATCGCGAAAAAGTTGATGAGATGATTGCCGAGGCAGAGAGTCGGCAAGGATCTCTCACCGGGTTAGTGAACAACGCCGCCGGCAACTTTCTTTCTCTTTCGGAGCAGCTCGACCCTCGCGGATTCGAAGCCGTGATGTCGATCAACGTCTCGGGGACATTTCACTGCACGCAGGCCTGCGCGCAGCTCTGGATCCAACGAAAAGAGCCTGGGAGTGTCCTCTCGATTGTCACAACCTACATCGAGACCGGCAGCGCCTTTGTCATGCCCAGCGCCGCATCGAAAGCAGCCATTGCCGCCATGATGCGATCTCTCGCGGTCGAGTGGGGACCGTACGGCATACGGCTCAACGCCATCGCGCCCGGTCCAATCCCGACCAAGGGAGCCTGGGAGCGATTGATTCCCGACAAATCTTTTGAGGAAAAGCTGCGCGATTCGGTCCCCATCGGGCGATTCGCGACACGAGAGGAGCTGGGCAACTTGGCGGTCTACCTCATGTCAGATTCAGCTGCATCCATGACAGGCCAAGTCATCGAACTCGATGGTGGAGCACGCCTGGCAGGCCATGGCGCCTTCAATGGCCTCATGCAGCTTCCACGCGAAAAGCTCGCGAAACACTTCGACAGCCTTCGACCTCCACGTCAGCGACGCCCTCCTAAAGCCCGCTGACACTTCGTCTCCCACACGTAAAAATATCGCTTCCTATGAACCTCCTGAATTTCTTTCGTTGCGCACCTCTCTTGCTGCTGGTTGGACTCGGCTGCGACTCCACAGCGACACCCGCAACTGACCCGGCCCCGAGTGGCGAACAGCCCTCCACGGGCCTGTATGAATTCGAGGCTCTCAGCCTGGAGGGAGAGAGCAAGCAGCTCAGTGACTATTCGGGACAAGTGACGCTGGTGGTCAATGTCGCCAGCAAATGCGGCTACACGCCTCAATACGCTGGGCTGCAAGCTTTGCACACCCAGCTAGCCGACCGAGGCTTCGCTGTGCTCGCCTTCCCGAGCAACGAGTTCCGTGGACAGGAACCCGGAGATGCGGCTCAGATCCGGTCTTTCTGCACGGACAATTACGGAGTGACCTTTCCTCTCTTCGAAAAGTGCCAGACGCTCTCGGGCGACAATCAGTCCCCGGTGTACAGCTATATGGAAAGCGAGCTGGGTGAGACACCCAGTTGGAACTTCTGCAAATACCTTGTCGGGAGAGATGGCAAACCCGTCGCTTTCTTCGAAAGTCGCGTCGGACCACAAGATCCAGAGCTTCTCTCGGCTATCGAGACCGCCCTCGCACAATCTTGAGAAAGATGATTTTCTTCGTGTGATGTGTGTGCGAATCCCCTGAAGGGCGTGTCGCGACAGCGGTCACAGTCGAGACACCACACCTTTGCTCTGGATGCATGACGGAAAGCCGGGTTCTTGCGTGCCCGTTTGGACCCGGTGCAGGTTCTCTTTTGGGATTTGCCGTTGGCTTTGCTTGCCCGCAGTTCCTTGACCGAAGTCTCTACGCCTCAACCAGCAAGTCTCATGGCTCCCCCAGCCGTGGGATTCCCCAAAGGCGAGATTTCGTTTCGGGAACCCCACAGCCAACCAATCCCACCCTGCTGATCACGACAGTGTGTCGCCCCGGGGTGGGAGCATGTCCCCCCCGGGGCGCGCCTTTATCAGCTCCAGATGCAGTCGACATCAAGCGCCAAGCTGTTCAGAGCACTTTCTGTTGCCCCGGAGCCCAAGACGGAGCCCAAGACCATGAAGAGCAGAGATCTTCATCGCCCAGCACTCGATCCAGAGAGAGCGCGAACTCGCCCCCGTCTCCAACATCCACGCCTCGCTTCACGAGCCACCTCCATGGTTCGCCCGTTCGGCCGGCTGATTCTTCTCCTCGTCGCATTGTTCGCAATCAAGTCGACACTGTCGGCTCAGACGATCTATGCGCCAGGCTGTGCCGGCATCAACCCACCTCCGGCCATAACCTCTACGGGGAGCCTGACGTCTGGCGAAGATGCCGGCCTTCACCTCATGGGCGCCACTCCGAACTCGACCTGCGTTCTGGTTGTAGGCACCACCAACACCCATCCGGATGGGACCCCCCTCGAACTCAGCCTCTCAAACGTCGCCGGCGTTTCTCCAGGCTGCACCTTGAACGTCCAGCCGCTGATCACGCTGCAACTTCAAACGGACAGCCAGGGAGAAGTTCATATCTATTTCAAGGTGCCAGATTCCCTGGGCGACAAACTGTGCTTCCAGTTCGGAGTCATCGAATCTCTTTCCCCTCCGAGCGTCGCCATCTCGGATGCGTTGCAGCTCGACATTCAGACAGGGGATGGGCCGTTTAATTACGGCGAAGCGCTGCAAAAATCACTCACCTTCTACTATGCGCAGCGAGCCGGCCATCTCCCCCAGAAGTACCCGCTCAACTGGCGTGGTGATGCATTCAACTTCGAGCTCGAACAAGAGAACGGTCAGTACGACGTCGACGCCGGAATCCTGAATCGGTACATGGATGCTGGTGACACCGTAACGTTCACCTTGCCAATCACTTCGGCCATGACACTCATGGCGTGGAGTGGCATCGAGTTCGAAGAGGGCTTTCGTGATTCGAACCAGATGGACCAACTTTTGGATACGCTCCGCTGGCATGCTGATTGGTGCGTGGCAGCACATCCGGAGCCAAATGTCTTCGTCGGCCAAATCGGCCAGGGCGCAGAGTCCCACAGTTTCTGGGGCGCACCTGAAATACACACTCAGGCCGTCGGATACCGACCGAAGATCTGGTGGTTGACGCCAAGCAACCCCGGTTCGGAGCCCGTCGGTGAAGCAGCAGCATTTCTTGCGGCAGCTTCGATACTCTTCCAGCAAGAAGATGCCGTCTATGCCGCGACGCTGCTGCAGCATGCACGCGAGCTCTACTCATTCGCGAGTACGTACCAGGGCACCTACAACAACGCGATTCCAAATATTTCCTCGTACTACAACTCATACTCCGGCTACACAGACGAACTCGCGTGGTCTGCAACGTGGCTTTACCGCGCAACCGGAGAATCTGAATATCTTGATGCTGCGCGTGTGCACTTTGCGGCTTCAAGCCCCAACCCCAACTGGTCGCAATCCTGGGGAGGCAAGATCAACGGCACGGCGTGCTTGCTTGCTGCTCTCACCGGCGAAGCACAGTACCGCTATGCAGTCGAACAGCACCTCGACCACTGGCAACCCGGTGGTGGAATCTCCTACACGAGTGGCGGCCTCGCATGGCTCGACACCTGGGGTTCACTCAGATATTCGGCGAACACTTCATTCATCGCATTTGCCTATGCCGAGATGGTCGGAGATCCCGATGGGCGATACCGATCCTTCGGCGAGAGCCAGATCAACTACATGCTGGGCGACAACCCACGCGACTCGAGCTATGTCTGCGGCTTTGGTGTGAATCCCCCCATACGCCCTCACCATGTCACCGCACACGGTTCCTGGAACAACCAGATCAACGACCCGGACCCCAACCGGCACACACTTTGGGGCGCACTTGTGGGCGGACCTGCTTCAGCAGATGACTTCGACTATGCGGATGTCCGCAGCGACTACGTCACCAATGAAGTTTCATGCGACTACAACGCCGGCCTTGTCGCCAGCCTTGGATGGTTGGCACAAGAGTACGGCGGAAGCCCTCTGCCAGATTCAGAGTTCCCGCCCATCGAGCCGTCCTACGGGAAGGAAATGTTCGTAGAAGCCTCGATCCTCGAGGACGGCGCGACATTCACCAAACTCCGCTGCATGCTCAACAATCGAAGTGCATGGCCCGCACGGATGAGTGACGCCCTCTCCTATCGGATCTATGTCGACCTCAGCGAAGTCTTTGCAGCTGGCTACGGCATCGAGGATGTCTTCG
>Ga0315339_1000782_pt1 | contig 34514 bp, 24 predicted proteins | sample ASW17metaG_FD_204514 | JGI IMG/M metagenome (GOLD analysis project Ga0315339, IMG submission 204514) | Ammonia-oxidizing marine archaeal communities from Pacific Ocean, United States - ASW #17 | ecosystem: Environmental > Aquatic > Marine > Oceanic | place: USA: California | collected 2016-12-05 | reverse complement strand
AGACCCGAGTGAATCATCTGTAGATGCCATATGCTCCACTGTTTCTTTTTAATGACCTATAACGGGTCGCCGACTTGCGAACTCGCGCTGTTATGTGAAGAAGAACATTAGTTTAGTGTACATTATATAAGATGTACTCCTCCTTTTTGAATGAGGCTTGCTGAAGTACCTCTTCGTCATTATTGGTAACAATACATCCTCCGCTCAGGTCTGCTCGATATGCTCGACACTATCCGCAAGCTGCTCGTGGGTCACCTCCTCTGCGGCCCACGGCAGATGCCATCGCTCCATCTGCGACCCGATCCGCGTTTTCACCGCGACATCCCCATCCGCACGGCCGTCTTCGACGGTCATGTCCAAGTCATGGGCCTCCGTGCTCCACAGCGACATAAACATCGCCTGGTCTCCTCTGGACCGAACAATGAGCGCACTCGGACGGGGGATTGGCTCCAGTGCGCCCAGGGCCTGCACTTCTTCTGAAACCGGATCATCGGCAAGTATGAACTCGGATCCGTCACCGGCTTGCACCACGGCGCGCAGCTGACCGCACGCCGTCTCCCAGGCGAGATCCGCGGCGCCAGTCGGCGCTCTGATCGCCCTCACATTCTCCAGGTGGCGATACCCGGCGTCCCGGAAGGGCACTCCGCCCTGACTCTCCGTCGCTGCGGTCGGCGTCCCCAGAATATGCATCGCGTAGTCGTATCGGTGCGGGCCTGCTCCGACGACCCGAAACAGGTCCAGGACAATGCGGTCGGTGAGAACCAGCGTACGGTCCAGCCGTATTCCCGGGTACACGACCTCATTCGAGGCTCGGCACGCCTTGAAGAGACTTTCCGGCTGGAACAGCTCGAGAACCCCGTCGGACTCTATACCTCGCGCCTCGTCCGTTTTCCAAATCGAATCGGCGTCCCTGTCATAAGGGACCATCGGTCGCCCATCCACGGTCACCGTGTTGTGAGCGATCGTCGAGCGCAGCCAGGTCAGGTGCAGCGGATCCTCGTACCCGGCCGATTGTGGGGACGCGCTCAGACAGCGGCCGTTGGCATACAGGTCCAGGCACAGCGCCGCAGGGCTCTGATGCCCGGCGCTGTGCGGCCCCCAGAACATCTGCACGGCGGTGCCGGTCGTATCCTCCGGCCGACTTCTCAGTATCGACACCCCCGTCACCGGGAATAGCGTGCAGCCCTGGCGGTGCACCCCCGCCAGGGAGATGCTGCAGTCCTCTGCAAGGGAGAAATGCCCCGACGGGTGCTCGGCGTCTTTCAACAGGACAAAATCCCACTCCCCTGACGGGGACTGCAGCGACATGGGTAGGTGCGGATACTTCCGCCCGGGCCAGTCCGCGTATTCCCGCTCGATCCGGGCCAGCAGCCACGCGTACTTCGGATCGCCATAGGCCTGGTACGCAAGCTCGTAGAGCGGGCCCCATATCCACACCCCCCGCAAGTTCGACAGCCCCGAGTCGTGGAGCAGGCTGAAGTCACCATTGCCCAGCGTAGCGTAAAATGGGGCGTCGAAAGCAGCCTTCAAACACTTGCCCCCTTCTGGTCCGTAAGCCCTATGCAAGTCGCGTCCGTCATCCCTCATTTGGGCGGGCAACTCGGCGTGCCAGATGTCCACGCCCGCGTTGGCCAGCATAGTGGCCGCACTCGTCAGCGCCATCAGGGTGTAGAAATGGTATCCGGGCGTGCGTTCCCAGTGCAGCCCGTCAGACAGGATGTCATGTCGAAGCTGGTGTATGAGACCGTAGCGGGGTACGCTGTTGAACGTCCAGCCATCGAGCGCGTCGCGCACGAGACGGGTCTCGCCGCTCGACAGGCCTGCCGCAAGGCGGGCAACGAGGTTCCAGGTGTTGTGATTTCCGCAGGTCGTATGACGGCACCGGTCGGTGGTCTCCTGGGTGAGGGCCAGAGCCTGTAGGAACAGCTCGCGGTCGGCATCGGCGAGGCCCTCCGCCGCGAGTAGATCGTAGACTCGGGCCAGCGCAATGGTAAACCTGGATTCGCCCAATCCATAGGCGGCCCCACGCGTGTGGTCGTCCACGAGTGGCCAGCGCAGATAGGCCTCCGCGACTCGCCTGAATGCCGCGAGAGCCGAATCGCGGTACGACCCTCGGCCAGTAAGATGGAAGGCGAGAATCTGGCGGAAGGCGTGGTTCAGCATCTCCGTCCCATGATCGGGGCGCACGGGGTCGCCCCATTCACACGGCGCATCGGCCGCCTCTAGCAGGCGGCTTAACGCGGCTCGGGCCCAGACGGCTCCCTCGGTCAGTGAACGACACCACTGCAAGCCTTCCCCATTGACGAACACGCGGGGGTGTGGTGGCAGATGGACTGGCGCCAGATCATGGATCGTTTGGGGCAGCATGACGAGTTCCCTCATTTTGGGCACGCCGGAACGGGGGGCAGCGTGAGCGCCTTGCAGCCCTCGAGATCATCCCGCCTACACGTCGAAGGAGGCGGTGTTTCCCCACCGATCAGCTATATTGATACACAGTAAATTATTGATTCATAATGGTAAATAATATTGTAAAAGATAGAATTCGACCCAACGGAAACTGTCAGACTAAATTACATTTTTCTTTTTCACTTAACGGTTAGTATAAAGGACATTTTAATGCCTTTTATACGTCTTTATGAGCTTTTTTGCCTTTTCAGTATTTTAACAATTGTATTATTTATGATTTCTGACAAGTTCCAATTGTACAGTTTAGGATCAGTTGTACTGTAGAGCTCAATAACAATAGCATCAAGGTCTTTGTGATATTTTGCAAAACTTTGATATCCCGGAACCCAACCTGCATGTTCATACTCATAAATGGAAGCATATATTTCCTGTTCTCCCGGTTCAAACAATGATCCATCGTTCAATGCCCTTAGGAAAGTACCCACGTCTTCTGCTGTGGCTAACATGCCATGTTCGTCTGCCTTTAAATCAAAGGGATGTCCTACATGATAGCCAGTCATCACATCCTCTATATTCAATTCATTGAGCGAACCGAAGGTATTGTTAAGATTTAGCGGCATTAGAATTTCTTCCTGAATGAATTGAAAGTTACCATAACCTAGTGCATCATCCATTATCTTATTGATTAAAAGATAATTCGTATTGCAATATTCATAGTCTTCACCGGGTTCAAAGTTGGCCGACTTTTCCAGAATCAATGCAATATTTTCTTCATAGGTCTTTGTTGGAGCTGCCCAAAAATTCGGAGCGTCCGTAAAATTGGGAATGCCACTTCTTATGCTGTATCATCATTCTCAAAGAAATTTTCTCAGTCTTTTTGATTCTTCCCACAAGCTCAGGTAAATAATCAACGATTGTTTTATCTAGAGAAAGCCGTCCATCACTTACCAATTTGGTGACAGCCACAGCATCATATAACTTGCTGATACTTGCAATTTTAAATAATGATTCCGGGTCGGTAGGTATTTTTTCTCGGTCTTTCCAACCATCTGTATAAAACGCTGACGGTTTACCTGCTTCGTCCACACAAACAATCATTCCGTCAAATCCATGATCAATGGCTTCATCTACCTGTTCCTCATCGCTCAATGTGTCCCAGCGCCGCTGGGTGATAGCACCTGGGCGTCGCTTTGGCTGGGCGAAAACTTTCGGTGGGGCTTTGACGAAGAGCGTTGTAAGCCGATCTAACGCTGCAGATGTATAGGGAATGCTCCAGCATTTTTTCTCGGGATGCCAGCGGCGCCCCGCAATACTCTTGATGCGCTCTACTGTATCTGGATGATAGGGGAAAAATACGAGCAGGCGGCCATGATTTGTGGGACGCAGGTCAAAATCGGGGATGGATGGTAGGGGCGGCAGATCGGCCATGATAAATCTCCTGAGAAAGGTGAAGTACCAAACCCATCCAAAATGCGTGCCAGTGTCGTTGTGATTTATGAGATGTTACTGTATTAAAGAGAGCAGAGGAGAAATGTCGGGCGAAGGAGAAAGATGGAAGTGTTTCTCTGCTGAAACGATAGTGCGTATTAATCGAAGCACTCAGTCTTCTTCTTTATTAACCATATCGTCCAACTTCCAATCGAGCGGAATGCGCATCCGCCCCTCGTTTTTGCGATCGAAGAGCAGGAAGTTTTCTTTTAAGCCGTAATAGAACAGATCCCGTGTCAGCTCGACATCCTTCTGGCAGTATTCCTCGATGAGATTCATCTTGCCCTCTTTAAACCACTTGAGCGCCATCAGGCCATCGGCTGTTTTGGCGGCATTAAGGGTCGCCTTGCCGACTGAGTCGAGGCTGACGCGGTAGCGCAGACGTTGGTGGATCTCACGCAAGATGTCGAGGGTGTTGAGCGTCTTGAAGTCGAATTTACTGTAGCCGCGCAAGACGGTGTAATCGAAACCAATGACATTGAAACCGACGACGAGATCGGCCTTTTGCAGGTGCTCGATGAGTTCGTCGATATTTTCTTCAAAATATGAGGTACATTTTTGCTCGTGGCTGTCCCAGACTATACCGACGGAAATGCCCATCATATAGGCCTTGTTCCAGCCGCCGACTTCGGCAGCCGAGCGTTGCGTTTCGAGGTCGAAGACCACGACGCGCGGGCCTGTCTCAGGGGTGGCTTCAGCTAACTCCTCCTGGTCTTCCCAATCGGCGAACATCGGCGCCTCCTCTTCGAGGTCGCCAGCGGGCGACTTATCGGCTTCGATCTTTTCGCGGCCGGTGAGCACCTTGAGCAGATGGATCGAGCCGGCTTTGTCGAGCGGCACATTGCCGGCGCCGCAGGTGGGGAAGTGGATACAGGACGGGCAGCCCAACTCGCAATCGCATGACTCGACCATTTCCAGCGTCATCTCCAGTAAACGATCCAATTCGGCGAAGCCCTTCTCCGCTAAGCCGATGCCGCCGGGGTGGTAGTCGTAGACAAAGATCGCGCCCTTGCGCAATTGCGGGTGCAGTGGATAACAGATGCCGCCGACATCGGTGCGGTTACTGAGTGCGAGCAGAGGAAAGAGCGATTTCATCGCGTGCTCGATGGCGTGGATCGAACCCATGTAGTGGCATTTTCGGCGGCTCAAATCCTTCTTAAAATGCGCGTCGAGCTCGATCCAGAAACCCACCGTTTCGAAATGCTCGACCGGGGATTCGAGTGGGTGCTTGCTGATGATGACCTGGTCACCGGTGCGGATCTTTTCGTAGGCGACGACCTGTGAGCTGACTTTGAGCCGGCCGATTTTGGCCATAAAGCCGTCCATGGGGCGCGAGCGCAACTCCTCGATGATCTCGGTGTCCTTATCGGATTTGGCACGGGTGAAGAAGGGTACGTCGACTTCCTGAGCGTAGATCTGGCCCTTTTCGGGGTTGCGGCCGCTGATTTGGTATTGGCGGCCGCGGTGCAGATAGATCGCGCCATCGTAACACTCGCCGTAGACCTGGCCGCCGCTGACGGTGCCGATCAGGTTTTTCTTGCCGCTCTCAATGATATTATAGGACTCGCCGATGGTGCGCATGCTGACTAGGCGATGCGGTTGTTTGCGTGCGGCAAACCAGGCGTCGCCCTCGGCACTTTGTAGCAGCGCCCCTTCTTGCACCAATTCATCAACGACCGATTTCCAGTCGAGGTGCTGGTATTCGGGCTCGTGGATGGTGAGCGGGAATTCACGAGCGGCACAGGTGAGATGATTTTTGAGAATGTATTTATTGGCGGGATCAACGACGGCGTCTTCGACACCGCGGTCGAAGAATTGCACTGGGTGCTTCATGAAGTACTGGTCGAGCGCGTCTTTGGAGGCGATGAGGATGATCAACGATTCGCGGCCGGCGCGGCCAACGCGGCCGGCGCGCTGCCAGGTATTGATGATCGAGCCGGGATAGCCGACCAGCACGCATACGTCAAGGCCGCCAATGTCGATGCCGAGTTCCAATGCCGAGGTGGAAACCACGCCCAATAGCTCGCCGGTGTTGAGCGCCTGCTCGATCTGGCGGCGCTCTTCGGGCAGATAGCCAGCACGGTAAGAGGAGATCTTGGCGCGCAGGTCGGGGCGCGACTGTGTGGCCCAGCGGTAGACCAGTTCGGTGATCACGCGGGCGCGGGTAAAGACGATGGTGCGGAATTCTTTGAGCACGCTCAGGCGCAATAAATTTGCGGCGAGGGTATTGGGGCTTTCGGCAGGGTTTAAAAAGACGAAGTGGCGCGCGGCGGCCGGTGCGCCATTGTCGGTGATCTCGTGGAATGTACGGTTTAGCAGGTCGCCGGCCAGCTGTTTTGGGTTGCCCATCGTTGCTGACGAGGTGATATAGATCGGCTCGGAGCCATAGTAGGCGCAGATGCGGTTCAGTCGGCGGAAAAGGTGCAGGATATGGGTACCGAAGACGCCGCTATAGGTGTGTAATTCGTCGATGACGACATAGCGGAGCTGGGTGAAGAAGTCGGCCCAGGCCTCGTGGAAGGCGAGGATGCCCGAGTGCAGCATATCGGGGGTGGTGAAGAGCACCTGCGGCGGGTTGGCGCGAATCTTTTTGCGGCGGTAGTTGGTGGTGTCGCCGTCGTAGATGTCTACGGTGAATTCGCCTTCGAGACCGTCCATCAGGCGTTTTATTTCTTCGAATTGATCCTGTTCGAGTGCTTTGAGCGGGAAGATGTAGAGTGCGTGTGCAGTGGGGTCGTTGAGCAAGGTGGTCAGTACCGGGATATTGTAGACCATCGTCTTGCCCGAAGCGGTGGGCGTGGCGATGGCGACGTGCTGGCCTTGCAGGACTTTTTCGATGCCCTCGACCTGATGTGTATACAAGGCGGGTATCTGTGCGATTTTTAGCAACTCGCCGACGGCAGGCGGTAAGTGTGAGATGTCGTGCACCAGTTGCTCGGGGCGTGCCGGTATTGTCTCGTGATGGACGACAAAGTTGCCCAGTACCCGGCGTTTGAGATAGTTGAGATAGTCGAGGATGGTTTCGGAGTCGCTATGGCCCTGCTCGGGCGAGGCGTCGCGGATCACGGCATATTCCAGTTTGGCTAAGGAGTAACTGCCCAAAAGGATAGCAGATGATATGGACGGTGGCAAGGTGCAGGCATTGGTAGATCTCACGCATGTCGATTGTAGAATGCGTCGTTTTTGAGCACGGCGATGATTTTGTCGTCGCTCATTGCGTGCGGTCCTTGGGTTTGCGGCGGTATAGGCGTTGTTAAAATCATAACGCGTGGAGAGAATACGGCAAGATTAGCATCATATATAGAATGATGAAAATAGATTTAGGTAGATTCATATGACCTCCATTTGCCCTTTAGACGCGAATGGGTCCCCGGGCATGACGTTGGCCACCGTATGTGGTTGATCTGCATTGGGCAAAACAATAGTTTAGCCTTCAATCTGAAAGGACCTATATGAACGAAACTGCCCGCGGCGTCGACCGCAATCTGACCAACTATGCAGACGCCGGTTTTAGCTGTTATCTACGTCGCGCTTTTTTGGCTTCGGCTGGTTATGACGGGGGGGATCTAGAGCGGCCGGTCATCGGCGTGATAGATACCTCGTCCGATTACAATACCTGTCATCGGGATATGCCGCAGTTGGTAGAGTCGGTCAAGCGCGGGGTATTGGAAGCGGGTGGGTTGCCGATGGTTTTTCCGACCATTTCGCTCGGTGAGATCCTGCTGTCGCCGACGGCGATGCTCTATCGCAACTTGATGGCGATGGAGACCGAGGAAATGATCCGCGCGCAACCGATGGACGCAGTGGTGTTGTTGGGCGGATGCGATAAGACGCTGCCAGCGCAGTTGATGGCTTCGGCCTCGGTGGAGGTGCCGGCGATCCATTTGGTGGCCGGCTCGATGTTGACGGGGGACTGGCGCGGTGAGCGCTTGGGCGCTTGTACTGATTGTCGGCGCTTTTGGGCGCAGCATCGGGCTGGTGATCTCGATGAGCAGGCTATCGTCGGGGTGCGGCAGAGCCTATGCCCGACATCGGGCACCTGTATGGTGATGGGTACGGCCTCGACGATGGCCTGTTTAGCCGAGGCGTTGGGCATGATGCTGCCGGGTGCGGCCTCGCCGGCGGCGGTGACGGGCGCGCGTTTGAGAATGGGGGTGGCGACGGGGCGGCAGGCGGTGGCGCTCGCTGTGAAAGGGCGGACGGCGCGCGATATATTGACGCGGGCGGCGTTTGAAAACGGGTTGAAAGTATTGGCGGCGTTGAGCGGTTCGACCAACGCGGTGGTGCACTTATTGGCGATTGCCGGGCGTGCGGGGGTGGAGTTGTCGTTGGATGATTTTGATGCTTATGCAAAGCAGGTGCCGCTATTGGTCGATTGTAAGCCGGCGGGCGTGGGGTATATGGAGGATTTCGATAAGGCCGGCGGGGTGCCGGTGTTGTTGAAGGCGTTGGAGGGAGTACTCGATCTCGATGTTGTGGGGGTCGATGGAAAAACGCTGGGGGAGCAATTGCAGACGGTGGAGCCGCCGGCGGATTGGCAGACGACGATTCGCACGCTCGATGCGCCGTTGGGGCCGGCTTCGTCGTTGGTGGTGTTGAAGGGTTCGTTGGCGCCGGACGGGGCGGTGCTGAAAAAGGCGTCCTCTTCACCTCATTTGCATAAACACCGCGGGCCGGCGGTGGTGTTTGACGGGCCGGACGACGCGGCTAGAGTCGACGACCCGGCCTTGGCTATTACACCCGAACACGTGCTGGTCATGCGCTATGCGGGGCCGGTGGCGATGGGCATGCCCGAGGCGGGGTCGATGCCCTTGCCGAAATATCTGGCGGAGCAGGGGGTCAAAGATATGGTGCGGATTTCGGATGGGCGGATGAGCGGAACGGCCTATGGTACGGTGGTTTTACATGTTGCCCCGGAGGCGGCAGTTGGTGGAGTATTGGCGTTGGTGCGGGATGGGGATATGATTGAATTAGATGTGGAGGCGGGGCGAGTGGATTTGTTGGTCGAGGAAGAGGAATTGGCGAGGCGGCGGGCGGAGTTGGTATTGCCGGTTTTGCCAAAGAGGGGGTGGCGCCGGTTGTATGGCGAGCGGGTGATGCAGGCGAATTATGGGGCGGATTTGGATTTTATGCGCGATGACGGTTAACAGACGGATATACTATGCTTAGTGCATTGCTTGCAGAACGCGAAAAAGACGGCAAACCGATTCGTGTTGGGATTATCGGTACGGGCAAATTCGGCGGGGGATTGGTGACGCAGATTTCGCGGATGAAGGGAATGGTGGTCTCGGCGATTGCCGATATAAAACCGGAGAATGCCGAATACGCTTATGCTTCGGCCTATGGGGATGATGTGACGGTGTCGCGGGTGGATAGTGCGCAGGCCTTGGAGCAGGCGATACACGTGGGGCAGTTCGCGGTCGTCGAAGACGGTTTGCTGGTGGCACGGGCGGCGGGATTGGATGTAGTGGTGGAGGCGACGGGGCTTACCGAGGTCGGGGCGCAGATGGCCAGTGCGACCTTAGAGGCCGGCAATCACCTGGTGATGGTCAATGTCGAGACGGATGTGACGGTAGGGGCGATGTTGAGGCGGAAAGCCGATAGCGCTGGAGTGGTCTATTCGTTGGTCGATGGCGATCAGCCCGGGGTGACGATGAATATAGTCGAATGGGCGTGGTCATTGGGTTTCGAGATTGTGGCGGCGGGCCGGGGTACGGAGCTTTTTGCCAGCGATCCGGCCGGCACACCAGACAATGTGCCCGAGCGCTATGGTTTTGATCCGCAGACCTTAGAGCGTCGGAGGATCAATTTAAAGATGTACAATTCGTTTCGCGACGGGACCAAGGCGCAGGTCGAGGCGACGGCGATCGCCAATATGGCGGGGTTGGTGCCGGATATAAGAGGTATGCACGAGCCTTCTTGTAATCTGGCGGATATTCCGAAGCAGTGCAGTCTAGTTTCCGAAGGTGGGCTATTGAGCCGGCACGGAGTAATTGAGTTGGCCAATAGTGTAGCCGAAGACGGTGTGACGATGCTCGATAATCCGCTGCGAATGGGCGTTTTTGTGGTGATCCGCACGGAGCATCCCTTTATCATGGAAGATCTGACGAATTACCATTGTTATCCGGGTGGCGACGGGAAGAATTTCCTGCTCTACCGGCCCTATCATTTGGTTGCGGTCGAGGCGCCTATAACCATTGCCCGGGCGGCGCTCTACGGTTTGCCGACGGGCGCGCCGAGGAATGTGCCGTCGGCGGATGTAGTGACGGTGGCCAAACGAGACCTCAAGGCGGGGGAAAGGCTCGATGGCGGCGGTGGTTATACGGTGATCGGGCAGAGCGAGAAGGCGACGGTGGCGCGGAACGAGCGCTTGTTACTGCTGGGGCTGTCGGATGGTGCGGTGTTGAAACGAGACGTCGCGCTGGGGGAGGCGATTGGTTATGATGCAGTGGAGCTTGCGGAGGATTCGTTTGTGTTGCAGTTACGGCGCGAGCAGGATGAGGCGGTGTGGTAACTACTATTAAAAAAGGGAAGGGCGCGAGGCCCTTCCCTGATACGGATGCGTGGTTGTACGGTGCTTAATTTTTAACCGGTTTTTACCTCGACCTTGTGCACGACGCTTTGCGCCTCCTCGCTCTTTGGTAGGCCGACTGTGAGCACGCCGTTTTTAAAGTTGGCTTCGACTTTGTCCGCCTCTACCTCATCGGGCAGGTGGAAGGAGCGTTCGAAGCTTCCGTAAGCGCGCTCCTGGCGGTAGTAGTTTCCTTCTTTTTCTTCTTGCTTAGAACTCTTCTCGCCTTTTAGTGTGAGCATGCCGTCGACGACGGTAATCTCGATATCCTTATCGGCTAGCCCTGGAAGTTCGGCGGAGATCTCGTAGGCGGTCTCGCTCTCATTGACATCGACGCGTGGCGAGAAGCTTGTGCTATTGCCATTGGCGGCGGGCAGACGTGAATCGTTGAAGAAAGCATCAAAGAGATTGAAGGGGCTGCGCGCGGGATGGGCATTGACGCGGGTGCTAGGAACTAAAGTGGTGAAAGCCATGGTAATCGCTCCTTGTAAGTCGTGGTGGTTGAAGTTTTTGCTTTCGTTGTTTCTCATCGCAAAGGCCGTGCCAATGTGGTTTTTGTAGATGTATTTCTTTGTTTTGTAATGACTTATAGTGATTTTGGCGAGAACGGGAAATATGCACTGAACGAAGGCGAATACAATATTGTCACTGCGATTTGCAATTATTGGCAGGCAACGTGTAAGATTGTCGGTAGCAAGTGACGTTATTGCAGATATCAAGGAGCGATTATGATCGATTGGGAAGCAGTGCGCGCAGAGGTCACCGGTTATTTGCAGGGATTGATCCGCATCGATACGACGAACCCGCCGGGCAACGAGACGCTGGCGGCACGCTATCTAGAAGAGATATTGCAAAAAGAAGGGCTGAAGCCGACCCTTGTCGAGTCCGAGCCGGGCCGCGGCAATGTGCTGGCGCGATTGGCGGGCGGCGGTGAAAAGACTCTGATGCTTTTGGGGCATACGGACGTGGTGGCTGTGGAGCCGGAGCATTGGACACACCCGCCTTTTTCCGGCGCGTTGATCGATGATTATGTGTGGGGGCGCGGTGCGTTGGATATGAAGAACATGGTGGCGGCGAATTTGATGGTGTTTTTGCTGTTGAAAAGGCAAGAAGTTTCGCTCGACCGAGATATTGTTTTTGCGGCTACGGCCGACGAGGAGGCGGGCAAGGGCAATCATGGGCCGGGGTGGATTTTAGACCATCGGCCGGAACTGTGGGACGCGCCACTGATTATCACCGAAGGTGGGGGCGGTGATTTTAGCGTCGGCGACCAGCGTTTTTACACTTGTCAGACGGGGCAAAAAGGTTTGTGCCGGTTGCGGGTGATTGCGAGCGGTACACCGGGGCATGGCTCGATGCCGCACGGCAATAACGCGATTCTCAAATTGTCTAAGGCGCTAGCGGGTCTGGAGGGCGCAGTTTTGCCGGCGCATATTTGCGGTAGCGTGCGGAAATTCGTCGAGGGCATTGCCGAACAGCGCCCGGAAGCGGAGGCCGCAACTTGGCGGCAGGTGCTCGACGAGGCGCATTGTGACGAAGCTTTGGTTGTGTTGCCGATTGACGAAGAATGGCGGCGGGAGTTGGGCGCGGTGCTACGCAATACGGCTTCGGTGACGATGCTGCAGTCGGGCTCGAAGATCAATGTGATTCCGGGCGAGGCTACCGCCTGGATCGACGGGCGTTTGGCGCCGGGGCAGACGCAAGAGAGTTTTGTTGCGGAGTTGCGCGCATTTATCGGCGAGGAGGTCGAGATCGCAATAGATCAGTATACCCCGCCATTAGAAGCCGACGCAGATACGGAGTTTTTTCGCGTGATTCAAACGGTGATGGGCGAGCGCGAACCGGGTGTGCCGGTGTTACCCTATTTGATGCCGGCTGGCACGGATGCTAAGCATATCATGCCGCGCAGGCCCGAGACGCAGATCTACGGTTTTATGCCCTATCGACAAAAGCCGGGCGAGGAGGAGATGAAGCTGATCCACGGGCACGACGAGCGCACCGCAGTGGAGGAGTTGCTCTTTGCGACTAAGGTGCTCTACGAGGTTATTTCTCGATTCGCGTCTGTGGATTGAGCCGTAGTTGCGCGTCTTTTTTTCTTTTTCGGTGGTCCGAAAAGCAAGTTGTCGACCAGCAGGCCGAGAGCAACTTTCGCGACGAGCCAGGCAGCGATTTTGAAAATCCAGATAAAGACAAACATGGTGAACTCGAATCGTTGGAGTAGTGCTGTCGGGTATGGGCGGTTGCCGATAGGACTAAAATTAATAATATCGGCAATCGCCTACACATATTAAAGGTGCATATTGATACAGGGCAATCGTCGTGCCCATTGGGGATTGTTGCCCACCTAGTTGAGCAACCCGAATTGCCCGCCCTTATAAGTGGACTATGTCAATTAATATTTGCCAGACGATGGATGTCGTTGGCGATGATATTTGTAGCCTGTTAACGCAAGCTGGATGCGTTTTTCTCGCCGGTTATTTATCAGTTAAGATATTGTTTATTATTGCTGAATAGCAGTTATTGCCCATTTTTCAAATAGTGAATAGAGCTTCTTCTAATGACGAAGTTTATCAAAGCCTATCATATAATCCATCGGGTTTGGCGAAGAGCTACTTGGTCGGTCCTCATACATTTTAGTTAGACCACTTTTCCGCAATTGGGTTGGCAAGGAGACAAAAAATAATGAGCGATTTTTGGATCAAAGACGGCGAGACGATGCTTTTCATCGGTGATAGCATTACCGATTGCGGGCGTCGCGGGGCGGAGGCGCCTTTGGGTAGTGGCTATGTGAGTTTGTTTAGTGAATTGGCGACGGCGCGTTATCCCGATCGGCAGATTCGATATATCAATAAGGGCATAGGCGGTAATAAGATCACTGATCTCAGTGAGCGCTGGCGCGACGACGTGCTTTTCCACAAGCCCGACCGATTGTCGATCAAAATTGGCATCAACGATTTGCACAGCTATCTGCGCGGTGCAGACGGTGGGGTGTCTCCGGAATTATTCGCCGAACGTTACGATGGGGTGTTGGCGTTGACGAAGCAGGAGTTAGGCTGTCCACTAGTGTTGATCTCGCCCTTTTATATCTCACAGGATAATTCGCGGCAGACCTTGAGGAGCCAGGTGCTGGAATTGTTGCCGCGTTATATCGAGACGGTAGAAGTGTTGAGTGAGAAATACGGAGCGAGAATTGTTCGATCGCACGAGATATTTCAGCGGCATTTGCAATTTCGCGATGCGGAGGTTTTTTGTCCGGAGCCGGTGCATCCGAATCGGGCGGGGCATTTGGTGATTGCTGAAGAAGTGATGAAGGTGATGGGCGGGTAGTAAAAAGGAGTGTAGGTGTATTTATTAGCAGTGACGATAAAATTGGCGGCTGGTAGGGTGCGAGGGGGCATGTCTCTACGGATTGATATTACTTAGGATATTTTTTCTCGGTGCGAGTGAAAGCGGCCGAGCGCTGTTCATGCGACCCAATTCAGCCCGAGTACGCCTGTGCGAACAGGCCCGCCATACGATTACTTGCATGAGGCCGGTACTGTGATTTATCCGCAGAGTGATACCCTATCCGCCTTCCACCGCCTTACGCCACACCAATAAATATGCCTAGTACGCCCCCTTGATTCGCCCGAACCATCCGCGCAACGGATCGTCTAACTGCTGCATATGCCGATCCATACGGTTGATTAAATCCTGCCGCACTTTCTCATAGGCGGGATCGCCGTAGCGATTGTCGAGCTGGTAGGGGTCTTTTTGCAGATCGTAGAGCTCGCCCGGGTCACCGGAGTTGAAGGTAAACTGGTGGTGGCGGGTACGGACCATGCGCTGGTTGGCGACGGTGAAGTGGCGGTCGAAGACACAGTAGACTTCCTCGCGGCCGTTTTGATAGGCCCGCCCCTCGATGGCGGGCAGAAAAGATTGCCCGTCGAGATGGGCCGGTACTTCGCGCCCGGCGGCGTCGAGGGCTGAGAGCATTACCTCCTGCAAGTAGACGAACTCGTCGCAGGCGGTGCCTGGCGCTTGGCAATCGGGGTGAGCGATGACGAGAGGGATACGATAGATCTCATCATACATGAATTCGCCTTTTTCGATCAGCTTGTGCGCGCCCATGCAGTCGCCGTGGTCGGCGGTGTAGACGATTATAGTATTGTCGAGCACGCCGAGTTTTTCCAGATGCGCGACGACGCGGCCGACCATATCGTCGAGTAGAGTGCAGTGGCCGAAGTAGCGCGCGCCGATCTCCTGGAAACCCTCCCAACCGTAGTCGCCCAACCCCCATAATTTTTCAATCAGCTGTTGGCGATAGGGCTTGCCCTCAAAGGTTTCCTTGTAGCTAGGGTGTTCGCGGATGTCTTTGGGGTCGTACATCGAATAATACGGCTCGGGTACTAGCGAGGGGCTGTGTGGCCCCCAGAAGTTGGCCCAGAGAAAGAACGGCTCAACGTCAGTGGCGATTTCGTCGAGTACGCGATTGGCTTCTTCGGCGACGAAATATTCGATGCAGGATTCGACTGGGCCGTCGTGCAGCGCGAACATCTCCTGGGCTTGGTTGGAGGGATTGGTGCCGACATAGCGGTTTGTAACGTTGGGCGGCGGGTCAAAGCCACGCTCCTTGAGATAGTCGGCGTAGGGGTTGTGGCCGTGGGGTTTGGCGCCGAATTGCAGGCCGGGCAGGAGGCCGGAGCCGGGAAAGGCGTAGCCCATAAAATCTTGACCGGTGAATCCGTAACCAGAGGGGCCGGTTTCTTCGTCGACGTGCCACTTACCGGCATAACCGCAGCGATAACCGACTTCATCGAGATAGTGGTTGACGCCTTGCACGTCTTCGTTGATACACAGGCCATTACCGGTGACGCCGTGTTTGTGCGGGTAGAGGCCAGTGTAGAAGGAAGCGCGTGCAGGCGAGCAGATAGCAGTGGGGGTGAACGCGGCGTCAAAACGCACGCCGCGTTCGGCCAAGGCGTCTATATTGGGCGTTTTGCAAATGTCGTTGAGGCCGTAGCAGCCGACGGTGTCGAGACGCTGTTGGTCGGACATCAGCACGACGACGTTTGGGCGTTTGCTCATTATTAGCGCTCCTCGCTGCGCAGATCGAGCCAGGCCATTTCGGCATCGCTTAGACGTGTTGCCAATGCCTGTTCATTAGAGGCGACCTCGTCGGCGTTAGCGCTGCCGACGAGGGCGTGGATATTGAGCGGATAGCTGAGCACGTAGGCGAGGGCGATCTGCGGTACCGAAAGGCCTTTTTCTTCTGCTAAGGCCCAGGCGCGGTCGAGGCGTTTGAAGTTGTCCTCGTGATAATATGATTTGGGCATTGAGCCGTCGAATTGATCGCGCACTTCTTCGGCATTGGCGCTGGTGATTTTGCCGGAGAAGAAACCGCGAGCGACGCTCGACCAGGTGAAGAGCGGCATACCCATGTCGGCGTAGGCCTGGCGCTCGCTCGCTTGCGAGGGGCCGGAGATCGAAAGACAATCGGTCCATGGCTCTTCGAATTGCTCGGCGAGGCTGAAGTTCGGGCTAGAAACGGCAAAGGGTAAGAGGTTGTGCTTGTGTGCGTATTCGTTGGCCTCGGAGATGCGCTCCGGGGTCCAGTTGGAGCCGCCGAAGGCGTGGATTCGGCCGGCGGCGTGGTGCTCGTTGAGCGCGTCGACTATAGGGCCGACCGGCACGGACGGATCGTCGCGGTGCAGTAGATAGAGGTCGATATAATCGGAGCGCAGGCGCACCAGGGTATCGGCCATATCAGAGGCGATATCGTAAGGGGTGACGCGGTTGCGATCCTGGTTGAGGTGCGCGCCCTTGCCGATGATGACGGCTTCGTCGCGGTTTCGGCGCGCTTCCATCCATAGGCCGAGCATGCGGTCGCAGTCACCGCCGCCGTAGATATGGCCGGTGTCGTAGGCGGTGATGCCGGCGGTACGGGCCGCGTCCAAGAGGGCAAAACCTTCTTCTTGTTTCTGGCGGGTGAGCATGATGCAGCCCTGGACCAGCCGTGAGATCTTTTTTTCGATACCTGTAACGCTGCTGTATTCCATTTTAGGGTCCTCTTATTCCATCGGGTATTTCAGGCCGATTTGCGTACGGGCCTCATCGAGGATGCGCATCAGCGCGACGGTTTCGTCGAGCGGCATGATGGGGCTTTCAAGCTCGCCTGTGGCGAGGCAACGGGCAACTTCCTGGGCCTCGTAGTTGTAGCCATTGCCGGCGAGCGGTAATTCGATCACTTCCTCCCGGCCGCCGGCTTTGAGCGTGGCGGCTTCGCCTTTCCACCAAGAGGTAGCGACGCAGATGGTGCCTTCACTACCGACGATACGCGCGATATGTGGCGAGGAGGCGCGCACTGCGCACGAGAGCGTGGCGACCGCGCCGCTTTTGTAGCGCAGGAGGATGCCGGTGTTTTCGTCGACACCGGTTTCGCCGATATGTGCGGTGGCGGCGATCTGTTCGGGATCTGAGCCGAGTACCATCGCGGCGAAGGAGACGACGTAGATACCGACGTCGAGTAGCGCACCGCCGGCCAACGCGGGGCTGAACAGGCGGCCTTCGGGGTTGATGCCGGCGCGGAAGCCGAAGTCGGCGTTGACTTGTAGTGGTATGCCGATGGTGCCCTCGTCGAGCCACTTACGCACCTGTACGATGATCGGTAGGTAGCGGCTCCACATGGCCTCCATAAGGAAGACATTATTAGCGCGCGCAACGGCGACGATTTCTGCGGCTTCGGCGGCGTTGACGGTGAATGGTTTCTCGCAAAGAACGGCCTTGCCCGCTTCGAGGCAGAGGATCGAGTTTTCTTTGTGGAAAGGGTGTGGCGTGGCGACGTAGATGGCGTCGACTTCGGGGTCGGCGACCAATTCTTCGTAGGAACCGTGGCGATTCGGGGCATCGTATTGCTCGGCGAAGGCCTCAGCGCGTAGCAGGTCGCGCGAACCGACGGCGACCAATTGGCCGTCAGGGGCAGCCTGCAGGCCTTTGGCGAACTGGTTGGCGATGCTGCCCGGGCCGAGAATTCCCCAGCGGATGGGTGTACTCATGGATGCTCCTGGCGTAGTTAGATTTGCAGAGATTCGGGTGTATAGTTTGGTGTTAAGCCGGAATGTCGTCAAGATACGGGTGGCCAAAAGTTTTCGACCATATCATACAAATGGTGGAATATCAAGGGTTGTCCAGGAGTTAATCTTCCCATTCTTACAGGAAAACTCAAGATATTGACGCCCCTTGGCCATCGTCGAATAGCGTATTGAAGTGGATGTCGTGGCTATCTCTGGTACCGGCGAGGTCGTGCTCGACGATAAAGTGTCTTGTCATTGGGCGGGTGTGGTGCCTGGAGAGGCTCGCGGATGGTGTGGAGCTAGATATACGAAAGGCCCGCTGTAGTGTTGTCATGCTGGCCATGCTGACTGTGCTAATCGTGCGGTTGGTTAACCAGGGCGAATAGGCTCTGGTTGTCCCTATCCGTTATTACCTCATTGCGTTAGTTTTCGTCCGCGAAAGCGCGCGCGTTCTGGAAAAATTTGAGCCATGGGCCTTCCTCGCCGGCCCATTCCTGTGGCCGCCAGGAAAGCTGTACATTGCGGAAGACACGCTCTGGGTGCGGCATCATGATGGTGGCGCGGCCGTCGGCGCTGGAGAGTGCAGTGAGGCCCTCGGGGGAGCCGTTGGGGTTGAATGGGTAGTGGTTGGCAGGTGCGCCGCTGTTGTCGACATAGCGCAGGCAGAGCTTGTTTTGCGCGCGAGCGGTGTGCAAGTCCTGGTCTTGGGCGAATTCGACGCGGCCTTCGCCGTGCGCGACAGCGATGGGTAGACGCGACCCGGCCATGCCTTTTAAGAACACGGAATTGCTCTCCAGGACCTCGACGGTAATCAGTCGCGCCTCGAATTGCTCGGAGCGGTTACGCAGGAATTTTGGCCAGTTTTCTGCACCGGGGATCAACTCTTTGAGGTGCGAGAGCATCTGGCAGCCATTGCAAACACCCAAAGAAAAAGTCTCAGGGCGTTCGAAGAAGGCTATAAACTGATCGCGTAATTTATCGTGAAAAAGCACCGAACGCGCCCAACCGGCGCCGGCGCCCAATACATCACCATAGCTGAAGCCGCCGCAGGCGACTAGGCCGTGGAACTGACCGAGATCGGTGCGTTCTTCGATCAGGTCGGTCATCGTCACATCGACGGACTCGAAACCGGCCGCGTCGAAGGCGGCGGCCATTTCTACCTGGCCGTTGACGCCTTGCTCCCTTAGGGCGGCGATTCTTGGGCGAGTCCCGGTAATCACCGAAGGAGCGGTTTCGTAGGTGAGGTGGAAGTTTAGGCCGGGGTCTTGCTCGTCTGCGATGGCTTCGTATTCCTCACGGGCGCAGTCGGGGTTGTCGCGATGGGCCTGCATGCGGTAGGTGAGCTCGGACCAGACGGCGTGCAGATCGAGTATGGAAGCGGTGTAGAGCATTTCGCCATGACTAGTTATGCGCAATTGCAAATCGTTGCTCGGGGCGCCGATGATATGGGAGAGTTTGCCTATTTTCTGTTGCGCGAAGGCGGCGAGCACGGTCTCTTCGTCGCTGGTGCGGTACTGGATCACGGCGCCGATTTCTTCGGAAAAGAGCGCCGCGAGCGCATCGTCGGCGAGTCCATTGAGTTCGAGGTCGACGCCGCTGCGGCCGGCGAAGGCCATTTCGGCGACGGTGGTGAAGAGTCCGCCGTCGGAGCGGTCGTGATAGGCGAGGATAAGGCTCTGGCTGAGCAGGTCTTGTATGGCGTTGTAGAAATGGCGCAGGTCGCCGGGGTCGATATCCGGGACATGGTCGCCGAATTGGTTGTGGGTCTGGGCGAGGCAGGATCCGCCGAGGCGGTTTTGTCCGTGGCCCAAGTCGACGAGCAATAGACGGGTGTCCGGTTCTTTTTTCAGGTCGGGGGTGACGGCGCGGCGGGTATCCTCGACCGGGGCGAAGGCCGAGACAACTAGACTGAGCGGCGCGACGATATTGTGCGCGGCTCCTTGTGAATCTTCCCAGATGGCCCGCATCGACAATGAGTCCTTGCCCACCGGTATCGAGACGCCCAATTCGGGACAGAATTCCATACCCACGGTTTGTACGGTGTCGTAGAGGGCAGCATCCTCGCCCTCTACGCCGCAGGCACACATCCAGTTGCCTGAAAGTTTGATATGATGAATGGGGCCGATGTGGGCGGCCGCTATATTGCTGATTGCTTCGGCGACGGCCATGCGGCCGGAGGCTGGTGGGTCGACTAGGGCGAGCGGTGTTCGTTCGCCGATGGCCATCGCCGTTCCGGTGTGGCCTTGGAAAGAGTGGCAGGTCATGCCATAATCGGAGACGGGGACCTGGTGGGGGCCGACCATCTGGTCGCGGGCGATCAGGCCGGTGACGGTGCGGTCGGTGATAGTGATCAGGAAGGTTTTTGCGGCCACGGCTGGGAAGCGCAATACGCGCTCGACAGCGTCGGTGATGGAGGTGGTCCGAAGGTCGAGCGGTGCGTGCGATTCGCTGAGGTGGGTGACATCGCGCAACATTTTCGGCGGTTTACCCAAAAGCACGGCCAGATCGAGGTCATCGATGGGTTTGTCGTCGAGTAGCGGGTCGTCGAGGTTGAGCTTGCCGTCGCCGGTTACTTCGCCGATGACGGCGAAAAGGCAGCGTTCGCGCTCGGCCAATACGGTGAAGCGGTCTAGGTCGTCGCGGCCGATGACCAGCACGTAGCGCTCCTGCGCCTCGTTGCACCAGATCTGCATCGGGCTCATACCGGGGTCGTCGTTGAGAATCGCTCGTAGATCGAAACGCGCGCCCACGTTCTCGACTAACTCGGGGCAGCCATTGGACAGGCCGCCGGCGCCGATATCGTGGATGGTGATAATGGGATTTCCGTCACCGAGCGATATGCAACGGCTGATTAGTTCTTGGCAGCGGCGTTCCATCTCGGGGTTATCGCGTTGGACCGAGGCGAAATCGAGGTCTTCGAGGTTGAAGCCGGTGTCCATGCTCGACGCGGCGCCGCCGCCCAGGCCTATAAGCATCGCCGGACCGCCGAGCTGGATGACATAGTCGCCCGGGCCAGGGGTACGTTTTTCGACATGCTGCTCGTCGATCAGGCCGACGCCGCCGGCGACCATGATCGGTTTGTGGTAGCCGCGGTAGCGGCCACCGAAGACGTCTTCGGTGGTGCGGAAGACGCCGAGAATATTGGGTCGGCCGAACTCGTTGCCAAAGGCCGCTCCGCCGATCGGTCCCTCGGTCATGATTTCGAGCGGTGTGGCCAAGCGTGCGGGGAATTCGGCGTGGTCCTTTTCCCAGGGTTGCGCGAAGTTGGGCAGGCGCAGATGCGAGGTAAAAAAGGCGCACAGTCCGGCTTGCGACCAGCCGCCGGTGCCGGCCGCCCCCTCGTCACGGATCTCGCCGCCCACACCGGTGGAGGCACCGGGGTAGGGAGAGATGGCGGTCGGGTGGTTATGGGTTTCGACCTTGATCAATATGTGGGTTTGCAGGTCGCGATAGGTGTAGCGGTTGTCCTGGTCGAGCTGTGGACGGAAGATCGGTGCGGTAAAACCCTGAATGATGCCGGAGTTGTCGGAATAGGCTTTGACCGTGCCCTGCGGGTGAGTGGCGTGCGTGTGGCGGATCATATCGAAGAGCGAGCGGGCTTGGCGCTGGCCGTCTACAATCCAGTCGGCGTTGAAAATCTTGTGGCGGCAATGCTCAGAGTTGACGACGGAGAACATCATCAACTCTACGTCGGTTGGGTCACGATCTGTGTAGGCGTTGAGCACATAGTCGATTTCTTCGTCGGACAGAGCAAGGCCCATAGTGCTATTGGCCGCAACGAGGGCTTGTCGGCCTTCGGTCAGCACCGGAATGCGCAGCAGCGGTTGCGCTTCGACTTGGTGAAAGAGTTTTGCGGTATCGGTAATGGCGGCCTCAGTCATGCGATCGTAGAGCAGGGGCAGGACCGGGACGATATCGGTAGCAGTCGGCATCCGGTCGGCGACAAAAGTGTAACGTATGCCGCGCTCAACGCGCCGCACGAAGTCCAGACCGCAGTTTTTGAGGATATCGGTGGCCTTGCTTGACCAAGGCGAGGTGGTGCCCGGTCGAGGGCAGACGGCTATTTCGTTTGTCGCTCCGGGTGGAACGGGGTCGCTAACGTTGAGAATGCTGGTGAGGCGTGCTTGGTCTTCTGTGTTGATCGGGCGCTCGAGTTGTACCGCGTAGAAGTAGGTCGTTTGCAGATCGTCGAGATCGGGCAGGGCCTGACGGCAGCGTTCCAGCAGAGGGAGGCGGCGAAAGTCGGAGAGGGCGGATGGACCTACAAAGCTCAGCAACATGGGCGTTAGACTTTCTGGTATAGGGTGGTGAAGCTAATTTAGGTACTGGCATTTTCGGGTTCAAGGAAATCGGCATTAAAAATGGTAATGGGTCTTATTAGCTGGGGAAATTCGCGCCCGGGCGCTGGAAAATTGCAAGTTTGTTTTTTGTCATAAGTCCTGATTATGCGTATTTTTAAACATTGTAAGGTCCCGGGTGGAAAAGGACCTGAAATTGGAGTAGAGCCATGTCTTCGTTCGATCCCCAAAATGAAAATGCCGAATATGTCGAGGCACTCTACCAGCAGTATCTAAGCGACCCCGATTCTCTTGATGTGGAGTGGCGCTATTTCTTTAAGGGTTTCGAGTTCGGTTTTCTGCGTTCGGGGGGGGAAACATCCGAGGCGGAAGTGGTGCATGCGCCACCCGGCGAGGAGCGCCGCCGTCGCGTGCACACCGATCGCGGGGTGCACGCGTTGGTCCAGGCCTATCGGCAATTGGGCCACTTCGTCGCCAAACTCGATCCGCTCGGCCACAATCGCGACAGTCTGCCATTGTTGGAGCTGTCGGAGTTTGGCATCGAGGCGGGAGACTTGGAAAAAGGCGTTGGCAATGGCGGGTTTCTTGGTGAGACCGATGGTTCGTTGAAGGGGCTGCTGGCCAAGCTGAAAATGACCTATTGCCGCTCGATCGGCATCGAGTACATGGATATCCCGGACAAGGAGCAACGGACTTGGTTGCAGGAGCGGATCGAGCCCTGCTTCAACCACCCGGCTCTTTCGGAGGAAAAATCGCGGCAGACTCTTTCGCGCCTGATGGCCGCCGAGGAGTTCGAGCAGTTTCTGCACACGCGCTATATCGGCCAGAAGCGCTTCTCGCTGGAGGGTGGTGAATCGCTGGTGCCGTTGCTGGACGAATTAGTGAGCACTGGTTCGGAGTTGGGGGTTGAGGAGGTGGTGATCGGCATGGCCCACCGCGGGCGGCTCAACGTGCTGGCGCATCTGTTGCACAAACCCTACGAGAATATCCTCGCAGAGTTCGAGGGGGCCGACCAGTCCGATCGCGCCGACAACGAGGGCGACGTCAAATACCACAAGGGCTATTCGTACGACCATGTTACGGACAAGGGCCGCAAGGTACATCTCTCGCTCAGCTTCAACCCCAGCCATCTCGAATTGGTCGATCCGGTCATCGAGGGGATCGTTTACGCCAAACAGGCCTATCTGCACGATGCGGAGGGCATGCGGGTGGTGCCGGTGCTGATCCACGGCGAGGCGGCCTTTACCGGCCAGGGCATCGTCGCCGAGACGCTCAATCTTTCGGAGATGGAAGGTTATCGCACCGGCGGCACCATCCACGTGATCATCAACAACCAACTCGGTTATACTGCGACGCCGCAAGAGACGCGCTTTACGCCTTATCCGACCGATGTGGCCAAACAAATCCAAGCCCCGGTCTTCCATGTCAACGCCGACGACCCCGAGGCAGTGGTGCACGCGGCGCGTTTGGCAATGCAGTTTAGGAATCATTTTAAGGTCGATGTGATAATCGACCTATGGTGTTATCGTCGGTACGGGCACAACGAGGCCGATGACCCGACGTTGACGCAACCGCTGATGTACAAGGAGATCATCAAGCATCCGACGATCCTCCATCTCTACTCCTTCCAGTTGATCGCCCAGAACAAGATCGGCCAGGAGGAGGTCGACGAGATCCGCCGGCGGATTCGCAACCGTCTGGACGAAGCCCAGGAAATCGCCCGGCGGTTACAGGTGCAACCACATTCTTCGACTTTCGGCGGCGTCTGGCAGGGGCTGACCTGGGCGACCGAAGACTGGAGCGCACACACCGCCGTCGACGCCAAAACGCTGCGGCGGGTGGTCGAACGGGCGACCGAAGCGCCGGAGGGTTTCGCGTTACATCGCACCTTGCAGCGGATGGTCAAGTCGCGTCGGGCGATGGCTGCGGGTGAGGAGTTGGTGGATTGGGGCTGCGGCGAGATGATGGCCTTCGGCTCGTTGTTGCTGGAGGGGGTGCCGGTGCGTTTGACGGGGCAGGACAGCCAGCGCGGAACCTTCGCCCACCGCCACGCCGTTTGGCACGACTTCGATACCGGTGCGGAGCACGTCTCCTTGCAGCATTTGTCGCGGGACCAGGCCGATTTTACGGTGATCAATTCGATGCTGTCGGAGTTGGCGGTGCTCGGGTTCGAATACGGCATTAGCACGGCGGATCCGCGGCGGTTGATCTTGTGGGAAGCGCAATTCGGAGATTTTGTCAATGGCGCACAGATGATCATCGACCAGTTCCTCGCCAGCGCCGAGACCAAATGGCAGCGGATGTGTGGTCTGGTGCTGCTTTTGCCGCATGGCTATGAGGGCATGGGCCCGGAACATTCGAGCGCGCGGGTCGAGCGTTTCCTGCAATTGTGCGCCAAAAACAATATGCAGGTTGCCTACCCGACCACGCCGGCGCAGCTTTTTCATCTTATGCGCCGGCAGATCCACCGCAACTTCCGCAAGCCGCTGGTGCTGATGACGCCCAAGAGCTTGCTGCGACACAAACTGTGCGTTTCGGCATTGCACGAGTTTACCGACGGGTCTTTTCTGCGGGTGATCGACGACGAGCAAATCACCGCGCCCTCCGAAATCAGTCGGGTGGCCTTGTGCTCGGGCAAGATCTACTACGATCTCGTCGCCGCCCGCATGGAGAACGAAGAGGTCGCCGGGGTGGCGTTGGTGCGGATTGAGGAGCTTTATCCCTTTCCGTCGGACGAGTTGCAGGCCGTCCTGAACCGTTATGCCAACGCCGAACAGATCTATTGGGTGCAGGAAGAATCGCAGAATATGGGCGCCTGGAACTTTGTCCGTTCCTACTTGGACGAGTTGCTGCCTGCCGATTGCGACCTGGCTTATATCGGTCGCGACGAGGCGGCGAGTCCTGCGACCGGTTCGGGGCATATACACCAGTCCGAACAACAGGAAATCATCAACCAGACCCTTGACTTACGGGGTGCGGAAGTGGTGTTGCAGGAGATGGGCAAGGGCGTATCTGAACGGGCATCTGGCTAAAATATATAGATTGATAGGAGCGTTGGTAATGGCAGTAGACGTAGCGATACCGGGTATGGGCGAATCGGTCAGTGAGGTGATTCTAATCGAATGGCTCAAAGGCGATGGCGAATATGTCGAGCGGGACGAGCCAATTTGCGTATTGGAGACGGACAAGGCGAATGTCGATTTGCCGTCGCCGGCGGGTGGGGTGTTGCAACATCTGCAGGCATTGGAGACGACGTTGGAAGTAGGGGGGGTGATCGCGCGGATTGAAGAAGGTGCTGCACCGGCGGTTAAGGTTGCGGAGGAGGCACCGGCGGCCCAGACCGATGCGAAAGAAGCGTCAACGGCGTTGAGCCCGGCTGTGCGTTGGCTGGTTGAGGAGCACGCTTTGGATCCGGTGGCGATTGTCGGCACGGGCAAGGATGGTCGCCTAACCAAGAAGGATGTGCTGGGACATTTGCACGGACTGAAGGCAGCGGCCAAAGAGGCCCCGGTGCCCGAGCTCCCTGCACCCGCCCAAGCAACACCAGTGCCCGCTTCACCCGCGCCGGCAAGGGAGGCGCCCAAGCCCATAGAATCGGATGAGGAGGGTATCCGCCGCGAGCCGATGAGCAGGATTCGCCAGCGCATCGCCCAACACCTAGTTGGCGCGCAGCACAACGCGGCGATGCTGACGACCTTCAACGAGGTCGACTTGAGTGGCGTAATGCAGTTGCGTGCCAAATACAAGGAACGTTTTGCCGAGGTACATGGTGTGTCACTGGGGTTGATGTCATTTTTCTCGCGGGCGGTGGTCTTGGGTCTAGGCGAGTATCCGGCGGTCAACGCGCGGATCGACGGCACTGATATCGTCTATCACGACTTCGTCAACCTGGGGATCGCGGTGAGCACGGACCGCGGGCTGCTCGTGCCGATTCTGCGCCGCGCGGAGCAGTTATCGATGGCCGGCGTCGAAGGCGAGATCAAGCGTTTGGTGCTGGGCGCTCGCGACAACAAACTGGCGTTGGACGAGTTGAGCGGGGGCACGTTCACTATTACCAATGGCGGCGTCTTCGGATCGTTGTTGTCGACGCCTATTCTGAACGCGCCACAGAGCGGGATATTGGGTATGCACGCGATCATGGACCGGCCGATCGCGGTAGACGGGGAAGTGGTTATCCGGCCGATGATGTATGTGGCGTTGTCGTATGACCATCGCTTGGTCGATGGGCAGCAGTCGGTTTCGTTTTTGGTGCGGGTGAAGGAGTTGGTGGAGGATCCGACGCGGTTGATCTTGGAGGTGTAGCGGTGTAGTGGTGTAGAGATCGAGAGAATTATCTTCGCTCATTCTCGCCCCCCATCCCTGACGGGCTCCAAGGGTGGATAAGCGATTTTGCTGTCCTGAAAAAACGCTTATCCAGACCGCTCAGGGAATTCCCTCGAACCCTATCGGCACCACTCCTAGTTTAGAAGTAGAAGAAAAACGCCGGTTCTAATGCAAGTCTGTAGTAAGAGAAAAGAATATCATGCCCACTACAAGTCTATCATATAGAAATAAGAATCGGTCCTGGTCCTGATTCCCCAATGTTTATTTAGTAGAGAGGTAGATTGTCGTGAGTGATCTTTCGTTTGATTTGGTAATTATCGGCGCTGGTCCCGGCGGTTATGTGGCGGCGGCTAAGGCGGCAGAATTGGGGATGAAGGTGGCTTGTGTGGACAAGAGCTATTTGGGGGGGACTTGTTTGAATGTCGGGTGTATTCCGAGCAAGGCGCTGCTGGAGTCGAGTGAGTTGTACTATAAAGCCAAGAAGGGGTTGGATCGGCACGGGATCGGTTTGGGGGAGGTAGCGTTTGATTTAGGGGCGATGATGGGGCGCAAGGAGAAAATAGTACAGACGATGGTCAAGGGGATCAAGGGACTGTTTGAGGGGCATGATGTGAGTTATTTCGTTGGTACGGGCACAGTCGTCCAAGCAGGCAAGGTGGCGGTCGCGGGAGCCGACGGGGAACAGGTATTGGCGGCGAAGCATATTCTATTGGCGACGGGCAGCGCGCCGGCTGAGTTGCCGAATCTGCCCTTTGACGGGGAACGCGTTATCAGTTCGACCGAAGCACTGGCGTTGCAGGAGGTGCCGGAGCGATTGGTGGTGGTCGGCGGCGGCGCGATTGGGTTGGAGATGGGGTCGGTTTGGGCACGCCTGGGCTCGGAAGTGCTAGTGGTTGAGTTGATGGACCAAATTTTACCGGGGATGGATCGGGAAATGGCGGGGCAGTTGGGGCGTTTGCTTAAGCGGCAAGGGGTGGAGTGCCGCTTAGGGGCCAGCGCACAGGTGATGCAGGTGAAGGATGGGAAAGTAAAGTTGACGGTGGCTGTCGGCGATAAAGAGAGTGTTGAATTGTGCGATAGGGTGTTGGTGGCGGTAGGGCGCCGGCCGTATAGCGCGGGGCTGGGCTTGGCGGATGTCGGGGTTGAGGTCAACGAGCGCGGGCAGGTGGTGGTTGATGAACATTTCCATAGTAATGTCGAGGGAATTTGGGCGATCGGTGATTTGATTCAAGGGCCGATGCTGGCCCATACGGCCGAGGTTGAGGGAGTGGCGGCGGTGGAGCGGATGGCAGGGTGCGCGGGGCAGGTCAATTACGACGCGATGCCGGCGGTGGTCTATACGCATCCGGAATTGGCCTCGGTGGGGCTGAGCGAGGAGGCCGCCGCCGCGGCGGGGCGCGAATTGGCGATCGGCAAATACCAATTTCGTGCCAATGCCAGGGCACACTGCATGGATGAAATAGACGGTTTGGTTAAAATTGTCGCCGATGTAGAGACCGATGAACTCCTGGGCATGCATATTTTGGGGCCGCAGGCTTCGCATTTGATTGCTGAGGGCGTGCTGGCGTTGGAGTTTGGCGCCAGTGCGGAGGATGTGGCGCGCACGGTGCACGCACACCCGGGGCTCTCGGAGGTGGTCAAAGAGGCGGCATGGGCCGTAACGAAGTAATATCCGGGGTAGTATGGAGCAGGATACAGAAAGCACGGCCGCGGTATTGCGGGATTTGATCGGCTCGAAGCAGAAGAAACAATTAAAGAAGGATGGTGATAATTCTCATGATCGCCTGTTTGACAAAGTCAGTAGCAAGGGCTACTATTTGCCGCAGAGGAATAAAACCAGACGACGACCATACACCGCGCCGCTATACATCATCATCACCATATGATGCCAAAGTTCCGGTTTGCGTCTGGAGTTGAGTTGATCTAACGATCTAAATTAGCACGACAGACGATGGAAACGGGCCCGGAGCGAAAAGCTGCCGGGTTTTTTTGTTGTCTGCTGGTTCAGAAAAGAAAGAATGCACGATGCGCACATTACAAATTGCCCATGCGATTTATATCCACCACCATCATTTAATTATGAACCGGGCTTGGTCTATGTCTGAGTGAATGCGTCAATGCATCGCCTTTGCGCTCAAGCCCTTTTTGCCGATGGTGGAGGGTAGCGTCGAGACGGCGTTGGCTAGAGGCGAAGTAGGGATCGTAAACGATTTGTTTCCACGTATACCATGAAAGGAAATCGATGATGGAAAGAGAGCAGATTACGCATGAAGAGTTGGAAGAGGGTGCCGTATTAGCCCTGGATTTTGGCAAGCTGAACAAGGTCGCCGCTTGCGGTCAGGATTTGATGCCGGTGGCAGTGCAGGATGCAGACAGCGGCGAGGTGCTGATTGTGGCCTATGCCAACGAAGAAGCGTTGGAATATACGCGACGAGAGGGTATCGCGGTATTTTGGAGCACTTCGCGCAACGAGCTTTGGGTCAAAGGTGCGACTTCGGGCGATGCACTTGAATTGATAGAAATTTGCGTCAATTGTGAGCAGAATTCGCTGGTATACAAGGTTCGGCCGAAGGGTAAGGGCGTTTGCCATACCAAAGATGGGCAAGGGCGTTCTCGGCAAGGGTGTTATTATCGCCGGCTCTCAGGCGACGGACTCGAACCGGTCTAAAGGAGAAAGCATGTACGGAATTCCCGCCGAATATTACGATGTGGTATATGGCAACAAGAATTACGAGCGCGAGGCGCATGTGGTACGCCGAATGGTCGCCGAACGTCGTCCCGGATCGCAATCGTTGCTCGATGTGGCTTGTGGCACGGGCGTGCACAGTTTGCATCTGAGCTGTTACTACGAGGTCGACGGTATTGACGTCAATGCGGGCTTTCTCGTCAGCGCACGCGAACGCAATCCGCGCGGCTACTATAGCGAGGGGGATATGCGCGATTTCTCCCTGGACCGGATGTACGATATCGTCGTCTGCCTGTTCAGCTCGATCGGTTATGTGCGCACCTTGGACAATGTGCGCAAGACCTTGGTCCGTTGCCGCGAGCATTTAACTGACGGGGGTTTGCTTTTTGTCGAGCCGTGGTTCACGCCGGACGAGTGGATCCCGGGCCGGGTGCACGTGCTCAACGCCGAGCGGGACGGGATCAAGGTTTGCCGGATGGATCATAGCGCGGTACGTGGGGGCGTCTCGCTGAACCCCTGTCTGTATTTGGTGGGGACTGAAGACGGTCTGCAGCACTATCAAGAGACGCACGAAATGGGCTTGTTTACCATGCAGGAGATGCAAGAGGCTTTTGCGGCGGCGGGTTTAGAAGTCGACTACGATCCGATCGGCCTTATGGGCCGGGGGCTTTATATCGGCACAAGAAAGGAGTGAGGCGCGATGGATGAAATACTGGTGTTTGGCGGTTCGGGCAGCAGCCGGCTGACTCTCGGTATTGAACTGAGGCCGGAGGATTTTGGCGGTTTGCGGGTGGTGACTTCCTATGGGCCTCATTGTTGGCAGCCATCTCACCGCGCGGGAGGTCGCAGTACGAGTGGTCCATTTGGAGGGCGCGGTAGGAGTTGCGGTGGCGCTCGGTGTGGCGGATGTGGTGCAGGCGGGGTTGCAGCGGGTGGGTGAGCCGCTGTTGCAATCTGAGGGGGTGTTGGTCGGCTACGGGACAAAAACGGCTGTCGGCGCGATGGTCGAACGCCGCCGGGCGAATTGAATGATGGACCGGCTCAAGGCATTGGGGAAGGTAGGCATCGTATTGGCTGATATGTGTTCATGGCGGATCTGAGGGTTGGGCTGTGCGAGTTGTGGGGCTTGGTTAAAAGCCTGACTCGCGATGGACGGCTTAGTGGTTTCTGCCGTTCTTACGTATCAAAACGTTTTTACAATTCCACTACTAAGAGGTGTTTCAAAAATGGCCCTACTCCATACACAGTTTCGTTCAAATGCACTACAGATCGCCGTTTCGGTCGATGTCATATTGCCGCAAGAAGCGTGTCTCAAGGGGCGTAAACCGCCGGTGCTCTACCTTTTGCATGGGCTATCTGACGATCACAGCATCTGGCTGAGGCGCACTTCAATTGAGCGTTACGCGGATGCGTTGGGGTTGGCCGTGGTGATGCCGGCGGTCAATCGCAGTTTTTACGCAGATACGGCCTGTGGCGCCCAATACTGGACCTTTGTCAGCGACGAGTTGCCGCGTGTTATGCATGGTTTTTTCCCGCTCTCGGATAAACGTGCCGATACGTTTGTCGCGGGGCTCTCGATGGGCGGCTACGGGGCTTTTAAGCTGGCGTTGACGTTGCCTGACCGCTTTGCCGCGGCGGCGAGTCTTTCGGGGGTGTTGGATGTTGCTAGCATCACGGAACGAAGCGCGAACGAGGGTGAGGCGTGGCGTTGCGAGAAAGAGAGTGTCTTTGGCGATCTCGATTTGCTACGGGGCAGCAGTCACGATCTTCTGTATTTGGCGGAGCAGGTGGCTCGGCGTAAAAGGCAGCCCAAGCTGTTTCAGTGCTGTGGTAGCGAAGATTTTCTTTACGCGGCAAATACCACCTTTCGCAAGCACGCGAAGAAACTCGGCCTGGACCTGTACTACTAGGAAGGGCCGGGTGCGCATGAGTGGGGGTATTGGGACGAGAATATCCAGCGGGTGCTGGCATGGCTGCCTCTGCGCGGGCGAAAGTGAAAGGTGCCGCGCTTTGCTCGGCTTGCATCGGTCATAGTGCGGTGGGTGGAGCCGGACAGGACGAGGATGTGCCGAGGAGTCCGTATGCCAATTGGAGTAACGGCCCGTCCTCCGATCCGGATTATTTCCCAATCGGCGTATGGGTCCAGGACCCGAAAAACGCCGTGGGTTATAGGGCGGTGGGTATGCGGGTGATAGGGGTTGTCAACGGTCGTTTCAGTGATGCTTTCCATTGACTGGATTGGGGGGGTATGTTTAGATAGAAATGTCGCTGACGCGGCATTCGCCATTGGTTTGGCCAGGTAATTTATGCGTTCGCGCGGTATGTTATGGGTTATCGTACAAATAGTAACAGAATTAATGTGCCGGCCAGACGGATAAAACCGGCGCAAGGCCTGGGAACCTTAAAGGAGGTTTGTGATGCGCGTATACGATTTTGGTAGCGGTCGGACCGATCCCGGTTCGTTTCCCACGGAGGCGTTGGCCGAGGCGGCTAGTGAGGCGGTGCGGGAGGTCGGGGCGGAGTTGGTGCGTTATCCGGGTGATATGGGGCATCTGGGCTTGCGCGAGATTATGGCGGCGCGCGAAGCCAAGCGCGAGGGTATTGAAGTCCCTGTTGAGCACGTCGCGCTGATGAACGGTTCAATGCAGGCGGTCACCTTGGTGGCCAAGGTGCTAATGCAGGGCTCCGACGATATTATCGTCACCGAGGAATTGACTTATTCTGGGACCATTGGCGCCTATAAGAGCTTGGGCGCTGAGTTGGTCGGTGTGCCGCTCGACGAAGAGGGCATGCGGGTCGACGCGTTGGCCGACACGCTGGAGGGGTTACATCGCAAGGGGACGCCGCCGCGTTTTATCTATACTCTGACGACCTATCAGAATCCGACGGGCTCGATGATGCCCAAGGCGCGGCGTCTTGAATTGCTCGAAGTGGCCCGGCGCTACGACGCGATCGTCGTCGACGACAACTGTTATGGCGACGTGCATTTCGAGGGTGTGCAGGAGCCCTCGCTCTACGCGTTGGATGACAGTTCCTCTATCATTTATATAGGCTCGTTGTCAAAGATCCTCGGGCCGGGGGTTAGAATGGGCTATATGGTCGCTCGCCCGCCGGTGCTCGCCCGCTTGCTCGATCGCCGCCACGACGGCGGCAATAGCATACTGGCGGCTTCGATTTGTGCCGCGTTTTTCCGCGACCGACTCTGGTCGCATATCGCAATGACAAACGCGATACTCAAAGACAAACGCGACGCGGTGTTCGCAGGCCTCGAAGAGAGTGTCGGCGATATCTGCACTTGGTCGCGGCCGGTGGGGGGAATGTTTATCTGGGTAAATTTTCCCGATGACGTCGACCGAGACCGCCTGATGGCCCTTTGCGCCGAACGCAATATTATGGTGGCCCGGGGCCGTAGTTTTCATATCCACCACGAGGATGTGCCGGCGTTACGGTTGGCCTTCGGTTTTGCCTCGTTGGAGGATATCCGCGACGGGGTGCCGCTCTTGGGCGAGTGCATTCAGATGGCACGGACCCAGGCGTCGGTCCTGGCCTGATGGAAGAAAACGCTACGCTGCCCGACATCGCTCTGGTACAGATGGAGGTCAAACCAGGGCGGCCCGATTTGAATGTCGAACGGATGCTTGCGTTTGTCACCGAGGCCCGCGCGGCCGGCGCCGAGATTGTAGTCTTCTCCGAACTCTGTGTCAGCGGCTATGTCCTCGGGGATCTATGGGAAGTTGATGCGCTGGCCGAGGATTTCGCCGCCTATAGCGACGAAATTCGTCGGGCGAGCGTGGGTTTGCATATAGTTTTTGGTAATGTGGCGGTCGATCGGGACGCCGTAGGGCAGGACGGGCGGCTGCGCAAATACAATGCCGTCTACGTTTGTTCTGACGGAGAGTATGTCGAACGCGAGCAGGTGCCCGCGGGACTGCCCTGCGGTATTCAGCCCAAGACCCTGCAACCGAACTATCGCTTTTTCGACGACGATCGTCATTTTTTTTCGCTGCGCCACCTGGCCGAGGCGGCGGGCCAGCCGCTCGACGCCTGGCTGCATCCTTATGAGGTGCGGCTTGGCGACGGACGGGTTTTTCGTTTCGGCGTGCAGTTGTGTGAGGATATGTGGTGTCAGGATTATTGTCGCGCAGGGGAGACGATCGACACGCTTGCGCTATACTATCAGCGCGGCGCCGAGGCGGTGTTCAATCTCTCGTCCTCGCCGTGGACTTGGCAGAAGAACGACAAGCGCAATCGGGTGGTCCGCGAAATTCTCAAGCGCTCGCCATTGCCTTTTTTTTACGCGAATCAAGTTGGCTCCCAAAACAACGGCAAGAATATTATCGTCTTTGACGGCGATAGTACCGCCTATGGCGCCGACGGCGAGGTCGTGCGCCGGGCCGAGCCTTGGCGGGAACAACTCTTGTTGACGAGTGGTGATACCGGGGTCGCTTCCGCGCAAAGCGAGAGCGAAGCCCGCTATATGGGCATCCTCACGGGGTTGCGCCACCTGGACCATCTGCGAGGGACCGAGAACAATTTTCTTATCGCTGCCAGTGGCGGCGTTGATTCGAGCGTAGTCGTCTGTCTATTGGAGCGCGCCTTCGGGCCCGAGCGGGTCTTTGCGGTTAATATGCCGACGCGCTTCAACGCTGCGGTTACCCAGGACAACGCGCGGGACATGTGCGAGAAATTGGGTGTGGATTATATCAGTCGCCCAATCGAAGAACTTTATGAGGTGGTTTCCACCCTAGTGAAGTGCACGGAGTTCGCCTTTGGGCCCGGCGAATATACGCGGTTGGTTGACGAGAATATCCAGGCGCGGATCCGTTATGCCGACGTGCTTTCGGGCTTGGCCGCCAAATACGGGTTGATCTTCACCAACAACGGCAACAAGACCGAAGTGGCTTTGGGGTATGCCACGCTCTACGGCGATGTCAGCGGTTCGGTGGCCCCGATCGCGGACTTGTACAAGACCGAGGTCTTCGAACTGGCGCGCTATCTCAACGACGTAGTCTACGGTCGCGAGGTCGTGCCGGAGAATCTGTTGAGCGGCGAGATCGTGCCCAGCGCCGAGCTTTCCACCGCGCAGGACGTGACCAAAGGGCTGGGTGACCCGATCAAATACGGTTATCACGACGCTGTGCTCAGGCAAATAATCGAATACCGACGGCACGGTGTCGATTTTCTGCAATGGTTGTTGGATGGGGAATTGTTGCAGCGTTTGCTGTGGGATGAAGAAACGCGTTTCCGAGAATACTTCTCTGACACCAAGGAATGGATCGACGACCTGGAATGGGTGGAACGCCAACTGCGGATCAACTATTTCAAACGGATACAGGCACCGCCGATTATCGTTTTAAGTAAAAGGGCCTTCGGTTTTGACTTGCGTGAAACACAATGGCCTGCTTATGCACCGCGTCGTTACGATGAATTGAAGGCACAGGTTATCGCCAAGGGTTTCTGAGTTTCGCGTTTTGGGCAGACACAAAAAAAACACCGGAGCCATATGGCTCCGGTGTTCTTTATTTCTAAGCGACTGCTGCTATCTCTTCTTTTTGGCAGCAGGCTTCTTTTTGGCAGCAGGCTTCTTTTTGGCAGCAGGCTTCTTTTTGGCAGCAGGCTTCTTTTTGGCAGCAGGCTTCTTTTTGGCAGCAGGCTTCTTTTTGGCAGCAGGCTTCTTTTTGGCAGCAGGC
>Ga0315339_1000781_pt1 | contig 34517 bp, 28 predicted proteins | sample ASW17metaG_FD_204514 | JGI IMG/M metagenome (GOLD analysis project Ga0315339, IMG submission 204514) | Ammonia-oxidizing marine archaeal communities from Pacific Ocean, United States - ASW #17 | ecosystem: Environmental > Aquatic > Marine > Oceanic | place: USA: California | collected 2016-12-05 | reverse complement strand
GAGCTGGCCTGGGGCAGCTCGAAACACCGCGAGGGCAAGCTGGATACGGCGGCGACCTATTTGCACCAGGCCCTCAATGGTTTCGCGCGTAATAGCCCTAGCGGTCAGGCTCAGATCGCAGCCGATTTGGGCGCGACCTATTTTATGCGGGGCGAGATGGATTCCGCCCTGGTCTATTTGCAGCGAGCCCGCGATCTGCACCGACAGGCAGGCAATGGGTGTGGCCAGGCACGCGACGCCGACCGCATCGGTACGGTATTGTTGATGCAGGGCGAGGTCGACTCGGCGTTCACTGCTTATCGCGAGGCCGAACATATCTATCGTCAGGATGCTGGTCGCGGCGGTTTGGCGAGGACGCTGGGCAATTTGGGCAATGCCTACTTCGACCAGGACCAACTCGATCGCTCGTTAGCCGCTTATGAAGAAAGCCTGGCGCTACATCGGCAAGGGGGCGACGAGTCTGCACAGGCGGCGTTGCTCGATCGCATCGGTAGGATTCACTGGCGCCAAGGGCGTTTGCAGCAGTCGGGCGATATGTATTCGTCTGGCCGAAGAGATTTACCGTCGGCAAGGTGATGGGGACCGTCGGGCCTCTGCCGTCGTGGCGCTCGGTCATATCTATCAGGAGCAGGCCCGGTTTGATTTGGCGCTGACCCTATACCAGCAGCATCCGTCCCATCCAGCCGAGATAGCTACGCAATTCGACAATATCGGCAATGTGCAGCTCTATCGTGGACAGCTCGATTCGGCGTTAACCGCCTATCGACGGGCGCTGGACATTTATGCCCGGCACGATCATCCGCGCGGGCGCGCCGTCCAGGCGAGCAAAATGGGTCAGGTGTTGAGCAAGCTGGGGCGGTTCGAGGAGGCATTGCAGGCGCACCGTGATGCGCTGGGGCTATATCGGGAATTCGATCTCTATATGGAAGGCGGGGCGGAGCTCGATTTTATCGGTCGTGTTTATGTCGCACAAGATCGTTTACCTGAGGCACTCGAGGCTTTTCAGGACGCGCTACACGTCTTCACCCAAGCGGGTAGCCGGCAGGGCGAGGCGGCGCAACTCGACAATGTCGGCAATACCTATTTCGAACGCGGTGAACTTGACAAGGCACTGAAGGCCTTTGGCGATGCATTGCACGTTTTCAGGCTGCTCGGACACCGGCGCGGTGAGGCGCAGAGCTTAGGCAATATGGGCTGCTGCACCGGCGCCAGGGTGCGGAGGTGGAGGTACTTGATTATCTGACACAGGCCCGGGTTATCTATTTGCGTCTTGGGGGTCGAGGGGCGGGCTTGCAGGCGGTCGAGCGGGCGCTGGCGGATATGGCTGAGTAGAGGGTCGGGCGCGAATTGTGCGGGGGAAAAACCTAGCTCAAATTGTCGCTCGTTAGATATTGTGCGTTGGCTAACTGGCTGCGATAGGTGCTGGGTGTCTCGCCACAGACTTCCTTGAATACCCTACTAAAATGGAACTGATTGCTAAAGCCTACTCGTTCGGCGATTGCCGAAATAGACCATTCAGTAGTGACCAACATCCGACAAGCCTGGGTAATGCGCGTCTTCTTGACGTAGCCCATCGGCGACTGCTGCATCTGCGATTTAAAATAGGGAAAGAAACGCGATAGCGACATGTGGGCGGTTTTGGCCAAGTCCTTGGCGGAAATCGATGCGCTTAGATTGTCGTTTATATAGTCGAAAACTGGGACCAGTCGTTTGGAATAGCGGATATCATAAAAATTGGTGAACCTGGGTTTTGAAACTTCGCAGAGGATATAGAGAATTTTAAAAGCCAACTCGTTGGTGCGAATGGAGTCGAGTAAGGAATTGGGACCATGTGCGAAGGATTGTAGTTCGCCGATCAGGATACCTACTTGCTCGGCTTGAGTGCCACTTATTTTGAGTGGTATATCGAGTAAGGAGGAGAAATCGATATTGTTAAAAATGGTGAACCGGCAGTGAATCCAGCGAGAGGACATCACCCCGTTTTTGTCGAGATGGTGGATATTGGTAAAGGGCACATCGGAGCCGATTAGAGCTACTTCACCTGGATTGACGGATATCGTCCGATCTTGTGTGCGGATCTCGTATTGGCCTTGCATGCATTGGGCGACGATCGTTTCGGGTAACGTGCGAGTGCGGGTCAATTTTCCCGAAGTTAGTGTGCGCTCGCCCGTGCGGATAAACTCTAAGCGAATATCGTTTAGCCGTATATTGACTTCATGTTGAACAACATGTTTAGACATAATGGCAAATTCTTTTTATGAAATATTTATTGAGGTTGCTGAGATACCGTATTGATGTTGATCTCAGTATTAAAAAATCATTAATAAATAATATGTTATGAATTTAATGAAGATAGTTGGCATACAGATAATACATGCAAAAACCACAGAGGTCTATGACTAAATAACGGAAAAATTATTTGGCGACAAGTATTTATGGATATATTGTTGGTATTTTTAGTCATTGAATGATTGCAAGATGTTCCTTTATATTAGTTACGGCTTAGATACATCCATCAGAAAATTTCGCCCCTAGTGCGCCCAATTTTTGGGGGCATACATATCAGTTTACTAACCATGGGAGGTTAGTCATGCGCAAAGCTTTCGCGCTTGTAGCAGCAGTTGCTCTGCTCAGTTTTAGCAGTACCGCTAAAGCCCATGTCCCAGAAGGTCTGGTACTCGGCGTCTGGCAGTGGCCGACGACGCATTTGCCCGTTATGGACGGAGATATTTCCGAATGGGACGTCGTGCCCGACAATTTGTGGCTATCGGCTTTTTCCGAGTTCAACGGCGAACCGTTGAATACGGTCGTGGCTGGTGAGGTCGGCGCGGAGGTTGATGCCGCCGATCTAAATTTCCGCTGGACTCAGGGCTGGAACGACGAGCTCGACCGCCTCTATTTTGTCCAGGATCGCTTCGACGATCTGTGGGATCGTGACGCCGGTGGCGTTGGCGGCGCCGGTGGCGATGATAGCTTCGAGATCAATATCGACGCCAACCACGGCGGCGACGTCTCGTGGTTTGGTGCCGACGATTTCGACACCGAGGAAGAGGTCGCGCTCAACCGCGGGCGCCTCAACCAGATGAGTCACTATCGCTGGCCGCCGATGGAGCCGATTGGCTGGAACTGGTTGTGGGCTTCGAGCGCGACCTGGCATGACACCGAGCCCTATTCGTGCTGCGGCACCTCCTTTACTCTCAACGGCGCACACGGTACCGAGGCCACCTTGCAGACCGAGTGGTGGACCGTCGCCTGGGACGACTTCGATCACGCGTCTCCCGACAATAGCATCCAGCACGATTTCGTCGAGAACGAGATCATCGGTCTGAGCATCTCGATCATCGACAACGACATAGGTACCGACAAAGAGACCGACCGCGCTTTCGCCGCCTGGCGTCTAGGCGGTCAGCGCTGTGGCAATGGCGACGGCAAGTGTGCCACTGACTTCATCTTGCTGCCGGTGCAAAACGAGCTTTTGCCAACGGCGGTCGAAGACGATAGCTGGGGCCATATCAAGGCTTCCTATATGCGGTAGTTTTTATCGCCGTAGTTTTAATTAGTAGAATGGGGGGGGTGGATCGCGTATCTGCCTCCCTCGTTGTATGTCCGGGGAACGACGATGAGAGCTAAAAAAATACTGGTGGGCTTAGCCGTTTTCGCCGGCTTCAGTGCTGCTTTTGCGGTGGCGGACTGGCAACTGCGCCAACGGAAGCCGGTCGCTGAGACTGTGGTGGTGGATTGGGACTCGGTGGAGGACGACCCGCAACAAAAATTGCACATCTCTTGGATGAGCCTGCCGCGCTACCCGATGGCGCGCGAGGGCACTTGGATCGAAGAGATGATGGAAGAGCGTTTCAATGTCGAATTTGAGCCGCTCTTTATCAGCCATATGGCTTATTTACGACGACGACCGCTGATTTTTGCCGGCGGTGAGGTGCCCGATGTCTTTTACGACGGTGACCCGGTGATTGTGCAGCGCGACGCGCACCACGGCTTCGCGCTGGAAGTGCCCTACGAAGTGATCCTCAAGCACGCGCCCAATTATGTCCGCTACCTCAATGAGTATGCGCCGCACGCCTGGCTCTACGCCCACTGGAACGGGAGCAATTACGGCATTCCTACCTATGGCACTATTCTGGGTTATCCGCATCCGGGGGTGTGGCGGTTGGATTGGTTGCGTAAGGTCGGCATCGACAAGGCGCCCGAAACGTTGGACGAGATGTATACGGCGCTGTGGAAGTTCCGCCACGAGGATCCAGACGGCAACGGGGTCAAAGATACCTACGGCTGGTGTCCCAACGCGCAGGCGTGGTTTAATGTATTCGGCCAGATTTTTGGCGCGCACGGCATTTTGCCCTACGACTGGATGCTCAAGGACGGCGAGGTGGTGTGGGGCGGGGCGTTGCCCGAGAGCAAGCAGGTTCTGGGGCTTTTGAGCCAGTGGTACGCGGAGGGGCTGATTGATCCGGATTTTGTCATCTGCCAGGTCAAGAGCAGCCCAATTCCCTCCCAGAAATTTATCAGCGGCACCATTGGTTTTATCGTCACCGGAGGAAGCTACGAGTCTTTCGATCAGCGCAACAAGGCCTCGCTGGTCTCGGTGATTACCGAATTGCACCCGGAGGCCGAGTTGGCGCCGGGGCGTTTTCCGGCCGGTCCCGCGGGCCACCGGGGCACGCGTATCTGGAGCAATGCCGCGCACGTTTTTGCCTTTGGGGCTCACTTGGCCGAAACGCCCGAGAAAGTCATCCGGATGTTGAAGATCTTCGAGGCGTTGGGCACCGATGAAGAGTTGTTCTTGGCGTCGCGGATGGGGGAAGAAGGCACGCACTGGGAGTTCGACGACGATTTAGGCTTGCAGTTGATACCGCCCTACGACGAGCGCAACGCCGCCAATAAACACGTGCTCAACCTAGTCCTCAATGCGGCGAGCGGCTTCTTCTCGCCCTGCGCCATCCGCCCCGAGATCGCCGACAAGTATCTGGCGCCGGCGCATTTGGAATATCGCTCCACCTATCAGAAGCCGGAATGGGGCATTCCCGACGTCTTTGGCAAGGTCGACGTGGTGCCTTCGTCGATTAAATATCTGCGCGACTTGCGCAACTTGCAGATGACGGTCTACGCGGAGATCGTGCGCGGCGATCGGGAGTTGGATTATTTCGATACCTTCGTCGAGCAGTGGATGACCTTGGGCGGGGCGGAGATGTTGGCGGAGGCTCAGGAGTTGTTGCAGACCCGAGACGAGATATTCCAGCGGGTTGGCGTTTCACAAGTAGCCATGGCCGGGAGCAAATAGCGATGAGCGATAGACCGAATATTCTTTTTTTGATGGCGGACCAGATGCAGGCCCGTGTGCTCGATCCGTACCACGTCTGCCAGACGCCTTATTTGGATCGCTTGGCGGGGGAGGGCGTGCGTTTCACCCGCGCCTATACGCCCAATAATATTTGCTGTCCGACTCGGGCGAGCCTGATGACCGGACTGATGCCGCACAACCACGGCGTGCTGGAGGTGCTCTATGCGGGAGTGCCCGATTTGCATGCCTTGCGTACTGATAAGGCGCATTGGGCTGAGCGCTTGGTGGCGTCCGGTTATAAGACGGGCTATTTCGGCAAGTGGCATATCGAGCGCGAGAATGCTCTCGAGCGCTTCGGCTGGCAGGTCAACGGGGTTAGCGGGGGGGCGCTCTACAAAGAATTAGTCGCCGAGGTCTTGGGGGACGAGCCGCTACAGCCGGAATGTGATCCGGCGCACTATCTCGAAGAGCCGCACGGCTACGGGCCGCATTTGCTCTATGGGGTATCGGATCGGCCGGCGGAAAAGCGCGCTTTGGGCATTACCACGACGCTGGCGCTGCGCTATCTGGAGGAGGCGGTAGAGGGCGACGACCCCTGGTGTACTTTTGTCAGTTTTCAAGAGCCGCATGATCCCTTTATTACCAGCCGAGAATTTTACGAGCGCTATGCGAATGAAGAGTTGCCGCCGCCGCCTAACGCTGACGACGATCTGGCCGACCGGCCGGGGCTTTATCGGCGGGCCCAGGGTATTTGGAGTCAGCTCGACGAGCAGCAGAAGCACGAGGCGCGAGCGTGTTATTATGCATCGATCAGCGAGATCGACGCGCAGTTCGGGCGGGTGCTCGACTTTTTAGAAGGTGCTGGGCAGCTCGACAACACCATCGTGGTGATGTGCGCTGACCACGGGGATTTGTTGGGTGCACACGGGCTATTCTTTAAGGATATTTCCGCTTTTGAAGAGGTATACCAGGTGCCGCTTATTGTGCGCGGTCCGGGGATCGCTAAAGATTCGATTTGCCAGGGCCGGGTCGGTTTGCACGATCTGTGCCCGACACTATTAGAGCTGGCCGACAGCGAGCCGATCGACGTGCCTGACTCGCGGTCCTTTGCCGGGTTGTTGCGCGAGCCGGCAACCGTCGCCGACGAATGGACGCGGGGTTATGCCGAATACTTTGGCAACCGCCACCGCTTGACCCAGCGGGTGGTGTGGGACGGGCCGTGGAAGTTCGTGTTTAATGGTTTTGATTTCGACGAGTTGTACCAGCTCGACGAAGACCCCTATGAAATGAAGAATCTGGCGCCGGATCCAGCCTATGACGAGCAGTTAAAAAAGATGATGCGGCTCTATTGGCGCTATGCCCGCGACACCGGTGACAGGCCGCTTGTCGACACGCTCTATCCCGCCCTGCGCTTGGGTGCGGTGGGGCCGCTGGCGGCGGATGAGGACTAAGGGAGAAGATCCGATGGGCGATAAACCGAATATTCTGGTGATTATGACCGACCAGCAGCGGGCAACGGCCGGCCATCTCTACGGCAATAGCTTTTGCGAAACGCCGTCGATGGCGCGGTTGGCCGGTGATGGGGTGCTTTTTGAAAACGCGATTACGCCGCACCCGCTCTGCGTGCCGGGGCGCATTTCGTTCTGGACCGCGCAGTTTCCGCACGCGCACGGCGGGCGGCGCAACCAGACGCTGATGCCGGCGGGGGCGACGCACGCTTTCCAGTTGTGGAAAGAGGCGGGCTATACCACCGGGCTAATCGGCAAGAACCACTGCTTCGAACAGGACGACGACCTCAAGCTCTTCGACGTGTGGAATGATATCTCGCACGGGGGTAACGAGCCCTCATCGACCCGGGGCATGGAATGGTTCAGGCCCCGGGAGGGCCGCGATAAGGTCAGGGAGCAGTTTCGCGGTATGGAGGCGCAGAATCCGCGTTTCGCCTATGGCACGACGGATCTGCCGCTGGAGGACCAATCCTCCGGGCTGGTCGCCGGCCAGACCGTGCGCTTTCTCGAACAGCACAAGGATGAGCCCTTCGCGCTATGGGTTTCGTTCCCGGACCCGCACGAGCCGTGGATGGTCGCCGAAAGATACGCGGCGATGTTTCCGCCGGATAAGATCGACTTGCCGCTGTGGCTCAAAGGGGAGTTCGACGACGAGCGGGCACCCGAGCGCAATCGCGTGCTTTATAAGATGTTGGGCATGGAAGAGGATCCGATTGAAGATGTGTACGGGGTGATGGCCGCCTATTTCGGCATGGTACGTTTTATGGACGACGGCCTGGGGCAAATCCTCGACGCGCTGGAGAGGAATGGGCTAAAGGAAAATACGATTGTGGTGTTCTGCTCGGATCACGGAGATTTTATGGGCGAACACCGCATGCAGTGCAAGGGCGGGGTGTTTTACGATAGCTTGACGCGGGTGCCGCTGATTGTATCGTGGCCAGGGCAGGTAGAGGCCGGGGTGCGCGACAGCAGCATGGCCAATTTGATCGACGTGGTGCCGACATTGTTACAGCTACAGGGGCTGGAGGTGCCGCGGTCGATGCAGGGCGAGCCTTTGCCGACGGTGATGGATGCGACGCCGAGGGACGCGACTTTTTCCGAATATGGCTCAGGCGGGCCACTTTTCACGATGGCGGATCTGGAAAAATTCCCGAAACCCTGGGGTCGCAAGACGCTGATCGACACGCTGCAGTGGCGCGAGGCGGCGGGGCGCTGCAAAATGGTCCGTACCCGCGAGTGGAAATACGTGCACGATTCGATGGGTGATCGCGACGAACTCTACGACCTAGTCAACGATCCGCACGAGTTGGTGAATGTCGTCGACGAAGAGAAAAACCGCGATATCTTGGCCGATATGCGGCTGCGCCTTGCCGATTGGAGCATCGGGACCGAGGATTCGCCGCCGGTGCCCTTGCCCGAGGCCAAGCATTACAATCTGTCTTAAAATCCAGATCATAGTAGAATATGGCACCGTGAAATAAACGCCAACTCATAGAGACGATACCGGCGACTTTCTTCACCGGCGAATCCTCCCGCCGGGACGGTGGCCTGCTTTTTTAATTTGACCAATACCGCGGGGGGGCTGAGCAGTTCCCTGATGGACATTATAAACTGAAAGCGGGAGCGCGATGAAAATCAAAGAGATCAAAGGTCGTGTGCTCAAAGTGCCGCGTTTTCCCTATCGCTGGCGCGATGGCTTTCCGCGCGCCCCCGCCGAGCGCGACGCTTTTCTGTTGCAGGTGATCGCCGAAAATGGCGTCGAGGGCCACTGTATCGTCACGCGGCGCGGCGAAGAGCTTGGACGGCAGACTGCCAGTCTGCTCAAACCGCTGATGGTCGGCGAAAACGCGCTGGACCGTGAGAAGATCTGGCAGCGGTTGTGGGATGTGGGTCGGATGGGGACCGGAATCGTCGAAGCACTAGGGGCATTCGACGTAGCGCTGTGGGATCTGGCTGCCAAGGCGGCGGGCGTGCCGCTCTACAAGCATCTGGGCGCTTATCGCGACAAGGTGCCGGCCTATGCCAGCACCTTCACCCAGGAGACGGTCGAGGATTACGAGCCGCTGGCGCGCGATTGCGTCGAGCGGGGCTACAAGGCCATCAAACTGCACGGCTTTGGCGATGTGCAAAAGGATATTGAGGCCTGTCGGCTGGTGCGCGAGACGGTGGGCGACGATATCGAGCTCATGCTCGACGCTTCGGCCGCCTATACCTATGAGGAGGCGCTGTGGGCGGGCCGGGAACTGGAAAAACTGAATTTCTACTGGTTTGAAGAGCCGATGCGGGATTACGAAACCACCGGATTGCAGGAGCTGCACCGGCGGCTCGAAATCCACCTCTGCGTCGCCGAGACCGGTTGGGACAGCCTCTACGACGTGGCCAACCACATCGCACAGAAGACCGGGCGGATGATCCACTCTACCTGGTATCGCAAGGGCGGAATCACCGGGCTGCTCAAAATCGCCCACACCTGCGAGGCCTTCGGGATGATGGTCCAGCTGCACCACGGTGAAATTCCGATGATCCACACCGGCTGCGCGATCAAGAATTCCAAATACGTCGAGATCCTGGTGCCCGAAGAAGGGGCGCACTTATGTCTGACTTTCCCGCCGATCGTCCCCGACGAAGAGGGCTGTGTCCGGCCGCCCGAGGGGCCGGGTTTGGGGTATGAGTTGGACTGGGACGAGATTGAGGGGTGCACGGTCGCGGAAGTTTAGGTTGGACACACAGCGGAGGCGAGAACGCCGATGCTGATGGGCGAACACGTGCGCGGGCTGGGGGCCAATGCCGATACCATTACCGCCGGGGCCACCGACTTCGTGCGCGTTGCCGCCTGGGCCGACGGCGGGATCACTGGGGCAATGAAAATCGCCGCGCTGGCCGAAGCGCATGGGTTAGATGTGGAAATACACCTCGGCGGCCTGGCGCACCGGCACCTCATGGCGACGCCGGACGACTTTGCGCAATTCGCGCTGCACCACCGTCCAGGGCATCCAGCGTGACCTATTCGAAGGGGGAGGGTGCCTTCACGCTGAGCGTGGCCGGCGCCCGCTACAGAAAAACCTTCGCAGCGGATCAGGGGCAGGTGACTTTCGACTCCGTGTCCCTTCCCGAAGGGGAAGCCTATTTAGACGGTGAGGATCTCCTCACATTGCTATGATGCGGTTGTTGCAAGTCAGAACATCGATCGCCAGCGACAATACCAAAGGAGATAAACATGGGACACCTGGATACGCTTGACTTAGTGATATTCATATCCGCACTGGTAGGGATTCTGTTGTTCGGTATGTGGGTCGGTCGGAAAGAGGATAACAGTAAGGATTTCTTCCTCGCCGGAAAATCCGTTGGCTGGGCGGGCATAGCGGGGTCTCTATTAGGCACTAATTGGTCTGCGGCTCAATTGGTAGGTCTTATGGGTGCATCTTGTTCCTTAGGCCTGGCTACCGCTTTGTACCCAACCATGGCTGTCGTAGGTGTAATATTCCTGATGTATGTCTTCATGCCGATCTTTGAAGATGCCAATATTTACACATTATCACAGTATCTGGAAGCTCGATATGATAGCAGAGTCAGCAATGTTTTCTCACTATTGTCGATCGTTGTCACAATTATACTGGGGTTAATTTTCGCCTTTTATTTTGGCGGACGTTCGCTGTCTGAGCTTTTGGGAGACACGCAGCTGGAAATGTCTTATACCCAAATGGTGATTTTGCTGGCAGTCGTCACCGGAATCTATACAGTTACCGGAGGATTAAGCGCCGTTATCTATACGGATGTTATGCAAACCCTGTTACTTGTGGCCGGAGGGGCCATTCTGGCCGTTCTCGTCTTAATGCAGCCTGAGATTGGCGGGTTGGCGGGGCTACTTGAGCTCGATGCTTTACGGCCTGTCGCGGAGCGGAAACTCACCATCTTCAAGCCGAGTAATCACCCGCAAATACCGTGGACAGGTGCGCTTACCGGGTTGATCTTGCTGAATATCTATTTCTACGGCGGCAACCAGGTAATGGCTCAACGAATGCTTGCTGCTAAATCACCTGAAGACGGGCGCCTGGGCATTTTGGTTTCGATTTTTATAAAGGTGAGCCTGGTTCTACTCGTTATACTGCCTGGGATCGCCGGCTACTACATCTTAGAAGCTCGCGGGATGGATATCAATCCGGATGATATCTTTGCCACCTTATTCCGCACCCTGGTGCCGGTTGGCTACGGATTTGGCGGAATCATTATGGTCGGACTGATAGGGGGTGTTCTTTCTACCGTGGATTCAGTACTCAACACCGGATCTACGTTTCTGACTATTGATTATTACAAAAAGTATTTCCGCCAGGATGCCAGTGAGAAGGAGTTGGTTAAGGTAGGTCGCATTTTTATAGTGATTTTGTTGATATTGGGAACGTCCGCCAGCTTGTTGCTCTTGAATCCAGAATCAACTACGGATGGTTTTCTTAAGAGTACCCAGCTCGGTTCTTATCTGATCGTCGGTATTTTAACCATCTTCTTGTTTGGTATCCTGTGGAAGCCGGCCACGGCGTCAGCAGCGCTTGTCGTCCTGATTATAAGCCCCTTTCTTTCGTGGGGGTATGAACTCCTTTACAATAATTTCCTTGTTATCTGGTTCCCGGGCCTAGTTAGTGTATTTAGTGATAAGTTGAATTTCTTTCACCAGCTGATATTAACATTTTTTACGGCAAGTTTGCTTTTCGTAATTATCAGTAAATTTACCGAAGAAACCAGGAATCAGGAGAACGAAAAACACACTCTCGCGGAAGTGCTTAAGAGGTCAGAAAGGAAAATGGCTCCATTCTGGAAATCAGAAAAGCCCTGGGTTGTACTTATTGTAGTGATAACTGGTGCCTTCCTAATTTGGTTCAGGTAGAGATTAGTCCTCGGTCATAAAGCCTCTCATCCAGGTTATTTTTGAACCGAGCTGGTCGGTATCCAGCCCACTCCTCGGACTGATGTTGACGACAGCGTGCGCAGATTGTGGGCTTCGGCCGGATCGTCCCGCTGACGGTCAAATTGTAACAGCGAGGGATATTTCAAACTGAACACCGCCAACCCCGACATCAGCGCATCCGCTAAGGAGATGGGGGAACCCTCCCTTCGAGAATCGACAATGGGGCGGAAGGACTTCCGCACCGTGGCCAACAGACCCGGTGCCGGCAGTTTCTTTCGTAGCTTACCCATGATGGCACTCCTGGAGGACAAGATCACCCGGAAAGACTATGAAAACGACGGAAACGGGGAAAGACCGGGAAAAAGTCTACGAAACGGGGAAAGACCGGAAACGGGGAAAGAGGGCGATAAGACGACCACACCGCTTGACCCGATCCACTAAAAGGGCCTTTATCGTTGCTATACATGAGTGCTAATATCTCGTCGCGAAACCAATTCGAATCAAACCTGCGTCATCGCTTGTTTGACCGCTACAACTAACGCCGCAAACTCCACAACGAACGCTACGACGCTGTTCAGCATCTGATACAGGGATCCTGAAATGAAAGCTAGCCCGAAGATCACGAAAGTCTCGGTCACAACGTACGAGCACGAACTCGAGAACGTTGGCAAGGACTACAACACTTTCAACGTGGTGTACGAAGCGGGATCGAAGTTGAAGCAGAAGGGAACGGTTCTACAGATTCACACCGATCAGGGAATTGTCGGTGAGTACGCGGATATCGGACGTGCAATACACGATGTCGAGACGGCTGCTCAGTATCTGATTGGCAAGGACGTGCTGGCACGAGAGTCGATCTACAACGATTTGAAGCGTGGCCTCCGACACAGCGCAATGCTGGGTGTCGGCGTGATCGACATTTGCCTCTGGGACATCGCTGGCAAGCTGTACGACGAGCCGCTTTACAGGCTTCTGGGTGGAGAGCGAAAACCACTCCCTACCTACGCATCGACAATGCATGGTGACGAAAACGGTGGGCTGCAAACACCTGAAGACTTCGCCGATTTTGCTGAGCAGTGCTACGAGATGGGCTACCGTTCGTTCAAGGTTCACGGCTGGGGTCTGGCTCGCAACAACATCCAGCGGGAAGTCGACAACGTGCTGAATCTCGGGAAGCAGTTTGCGGGTCGGATGGATTTGCTGATCGACCCGGCTTGTGAGGTCAAGAACTTTGGCGACGCGCTGAAGCTCGGAAAAGCCTGCGACGAGGCCAACTTCTTCTGGTGGGAAGATCCGTACCAGGACGGTGGCGTTTCGCAGTTTGCTCACCGGAAACTTCGCCAGATGGTCAAGACGCCGCTTCTCCAGACGGAGCACATTCGCCTGCTTGAGCAGCACGTCGACTTTATCGTCGCTGAAGGAACGGACTATGTTCGAGCCGGCGCTCACGAAGATGGCGGCGTAACGGGCGCGATGAAGATCGCTCATGCATCCGAAGGGTTTGGACTGGACGTGGAACTGCACGGACCCGGACCAGTTCACCGCCACATCATGTCTTCAATACGCAACACCAACTTCTTCGAGCTGGGGCTTGTTCACCCGAAGGTCAAGACCACGATAGCGCCCCTCTACCTCGGGTACAACGACAATCTCGACGGCATCGACAGCGTAGGCAACGTCTACGCTCCTGAAGGCCCCGGCATTGGGGTTCCGTTGGATTGGGACTGGATTCGAGCGCACGAAACCGATTCTGGTGTGCTTGCTGAGGTTTAATACCTTAAGAGGACCAAATAAAAAATGCAATGCAGAAAACTTGGTAACACCGGCGTAGACGTTTCACTCCTGAGCTACGGAACCGGTGGACCATCCCAGTTCGGTCAGAGAACGGGTGTGGATGATGCGGGACGCAAAGCGCTGATAAACCGGGCGATCGAACTGGGAATAAACCTGTTCGATACGGCTGTACTTTATGGCGAATCAGAGGCGATGCTGGGTCGTGCCACAAACGGCCACCCCCGAGACTCGTATCTCATCGCAACGAAATGGTCGTACCAGCTCGCCGATGGCATTGTTACCGATCCAGACGTGATAATTCGTTCGCTAGAGCGAAGTCTTGAACGCCTGAACACCGATTATGTCGATATTTTCCAGATTCACGACGTGCTCCCAGAGGACTACGACCAGGTCGCCGATATATACGTCCCGACGATGCAGCGACTCAAGGAACAGGGCAAAACCAGGTTTCTGGGCGTGACAGAAATGCTGCCGAAGGACCCCAAGCACGAGGGGATGTCGGTGGCGATCCAACGCGATCCCGACATTTGGGATTCAGTGATGCTGAAGTACGGAATTATGAACCAATGGGCGGCTAAAAACGCCCTTCCAGCAGCTGTGGATTCGTCGATAGGCGTGCTGAACATGGCGCCTGTCCGACTCACGCTCACCCGACCCGAAAAGCTGAACGAGCGGATGACCGAGTGGGGCGAAGATAGCGGTGGAAACGCCCTCGACTGGCTGTCGGGTGGCGATCCGTCTGAGTTGATTCGCAAGGGCTATCAGTTCGCAGCTGAACCAAATGCAGTAACGACCGTGATATCAGGCACATCGAGCATCGCCCACCTGGAGCAGAACGTAGCTGCGCTAGACGGCACCCTCACCGATGAAGAGTTCGACCGCCTAAAATCCGTCTACGGAGATTCCGCATCGAAGGATTGAGACGTGGGTTGTTTAGGGGCATCCCATAACTAATGCGGCTGACCGATAGATTTTGAATTCAAGTGGTATTCGAAATAGACTCGCGTCCTATAAAATAATTCCTTCTCCCAGCGGGAGAAGGCTAGGTTGAGGGAGAACCGGTCACCTGCCAACAAACGCTCGAATGACGCAATTCGCACGCAAATTGCGCATCAACCAGACAGACCCGAGGGATATTTCAAACTCAGAAAAGCGCGCAACATGTTGTAAATCAACAACCCAAATCTCAGCCGGGGATTGCTACTAAATCGAGGAGCTAACGCTATGGCGCGAGATATCAAAATCACCAGTATCACCGCAACGCATTTCGACTACCAGATCGCCGATTTGGCGCTGGAAGAACAACTCGGCTTCGATACCGTATATAAGAAGGGCGGCCGTCTGTCTGCGAGCGGCGGCCTCCTGAGCATCGAGACCAGCGCCGGGATAAGCGGCACCACATCTGGCGGCATCGACTCCCGCACGGCGCAATACTTGCTCGGCCGCAACCCGCTGGACCGCGAGATCATCTGGCACGATCTCAAGCGCTCGCGGCGCGTTCAGGACGGCACACCACCGGGGGCGGTGGATATCGCGCTGTGGGATTTCGCCGGTAAGCTCTACGATGCGCCGATCTACGAGCTGTTGGGCGGGGGCTGGCGCAAGAAGTTGCCGGCCTACGCCTCGACCTACCACGGCGACGAAAACGGCGGTTTGGCGACACCGGACGACTTTGCGCAATTCGCGCTGCGCTGCAAGCAGGAATATGGCTATCCGGCGTTCAAGATCCACGGCTGGGTCAACGGGCCGATCGACCGCGAGGTGGCGGCGGTGCTGGCGATCCGCGCGGTGGTCGGCGATGATATGGACCTTTTGCTCGATCCAGCAGGGTGTTTTCCGACCTTCGAGGATGTGCTCAAGGTGGGCCGGGCCTGCGACGAGGCGCGTTATATGTGGTATGAAGATCCGTTCAGGGGCGGCGGTTTTTCGCGCTTCGCTCACGCCAAATTGCGCGAGTTGATAAAGACGCCGATGCTGATGGGCGAGCACGTGCGCGGGTTGGAGGCCAAAGCCGATACGATTACCGCCGGGGCCACCGACTTCGTGCGCGCCAACGCCCAGGCCGACGGCGGGATCACCGGGGTGATGAAAATCGCCGCGTTGGCCGAGTCGCACGGGCTGGACGTGGAGTTGCACGGCGGCAGCCTGCCGCACCGCCACATCATGGCGACCTTGCGCAATGCCAACTATTACGAGTTGGGCTTGGTGCATCCTCTGGTCGGCGATACCAAGCCGGCGGTCTACAGCGAGCGATGCTGGCTCGACGAGTTGGATTCGGTCGACGAGAATGGCTGTGTCGAAGTGCCCGAGGGGCCGGGGCTGGGCGTGGAATTCGACCGGGAATGGATTGAGGACCACAAGACCGGTGAGACGGTATACGAATGAACATACTGCACATTATATCCGATCAGCACCAGGCGGCGTGCATGGGCTGCGAAGGGCACAGTCAGGCGCTGACCCCGAATCTGGATCGATTGGCGGGTGAGGGCATGCGCTTTGCCAACGCCTATGCGCAAAATCCGATCTGCACCCCCAGCCGCATGAGCATTTACACGGGACAGTATTGCCACAACCACGGTTTTTTCGGTTTGAGTGGGAATCGTCCGCAGGGCATGCAGAGTTATCTTGGCCATTTCAAGCAGCACGGCTACAAAACGGCGGTGATCGGCAAAACGCATGTGCCCAACGAGCCGCGCGACTGGCTGCTTGATCACGTCGACTTGTGGGCTTCTTGCACCAGTGGGCCGACCGCTTCGTCGGGGCCATCGCCTTATAGGCGCTATTTGCAAGCGTTGGGTCTTGCGCACGATAACGATAATTTGAAGATCACCGGTTATCCCCCGCATCCGACGGGTTTGCCGCAAAACCAGCTGCGCGCCCGGCCGACTAAATTGCCGCTGGAGCACAATGTCGAGAGCTGGTGCGTGCGGCAGGCGACCGACTTTATGGATAGTTGTGGCGCCGAGTCATTCTGCGTGCAGGTGTCCTTGCCCAAGCCGCACGCGGCCTATACGCCGCACCGCCGTTTTTGGGATATGTATGATGACGATCTGGAGTTGTCGCCGACCTTTTACCAGGACCCTGCGGGGCGGCCACCGAATTTTCGCCGGATGCACGAGATTTTTCGCGGCGTCTGGGACTCATCGGAAGAAGACCTAGATTACGAAGAGGCGGCGCGCAATATCTGGCGCGGTTATCTGGGCTGTGTGAGTCAGGTGGACTATAGCGTCGGTTTGTTGCTGGACTATCTGCAAGAGAACGGGTTGGCGGAGGATACGCTCGTCGTCTACAACGCCGATCACGGGGCCTATAGCACTTGTTTTGGCCTTCAGGAGAAGGCTCCGGGCATTTGTTCGGAGATGGTGTGCAGGGTGCCGACGATCTGGCGGGTGCCGGGTACGACAGTAGCCGGCGGCGTCTGCGATGAACTGGTGGAAAATATCGATATGACGCCGACGATTATGGCGCTGTGCGGTGTGCCGGCTATGGCGGAAATGGACGGGGTGGATCTCAGCGGCTTGTTGCGCGGAGAGGGCGGACCAGTAAAGGATATGGCCGTCACCGAACATCGGCACAGCAAGGCGCTGCGCTGGGGGCCGTGGCGCTATGTGCACTACCAGCCGGGGGATTTTGGCGGGAATTACGGGGAGCTCTATCAGCTCGAGGACGATCCGTTCGAGGCCAATAATTTCTTCGACGACCCGGCGCATCGGGACATCGTCGTTGAGGGCGAACGGCGCCTGCTCGAATGGTTGGTGGGCACGCGGCATGTGCGCAATACTTTTTCTGGTGGGCGTTTCGAGGACAATTACCTCTAAGCACTTTCCGGTGGGCGCTGTGAGGACCATTATTTCTACGTTTTAGGAGGCCCATGCAACAACGACCCAATATCCTCTTTCTGCTTTCAGACCAGCACAGCGCGTTTACCATGTCCTGTGCCGGCCATCCAGTGGTGCGCACCCCGCATATGGATCGGCTCGCCGCCGAAGGCGTGCAATTCGACAATGCTTATTGCTCGACGCCGCTGTGCATGCCGGAGCGGGTTTCGCTGCTTACCGGGCGCTTTTCCCATAACACCGGAATTTTGCACAATCGCGGCCATTTGCTCGACGAACCGACGATGCCCCAGGCTTTGCAGCAGGCGGGTTATCGCACGGCGGTGACCGGCAAGATCCATTTTAAACAGCGAGGGGCACCTGGCACGGACGCCTGCGATGAGCACTTGTACGAGTTGGGTTTCGACGAAGTCTTGTCGAACCACGGCAAGGTCGCCGCCGCTCGTTCGAAGTTTGCGGATACCTACCAGGCGATGTTGCGCGAAAAGGGAGTGCACGAGCCCTTTCGCCAAGATTACCAAAGTCGTTATGACGGCACGCATCCGCACTGGTATGTGCGCGAATCAACGCTCGATGAAGAAGACTATCACGACGCCTATATTGGCCGATTGACGCGCGATTGGTTGGCCGGCTACGAGGGCGACGACCCCTTCTTCTGTTGGTGCAATTGGGGCGGGCCGCATATGCCTTGGGACGCGCCGGGCCGTTACGCGCAGATGTATCCGCTCGACGAGATAGACCCGCCATTGGTAGATCCCCTGATCAATGTCCCCGCGGATATCCGCCGCAAACAAGAGGCGGTGTTGGCGGGCATGCCGCCCGATGTATGGGATTTGCGCCAGGCGGCGCAACCGATGCCCGACGATGCCTGGCGCGCGTGTCGTTCGCACTATTATGGCATGATCAATGTCGTTGATGACGGCATCGGTGCAATGCTCGATACGCTCGAAGAGAGCGGGCTGCTTGACAATACCATCGTGATCTACGCCAGCGACCACGGCGAAATGCTCTTGGATCGCAATCTCTACGGCAAACAACTGATGTATGAGCAGTCGGCCAGGGTGCCGCTTATCGTCCGCTGGCCCGAGCGTTTTGGCCGCGGTGTCAAAAGCGAGGCGCTGGTCTCCTCGCTCGATCTGGTCGCGACCTTGCTCGATGTGGCCGGAGCTGAGATGCCGGTGGTGCACGGCCAGAGTTTGGCACCACTGCTCGAGGGCAGTACGCAATCGCATAAGGACGCGGTTTTTTGCGAATGGGGCCAGGAGAAGATGGTGCGCGAGGGGCCGTGGAAATATGTCTATCATCCCGGCCGGGAAATTCAGCAGCTTTTTAATCTCGACGACGACCCGCAAGAGTTGGAAAATCTGACGGGCAAAGACGAACGACTAGAGCAGCGGTTGCGCGAGCGCTTGCTCGACTGGTTGATCGCGACTGAAACAAAACCCAATTCTCTTTGAGGTATATGCGATGTACGAGCAATTGATAGTGGGCCATGAGGGGCAGACGGACCTAGTGGCGACCGACCGGGAAAGCAAAGATGTACGAGTATATGTCGATTGTCCGGCGGGTCTGGAAGCTGGCGCCGACGTGCGGGTGACGATTAGCACCTTTCATTCTTCGAGCCGCCAGTGGACGCTGGAAGATCCTTTTGTCGAAGGTGGTGAGGGCGTGGTAGTACTCGGGCATGGGCTGGCGCGCGACTGGACCGATATGACCAGAGGCGGCGACGGTCCGGCCGGCGGTGGTTTGGTGGGGCGACCAATCAACGAGCTTTATTTGTGCACTATTCAGGTGACTAAAACACTGGCTGAGGGCACGCGATTGGTATTTCCCTTCGGCGTGGTCTCGGCGCCGCATGCGGCTATCGCGGGTGATTTACAGGTGCGGGTGCGCCGGGCTGGCTGCGAAGTGTTTGAGAAAGTTGGCGAGCTGATCCCACTGCGCAACGCCCCCGGTCCAATGGTGCGGCTGGAGGGGCGCGTCTCGGCTTCGGCGGATGCGCACGGCAAACGCAGGGTCGTCATCTACGCGACGGACAGCAATCTCAACCCGCTGCCCGATTATCGGGGTAGCATAGAACTTAAGGCTGAAGGTGAGGTTTCGGATTTGCCCGCTGCGGTTGAAATCGGCGAGGACGGTCGCGGTGTTGTTGAGGGGATCGAAGTGCAGGGTGATGGTCCGGTGCGGATTATTGTGCGCGATGCCGAGAACGGCGTGGAGGCCAAGAGCGGCCCAGCGCGGTCTCCCGGCGAGCGCCAGCACTATTTCGGCGGCATCCACTTTCACACCCGGCTCTCTGTCGACGGCGACCGCGAGCCACGCGAGGCCTATGCCTATGCTCGTGACCACCTGAATCTCGACGTGGTGGCGATGACCGACCACGCGCCGATCGGTGCCGGCTGGCAGGAATGTTTGGCGGTCAATGAGGAGTTTTACGATCCAGGCCGCTTCGTGACGATTCCCGCCTGGGAAAGCTCTAACGCCTATGGGCACGCCAATCTCTTTTTGCGCACGCCCGATGTCGACGGCGGCACTTGGAACTGGAAACCGGATCTAAGTCCTTCGCAAGTGACCTGGGACAAAGATGTTGTGATGGTGCCGCATCATCCCAACTGTGGGCAGATCGTCGAATACGGCAAGCACCGTGAGGTGATGGGCCAGAGTTTTTACTGGTCGAAGTATCACTGGGAATTCCCCAACGAGCGCGCGCGATTAGTGGAGATTGTACAGGGGCGCGGCAATTTCGAGGCCGACGCGCTCGACGACTATTGGGGGATTCGTTTGGGCGAACAGGGGGCTTCGGTGCAGGACGCCTTTGCGCAGGGCTGGCGCTTGGGTTTCGTGGCCGGTACGGACAATCATCAAGGGCATCCAACGCACTCCTTCGCAAGTGACAGTCCGGGCGCTTATGTGGGCATGACCTGTTTTCGCGCGACCGAGCTGACGCGCGAGGCGGTGTGGCAGGCGATGGACGAGCGCTTTACCTATGCGACTTCGGGCGTGCCGATCGTCTGCGACTACGCGGTCAATGGAGTGCGTTCGGGTGCCGAGGGTGTGCTGCCCGCGGGCGAAGGGGTGCATTTTTCGGCGCAATTGCACGGTACGGCGCCGATCGAGACGGTGGAGATTATCTCTGGTGGTCAATGTGTGTGGCAGCACAAGCCCAATAGCTGGGATGTGGAGCTAGACGGTGTCGAATTGCCGGTACCGGAAGACGATTCGGCCTATTATTATTTGCGTCTGCGCCAGGCGGACGAGCATCGAGCCTGGTTGAGTCCAGTGTGGCTTGATCGAAAATAACAGATCGAACATTTCATGGGCGGAATAAACCCATTCGCATAAGGCTATTATGGCAGATCGCCCGAATTTCCTATTCATTTTCGACGATCAGCACCGGCACGATTACCTCGGTGCTGGCGGAGCATCGTTCTTGCATACTCCGCATCTGGACCGAATCGCTGAGCAGGGCGTCCGCTTTACCCAGGCGGCGACCAACTGTCCCCTGTGCGCTCCGTCGCGGATGGCGCTGGCGACGGGCTTGCAGCCGGTTCGCGCAGGCGTGCTCGCCAACGATTTCGGTCGCGCGCCACACGGGGTGCTGACCTTTTATCAGCGGATGCGTGACCACGGCTACTGGACGGCGAGTGCGGGCAAACTGCACCTTGGGCCAACGGGCGCCCCCGGGCCAAAGGGCGATCCGCCCGGCGCCTACGCACTTGGTTTTACCCATCCGTGTGAATGCGAGGGCAAGATGGGTGCCGGTTATCAATCGACTCCGCACCCCACGGGGCCGTATACGCATTATCTGCATGAAAAGGGGTTGTTGGAAGCGTTTATCCGCGACTACCAAAAGCGGATCGAGGCTGGATGGGCGTGGGCCAATTGGGATTCGGTGCTGCCCGCCGAGGATTTTGCGGACGCCTTCATCGGTCGCAAGGCCACTGAGTGGATTCGTGACGTGCCCGAGACGCATCCGTGGATGATGTTCGTAAATTTTGTTGGACCGCACAGTCCGTTTGATCCGCCGGCAGAATACGCCGATCGCTATCGCAATACGCCGATGCCCAAAGTCGTGCCAACGGTGATGGACGGTAAACCCGAATGGGTGTGCCAGCGCGACCATGGCTTGAGCGCCAAAGCTGTCATTGAAGCGCAACGGCAGTACAGTGGAGCGATTGGGGCGATCGACGACCAGGTGGGTGAGATGCTGGCAGCGCTCGAAGAGCGCGGCATGATGGACAATACCTATATCATTTTCTCCAGTGATCACGGCGAGATGCTCGGCGATTTTGGCCTCTATGCGAAATTCGTGGCGTATGAAGGCGCATTGCGGGTCCCATTGATCGTGTCAGGACCCGGTATCGAGGGAGGCCGCGCGTCGGATGCTCTCGTCGAACTGATCGATGTGAATCCGACGATCTGTGAATTGGCGGGTATGGCACCGCAGGAGCATATCGACGCGCAGTCTTTTGTATCGGTGCTTGGGGGTGAGGCCAACGAGCATCGCAGTGAGACGGCGAGTGTGATCGAAAATTTTCGATGTATTCGCACGCGAGAATACAAGCTTATCCACAACTATAATGACATGTTTGAACTCTACGATTTGGTGAAAGATCCTCAGGAATTAAATAATGTGGTGAATGAGAAGCCGGAGGTTTTTGCGAAACTGCATGGCAGGTTGCGGGAGCGATTCTTTGGGGGGCGGAGTTTGCCGAGAGGGATGGAAATTCGAATTTGATCGGGGCGAGTTGGTATTTTAATCCTACGCGCAATGCACGACCCTGCGTGTATTGATCAGATGTGTGATATGGGTTCTTCTCTGCTACGGGATATACTACCGACTAAGCTGATGTGCGGTCTTCGTCGTTGTGTCAGACTAGTTGTTCGAAAGCAAGGGTCATTGGCGGCGAGTCATCTCCTCTTGCTTCTTTGGCCAGTTCGTCCACGCGAACTCGCAACGCCTGCACGGTGTCGGCATAGGTGCTTTTGTTCGCAAGATTCGTAATTTCGCCAGGATCATCCTGCAGACAGAAAAGTTCCTCGTAGACCGGCTTTTCGCCTTTGAGCGATGAAATTAGACATTCAGCGTAGTCATCGAGCGTGCTCCTAAATTTCCTACCTGCCTGTTGGGGGTCTTCTGTCCTGCGGAAGTATCGTATGTATTTCCAGTCCCGCGTGCGCACGCTTTCGCTTCTTGGATAATTCTGAATGTCCATGAGCTGTTCCGTGAATAGTTCTGTGCGCCATTCTGGTGTCTCGCCTTCTAATAGTGGGCGCATGCTTTGTCCCTGCATGCTGTCGGGAATAGAGAGTCCGCACAGATCTAAGATAGTAGGGGCAAGGTCAGGGACGGCTACAAATTCATCCCGTGTGCGGGCGATTGATTTGCCATTGCGCCGAGGGTCGTATATGATCAAAGGTATGCGGATGTCTTCCTCGTATAGAAAGCACTTCCCCCCGAGACCGTGTTCACCGTGATGGATTCCGTGATCGGTTGAGAATACGATGAGAGTGTTCTCCGCCAAGCCCAGTCGGTCGAGGGTATGGCGTAAATCTCCAAGCATGCGGTCCATGCCGGTAATGGTCTGATACTCGCGGATGCGGCGTTCGCGTAGGCTACGAGGCTCGCGAACGTAGTCGTAGGAGGTAAGGTAGATTCCGTTGTAGACCTCTAGCGGTAAGCGGGGTTCGACAATGTCGCCAAAAGGAACATATGTTGGCGGCAGAGCTACATCTGTAAACCGATCGCGGTAGCGAGTAAGGTATAGCTCGTCATCGCCCGGCCGCAGTTGCATATTGCCGGTGCCGTAGGCGTGGGGGAGGTTGAAGGTTAGGCAAAGACAGAAAGGATGCTTAGCCGGACGCTTTGGCAAGGGGCGTGGGCCTTTTTCGATGAACTCTTGCTGCGGTTCCAGGAAGTTGAGTACGCCCTCTTCAAAAACCTCGACCTGTGTATCGGCGTTGGCATTTCCGTACATCCTGCCGCCGTCGCCGGCCTGTTGTTTTGGGTAAAAGCCGCTGTGTCCGTGATTGCCATACCAGTAGTCGAAGACCTCTTCGAAATAGCCGCTATCATATCCAGAGCGCCCACCGCCGGCGGGCACATGGTTTTTACCCACCCAACCAAGGAAGTATCCTGCTTTTTTGAGCTGCATGGGGAAGCTCTGCTCCCATGCAGCGGGGCTTAGGCTGGATCCGCTGTTAAAGTTGATCCCGTGTTTTCTTTCCCATTGCCCCGTGTAGTGACAGGTCCGACTGGGCGTGCAGGCTGGACTAGTACAAAAAGCATTGTTGAATAGCACTCCATCTCGGCTTAGGGCGTCGAGATGGGGGGTCTGGAGTATGGGATGATTCCTGCAACCCAATTGCTCCGCACGATGATCGTCGCCCAGAATATAGATGATGTTGGGGAATTTTTCGCTCATGTCACTTTCTGCTAACTGGCGAGATTAGTTTTGTCCCTTGCGCGCTGCGTCCCAGTCGTCGTCGAGCATTTTGAGCAGTTTGTCGACTTCGCGGGTGCCGGCCAACATCTCCTGCATAACGCGGGCGAGTATGAGGACGTAAGCGGTGGGTGGGTAGTCATCAATGGAGATGAAATATCCGGGTGTTGTGTTCCAGTGATCGACATTGTACCGAAAGGAGAAAGTATAAAAGTCATGCGTAGAGGCCAAATGGCTGACAGTGCCAACAATATATCTGAAAATCCCGCAAGTCAAAAATCCAATTGTGATATACAGCCTAATTTGATAATTTGAATCGCATGGAACAATATATCTCCAGCTATCACTAGACTGAGGATTTTAATCCGTGTCCGGCATTCTATTCGACGACGACTCCTGGCGCTTATACCGACGGCACAAAGGGCTCCTGTTACTGGTGCTGCCAGGCGTGCTGTTTTTTCTCCTCTTCAACTATCTGCCGATGCTGGGACTGGTGATCGCCTTTAAGGATTTTCGCCTGGTCGATGGCATTATGGGCAGCGGCTGGAGCGGTCTGGATAATTTTCGTCGACTATTTGGCGGTGCCGATTTTCCACTCGCCTTGCGCAATACCGTGACCATTAGCTTGCTGCGCCTTTGTTTTGGTTTTTTTGCGCCAATCGCGCTAGCGCTGATGCTCAACGAGATTCGCCTTTCCTGGTATAAACGCACGATACAGACGGTGACCTATATCCCCTACTTTCTCTCCTGGGTAATTTTGGGCGGTATTTTCCTGATTATGTTTGCGCAAAATGGTCCGGTAAACCAACTGGCGATGATGGTTGGTATCGAACCGATCCAATTCCTCACCGACGACTTCTGGTTTGTCGTGCTGATCATCGCCACCGGAATTTGGCAGGCGGCCGGTTATGGAGCGGTGATCTACCTCGCGGCGCTGTCGGGCATTTCGCCCGATCTCTATGAGGCGGCTGTCGTCGACGGTGCGGGGCGCTGGAAACAGACCTGGCACATTACTATACCGGGATTGATTCCAACTATCGTTACTCTGTTTATCCTCAATCTAGGACATGTGCTCAACGCTGGCTTCGACCAGATCTATAATATGTACAACCCGATGGTGTTCGATGCGGCCGATATTATCGACACCTATGTCCTGCGTCGTATCGTGTTGATGGATTTTGGCTTAGCGACGGGAGCGGGTCTGTTCAAATCGGTGGTCGGGTTGATGATGGTGGTGCTGGCCAATTCACTCGCTCGGCGCGTCAGTGGTGGCGAACAGGGGATCTGGTAGAGGCGGGCTATGATTCAACGAACGCGCGGCGAACGCATCTTCAATGTCTTCAATGTCACCGTCTTGGGGGTCGTGGCGCTGATGGCGCTCTATCCTTTCGTCTACACCATATCGATGTCGCTGAGTTCGGCCGCCGAAGCTATGCGCTCGGGGCTGCACCTCTATCCGCGCGATATTTCAATGACCTCGTTCGAGATGGTGTTGGCCAACCCGGATATTGTCAGCGGTTTTGTCAATTCGGTGCTGCGGACAGTCGCAGGTACGGCGCTGACGCTTTTTTTCACTTGCCTGACCGCCTATCCACTGGCCAGGCGGGAACTACCGCACCGAGGTCCGCTGCTCTTTTTGATCCTGTTTACGATGATCTTCTCCGGCGGTATCGTGCCGAACTATCTATTGATCAAGAATATCGGTTTGATCGATAGTCTGTGGGCGCTTATTCTGCCGCACTTGCTGACGGCGTTCAATGTTATCGTGATGAAGAACTTCTTCCAGTCGATCCCCGAGAGCCTGGCCGAATCGGCTAAGATCGATGGAGCCAGCGAGATCAATATCCTAGCGCGGATCTATGTGCCGCTCTCCAAGCCGGTGCTGGCGACGATTGGGCTATGGACGGCGGTATCGCATTGGAACCAATGGTTCGATGCGATGCTCTACATCACCAATGATGAAAATCAGGTCTTACAGACCTTTCTCCAGCGCATCGTGATTGAGAGCAGTGTCGAGATGATCGAGCAGGGCCTGGTCGACCCGAATGTGACGCAATTTACGCCGGAGACGATCAAGGCGGCGACGGTGGTGGTGACGGTGCTACCAATGTTGTTGATCTATCCCTTTGTGCAGAAATATTTCGTCAAGGGCATCATGTTAGGTGGGGTGAAGGAATAAGACACATTTTAATTGAGGTCCAGACACTAAGCATGGTATACTTCTTGGGGCATTGCGTAGCGGGCGTCTATTCTCAGAAGGTACACCCGTCGACCGATTCTTCAGGAGAAGACAACGGATATGGGTTCGAACTCTGACAAACGGCCGAATGTAGTGCTTTTTGTGCACGACTCCTGGCGTTGGAATGTGATGGGGCACATGGGCAATCGGGTAGCGAAGACACCGGTCCACGATCATCTCGTCGAGACGGACGCCGTTTCTTTTTCTCCATTTACGTCGCCGCTACCGTTGCTATTATCGCTATTCAAGCGTTCGCCCTTTGCTTTTGGGGTTCCATGTACCGGCTATGAGTTGCTGTATTATCCACAATCAGACCAACAGGCATCTTCTTCCTGAGCTGAGCTCAACTCAGGAGCACGATTTACATTCTCCATGTCCGCATTCTTCATATTCGCACCCTCCATGTTGGTACCACCCATGAATGCATTCGCCAGACCCGCACCCGTCAGGTTCGCACCCGTCAGGTCCGCACCCTCCAGGTTCGTACTCGACAGGTCCGCACCCTCCAGGTTCGCACTCCTCAGGTCCGCACCCGCCAGACCCGCACCCGTCAGGTCCGCACCCCTCAGGTTTGCATTCGTCAGGTTGGCGCCCGCCAGATCCGCTCCCGTCAGGTTCGCATCCTTCAGCCACACATGCACCAGGTCCGCACCCCTCAGATTCGTTATCGTCAGGTTCGCCCCTGCCAGATCCGCAGCCTCGAGGTTCGCACCCCTCAGGTCCGCACCCTCCAGGTCCGCTCCCTTTAGGTTCGCAGCCTCCAGGTCCGCACCCCTCAGATCCGCAGCCCCCAGGTTCGCACCCCTCAGGTCAGCACCCGCCAGGTTCGCATTGACCAGATTCGCAGCCTCGAGGTTCGCACCCCTCAGGTCCGCACTCGCCAGGTCCGCACCTTTCAGGTTCGCACCCCTCAGGTTCGCGCAATCACTCAGATCGCGCCCTTTCAAACTTTTCCCAAGAATTTCAGATACATCGCAAGTTGTAAGACCTTCCAGGGACGGGGCTGCAGGACCATCTCCACAAGCGGACCACTGGACAGCAATCACCGCTATCATCGCTATCCACCCGACTGTCAGGCGGCCTCTGCGCTTCTGCAATCGTTTCTCAATTGTCATTAGTCTGCGTCTCCATACGGCCCAGGTTGAAGCGGGTTGCCTTCGCCTTTGCGGTTGCCAGCATAGACCACGCCATTACCGGTCGTACCCAGCGTCACCAGCTCCTTGCCCTTCTCCAACTGATCCAACCGTTGTTCGCTCGTCATCTGCCGTCTCCGTCTCCGTTTTTGGCTACGGCGACAGTATACGAAAAACCCCCGTCGTATCCAAGCGGATGGGGGGGCGGCTGCACTTGATCGACGCTAATTATCTGACCTTTCGTCTTAAAACGCCCTGGTCAGATGGGACGACCCAATGTTGGAAAACCCTATAAAAACAGACTTAAGTATTAGTTCCTTATGATCTGGGGCGATTTCGGCTAACTGAAGGAGAGCAGAAGCAAAAAGAAATATACCAATCCATGGTACAACCCCAGAGAAAATCCATTTTAAGCGCCCGACTCGTCCGCGAAACGTAAAATGTCCACGTAAAAGCTCCATAGGAATCCCCAAAGTCATGAATTGGTTGATTATGGGTTATTCTTTGCATCCCGTATACGCCAGATCAGAATCTACATATATAAAGGAATCGCTACTGTGAATATTACGCTGCCATCGGACCTGACCTGGCCAATGGCGGCGGCTCCGTGGGGTAACTGAGGGATGTTAGGTGCAAAGTGAAGCGCAGTCGTACTTGCTGACCGCTTTGAGATTACCGTATTTTGGCAACTATCTGTCATATCTACCACTCGTAAATCATGGAGGCGTACCATGAGGGCTCGCTATTGCTCACCCTTATTACTTTGCATTGTCGCGTTGTCAATCCCAATCCCTTCTCATGGTCAGGAAACCGAAGATACCCAGGCGATACGCTTGATGTTTGACAAAGACCAGGCAGCATGGGGCAATGCCGATGGTCAAGGAGTTCTATCAAACCGTCACGAACATTATTTTACGGCCAGAGTGCCAAGGAACAACGGGATGCCCGATTTTTACGGAATTTTTATGGGAGATAGTCGCAAAAATCAGGAAGCAGGGGTTAACAATCCGGAGAGGGCAGCTCAGTGGAAAGCGAGCGTTGCTGCGACTAAGTCTGATACAGCCTTGGATGCAAAATCGCGAGCTGAATTAGTACGTATCGATGTACAGGAAAACTATGCCGTGGCCCTTTCAAGGCATGAATGGGCCCGTAATGACACAACCAAGAAAGTACGGGTACGTGGTGGGTGGGAATCTTTATGGTTCCTGCGAAAGATTGATGGCGATTGGAAATTCATCAATGCGGTTGGCGGAATATCTTCTTGGAGAGAAGAATAAAAATTCTATCCAAATGAGCGCATCTTGACCGCATCACCGCCGAGAAACTACTGGCCAGCGTTAGTCATACCGATGACTTCCGTCTTGACGGGGTGGTCACTACAGGGTCGGCCACCCTCGCTGACTACCGGCGCTCCGGTTATGATCGGGGCCACCTGGCGCCGGCGATGGCTTGGTCGGAAGAGGTCATCTCCGAGTCGTTCTACTTGTCGAATATGAGCCGCAGGACCCAGGGTTCAATCGGGTTATCTGGCGGCAATTGGAGGCGCGGATGCGCGACTGGCCCGATCTCCACGGCGAGGTCTTTGTCGAGGAAGATCCAGACGCCGACACGCAGGGTATTGATAGGTTGCACGACGGATTGAAATGAAATATAGAGTTTGTGTAGGCGGTTACGTGACGTACCAGAGTAGCGTATCATCGAGTCTGAATCACCGTCACGCACAAGTGAAAAGTCGCCCGAAGTCGTGACATCCCGATCCACTCGAGGAAGATAAACGTACATCCGAACACCGGCACTTGGCAGCCGCAGCAGTTCAGCCAGAGGCAGATGCCTTCTCCGGCTACCAGGTGCCGGTCTGGGCATCGTATTTTGGGATTGAGAACCCCACGATACCCAGCATCCGCAAATGTCGTATCACTACCCTTCGCAGTCCTCCTTTAAGCGACACCAGTCCATCCAGCCCTACCTGCTCCCGCCATCCGCTTGGATGCGAAGGATATTTTTCGTATACTGTCGGCTAATGCGAGGAGGTATCCTCAACGATTTCGTAAGTCCGCAAGACTTGTAAAGTGGTCTCAATTGAGCACCTCGGGTAGGTAAACCACTCGGCGGAGATCGAATAAACTCATTCTTTCGGCGCACCCCGTACTCCTTTGCCGCTGTCGATCTCGATTCCGGCCTGCTCGAGGTTGGCGCGGATCTCGTTCATCCTTCGGGTTACCGCATTGGCGGCCTTGGGCCAGGTCCGCGCCGCGGTGTTGAGCCGCAGCGAGGCTGCCTTTTGTTCAAGTGCTGACAACAACTCCGAGGGCGTACCCTGCCACTCGTCGCTCTCTTGCATGAGCGCATTGACGACCTCGCCCATCGGCATTGACGTCAATGCGTCTTCATTCTGCTGTTCGATATTATCCGCGTAAGCATCGAGGAAGATCTCGCGGTCGAAGTCCACGGCCTTTGCAATGGCACAGCCTCAGTAGGTGAAGTGTGCCATTCTATAAGTTTGCTTCAGCTCGATGGTGGGGTAGATGCGCATCGCGGGTGAGAGCGTGTCCAGCAGGCCGGCGAAGATACGGGGTTGCAAGGCCGAAAAACGTGACCTGGTGGTGGCACTTACCCGCGGAATTAACCAGCACTGCGCCTGGATAGTCGAAATACGGGGGGTAAGTGAATACAGGAAAACGCGTTGAAAGAGTAAAGAAATATCTTTAATCTGAACTTGGGTTGGGATAGAGTCACGACATAGATAAATAGAGAATATTTTTTCTCCACTGAGGGTAAATAGAGAACGGTCGCTCGGTTAGTCTTTTCGATTGATGGAGGAGAAAGAAATGTGTGACAGCGTGAGTGAGAAGAGGGCAAAGTTCGACCGCGACGGCTACGCGATTTACGAAGACGTGTTGGATGCGGGGTTGGTAGCGGAGGCGAGTGCACACGTGGATTGGTTGGCCAAGAGGAATCCGGGTTTGCGGCCGGAGAATTTGGGTCATAATTTGGTGGCCGAGGATCCGTTCTGGGTGCGGCTGATCGGCGATGAGCGGTTGTTGGATATTGCCGAGCAGTATTTGGGGCCGAATATCGCGCTCTTTGCCTCGCACTATATTTCGAAGCCGCCGGAAGACGGGCAGCCGGTGCTCTGGCATCAGGACGGGTCGTATTGGCCGCTGGAGCCGATGGAGGTCGTGACGCTGTGGTTGGCGGTGGATGATTCGCTGCCAGAGAATGGATGTATGCGGGTGGTGCCGGGCACACAGGGCATGGAGTTGCACGAGATGAAGGCGTCGACGGATACGCCGAATGTGCTGAACTCGCAGATGGATCCGGAATTGGTCGATGAGGAGCGGGCGGTGGACATCGTGCTCAAGGCCGGTGGTGTGTCGGTGCACCATCCCAATATCGTGCACGGGTCCAATCCGAATACCTCGGGCAAGCGGCGCTGCGGGCTGACGATCCGTTATATACCGACGACCACACGGATCACCAGGCCGACTTGGGAGTGCGCGTTTTTGTTGCGGGGTGAAGGAGTCGAGGGCGTTAATGAGTATTTGGCGCAGCCGCGTTATGTGGAAGGGGAGCATCTGGCGTTTGGCGGGTGTGAGGCGTGGGTGTAGATGGGATGTGGGCGGTGTTGTTACTTCGTAGAGACAGTGTCAGTTTTGAAAAAGTTGATTAACGAGCTACTTACTCGTCGGTATCGTCGCCATCGTTAACAAAGTGGAGCAGATCGCCCGGCTGGCATTGGAGGATGCCGCAAATCTTCCCCAGATTGGCCATAGAAGGCTGAAATTGCCGTTTTGGACGGGATGACGACGGAAGAATGCTGGCGTCAGGGATATATCTGTATCGGTTACAGACCGGGATGCAGACAGAGACGCGGAAGCTGATACTGTTGAGATAAGCCGCGTATCGGTCTCGGAGACGGCCCCAAGCGCGGATTTGTGGGCGCCCTGTATTTGCCTTCCCGATCTCGACATTCGAGATCGGCTGTACCTCAATTTGTCATCGATATTGGCATCCCCCGCTACATCCTCATGCTGCCGAATTACTTCTTCGCCGTTTTCACCGAGATTAGGGCCTTGACCTGCTGGTCGGTCAGCTTCTGGTCGGTCAGGACCAAGTCGACGGGCTTCCAGATGCCGCCCATGCCCTCGGTGTTGCGGATACGGACCGCCAGCAGGTCATCGCCGCGCAGTTTGACGTCGTTCAGAGACACGACGAAGGGGGCTATCCAGATTTCCGACGACAGCAGTCCCGTCTCCTCAAGAGTATGGTCGAAGATCTTCGTGCCATTCAGGTAGACCCAGGCGTCCTCATCGCAGGCGCCGAAGTGGAGGTACTTGAACTTCCTCTTCATGTCCCGCTTCGAGAGCGGCAGCTCGGTGCGGTACCAGCCGAAGCCGGGCTCGTTGCCCCAGCCCCCTCCTGCTGCCCGCGTGTAATTGCCGCCGACCCGCACCGATTCCCATTGGCCGTCGTCGGCCGCCGGATCGAACCACTTGCCTTTCAACCCGGTGTCCGCGTTGGACCAGTTGGGGCCCGGCAACCTCGGCTGGTCAACCTCAACCAGCTTGAACCGCCACGGCTGGTCGACGGCAACGATCTCGATCCGATCAATGTCGACCCCCACTAGCTCCTCCTGCAGCGTCAGGTCCTTATAGCCCAGGCCCTGCAGGGCAATGATCCGCCGCGCCATCTCGCGTCGGATCGCGTCCAGGTCGCCCTTGGCCGCGTCCACGTCCTTCAGCCACGCCTGCGTCTCGCCGACGAGCGGCTCGTCGGGGAAACGCCCGATCGTCTTGTTCAGCGTCTCCAAAAGGGTTGTGAGATAGCGCACGTCGTCGACGCCCTCCCGGAACCCCTCCCAGTGCAGCGTATCGAGCACGCCGTCATCGAGCCGAAAGACCATCGCGAAGTACATCGCCTGGCTCGCACCGTCCCCGGCGATGTGGCAGTACGCCCAGTTCATGACGCCGTCGAAGCCCATGCGCCACAAGCCCAAACCCTCGTGCCGGCGCTGCCACTCGGGTAGCGGCGGTCGCAGCGTGGTGTAGGTGAGGATCTTTCGGCCTAGGCGATGCAGGCCGTCGATCGACCGACGGAAGTTGTCCTTCCCCCTATAGCTTTCGAAGTTGATGATCTGCGCGAACTCGTCATTGCTGAGCAGCGATTCCGCCGGTCCGACACCCCTCTCCTTCGCTACCACGTCGATGGGCGTGCTGATATCGATCTGCATGACGGGGCAGTGCAGTACGTCGCCGATGATCTTGAAGAAATCCCCGCCGTTGGCGACGAAGACCTTGCCACCGCCGTCGTGGATAGCCTGCATGCTATCGCGCTCCAAGGCCAGCCAGTCGCCCCACGCTTCATCCTGCGCCATCCAGTAGACGTCAGGGTAGCCGCGACGTTTACCCCATGCCATCACCTCGCGGACCATGCGGGTTCGCTCGGCCTTCTCTGCTTCCGTCAGCGCCCGCGCCACCGGTTCGGCGACGGCGTTCATCGTGTATAGGGGGAGGCCGGTAGAGATCCCGGCCTCCTCGCGCACCGCCAGGATCCTCTCGAGGTCGCTGTAGTCCAGCGTTCCGTCGGGCAGCACGCGGACGCCCCCGTAGATGTTCGGGTTGGTCAGGCCGTGCGCCACCATGTTCTTGCACTCGGATATGTACTGCTTAGAAGGGAGCCAGGCAGTATTCTTCCACCTTCCCGTACGCCAATCCTCGCTACCTTCGTCAACAAGGGACACGGGGTAGTAGATCGAGTACTCCAACATCGGCGAGCGCAGGTTGAAGGGGTAGACCTCGACTTCCAATTCCAGCGCCGACGGTTCACTGTTCGCCGGTACGATCCGCAGCGTGGTGCGGTAGATCCCCGGTTCGGCGTGATCGGGGATGTGCACCGTGACCCAGAACTGCCGGCGCCTCTCGATGTCCACCGGTTGGAGCTGCGTCGCGTCGCGCAGTTCCCCCTTCGCCACGTTGTTCATGGCGTCCGGGTTTTCCTCCGTCGGCTCGGACTCGATAGCCAGGAACCCGTCGTCGTGCACCAGCAGCATGGGCACCGGCGCCGTCGGGCCGGCGGTCGAGCGGGTGTAGTATTCCTTGACCAAGCGCACGGCCACCGCGTCCTCGGGCCACTGTCCGCCGTCGCCGCTGAGCGGTGCGACCTCGACGCGCACCGCCTCGAGCGGGTTCGCGGCCGTCACGACGAACGACGCCGGCTCGTATTGTCCCCGACAGCCGAACAGCCTGATGTCCGAGGTCTCCTTGCACACCTCCGGCAACGGACCATCGCGCAGGATCAGGTGGTTCGTAACCGCCGGCTCTACTACGTGGACCGTGTAGTCCGCGCCGTGGCAGACAGCCGCGGAGACGGTTGTCGAGACGAGGGTTCCCAAGGCCAACTTGCTGAGGATCCGCATTATATTCTCCTGTTAAGTTCGAACCCGAGAGCAGAACTGTGCAACACCACGCCTGTACGGGATACAGTGGCCACGGCCACTCCGGTTCCCTTGGCGGTGTAGCCGGCGCGGATCGCGGCGTGGGTGGCATTTCAATCCTTGGACCACTCTAAGGCGAAGAGGCGCTTCTCGGGTGTTAGGCCGCGTTTAGCGAGGGCTTTGCGCATTCGATCAATGTCGGATCAAAAAGAAACACTCGCAATTGGATTTACAGAGCCAGGTTTTCCGCAGTTCCGGAGATGACTCGCGCGGGGTGTGCTGCTGATGGGCGGGACCTAATAATTGGCCCAGTTAGGGTGTGAGTATTTTGGTTTGTATAAAGTCTTCCGGGCTCACATATCCCAGCCGACTATGGGGTCTTTCTCGATTGTAATGTTGGCGCCAATCCGCGATGACCACTTTTGCTTCGCGCAGATTTATTAGAATTTCTCGGTTTAGGCACTCGTCGCGAAAGCGGCTGTGAAAACTTTCGATGTATCCATTTTGCCACTATAGGATATTTAAAGCAGAAGATGTTGGAAAACTCTATAAAAATAGGGTTAAACACAAAAAACCCTCTGGTTTCCCAGGGGTTTTTTAATGGTGGGCAATCGCAGACTTGAACTGCGGACCTCCTGCATGTCAAGCAGGCGCTCTATGACATGCCATTTAAGTCATTTGTAATCAGTATCTTATGAATTATTATACCCCAATTTGAGTTCCTGCTTTTTTCTTTGCTCTAATCAGTCGTAATAAAGACAAGGTGGATAATCAGGTCAAATGATTGACGAAATGATGTTGTAAATAATCTTCTACGGTGCTGTGATGACCTACCTGATTTGCCCCACGGAGGCTGAGACTATTTCTTAACGACTAAGGAGTAGTCTGATGAAGCAAAAACAGCACAGTACCGAAGAAATCATCCGTATTTTAGG
>Ga0315339_1000780_pt1 | contig 34552 bp, 29 predicted proteins | sample ASW17metaG_FD_204514 | JGI IMG/M metagenome (GOLD analysis project Ga0315339, IMG submission 204514) | Ammonia-oxidizing marine archaeal communities from Pacific Ocean, United States - ASW #17 | ecosystem: Environmental > Aquatic > Marine > Oceanic | place: USA: California | collected 2016-12-05 | reverse complement strand
GTTCGGAAAATCCAGCCGGTATTGTACCTACCACTCTTGTCGCCACTATTTTCTCGACCGCGACTGCAATCATCGTCGCCAAGCTTTGCGTGCGTTGGTTTCCACCCTCTACGGCGCTGCCTTCAGAAGCCCTGGAGCAAAGCGATGAAACCAGCGACACCGATACGGGCGTACAAACTGCAGCACTTGAAGAAGTCGCAGAGGATATCCCGTTGGAGCAGGCGGCAGCGCGAGCTTATCCGGCCTATGTGTCCTTCTTAGTACTGGGCGGCATCGCCGGCTTTATTCCTCTCACAGTCTTTTATGGCCGTGAAATCGCGCCCTGGATCATCCCCGGCCTGATGATTCTACTTCTCGGATTTGGCGTGGCACGCCGAGTACGCATTTATGAGGTTTTCGTCGAAGGTGCGACCGAAGGATTCCAGGTGGCGCTCCGCATCATTCCCTATCTGGTAGCAATCTTAGTGGCAGTTGGCATGTTCCGCGCCAGCGGCGCCTTAGAGTTAATTATTGCCCCTATCGGCAGCGTGACGGCGCATTTCGGTATGCCGTCAGAAGCGTTGCCCATGGCGCTACTGAGGCCACTCTCCGGCTCCGGCGCCTATGGCATTCTCGCCTCAATCATAAATGATCCAAACATTGGCCCGGACAGCTATACCGGTTATCTAGTGTCTACCTTACAGGGATCAACCGAGACTACCTTCTATGTGCTGGCGGTCTATTTCGGTGCAATTCAAATCCGGCGCATTCGCTACGCACTGATCCCTGCCCTCTCAGCCGATCTTGCAGGAATTATTGCTGCTGTGGCGATTGTCTGGCTGATGTATGGTTAGTAGATCAAATCATGTAGTTTACGGCGACACTTTAATAACCGGCGAATACGAATAGGCGACGTGCTTTCATCAAAAAATCGTGGCCCGCAAGAACGGGCATTAAATTCTCAATTACACGCAATAATTCCAGATCCTTCGCGGTAGCTCCTTTAGCGCAATTTCTATATCTTCGGAGTCCGTTTCACTCATGCCTTTTCGCCTCCAGTGTCTCTCTTATTCTTAATTTTATGCTTATTTAAGAGTGCGGTGAAGCTCGCTTAACTCGTGCAACTCGAATTTTAAGCTGCGGCGCTCCTCGGCCCCGCTCTCCGCAACACGCAACTCCTTCTTCATGCGCTGCATCACTCGCTCAATGGCCGCCCTGACCTCGCCACGCCGTTTGTCACTGCTCAGTTGCAACACCACATCCTGATTCATCATCAGCTCGGAATAGGCAGCATGATCGTCTCGTGCGAGGCGGCTCAACTCACCATCCAGCTCTTTCCAGGCTGGCTTCCAATTCTCATAGACCATAGGCCGTGTTCGGCGGTCCTCAAGCGACACCATAATGCGGACGAATTGCCAGACGGTGATTCTCAGTTCGCGTTTTTCACTCATGATTCTTTCTTCAGGGTGATGAGAAATTAGGCGTGTGCGATTAAGACTGAATATTCCAGTTTTGCCCGCCCCGTATAAGCTATAATGCACCCTCAGCGCCAATCTAATCGAAACCCCATAGAACCCGTACATTTTTGTAAAATTTTTATCCTTTCGGAGACACAGTATGAATTTGGAGAAAATATACGCGACCCTCGACCTTGAGCCGGCGTGTCGCCAGGGCGGAGACTTGGCAATTTTTACACCCATCGACGGCAGCGAGATTGCCCGTATTAAGAGGGATGACAGCGCCTCAACCATAGCAAAAATAGCCCACGCGCATGCTGCGTTTGACTTCTGGCGTAAGGTTCCGGCACCGCGTCGTGGCGAGTTGATCCGGCTCTTCTGTGAGGAATTACGCAGCCACAAAGAAGTTCTCGGCCAGCTGGTGACACTGGAAAGTGGAAAAATTCTTCAGGAAGGTATGGGCGAAGTACAGGAGATGATCGACATCTGTGACTTCTCCCTTGGCCTCTCACGCCAGCTTTATGGTCTGACAATCGCTTCCGAGCGGCCCGGTCACCGAATGATGGAGACTTGGCATCCGCTTGGCGTATGTGGCGTGATCAGCGCTTTTAACTTTCCGGTTGCTGTGTGGTCGTGGAACTTTGCCCTGGCCATCGTCTGTGGTGATCCGGTGGTTTGGAAGCCATCAGAGAAAACGCCGCTCACAGCACTCGCCTGCCAACGTCTGTTCGAGCGCGCTGCCGTACGCTTTGACGGCGAGTTGCCGGATCATCTGCTGCAAATTTTAATCGGCGACAAAGCCGTCGGCGAAACGCTAGTCGACGACAGCCGGGTCGCCCTCCTCAGCGCCACAGGAAGCTGTCGCATGGGGCGCGAGGTTGCTCCCCGGGTGGCCGCGCGATTTGGCCGCTCACTGCTTGAGCTCGGCGGCAACAACGCCATGATTGTAGCACCGAGCGCAGATCTTGCGTTGGCCGTGCGTGCCATCACCTTCAGTGCCGTCGGCACTGCGGGCCAACGCTGCACAACTCTGCGTCGCCTGATAGCCCATAAAGATATTTACGACAGCCTAGTCACGCGCCTGAAGAAAGCCTATGCCGGCGTGCCGATTGGATCACCACTCGAGGACGGTGTGCTGCTGGGGCCGCTGGTGGACGCGCGCGCCTATGAGGCCATGCAAGCAGCGCTCGACAAGGCTCGCGCTGAGGGCGGCACGGTCACCGGAGGAAAACGCGTTCTTGCGGAGCAATATCCGAACGCCTATTACGTCACCCCGGCAATTGCCGAAATGCCGGCGCACAGCGAAATAGTCAAGCAAGAGACCTTCGCGCCGATTCTCTATGTGATAAAATATAGCGATTTGGATGAGTCCATCACCGCGCAAAACTCTGTGCCCCAGGGGCTATCCTCCTGCATCTTTACTAACGATATTCGTGAGGCCGAACGCTTCCTTTCCTCAGAAGGCAGTGATTGCGGCATTGCCAACGTCAATATTGGCCCGAGCGGCGCCGAGATTGGTGGCGCTTTCGGAGGAGAAAAGGAAACCGGTGGCGGGCGTGAATCCGGAGGTGAATCCTGGAAAGCGTATATGCGCCGCGCATCCAATACCATCAATTATTCTAACGATCTGCCCTTAGCCCAGGGTATAAATTTTAGTAGCGACTAGCTCTTGCCATAGGCAGTCAGACAATAATTTAAGGATACTGTCGTCATCATATTTAAATAGGGTGACAGTATCCTTAATTGTGAAGTTAGGAGTTTTAGGAAATGATATTAGGTGTTTTGCAGAGACTTCGATTCTATTATCGTAATGACGCACGCATCCATTGTCAGCGCGGTTATATATTCCCCAAGAGCATCACAAATAAGGGCCAATTAGCCGGCTTTCTTGGTTGAAAAGAAATGCATCATATAGTCAGACCACGGCAAGCGTCCCACATAAGTGGTAAGAATTCTATCAGTACTGCGTTGCATGATATGGCCCCTGACCATTTTTTCTGCCGCCAAGATGGCGCATAGTGGCGGCGTGCGGCTCACCTAAAGAAATATTCAGAGCGCATTATCAGCAGACGGCAAGCCGAGCAAAACCCGGCCGTAATTGGAACTATTCACATCCCAGTTTTGCGTGATATGCCCGCGCATGCAGTTCATATCCCGCATGGCGCGCGACACCGGATTGCGGTCATAGAGCCCGGCCCCGCCGGAAAGTTGAAACAGAAGATCAACCGCCTCTGCTGAGAGCTTTCCCGCCATCGCCGCTTTGGCACGCAGTTCGGTCTTTAATTCCATCGGCGCTATTTCGCTTTTTCTGGCCACTGCCATGCCAAGATCACAGCAATTATGCAGTAGCATGCGCGCCATATGGATCGACGTGCGGGCCTCACCAACCTTCACTTGGGTAGTTGAATAATCAGCTACACTCTTGCCCGACACTCGCGCGATCCGATCACGTGTGAGGGTCATATAGCCGTCATAGGTTGCCTGCGCCAGGCCGAGCGCAGCAGCACTCTGATTAATTGAAAACATCGAGAAGGCAGGCAGCTTGTAAAGCGCTTCCGAATTAACCTGACAGCCGGGCGCATTACCGCCACCCTTCGTCTCGCTGACCGCGAGCGCACGATGATCTGGCACGAAGCAATCCTTAATGGCAACATCGGCACTGCCAGTGCCGCGTAGACCGGCCGTATGCCAAGTATCTAGAATTTCATAATCGGCGCGCGGCACAGCATGCATCTGAGCAACCGGCTCGGCGCCATCCTCTGCCGTAAAAGCGGCAGCAATAAACCAGTCTGCGCCATAAATGCCACTGGCAAAGGGCCACTGACCGCTCAATCGCCAGCCGCCATCAACTTTTCGCGCCTTGCCGCAAGCCGGGATCAAGACACCCGCCACTAGAGCATCGGGCATATCGTGCCATACATCCGCCTGGCACTCACCCGGCCAATAGCCGAGCAGGCAATTATGCGAGCAATATTGCGTCAGACACCAACCTGCGGCACAGCAGCCCTGAGAAATGGTATCAACAATATCGACCATGCTGGAGAAATGCCCGCCCACGCCGCCATATTTTTGCGGCTGTAATATGCGGTGCAGGTTTGCCATCCGCATGTCGCGTAGTGTCTCATCACTTAGGCGTCGCAATTCTTCTGTTTCATCACTTCGCTCGCGTACTGATTTAACCAATGCCTCAGCACGTGCCACAAGCAGAAGATGGGAAAGCGCGCCTTCTGTATTTTCTATTGTCGCTTTTTCCATAGTAGTCGAGCTTAGCCCCTCCTACGCCGCACCGCCATATCCAATCAACGCTATCAAGGTGGCCAAATTCTTGTCTGCAGCAGGTTCATTAGAAGATTGGTGGCAAAACGCTGCCCTGCAGTATGCAGGTGTAGCAAAAAATGATCGGCGGGGCAGGCCCATTATAATATCGCGAAAGCGTATAACCCTGGCAAACGGGTTGAATGCTGTGTAATTGTCTTGCCCGGGTCCGATCCGGATCTGGCGATTACCCAGGCCAGATATCAAGCGACATTGATCGACATCACCCGGGAATTAACCCTCCTGGGGACCCTACAAAGCCTCAACGCAGCTATCGAACCCAAATGCAACAACCTGAGATCCAAGCCGCGCCTTAAACAGGACCGAAGCAGCTTCCCGCTAAACGCAATAAAGCGCTATAAAGCTTGGAAGGGAATAGTGAAGCTTAATTCTCACCTAGCCGCGTACCGTCTGACCACATTATGCTTGGCTGTAGCTAGCCCCTGCCTATAAATGGCATTTTGGTCGCCATGACGGTCATAAATTGCACATTGGCTTCTAGCGGCAGACTGGCCATGTAGAGAAGGGCGTGCGAAACGTTTTCGACACCCATTACCGGCTCGGCGGCAATATCGCCATTAGCCTGGGGAACACCCTCAGCGATTCGCTGGGTCATTTCCGTTGCCGCATTGCCAATATCGATCTGGCCGCAGGCAATGTTATATTTTCGGCAATCTAGTGACGTGCTTTTTGTGAGGCCGGTAATGGCGTGCTTAGTCGCCGTATAGGGTGCTGAATTGGGGCGCGGCACTGTGGCTGATACCGAGCCATTATTAATAATGCGTCCGCCCATAGGGGACTGACTCTTCATCATACGAATGGCTTCCTGCGTGCAAAGAAAAGCACCGGTCAGATTGATATTGACCACAGCCTGCCATTGTTCAAGGGTCAATTCCTCCATTCTAATGGCGGGAGCACCCGTGCCAGCGTTGTTAAATAGCACATCAAGGCGGCCGAAGCGTTCTTTTGTCGCGGCAAACAAGGCTGCAACCGATTGCGCATCAGCTACATCCGTCACCCTCGCTAAAGCCCTCGTACCATCCGCGCCAGCCTCTGCAATCGTTTCTTGCAGACGATCAAGGCGGCGCCCAGCAAGAACCAACGAATAGCCATCAGCTAGAAGCGCCAGCGATGCGTGTTTACCGATGCCAGTACCAGCGCCCGTTACCAGGGCAATTTTTCCCTCAAAACTCATTTATTATTACTCCTTATCTGCGTTTAGGTAACGCGGACCCATGACCAAAGCCAGCTCCTCAACAAGCATATCACCACTAGGCATCCGCCGCAGCTCGGGCGCGTAAGCGTACCATGAGAAAAAGGGCGAACAGGACAATAGTCAGGAACGGCACCACGGCATAATTCATTACTTGCCAGCCGACCAATTCATGCAGAATGCCCGACAACAGAGCTGAACAGGCAACTGCTCCAAAGACTATAAAATCGTTGGCGCCCTGGGTCTTGGCCTTTTCGGACGGGGTATAGGTCTCGGTGACCAACGATGTGGCGCCGACAAAGAGAAAGCACCAACCAACGCCGAGCATCATGCCGCCAATCCAGAAGTGGGCCAAATTTACACCCGCCAGATTGACGGCGACACACACAGCTAGCAAAACCGTGCCGGCAAACATGACCGTGAGCGTTCCAAACCGGCGGATCAAATGACCGGTAAAGAAGGCCGGCGCGAACATGGCAAAGACGTGCCATTGGATAACCTGAGCGGTATCGAGGAAATTATGTCCGACCTCTTTCATGGCAAGCGGCGTAGATGTCATCAACATTGACATCGTCATATAGCCGACAACGCCGCCGAGCGCGGCAACTATGAACAACGGCTGCCGCATGATTTTTAGCAGAGGGCGCCCGCCACTGCGGCGTTCCTCTTCGTTGGGAAGCGGTATATTGACAAAACGTAGAGTGATCAAGCTGGCTATATAGAGAATGCCTATCAAAATATAAACGCCGGCAAAGACATCGCCAGGTAAAAGATCTTTGGAATAATTAGCCAGCAACGGGCCGACAGAGGCGATCACACCGCCCGCCATCACCAACGAGATGGCGCGGCTTTTGAAAGCCTCTTCCGCGGTATCGGCAGCGGCAAAACGGTAATATTGGCCAAGGCCGTTAAAGGCGCCGATAAGAAAAGAGGCAATACAAAAGAGAACAAAATCTGCTTCACGGATCGCCACAATCGCCAATCCGGCACCGACCAGGCCAATACAGAGGCCGATACTGAAGCCATTGCGCCGACCAATCCTCTTCATGAGCAATGAGGCAGGTATTGTCACCACCATCACGGCAATGAACTGCATGGCAAGCGGCAGGGTGGCGAGCGCTTTGTCGTCAGAGAGCGAGTAGCCAATCAGCGCAGCGCAGGTGACGATCGCTGAGGTCGCGGTCATAAAAAATGCTTGGCATAGAGCCAAGAATAATACATTGCGGCGGCTCGATGCCCGTGACACCGCGCTAGTATCCGTCGCCGGCGGCATGCTCAAACCAAATAGCCCCGAATTATGCTAAACATAATTTTACGCGGCTTTACCGGGCACCGTGGGCGCCGCAACCAGATGCTCAATGGCGTAATCCGCTGCCGTTAACCCAGCAGTGATCGTGCGCGCCAGATCCACTGCGTTGGGGCTATCGCCATGCAGACAGATACTACGCGCTGCCATGGCAACCGGCTTATCGTTTACGCTCAGCACTTCACCCTGATCGAGAAAGCGCATAAGGCGCATTTTGGTGTCCTCGAGATCGGCGCCTTCATTTGCGCGTTTTAGCACCAATCCACCAACATCGTCATAGGAAAGGTCAAAATAGAGCTCAGCCACTACGTCGATACCCATATCGGCGGCAATGCGCGTTACGGCATGTTTCTCTATCGGCGCCGGATAATAAATCATCGGCTGTGGGCAAACCTCGATCACTGCGCGACAAAAGGCCTCGCCCAGCGCCTCATCGACGCTCAACATGGAATAGAGCGCACCGTGCGGCTTAACATGATGCAACTCCATACCATGCGCCCTGAGTACCGCACTGAGCGCGCCAGCCTGATAAAGGGTATCAGCGTAGGCCTCATCGGGCGACAACGCCATGGTGCGGCGGCCAAAGCCTAGTAAATCCGGCAGACCGGGATGGGCGCCGACTGCGATGTTATTCTCTTTAGCCAAACGGACGGTCTTAACCATCGTCATTGGATCGCCAGCATGAAAGCCACAGGCCAGATTGGCGGTGGTGACATGCGGCATAAGCGCATGATCAGCGCCCATTTGCCAGTTGCCGAAGCTTTCACCGCAGTCGATATTGATGTCAAATGTACGTGCCATAGCCATTTCTCCCGATATTCGAGATATATCTTAGGCTGTGCAAAGCCTAGATAACACTGCTTATTTCAAGCTTGTGGGAGGCTCGCAATTAATTATTTTCGCTTTAATTGCAAATAATTTGATTCATCTGCTGAAATTTTTCTCAAGAGTCTGTATATAACCATTCCGGCCCGCGTTAAAGAACGCGGACAAGAAGAATACCCCACCTGATTATATAAGAGAATATATATGCCCCCGTCCTACCACAGGAAGCCTAAGCCTTCCCGCGAATACCAAAATAAAAAGCGTAACTGCTTAAAATGCGGAGAAAAGTTCACCAGCGAGTGGACCGGCGAGCGGATTTGCCCAAAGTGTAAGCAAACCACCGAATGGCGCTCAGGCGCCGGTATCTCGGCAGCCTAACAAGTGCTGCCCAGACGTACGGCTCGACTACCATTACGGCCTTATTTGGATATTTGACCCATTTGACGCTCCCGGTTCTCACCTTAGCGTGCGAGCCTGACGATGCGTGATATGGCAACATCCAAAACATTAAATATTTATAATGTACTTTCTATGTGCGGCTGTTGACGTATGTCCGCGCCGATCTCCCTATCATCTAAATATCATGCCTTTTTATGGATGAATGGTACCGTATTTTCGTTTGCAATAATGGGGGTTTGCGGGCGTGAGCTAAGTTTTGAATTAAATACATTTCAAACTCTCTTCTGGCGCAGCTTAGTTGGTGGTATAGCCATTTTGCCTATGCTCTTCCATCAGGGCTGGAGCCATACCCGGACCCAGCGCCCGGCGGCACAAATTATCCGTAATTTATTTAATTTTGCCGGCCAATATGGCTGGTTTTATGCCATTGGCGCCATTTCCCTGGCCGAGGTGTTTGCCCTCGAGTTTACTGCCCCGATCTGGACGGTACTGCTCGCCGTCCTATTTCTTAAAGAGCGACTGAACGCGCCGCGCATCGGCGCCATTGCTTTGGGTTTCATAGGCATTCTGCTTATCACCCGCCCAGGCATCCAAGCCTTAGACCCGGCTGGATTATCCGTGCTCGGAGCTGCCTTTGCCTATGCAGTATCCTATATCATGGTCAAAAGCCTGACGGAGACGGATTCTCCGCTCACTATTCTGGTCTACATGACCCTGGTCCATTTACCCATGGCCTTCGTTTTCTCTCTCAGCGACTGGGTGTGGCCAAGCGGTGAGAGCTGGATATGGATCTTACTTGTCGGGTTGAGCGGGCTCAGCGCCCATTATTGCATGGCGCGGGCCTTCCAGAAGGCCGAAGCAAGCCTCGTTGTGCCGCTCGACTTCTTGCGTCTGCCATTAATCGCCGTCGTTGGCTTTTTCGTCTATGACGAAGCTCTAAATCCATGGGTATTGGGTGGCGCCCTTCTAGTATTCGCTGGAAATTTTATCAACATTCGCTACGCCAAATAATGTTGCTTTACTCGCGGTGTTCTTACTCGTTAGTTTCTTTATTTTTTCCGGAGCGCCTAGCAGCTTGCCTGATCGACCGAGAGCATTTCGAGCGCTAAGATCAGCTCTTCACTCTTCACTAACTCTTACTGCATATTCTCTGGGACAGCCATTGCCTTATTCTCTCCTAATTTTACTTATTAGTTTTGTGCTTCGGCCAAAACCACAGTTAGATTTGCCGTGAGCGAGGAGAAAACAAGAGGCAAGAAGCGCCGGTTTTTTATTTGGGGCTTGGCTATTAGCGCTTTATTGATCGTAATTGTGGTCTTTGAAACCAATAAGGAACTCAAACGGCATGAGGAAAAACGTGGAGTTGGCGGATCAAGCGACGGCATAAATGGCAGTAATATTCCGGTGGAGAAGGCGCAGATGGTTATCCGCAGATATTATCGCTCCCATGATTTGCCAATTGGCTGGAAAGTAGCGGAAACCGAGATTGTCGCACCCAGCCATCTCGAAGTAACTCTCTATTTCGCGCCTCGCATCGGCGACAGTCGCCACGGAAAAGGCGCACCGCCAGGTGATATCACCGCCGCCACGGGCTGCCCTATTGATGCACGGGTGTTGGCTCAAATTACGCACTATTCACTTCGTATATTAGTGCATGACAAAACTGGGCTGATTGATAATTTTCAGTGCTAGGGAAAGTCTTGAGGCAGTGAGGTCACCCGCGATATAGATTTTCTTAAATAAATAAGAGTTAGAGCATTTCGTGAGAATATCACGGTAAAATCATATGACCTGCCTACGTAAGTGGAAGATCGTTATTGGTCTACGCGCACCTGTGCTAAAACGGGTTGTGTTTGAGTTATAATTTTTTTTCCGATATTATCCCGGCAGAGGCTCAATACGGCTTGGCCCGGCAGATGCTGCGGTACGGCCTCGCCAGGCATCAAAAAGGCCAAGCGCCTCAGCTTTCTCCTCGCTCGACATCTGATTGGAGATCGCCTCAAGCGCGTTCAGCGCCGTGCCGATACCGTGCTGAGCCGCCAATGACAGCCAGAGAAAGGCTTGCACCCGATTTTTCTCGACACCATGGCCGGTAGAATACATATGGCCAAGGCGCGCCTGGGAAGGGTAATGCCCAATCTCAGCCGCAGCGTGGTACCACTCAGCTGCCTTGGCAAGATCCTTCTCGATACCCTTGCCTTCTGACAGCAGCACCGCCAGATTAAACTGGCCATGCGCATCGCCTGCCGCTGCCGCGCGTTCAAACCAGCCCACTGCCTTAGCATCATCCGCCACGACGCCATTGCCCATAGAATACATGGCGCCGATATTACTCTGCGCCTGAACATTGCCGCCTTCAGCAGATTTCAAATACCAGGCAAATGCGGCAGTATCGTCGACGTCTACGCCATCGCCATTCGCATAGAGTGAGCCAATCCAGGCCTGGGCTTCGGCATTTTCTAGAGCGTCCGTTCCTGTCTCAGCAAGCATCAGCCAAATATCATACGCCTTGGCAAAATCGCCCGCCATATAAGCTATGCGCCCATCCTCCAAGACCTTGGCCCCCGAAGTTTTTTTCTTACGCGAGGCCTTTTTGGCGGTTAGCTTTTTCTTACGGCGAGGTTCGTTTGCTTTTTTTATAGACATAGACGCAGTCCGTATCCTCATTACTGTTCGTTGGCGGTTGCCCATCAGATTTGAGTTGGCTGAGAAAGTATTTCTGAGCGGTCCGCGCTGCGCTGTGGGTTAGCGCTTGTTTATAGAGCCAGGGGTCTTTATCTCGGTCTAGCTTGTGGGTGGTGAACAGCGCCTGTTTCGGGTCGTTCGTTAAGCCTATATAATAGTCAGAAAAATCGCCGCCGAATTCCTTGATATAGGCCAGCACCTCATACTTTATCTGTTGCACGCTATAGACCATTGCAGGATTTTCTGCCCCTTAAATCAGCGAGCAGGTTGGGAAAATAGCGGCGCCGACCAGACATACTTATGCTCACACAAAATTCTGTCCACCAGAAATTTTTGCAGAGCATAACCGGCTTCGCTGTCTTCCTTGGGCAAGCGGTTGGCTATAGCGTTCCACCCGCTGAACTGCTGTTGGCGCTCTATACCAAGCGTTGCGCCATCATCAAGAGCCGCCTTCCAGATATTAGCCAACCCTGCGATCTCAGCGCCGTGCGCATCAATATCAAAACTATTATCAACAAATAAGCTAATACGCGCCAGCGTCGCCGCTGTCGCCGTCGGCTGCAGAATTATACTGACCACATGGTTAGGCATAACCACGAGCAGAAAATTGGGGAACGACCAGCATATCCGGGCTGAACGAAGTTGGGAGGGCTTAAAACCGAAGAGCGGCGGCAAAATGGGATAACGCACCGGATAGTCGGTCGAAAGCTCAAGCGTTTGCACCATATGGGCCGGAGCATCGACCTCAGTCTTAGCAGAACTCCCGCCAGCAAAGGGCAAATTGACATTTTCAAGGAAGGCGCTGCCGGATAGTTTCCAGTTACAGTCATGCTCAAGACGAATCTGGGATGCCAATGCGAGACTATCGTTAGACAGGGGTCCCAACTTCTTGGCTAAGCTTTTCATTTGGGTTGCCAATGGCGCACAGCCATTGTCGAGATTGACGAAGATGAACGGCCCCCAGCTATCGACCTTCACCGGCAACAATCGCTCCGGCTGATCGCCGAGATATTGGCCACCGAGCTCGGCCATCTCACCGGTTAATTCACCAGGAATGGCTTCCCTGTCACGGCTATAGCCACAGGAAGTGAACGAGCATTTAGTTTTGATACCTGTCCGGCATTGCGCCGGTATTGAGCGGCAGCCGCCATGTTGTGCTCGGTTGAAACGCCCGATAAGGCTGCCGTCTTTTGCGCGCTGCACATGAATACCGTGATGGCCGACTGTAAATGGTAGAAGGTCACCGCTGTTGGGAACCTGTTGGTGAGTGCCTATACAGACCCATGTGCGGGTCCACACCTTTTCGTCTTCAAGGTCCGCAAAGATTTTTGAGCGGAAGGCAGCCAGCGGCAAGATTTGCGCCCGACCAAACGGCTTGGTTGCCGCGGCGTACAGCTTCGGCTTTACGAGATCGAGGCCCTCGTCGTAATAGCCTAACTCGGGATGCTCATTCATGGCGCGTCAGTCTGTTGAGAAAAAGTCCCAGGCATCGGCGAAAAACTCGCCGACACCGGGGGGGGCGGTATGGCGCCTAACCGGCTTTTATTATTTTCGCTTCTTGTTCATAGGCGGATCGTAATCGGCACGCCCGCGATGCTTGAATGCGCTTTTTGGCGCATCAGGCAACGGTCCATCCTTGGCAAAACGATCCAGCACGTTCTTCACCAGCTGGGAGATATTGTTCTTCTTGGGATTGCCATTGTTCCAGGGTAACGAACCGCAGAAGGCAATCGAGCTAAAAGCGAAACACCCGCCGCCATTGGGTGTTTCGTGAAAGGCTATATCAGAACGCACGCGAGGATGCTGGGTGCCATCAATACCTTGTTGGCTGAAACCATAATCCTCCATCACCAAAAGATAGGCCTCGGTGTGGCGACCAGCCGAGGTTGCACCGATAAGCGTGTGCGGCGGTGACCCGAGCATAGTATCGACAATATCGAGCTCAGTTCCGGCAGCACCACCGCCGACCAAGCCGAAATTACCGATTTTCTCATTCTGCTTGATACCCTTGAAGGCCCAAGCCAGGCGCGGATCGTTACTCTCTTCCGTGCGCGAATAATAGCTCGAAATATCGAAGCCTTCCGACGACATACCAGTACCGGCAACAGAATGCAGGTAGCGACCACGATAGCGCCACATGCCACCAAGTTCACCGGTCGACTGGTGATAATACTCGCCCGGATCGGCCCGCCAGGTACGAATACCGGATTCACAACGGCGCATCTCGGTGATGACGCCACGGCCCCTATCCTCGTAGGACGGATGGTAGGAGTGGACCCAATAAAAGCCATCGGCACCCATATACATGAGGCGACCGCCCTGCTCGGTATAATCATGCAAGGCATCGAGCTGTGGTCCGGTATTATGTTCCGGATGCGAGCCTGTAATAACGACATTATAGTTCTCGAGACGCGCCAAGCCGTCATAATTGACATCTTCATCGGTGATGATGTCGTACTTATAACCAAGCTGATTGAGCCAGTAGATCAAGTGCAGGTCAGCGGGATATTGCCACGGTGCCTGCATCAGGAAGTGATCATATTTCGGCCGTACACTGAGGATTGGGCGCAAACGCGAAGAGAGGCAAAGCCCGCTGCCATCAGTGTGGGTGTCATAAATTGAGCCACCATATTCACGGTGCTCGGACAGGAACATATTCTGCTGCTGCATGATCGGTACGCGATAAACCAACAGTTCAGCACCACCTGCATTGTTGGCGAGGTGCTCGTTTGCGTAGGCCATGTAGCTGATTGTCGGGATCATCACCGCGATCTTGGCCTGCTCTTCACCCACATGAGGAACCACGAAGAACGGGATGTAATCCTCATCACCTTCCTTAGTGGTGAGTTTCACGCAGTATGAATCACTCTCAAAACCCTTAGGCACTTCCCATTCGATGTCCACATCCCAGCGGGCATCGTCAACATCATCATCATGGAAATGAATAGCGCCATATTCCTTCGGCGCATGCTTCCAATCAAAATTATGGCCAGAGAAATTATGACCGGTCATGGCGCGGGTCGGGCAACCAACAATTTGTGCGTCAAAGCGGTAGGGACCTTGATCGTGGCCAATAATAGTATTGATACCGTCTGAAAAATCCCATGCAGCGATAATCGTCTTCGACAAAGCACCGGTTGGCCCAGAGTTGCGACGCTCGGTCATCCCACGCTGCGCGCCAAGTTTCATAGTTTCAATTTCTGCTCTGGAAAGCGCCCGGTTACAAATACGCGGGCTGTCAAGCTTGCCATTATATTGGCCAGAGATGGTAATCCCGGCCGGAACAGATGATGCTGCCGTAGCTGCTTTACTGTGCGACCCCGTATAGCCGGCAAGGACGACCGGGCTCGAATCATGGCGCGGCGCTGGCAATTTTCCCGTCGCCGGCTTTATTTCCGGATCGAGCGCATAGACGATTTGGGGCTCATGATAGAGCGTCGCCTTACCGGTTTTCGCGTCGTAGGACGCGGCAAGAAAGTGCCAAGCATGATCGCGCAGCGGTGCGTTGGTAGTAATTTTTTTACCGTTTATCCAAAGCTCGGCACAACCATCTTCATTGATGAAGAGACCATAGCCTTTGTTATTGTGCCACTTGGTCACTAGTCCCTGAGCGCCATGCTTCCAATATTTCGGATGGGTCTTTGGCGCTGTCGGCCATACCCAGCATTGCAGGGTAAAGCTCTTCAAATGGAACTGCGACTTATCTTCCACGACGCCGTAGGAGCCACTGTGAATGACCTGCTTACGACCCTTATATTTACCATTAATTGAGCTTTTGATAGGCTTTTCGATAAGGCCCGGGCCGCGCGGATTAGTATCGCCGTGAATCATTTTTACGAGCTTGGCGTCGTACTGCTTAGGTCCGTCGCAATTCACATAAAATTTAATTTTGTCTCCTGGATGTACGCCAAATTTGTCGGCATACCCTGTCAGTCTCATCCAAGCCATAAAAAACCTCCCTCTAGAGGAGCGCCAATTCTTTGCGCACCGTCTAAATTAAAAATTACAAATTCGATCAGACTTAGGTGGTCGCCCACATGTCATCACGACGCTTCCAGCCCTCGCGGAAGTGTTCTGGATAGCCATCAGATTCCGAAAATTCATCAAGCCGCATGAGAAAAATATCATGCTGCGGGTCTTGCTCATTGTCATAGGTTTTTCGGGTCGCAAACACCGGGGGCACGCCGCGAACGCCAGAGAGTCGGCCAATGCGCCATTCTTTTTCAACTTTTGTACAAATCACAACCAGCTTATTGGTTGCAGGTTGCGCGCGCATACGCAGAAGCGTGCGATTGAGTTCGAAATTATCGTGAATACCGCCACACACATCCGTGGTGTCACCCGGTGTCTTGCAACGTAAAATCGTGCAACCCGGCACACCCTTCATGGAATCAATACACGCCTTATGTTCCTTAATCATCTGATCTCTTTCAGGACTTCCTTTGGGAGCAATGCGTATCATTCCTAGCCTCCTATATTTTTGTTAAACGCCTGCCCAGCATACCCTTGAGGGGGTTACCCGGCGATTAAATTGTTAAATGCTTATTTACAAGTTCGTCTGTCAGTCCATCAATGGCGCCGCTCTCTTCAATTCGCCCGCGATCCATGATAACGAATTCATGTGCGAGTTTTCGCGCGATTTTAATATGCTGCTCGGTCAACACCAAAGTGATACCAACCTCCGTATTCAAACGATGAATCGTTGCTTCAATTTCCTGAACAATATTTGGCTGAATTCCTTCGGTCGGTTCATCCAATAAAAGAATTTTTGGATCGGTCGCCAAGGCGCGAGCAATAGCCAGTTGTTGCTGTTGTCCACCGGACAGTGTACCAGCGCGCTTGTCCAAATTGTCCGCTAGATAAGGGAACAGCTCAAGGCACATTTCTGGGATAACCCGCTTCTCATCGGCGCGCGCAAAAGTGCCAAGCAATATATTTTCCGCCACAGTAAATTTTGGTAAAATTCCGCGCCCCTGCGGAATATAGCCAACGCCGGCGGCTGAGCGCTCATAGGTTTCCTTGAGACTGACATCCTCGCCAGCAATTGTAAGCCGGCCGGTCATACGGGTTGTCAGGCCCATGATGGTCCGCACAAGAGTAGTTTTACCAACTCCATTGCGCCCGAGCACAGCAAGACACTGTCCCTCTTTAACCCCCATGCTGAGGCCCTGTATAATTGGCGTTTTGCCGTAATAGGATGTGATATTTTCGAGCTCAAGCAGCATCGGTTATGCCTTCCGAGCCAAGGTAGACCTCTTTTACCTTAGGATCGTTCTCGACGACTTCCATTGGCCCTTCCGCCAGAGTCTTACCCATATGCATGAGAGTGATAACGTCAGCAATTTCACGCACAAATGCCATGTCATGCTCAACAACAATCAATGTGTGCTGACCCTTCAAACGATTGAAAATTTCTGACGTTTTCTGTGTCTCCTGCTCCGTCATCCCGGCAGTGGGCTCATCCATGAGCAAAAGCTTAGGGCTCTGTGTTAATACCATTCCGATCTCAAGCCACTGTGTTTCGCCGTGAGAAAGGTTACCCCCCAGTTCATCCAGACGATCCTGCAAGCCAGCCAGCTCAACAACCTGATCAAGGCGCTCTCGCCCTTCCTTACGGCTAAAGCGAAGCATATTAGCAAAGGGGTCGGTATTGTTACTGAATGCCACGCGGAGATTATCGCGGACCGTCAATTCCTTAAAAACAGCCGGCACCTGAAACTTTCGCCCAACGCCTCGTTTAGCAATTCTGTCTTCGCGCAGGCCGGTAATTTCCCGCCCGTTGAACATGATTTTACCTGAGGTTGCTTTTTGACGCCCAGTAATCAAATCAATCGTCGTGGTCTTTCCGGCGCCATTCGGCCCCAACAAGCAGCGAAGCTCACCTTGGTTGACCTTGAAGTTGAAGCTATCAACAACCTTGAACTGGTCGTAGGCCTTGGAAACGTCCGTAAGTTCGAGAATTACACTCACATCGTCCCCCTAATCGCCTGCTGATGTCGAGTTAACGTCCGACCGAGAGGAACTCTTCAATCGGTAGGGAATGAAACCAATGGCGATTTCAAATAGGCCGGCAATTCCTTTAGGCAAGAAGCGAACCACGACAATAAAGACGACGCCAAGAATCACAAACCAGGTCGCCTGAAAATCATCACCTAAATTGGTCTCCGCAGCTTTGATAAACATCGCGCCAAAAATCGCACCGAACAATGACATACGGCCACCGACAGCAGCCCAAATAACAATCGAGATGCTGAAAAATATATCAAGCTCAGTGGGCGATACATATTGCGAAATCATCACCCACACGACGCCAGCAAAAGCCGCAACCAGGCCGGCCAGTGCAAATAGGACGGTCTGATAATAGGCGACGTTATAGCCGAGAAAGCGAGCGCGCTCAGGATCGTCTCGAATGGCCTGAATGACGGTGCCAAATTTGGTCTGCAATAATGCCTTGATCGATAATGTCAGAAAACCCAGAACGCCAAGCGAAACCCAGTAAATCAGATTGCTGTAAGGATCGACTTCAACCCCGAATGCGACAAAGGCATTAGGCGGCGAAATACCGTTAAAGCCAGCCGTATAGGGCTGCATGTCATAGGCCATGCTATACCAGGCACCGAGCATGGCGAGCGTCATGATGGCGACAAATGCACCGGCGAGGCGCGCCTGGAACATAAGAACGCCAAAAATAATAAAAAACAGGACCGGTATGCCAATGGCCAGAAGAACACCCCAATGCGTATGCCAAAACGGCTCCCACACCACCGGTAGCGCTTCCAGCTCATTGGTCAACATAAAGCTCGGCATGGGATCATTAACAGGATCCTGATATTGCATCTGCATGGTTGCACCCATGCCGTATGCCGCCATGCCGAACGCAATACCCTGGCCGAGGCTTAGGATGCCGCCATAGCCCCATAAAAGGCTGACCGACAAAGCCAAAATGCCAAACACGCCATAACGGGCATATTGGTTCATGGTGTAGGGATCATCCATTATCAATGGAATGACCGCCAGAGCCGCAAAAAACACGAGATAGGCGGCCCATTGAGCTCGCTTATCGTGATAGAGATTTGCCCGTTGCACGCTCGTAATTCCTCCAGCCAATTATCTACGCTAACGCCGCGCCATGCTGGGCGAAAAGATGCCCTGCGGCCGGAAGCGTAGGAATATGACAATCAGCACAAAAAGAACAAAACGACCGAACGTGTCGTTGGTGAAATATGAGAATACAGAGAACATCTGGCCCATGATTCCTGCGGTCGCGACGCTGCCGATTATCTCTCCACCACCGGTAACAACTACTAGGAACGCCTCGACCACATAATGCATGCCCATATCTGGGAAAATAGTCTGAAGACCTGTAAACATTGCGCCCGAAATCCCGGCTAAGCCAGCACCATATGCGAATGTAAGTCCATAAACACGCTTTGAATTAATTCCGAATGATGCAGCCATTTCTTTGTTCTGCATCACAGCGCGAACTTGAACGCCCATATTCGTCTTATAGAGAATAGCGAATGTCATCGCCACTAGACCCAGCGCTAGGAAGAAAATAAAAATACGCATCCAGGGAATATGAACAAAATCGATGACCATCACAGTCTTAAGCCAGCTCGGCGCATCGATATATTGCGGCGAGCCACCAAAAATAAGGCGGATGCTCTGAATAAAAACAAGCGACACGCCCCATGTGGCCAATAAAGTGTCCAACGGTCGATCATATAGATGTCGTATGAGGCCGCGCTCAATCAGCCAGCCTATAAACGCGACAATAATAAATGAGAGCGGCAAGCAAAGCAGCCAAGGTATGCCTACGAAATGCTGCAACACCCATGCTGAATATGCACCCAGCATGATGAACTCACCATGTGCCATATTGATGACGCCCATGGTGCCATAAATGATGGTCAAGCCAAGAGCGGCGACCAACCAGATGCTGGCAATACTCAAGCCAATAATAAGTGCGCTTATAAAGGGCTCAAGCGCAAACGGGGTCCAAAAGTCATGGACACTCATTGTCTATATAGCCTCCCCCGTCTTCATTTTCTTTTTTTTGCGGGTAACAGACCCACAATAGATGGGCAAGTGTCACGCCTAGAGCCTCGATACTACCCTACATATCATAGGATGGCAGATACAAAAATACGTTTCATCGTCCAGTCTAAATCGTCTCCGTTCTGATCAGAAGCTGAAAAATTCAAGGTGGCGAATTTCGCTTAATACAGAACACATCTCATTTCAAAAACATTGGGGCGGCACATGACATGCCGCCCCAGGTTTTTACGCAGAAGCGAGTTAGAGTACGCCTGTCTGAATTGTACCATCCGGTTTATGAAGACCATCAGCCTTACATACACCACGTTCCGGATAGATCGCAAAAGGATCAGGACCAACATGGTTCTCTGCCTCAAAGACGATCTTGAATTGACCGTCGGCCTGGCACTGACCCAGTTTAGGCTTGAGCCAGATATTGAAGTTATCCGGGTCAATCCAAACCTTGCCTTCTGGCGATTCCTCATCAGAAAGACCAACAGGACCTTCACCATTCCAGTTGCCGCTGACATCACGAATCATACGCGGTGTAATTTCTTCCCATTTTCCGCCGGTATGACGTAGCGCTCGTTCAACGCCCTTGGCCCAAATTAGAATGCCAAGATAAGTCTCTTCCATATTGTAGTGGGTAACACCACCGCCGCCATACTCGCTGGAGAGATAATCCTCCACGAATTTCTGGTTTACCGGGTTTGGCAGAGTTTGGAAATATGGCGCTGCCAAGAAATGGCCGGCACCAGCTTCATTGCCCATGGCCCGCGTTTCGATCTCACCGGTTGTGAGCGCAGCGATCGGCATTTTGTCAGACTTGAAGCCTTCCTGCAGGAACTGACGATGCATCGCAATGTCCGAATCACCCACAACTGTCGACATGATCCAATCCGGCTCTTGCTGGCGAATCTTGTTGAATACCGGGGAGAACTCCGAACTGCCGAGCGGCACATAATCTTCACCAACGACTTCACCGCCAGCGCGCTCCAACCAAACCTTGACGTTCTTGTTCGATTCTTTCGGCCAAATGTAGTTCGAGCCAACGAGATAAACCTTCGGGCCAAAATGTTTGACCATGTAAGGTACCAGCTCATAGGAATGCTGATTGGCGAGCGGGCCGGTGTTGATGATATTCTGCATGCACTCGCGACCTTCATAACAGGTCGGGTAGTAGTACAGATGATCCCACTTCATGAAGATCGGCATCACCGCGCGGCGGCTGGCCGAGGTATAGCTGCCATGAATACTTACGCAACGATCACGAAGGATGAGCTGCGTTGCTTTTTCAGAATAAACTTTAATATCTGATTTGGCATCAACAACCACCGGCTCGATTTTCTTACCGGCAATGCCGCCCATTTTGTTCAGCATATCAACCGCAAACAGCGATACCTGCGTAGAGTCGTTTTCGACCACGCTCAAATTGCCGGTCTGCGACCACAGCATACCGACCTTGATATTGCCGTCTTCGGCAATCCAGGGCTTGGCGCCCCAGGCTTGACCAGCATCCTTAATAAAAATATCCGGAAATCCGGTTGCGACACCCGCAGCAGCTGCGGCTGTTCCAGTTACGAAAGTACGACGACTAATAGCCATTTAGAAAGTCTCCCATTTTGGTTTAATAACTTCTCATCAATCTAAAGCGAAATTTTTTTATGTTAATACTATTATAGCGGAATCCCTTAACCAACACCAATGAAAAATTATTTCCTTTGGGTTAATTTTCTTAACCGCCGCCCCCCCTTATTTTCAAAAATTATTCCAGAGGAAAAGCGTCAAAGGCTATGCCGATACGTTCACCCGTTCCGGAAAATGGGATCGTACCGTGGAAAAAATAAGATGGGAAAAACAGTGCCAAGCCATCTTCTGGCTGACAGGCCGTTACCTCTATTTGAGTGTCTGCGGGCACTGAGTAGTCGGGCCGGCCGAATTCTAGCCAACCGGCATGTGCAGAGTCCACATTGTTTATGACTTCAGGAACACTCACGTAATACACACCGCTGAGCCAAGCTGATTCATGTATATGCCCCGGATGATATCCGCCTGCCTTTAGAATCGATGCGATAAGAGTCAAACGATATGATTTAGGTATCCGGCCGAGTAGTGGATGACCCGCTTCTTCAATTAGTGAATCGCGATACGCGTCAATGGCGCTTCGAAGCGAACGTTCGAATAGTTTGATCGTCTGGTTGGGCTGCAAGAGCATATCACCGCTCACGGCCCCGCCATGCGTCACGCGGTTTAAGGGCTCCCAAACCAGCGATGGATGTTCTCGAATAGCCGTGGCAAGAGCTTCGTTAAAGTCACGTAATTTGTCATAGCGCGGCGGTACCAAGATATCGGAGCGATGGATCAGGCGATCAAATTCATAAATCAGGCGTGCATCGTCGCGTTGGCCGAGCGCTTGTAGTGCCAACGCCAAATAGGCCAGTGCGTGTTGGCAATTGGAATCAATTTCGAGGCAGGCCATGCATGCGTCTAGAGCTTGCGATGCTTCGCCCCGCGCCAAACAGGCAGAAGCAAGTCGGTAGGCCGCCTCGCGATGTCGCGGATTGAAGGAAAGCGCCTTGCGGTAAGATTTCACCGCCGTGTCCAGCTTGCCACTCTCCTGATATGCGGTTCCCAGATTTGCATAGGCACCGGCAAAGCCCGGTCGAACTTCTATGGCACGCATCAAATGCGATATTGCCGCGTCGAAATTGCGTTGCTCTAAGAGAATAATAGCCAAACTATTATGCGCCTCCGCATAATCAGGAGCAGACTCAATCGCCGCCTCCAACAAGGCTATGGCTGCATCGAAGCGCCCCTGTTGGTAAATCACGACACCGAGAAAATGTAGAGCATCCGGATGTTCAGGGGCCGATTTTAACACTTTGTTAAATAAATTTTCGGCGCGCTTCAGTTTCCCATTCTGCAGGTGGTCCATAGCCTGACGCATAGAATCGTCAGGAGAATGAACGCTGCTGCTTTGCGCGCGCTTTTCTTTTCGTCGCCGCTCAGCTCTGTTCATGCGTCAATTCCCCATCTGTCGCGGCATTCCACTTTTATAGGCAATATACACTAGCCGTCCGCACCGCTCTCTCGTAAGCCCCAATTGAGGAACGCGCCTATCCCTGCCCTGTGAATACACTTGATTTCCCCACAACAGCTAAGCGTTAGGCTCTCAACATATGCCGCATCGGATTCGAAATCTTGCACAGGATAAGCGCGTAACAGCTATAGAATCGACCAACGGCAGCACCCATTTCCGCCTCAGCAATTTCTCCTCCTTCACTTCCGCGGCGCTCATAAATGCCTGACCATTTGGTCTGGGAGATCCGTTTGATTCTTAGCCGGGCAAAGATACAGCGGCACAAGATCCAGTCGCGCTTGCTCTAGAGAGATCCGTACCTCGCTTTGGCCAAAATCTGGTTTTTGCGGGCACAATTGGCTCATCGGAAACGCCGTTGAGCGTCTCTGAGATTAGCAGCAGTTCGGCGATCGATATACCAGCGCCGTTATAATCAGGCCACGAAGTAGAAACGCAATCTAGTTTGTACTAAAAAATGGCGCGTCGATCGTCGATCCCAAAATGATCATCAACGCCACAAACACCCAAAATACGTTGTCGGCGATATGCTGCAGAATAACTTTGGCTCGGTGTGGCATCAGGTCACGGTCCGTTTATTGTTTTCTATCGCTTTAAGGCCATATTTTTAACATTGATGAGAAACCTCGACAACGTCTTTCAAAAACCCAAGTTTATTTTTAGTATTTTTTCGCGGCTCTGGTGTTTTATGAACTTGTAGTTTGCTGCCAAAGGCAATTGGACACGCGTCCATGAGCTGGAGCTGGGTCAGGCTCGCAATGACCCCCATCATGCCGATTTGCAACGCGCAGATGGCGACGCCCATTATTGCTTCTTACGCACCGGCTGCTAGGCCTATAACGGCGCACTTGCCGACGAGTGAATCGCTGTGTTTAGGCCTTTATAATGTTGTCCCATCACCCTAAGGATAATTTATGAGCTTGCCACCCCCCAGGGCACAACACGGCCGACCTCACAATTAAAAACCGCGCTGAAATTACTCAATTACCTCGCCGGCTATAACGGCGCTCTCTTAGAGCTACAGGTAATCGCTAGAACCGCCAGTAGTAAGGTCTAATGATTTTCTGCGCAAGATTGAGCTGCCATTGCAGCGCGTGCTCCTCGCCTTTATCAATAGGCATGATATCACACCATAGCTCGCCAGTGGCTTAAACGGCGCTTGGTTTTGGTGGCTGGATGAATTCAATGGTGATGCCATCCGCATCGCGCGTATAAACCACTCGACCGCCCTTGTTTGGTCCTCTGTCAAGATCCTGCGGCTCGGCAAGCGGCATCACGCCCGCCTCCTTCGAAGCCGCCACGACCGAGTCAATATCATCAACATCAAACGCAACATGAGCAAAACCCGCATCGCAGGGTCGTGATTCCACCCGGCGGCGGCTATCCGGGCCGCGGTAACGTATTAGCTCCAGTCGATGCCCCGGCGCCTGAATATAGGCGACCTCAATATCCGCCCCCGGAATTGCCACGACACGCTCAATAAAACCTGGATCACGCGGCGAGCGGTTCAGCAATTCAAATCCAAGCACACCGCAAAAATAGTTTATGCAACGATCCAAATCCGACACGGTAAAGCTGGTGTGGTTGGTTCCCGTAATATTGAATCCGCTCATATTTCGTTTTCCCTTATTTTTTATTATTTACTGCGCGCGCGACCTCAATGATCGCAGCCTCCATACCTTGTGCTGCCGCTTTTTCCCACCAGTGAAGCGCCTGGGGAAGGTCACGTGTCACGCCCCGGCCCCGCGCATAGAGGCGGCCCAACTCGTATTGCGCTTCAGCCAAACCCCACTCCGCTGCGTTCTTGAACCATCTTGCCGCCTCACCGGAATTTTGCAAAACGCCACCTTGGCCCGATAGATAAAGCCCGCCTATCCAATATTGCGCCAACGCGCGGCTAAACTGTAATTTCTCCGCCGCGCTCCTGTCTATCTCACTCACGCGATTAGCAGATAAGTTCAAAATTTTTCTGGCATGGCGCGCGACCTCACTATAATGGCGCTCTGCTGCCGCCATGTCGTGCGTTCCACCCAGACCCGCCACCATCATTTCCGCAATGGTATATAACGCCGGAATATGACCACCCTCACTGGCCCAGCGAAACGCCTCGCGTGCCGCGACCGGGTCGCGCGGCACACCCAACCCATCACGGTTAAGTGCGCCAAGAGCGTGGAAGGCGGCGCTATGGCCTTCGCTAACAAGATAGCGCAGGCCCGCCAGCGCTGCGGAATGACCTTGCCCTGCCGCCCTCTGATACCAGTGAATAGCCAACGCCATATCGCGGGGAAAGCCCGTCCCGTTTTGGTGCATGCTGGCTAGGGTGTATTGGGCCTCTGCATATCCCTGCAATGCCTGATCAAGCAGAATCACCTGACCCTCGGAAGTGCCGCTCTCCGCCAAACTGCGCAACCAATCCGTAGCACCGACCTGCCGTTCAGCCTGATTCGCACGATCCTCAGACTCCGCAGCCGCACTATACGGCCCAGGAGAAGCAACAACACAAACAAGCACCGCGATAGCGAGCGCCCGCAGAGGGAAAGCATTTAGCAAGCGTTGTCTCACTTGTCCTCCGTTACGCAGTTGCTTTAAAACCGGCGAACATCTTGCCCCAACCGAGAATACGCGCAGGATCGCCACCAGCCAGCTTCATCGCCGCCCACAAAGATGCCGATATACTGTCTACCAGAGGGATCCCAGTTTCGCGCTCAATGGGCTCAGCCAATGGTGCGCCAGTGATATTGGTACACATGGTCGTGATTGCCTGCGGCTTGGTATCGGCGACTTTGCGAATAAGCTCCCCCCAGGTTTCGTCTTCAACCGCCGCATAGGCAAAACCATCGTGCTGTCCAAGATGCGCCTCGCCCACACATTCAAACCCAGCTGCAGAATATTTGCTGATGATTTCCTGTTGAACGTCATTCAAATATGGCGTCACTAGGCCGAAGCGCGTCACACCGGCCTCACGGAATAAACTCGTTACCGCCTGAGTGGCACTGGTGACGGGCACGCCAACAGCAGCCTGGACTGCATCACAAAGAGCAGCATCCTTTTCCACACCAAGCCAGCCGCCCGAAGTACCGTTCCAGCAGATTGAACCCACCTTGGCATCTATCAACAGACGCGCTGCTTCTATCATCGGTTCCGGGGCAAACTGGCCGCCGGAGCTTTCATCCAGGGATATTTGGGTTACGCTCACCCTGCTAAAATGTGCCGTTACATCCGGCAAACCATGGAGCAAGCGATATGTCACCGGCTCCAACACCGTATTGAGAGATGGCGTTATCATGCCCAAGCGTATCGCCATTATCAGCGGTCCTTCCAGAATTTTGCAAAGTTGCACCATTACTATAGCTAAATTGCTTTATTACCGGAAATGTAAGCGAGGGCAGCGCGCAAAATTTTCGGCTCTTCCTTTTCAAGTGTCGCTGTAAAATAGAGCTTTTAATTTTTTCGGAGCAGATATGTCCTTAAATCTCACAACCTTTTCTATCACCGCACGAGATAGCAAAAATGGCACGCTTGGTGTCGCCGTATCGACCAAAGTCCCGGCAGTCGGCAGTTTGTGCCCCTTTATTCGATATGGCGCCGGCGCCGTATCGACCCAGGCCTGGGTTAACCCGGCCCTCGGACCCTTGATCCTGGATCGTTTGGAGGCAGGTGAAGACGCGGGTCAAGCGCTTGAACATGTCATGGCCGCCGAGACTGATGCCGATTTGCGCCAAGTTGGCGTCGTCGACAGCAAAGGCATTTCCGCCGCCTATACCGGACAGACTACGGACGCTTGGGCCGGTCACAAATCTGGCGAAAATTATAGTGTGCAGGGCAACATGCTGGTCGGCGAGGAAACGCTTGCCGCAATGGAACAAGTTATTGTTCGCAATCCTGCCGGCCAAACACTCGGCGAGCGCTTGTTACAGGCACTGGAAGCAGGACAAGCTGCGGGCGGAGATCGGCGCGGCCGACAATCAGCCGCTTTGATTATACGTGGCCCGCAAGTGTTCCCCCTTGTCGACCTGCGTGTCGACGAACATAACGACCCGGTGCGCGAATTGCGGCGAATTTATGAGGTCGCAAAAGTTGAACTGTTTCCATTTATTGAGGCTCTTCCCACACTGGAAAACCCTAAGGGAAAATTCGCAGCGGTAAGAGACGCGATGGCACCCAAAGGTTGACGCCAAACGACACAAAAATTGCCGCATTCAAACAGGATATTTGGATTGTCCGTTTGACCGGATATGTAAGATTAAAATATAGTTAAAAAGGCCAATAACTAACGCTTGAATATTGAAGTGAATTGTCGGATGATTCTTACCTTCCGAAATTACTTGAGGGACGTAATAACATGAGCTCTCCAGAGACTGATTCTTCTTCGAGTTTCGATACGCAGGATTCTACGACAGATTCCAGCTCTCCTATGACGCTAAAAAAAGCTATCATTTCCATTATAGTTTTGGTGGCCATCTTGGGGTCACCATGGTGGGTAACCGCCATCCCTGGCTTCAGTAATTAAAGCCAAAAAATATCATTTATGGTTTAACTTCAATAGGTTTGGCTATTTTTATACAGGGCCTGGGTCAATATAATGATCCAGGCCTTTTGCTTTACCGCAAAACAAAACCGGGTTGCCAAAATTAAAAAGGCAACCCGGTCTGTGTCTTAACTTAAACACCAAATTCTTTAGCTATTCGTAACGAATTAATTTGCAAGAATAAAGTGCCTAAGCTTATTCGGTAATACTATCATCTTCGCTTAGGCGGAGAGTACCTTACGACGCCAGAAGAGCCAGATGACAATACCTAGAGCGATTAATCCGGCCAATCCGCCGTCACCCAATTTATCAACAACTTGTATGATGTTGCCGACGATATCGCCTGGTAAGAAGTCTACGCTCCTTCCAAACAGTATTTGCAGAACGATGCCGATCGCGATGAGCAACATGCCCACCTCAACAAGTTGTCCCATCCATTTTTTAACAGTATCCAGTACGTCAGGCATACCTTACTTCCCTTATTATTTCCCGGGTAATCGGGTTTAAATATAAAATGAAATGTACCCGATAGGGAATCCGACTACATATTGATCAAATTGTAAACATTCGATGTGAAGTTAAGATTCTTATCGTAAAGTTATTTCTAATCGCAGCTAATTATTGTTAGCCGTTCATTCTGGGATATTAATTTCTTTAAATTATAATTAACCATGCAATTTCAATGTATTACGCCTGGTCTCCTAAAATTTCTAAAATTACTAAATTTACCGAATTTTGGGCGCCTGCGGCATGCTTATGCGTCACACGCACCGGTTCGTAACGACGTTCTGTAAATTTTGATTTGGGCGCAAATTAGCGTTTTTCGATTCGTGCGAATCAATCCCACAACGCATGTTTTCGTGCAAATCACGGTGGACTTGGACAGTCCACTTTCTTACTAAAGAGCTGAAATTTCTGGAAAAGAGCTTATATTTCTGGCGGCAAAACGGCTCCTGTGCGCTCCGTGATTAGGCCGTAATGCTCGATTCGGCGGTGGGCATCAAAGTTAAATATTGTCTCGCGAATATATTTTCCCCGATCGAGATCACATTCGGCAACAATAACTTCATCCCCTTCGCTCAAGGCCTGAACCACCATTTCTCCGGTCGGCGATATAATGCAGCTGCCGCCCATATGATGCACGCCCTCTTCCGTCCCGGCTTTCGCAGCAGCCAATACCCAGGCGCCGTTCTGATAGGCACCTGCCTGCATAGATAGATGGTTATGGAACATGCCGAGATGCGGCGATTCGGTCTCCTGAAATGGATTGGTCGTTGGTGTATTATAGCCGAGCATGATCATCTCAACGCCCTGAAGGCCAAGCACGCGATAGGTTTCCGGCCAACGCCTGTCATTGCAGATACACATACCCATAATACCGTCCATGGAACGGAATGCTGGAAAACCTAAATCACCCACTTCGAAGTAACGCTTTTCAAGATGCTGATGCGGTTGGTTGGGTTGCGGCTCTGCATGGCCAGGTAAATGGATTTTTCTATACTTGCCAGAGATAACGCCATTCTGATCGACCAGTATCGCAGTATTAAAATAATGTAAGATACCGTCGTCACCAGTTAATTTTTCAGCATAACCTAGGTGAAAACCGATTCCCAATTCCCTACTCACGTCAAATAATGTCTGTGTGTCGTTTGACGGCATTTTGGCCTCAAAGAAGCTATCAATCTCATCCTGACTATCCAGGACCCAACGCGGGAAAAATGTGGTGAGTGCAAGTTCGGGAAAGACCACAAGACCGGCGCCGCGCGCGTGGGCATGGCGCATCATCACAATTAAACGATCAACAACTTGAACGCGGCTTTCATCACGAGAAACAGGACCCATTTGAGCCACGGCAGCGGTCAGAATTCTGGACATGTGAAACTCTCCCATCAAATTTTTCTATTTGGCGGCCATGCTAACTGAAGAATCTCTGCTGGAACAACTCGCTGTAACGCTATTCTCACTGTTCCAGTAAAAGCCAAGTTTTACCGCCGCATTCATCCAAGTTTCAGCGCATGAAATTTTCGTAATTCACCAAATTGGCCACATGATAGCGAACGCAGAGACCCATTGGCACGATTTATCCCAACAATCTCAATCCGATATATTTGGGATAACGTGAAGAAGGTCATCGGCACTGATGTCACCCCATTCCGCCACGAAAATAAGCCCAAGACAGCGGCCAAAGTTACAAAAATTTTCTTGGCGCCTAAAAAATTTATCAAGCTTCATGCCTACTTCGGGCAATATCCTGGCGTGCTATAGCACGCCTTTATGACCTAGAGATTATACCCCGCCATGGCCGAGGCGAGAATGAATTAGCCAATGGCCTTTCTGCGAACGGCGAGCAAACATCGTGCTATAAAACGCTCAGCTTCAAGTTCTTTTTTCGGCCGCACCGGAATAAAGGATAGAATTATGGCTCTCGTTAGCCGCAATGTAATTGGCAATTGCCTGTTCTGAGAGATCGCCATCGGGCGATGTTTCATGGTCAAAATTCCCGAACTCATCCTTACCACGAACAAGAAGAGCGCTATCGCGGCCATGAATTTGGTGCAGGTGGGTTGGGATATAGCGGATTGCAAATCCCATGCGCCGGTCGTCTGCGTGATTGGCACCGGAGCCGTGGATGGCGCGCACATGGTGGAGCGAAAATTCACCCGGCGCGAGTTCAATATCAACAGCTTTGTCTTCATCTATATTGGTCTCAATTTCCTGCCCGCGAGTTAAAATATTTTGTTTATTATAGGTCTCGCGGTGAGCAATCTGCCCGCCCAAATGCGTACCTGGCAATATACGCATAGCACCCGATTGCACCGTCGCCGGCGAAATCGCCAGCCATACAGTGATAACTTCTGGCCCGCTCAAGCCCCAATAGGTAGAATCTTGGTGCCAGCCGACATAGCGGGTATCGCCAATATCCTTGGTAAAAAACAGCGAAGCCCAGACAAAGATGTCTGGGCCGATGAGGTCCTCAACAGCATCAAGTATTTTCTCGTTGCGAACAGCTGCATCCAAGGATTTCAACAACAGGTGCGGCTTGTGGCGAAAGGCACCGCCAATATCATCCAGGCTTTCGCGCTCTACCTTTTCCACATCGCGCCGACAATTCGCTACTTCGTCCGCATCCAATGCGCACACAGGGTGATAGAAGCCGTCCCGTTCATATTGCGCTATCGCAGCTTTCGTCAAAATTTTTGGCATTACTCACTCTACTCTTGATCATGGACAATTAACGCGCGAAGGCAGCTTCCATCTCGCGGCGTATTTTCACCGCCTGCGATGTTCGATCAATATCCACATCGGACCAGCAAATTTTTTCATCCTGCGCGATGTCGCGCTGCAGTTTTACGCCGTGGGCCAAGCCAATGGGCAAACCGTCCGTAGCTAGGCTCGCAGCAGCCGGCATCAGGGTTGCATAGACAGTATAGCCACCCTCGCCATCGAGCATTCTGCCCGCCTTCATCGCTTGTTTTGCCGTTGCCACCGCATCGCCGCGGAAGCCGTTTGGCGCACCGGTCGGCTCACCGCGCAAAGCTACGCTGGCAACAGATATGCCAAGTTCCAGGCCGATCAAGTGAAATGGTTTGTACATTCCCGCATAGCAACCACTGCTATCGGTCTTAATTCCATATTCCTGGAAACTTGTGGCTGCGTAATCGCCCGGCGCCTCAAAGATGACATAAACTCCCCAGCGCAGATCACCGACCACGTCATCACCATCCGCTTGCAAGCAGGAAATAACCTCGACCTGCCCTTTGTGATGAAGAAGGCCGCCTTCCGTTGCCGGTCGCAGCATCTCTGCCAACTCACTCACGCCACAAGCCGGAAAGGCTAGGCCGTTCGGCGCTGGAGTCAGGCCCGTCGCATTGGCCACAGCAGTCATTTCGATGGCAGATTTGGTACCATCGAGAAACGAATTAAACATCTGCGCATTGAGCCCATGCTCCGCGGCATGCTGGGCGTCTATGCCGTAATGCGCCCACACGTCATCTGGTGTTACATGTTGATAGCCGGGAAGATATTTTGTCCCCTTGCCCGCCGCGACCACATTAAAGCCACTCGCCCGCGCCCAATCCACCTGCTCGGCAATCAGTGCCGGTTGATCGCCGTAAGCCAGGCTATAAACCAACCCCGACGCTTCGGCACGGCGCGCCAATAATGGCCCGGCAAGCGCATCTGCCTCGACATTGACCATAACGATATGACGCCCGTGTTCGATACAGGCGAGCGCATGGGCAATTCCGGCGCGGGGATTGCCGGTTGCATCAACTACCACCTCCAGGCCATCAGCAGCAATCAATGCCATAACATCTTCTGTAATATGAGTGGTGCCACTTTTTAGGGCGGTGGCAAAATCCGGCGCCTCGCCGCTACCTACCTGCCAGCCGGCGGCGACAAGCGCATTGTGACCGCGCGCAGCATCAAGATCAGCGATTGCCATCACATGCATACCCGGCGTGTAACGAGCCTGAGCCAAGAACATGGTGGCGAACTTGCCCGCACCGATAACACCAATGCGAACCGGACGCCCCTCCTCCGCACGGCGCGCCAACATTCGATAGAGATTCATGAAGCAACCTTCGCCATGCTATCACGTCGCGCTGTACTTGCCTGGATATCAACCGCCAAGTTGCCATCTGCGGCACTCCCCGATAGCACCACACCGTAAATTTCCTCGGCAACATCGCGGGTGACAAATTTCTCCACCACATCCTCCAAGACAGCTTCAGGTTTGCGTCGTACGGGATCACCATAGCCGCTACCACCATTATCTATGGAGCGGACAAACTCACCAGCACCAAGCGTCAACATGACACCATTAGGCTGCGATTCTTCCGAGCCGTCGACCTTGATATAACCGTGAAAGGAATTGTTGGCGTCTCGACCGCCTAGAACGCCGCGCGGCGGGTTAATCGCGCCGCCACCCATGATGCTGATTGTCATTGGGTCATGGCGTGGGCCGAAGACAACCTCTGTCGCTGGCCCGCCGCGTTGCCGCCCCGCACCGCCCGAATTGGCTAGCAATTTCTGCGAGCGCACCATCACCGGAAAGCGCTGTTCATCGAACTCCACACTGTCACGGTGAAGAAGCCCTGCGCCACCCGGCGTGAGCAAGTAAATCATACCGTCATTCGCCGGTTGGGCTGGGCCGCCGCCGCCCATTACGTAGACCTGATTAATATATTCCTCGCCGCCTCGGCGCCAATCGGTACCGGAAATGACACCCATACCAGCGGCAAAGCACAAGTTCCCCTGCGACATACCATAGCCGTCACCCAATTGGGTAAAGGCGGATTGGGTGAGATTCACCACCACATCCGCGATACTGGTGGTGGCGAGCGAACAGCAATGAGGAAAGCGCGGGATGCCAACAACGCAATTTTCCCGCAACAGGATATTGACGCGGCGAAAACTACCCGCGTTGGCAGGCAGGTCCGGCTCCAAATTCTCGAACACGCCCTGTATTGCATTGGCGCTGGCACAGGCCTCGGTAAGATTAAGGCCTGCATCAATACAATTCGGATTGTCGCGTAAATCGACCGTGACCATTTCGGCCTCAGGGTCGATCTCCACCTTGACCGTGATCTCCACCCCCTCCGGCAAAAACGGCTCTACCGGGTCATGCGTGCCTTTGTTGATTAAAACTCCCTTAGGCAATTTAGCAATAGCATGGCGCGCGCGGCGCTCAGCATAATCAAACCAATCGGTAATGAATTGGCGAACACGCGCCATACCATATTTATCAACAAATTCTTTTAGCCGCCGTTCGCCGATACGGGCCGCGCCCAATTGAGACAAGTAATCACCATACCATTGTTCGGGCACGCGAATACGCCGACGGCACATGCGGATAATATCTTCATTATCCTGGCCGTCGCGCTGGATCTGCACGCAGGGGAAAATCAGCGCACCTTCTTCATAAACATCACGCGCACGCGGCGTGTAGGTCGTTGGGATGCTATCACCGCAATCCGCCTGATGACCCTTAACTGTAACGGTGAAAAGATGATCGCCCTCACAAAACACCGGCACCATGATAGACCAATCCGCCGCATGACTATTGCCGTCGTAGGGATCATTGTGGAGATAGGCGTCGCCTTCGCGATAATCCGGGTGCTCCCGGGCAATCGAAGCAGTTTGCAGGTGCGAGCCAAAAATATGCGCCGGAATGCCTTCTGCGGTGGCAAGCAATTCATTGTCCGCAGTGACAATGGAACAGGAAAAATCGCGTGATTGGCCGATCACAGCGGAGCGTGCGGTGCGCATCACCACACCTTGCATTTCACGCAAAATCGCATCCACTCGGTTGGCCATAATGGCCAGATCAACCGAATCTATCGGCGCGTCATTAGCGATCAGGAGGTTTTTCGTATCCGGCGCCGTATCCAACAAATAATTGCCGCCGGCACTGACCTCTGCCGTCATGCCCGGGTATACAACCACCGTGGTGGTCGGCTCTTCAATGATGCCTGGGCCGGAAAACTTAGCCCCCGGCGCCAATTGCGCGCCGAGATATACGGGTGTCAACATACGGCCATGCGCGCCGAAATAAGCCTCCACATTGCGGGTTGATTCAGCGCCTAAAGCGCCAACGCTGGTGGAGATTTGCGGCGTGGGACGGTCGAGCCTGGCGATCAGGCGGCCTTTCCAGTGCAGGCATTCGAGCATGCCGTTTTCTTCCTTCACGCCATAGAGGCGTTCATGCACTTGATGAAAGTCCTCAATCAGTGCTGCAACCGCTCCATCGACCCCAAAGTCAGTACTCACAAGTTGGATTTCCGTTTCCCATTGCTGGTTGAGGTAACGGGCATCGACGAAAAACTGTTTCTCGAATTGCTCAATACCCCGCTCTTTAAGACCAGCAACAAATTCATCCATCTGACGCCCAAGATCCCCGATAGTTTCCAAAATCAAGGTGGCATCCCAGTGGTCCGTACGCATATATTGACTGGCACTGAATTCCGCCACCACATCAGAATATTGTGCACCACAGGCACTTAGCGCGCCGGCTGTTTTGGGCAATAGCACCTGGCGACAACCGAGCGCATTGGCAATCGGCAAAATGTTCAGACCAGCTGCGCCGCCGCCCGCCACTAAAATACTCTCGCGCGGATTAACGCCCTCATTGACGGTTATTTCCTCAATCGCCTTGATCATGGATTCGCTGGCAATGCGAATAATCGCGAATGCTGCCTCTTCAAGCTCAATACTAAGCGCATCCTTTATTTTGCCCACCACCCTTCGCGCCGCTTCAACATCAAGCGGCATACGCCCGCCAAGAAAATGCGCAGGATCTATATAGCCAAGCACAACTGCCGCATCGGTGACGGTGGGCTCCTTGCCGCCACGGCCGTAACAGGCAGGCCCAGGCACGGCACCGGCGCTCCCGGGGCCAACGCGCAGCAGACCGCCTGTATCCATCCAAGCGATAGAGCCGCCGCCAGCACCGACACTGCGCACATCAACCGAAGAAAGCCCAAGGTTATGGCCGTAGAAAAGCGGCCCCAGCCAAGTTTCGCGGGTAAACTTAACCTCGCCATCCCGCACCAGACTGACATCAAACGTCGTGCCGCCGGAATCGACCACCAGCACATCCTTACTGAGAGATTCCGCTTCGGCATAGGCGAGTCCGGCGCGCGGCGCCATGGCAGGGCCGGATTTTACCATATATATCGGCCGCCCAGCGACATCCTCCACATGCATAACG
>Ga0315339_1000779_pt1 | contig 34597 bp, 28 predicted proteins | sample ASW17metaG_FD_204514 | JGI IMG/M metagenome (GOLD analysis project Ga0315339, IMG submission 204514) | Ammonia-oxidizing marine archaeal communities from Pacific Ocean, United States - ASW #17 | ecosystem: Environmental > Aquatic > Marine > Oceanic | place: USA: California | collected 2016-12-05 | reverse complement strand
GGCGCCATCGGCAGGCATCGACATGACAAGGCAGTCGCCACTCACCGCAATCCCGCCGTAACGGGTTAGCTCCAGACGCAAGGAACGCGAGGGCAGCGCCTCGAGAAACCGGCTTCGAAAATCAGTGGGTTTGGCCGGAGTCACTTTCGGGCGTTCCGGCTGCTTGGCCGGAACTGGCGGAGAAGGAACCGGACTGCCCCAGGCATCTGTTTCCGTTGCCTGTGCCTGTGCCTTTGGCGGCGTACTCGGCGTACTCGGCGTACTCGGCGTACTCGAAGAAGTCTGGGGCGGAGGAGCATTCGGCCGGGCCGTCGAAGCCGGCTGCCGGCCAGAAGAAGCCCGTACCGGCGGAGTGCTCGGCTCGGGCTCCCCCGCGAGAAGATCCGCCACGGGCTGAAGGTGATTCAGACGAGCCAGCGTGATGAGTGACATCTCCACCACCAACCGCCCATCATGCCGCCGTCGAAGCCTCTCAGAGGCTTCGACCAGCACATCCAGCATCGCCAGCATGTGATCCACCGAACTCTCTGCCGCCAGCTTCCCGAGCAAGACCTGCTCTTCCGGCGTCCTATCGGCGGCTTCTCCCCCTGCACAGGTCACCAACACGCTCTCGATGAGTTCCGTGAGTTGCGCGACGAGGTCCGCTGGCCGCGCCCCCCGACCGAGAGCATCCCCGGCAGCCTGCACAATCTCGTCGACCCGGCCGGCAAGCGCCGAGCGCACGATCGCTTCGAGCAACTCGGGCGGCAAACGTCCGGTGAGACGTTCGAAGTCGTCGACAACCGGGGCTCCCTCGCCAAAGGTGATGAGTTGATCGAGCAATGTCAGAGCATCGCGCATCCCACCGTTTGCATGCCGAGCAACACGCTCGAGCAGACCCTCGGGAACTTCCACCTCGTCAATCGTGCAAATCTGGGCGAGTCGGTCGGTGATCACTTCTGCCGTAAGCCGCCTGAAATCGAACATCTGACAACGCGAGCGAATGGTCTCGGGAACTTTGAGTGGCTCGGTCGTCGCCAGAATGAACTTGGCGTGATCCGGTGGCTCTTCCAGCGTCTTCAACAAGGCGTTGAACGCCGCTGTCGAGAGCATATGCACCTCATCCACGATGTAGATGCGGTAACGAGACTCCACCGGACGAAAGCGCAGGTTTTCGATCAGATCCCGGACGTTTTCGACCTTGTTGTGCGACGCCCCATCAATCTCGACGACATCCAGGCAATCCCCGCTCCCATCGATGGCATGACAGACGTTGCATGAACCGCAGGGATCTCCTGCTTCGGCCTCATGGCAGTTGAAAGCTTTCGCCAAGATTCGCGCCATGGAGGTCTTGCCCACGCCGCGCGGCCCGGAGAACAGGAACGCATGTCCCGCACGTCCATCACGGATGGCGGAATGAAGCACACGAGCGACGTCCGGCTGTCCGACGACCTCGCCAAACGAGCGAGGACGGAAGCGGTTAGCGAGAACGGTGTATCCAGCCATGTGCAGGAGTCTATCAGCCGGCTCGACGTGAAGGAGGTTCTCCGCAGGAACCTTCGCGATCAGACTCCCCCGGCGGATTCCGAAAGGGTGCCCTCAAAGTGACAGGCACCCGCAGGAGCGCGCCAACGGAGGGGATCGGCAACACAATGAAGACTGCGCTTAGGGCTGCTCCCGTCAGGGCCTGACCCGGTTCACGCGCTTCACTCGCCACCGACCCCCACCGTCGACGCGCAGCCATCTCGGCTGAGACTCTTGGAAGACGCTCCAAGAACCCGGTCACGACAACATCATCCACATCCAAGAGGAACCATTGACTGACGCCTCATGGTGGCGGAGAGGGTGGGATTCGAACCCACGGATCCTCGCGGATCAACGGTTTTCGAGACCGCCACAATCGACCACTCTGTCACCTCTCCTGGGCAAAACCATGCTGCGATGCAACGGCGTGCGCGTCGACTTCCGTCACGGGTTCCTGCAAGTACCACTCATTCTTCCGCGCACGAAAGAATTGGCGGAGAGGGTGGGATTCGAACCCACGGAACGGTTTGACCCGTTCACTCGCTTTCCAAGCGAGCACAATCGGCCACTCTGTCACCTCTCCTGACCCGGTCTCTGGCTCCCTGTCCGCAAGCACGCGCTCCAGGAAGCAGAAACCGATCGGACATTGTAGGAACCGGCTCCCACGGCTCAACCGTGTGGTTTGCCCTTCCCTCGGCGCGCCCTGAAGAACTCCGTGAGCATCTGGCCACAGGCCTCCCCGAAACGGGGTTCGTGAAGGGTCACACGGTGATTCAGGCGCGGATCCCGCACGACATCCCGCAAGGAACCGCAAGCACCGGTTTTGGGATCGGCGGCACCGAAGATCAAATGATCCACGCGGGCCAGGACGATGGCGCCCGCACACATGGCGCAGGGCTCCAGAGTCACAGCGAGCAGGCAACCCGGAGGAACTCGCGGGGCACCAAGCCGTACGCAGCATGCGGACAGGACCAGTCGCTCCGCATGGGCCGTAGGGTCCGAGCGGGTCTCAATCTCGTTGTGAGCTCGCCCCATGAGTTCACCGTCGGGCGCCACAAGAACAGCACCCACAGGCACTTCTGACAGCGCAGCGGCCTGGCGCGCATCCTCCAAGGCCCACTGCATCGCCTGATCAAGCCGAGAATCATCCGGCATCTGTTGGGGGTTCTTATTCATGCGCGAGATGGCGAGCTTCTGGAGCTTCTGCTTGAGGGCTCGAAAGGATCGATCTGCAAGATTCGCAGAGCCTTGGGCACTCGAAGGTACTGATTCGCCCCCGGTGAACGCAGACGGCGAAAGCAAAACAGGTCCGAATCAGGCACTGAGAGGCCCTTGAGACGTATTCCTGCGCTTTCGCCAGCCCTCTCCCAACCGTCCTTACAAAAGGAGGGTTGGTACACCCGGGAGGACTCGAACCTCCAACCTTCGGTTCCGTAGACCGACGCTCTATCCAATTGAGCTACGGGTGCATCCGACGCAGCGGGCTGTCTCACGACAACCAAAGAAAGAACAGAAAGAACATTCCCCCGCCCTCTCTGTCAACACCCCACACCATCCCTATCTCGGTTCGAAGTACCCCCGGCTTGGTGCAATCGCGGTTATTTTTCACCGAATTCTGGAAAAAGTTTCGAGTGAAACATCGCTTCAACCGCGAGACGTGTTCCGACGACGCCGTGCGTCATTCTTGGCGCTCGTACACGCCCAACACAGCGCACGTGTTGTGAGAAAAAACCCGAGAGAAAAAGGGTTTTCGCAAATGCAGACGTGTTCCGTGCACTTCCAACTTCCTTGTGCATAACTCTCAAGCAAAGCCACGCGCAGACCTCGATTCTCTGTCGTTCAGAGGACTTCCGGGATGGAATCGGCATGTTCGGCGCTTCATCCTGCCCGCATCCCACCGATCCAATAACCGAGGGGCATGTGCCCCCTCACACATCCTTTTGCAAAAGGGAGATCCCTGATCATGGCTAAGAAGAAAGCCACTAGAAAAAAAGCGACTCGCAAGAAGGCGACGCGTAAGAAGGCAACGCGTAAGAAGGCCACGCGTAAAAAGGCAACTCGCAAGAAGGCGACCCGCAAGAAGGCGACTCGCAAGAAGGCGACTCGCAAGAAGGCGACTCGCAAGAAGGCGACTCGTAAGAAGGCGACCCGCAAGAAGGCGACCCGCAAGAAGGCGACCCGCAAGAAGGCGACTCGCAAGAAGGCGACTCGCAAGAAGGCGACTCGCAAGAAGGCGACCCGCAAGAAGGCGACCCGCAAGAAGGCGACTCGCAAGAAGGCGACTCGCAAGAAGGCGACCCGCAAGAAGGCCACGCGCAAGAAGGCCACTCGCAAGAAGGCCACTCGCAAGAAGGCCACGCGCAAGAAGGCCACGCGCAGGAAGTAGTGCACGCCTGCCTTCGGGCAGCGTGATCCGCTCCTGAGCGGACGATGGGCGTCCTCCGGCAATCGGGGGGCGCCCATCAGCGTTTCTAGGCTAAAACCGGGGCTAAACCGTGGAAAGCCGCCCCCCCTAGATCCGCGTCAATCCGAAGCCACGACCCAGGCTTCGAGGAACTCGGGGGTCAGTTCCGCCAGCGAGCCGAGGCATTGCAGTGCACCTGCCTCTTGATGAGACGCACCGTCGTCATCCTTGGGCGGCAAGGCGACAACAGCCATGCCAGCCCGAACGGCGGCCTCCACTCCGTGCACGGCATCCTCCACCACCAGGCAGCGAGCCGGATCACAGTCCAGTTGCCGTGCCGCCTCGAGGAAAAGATCGGGAGCAGGCTTCCCCCGTGCCACGTCGTCGAGACTGACAACGGCTCCGAGCAGGCGCCTCACTCCCAACTTATCCACAACGAGATCGACCTGAAGCTTTCTCGCCGCAGAAGCGAGCCCCAACCGATAACCCTCAATGGACAATGCCAAGAGGCAATCAAGTGCTCCCTCCATCGGAAGCAGCGTTTGTGAGGCGAGCCGGTTCAAACTCGCCCGGATCCGCTCATGCGCCAGGCGCTCGGGGTCCTCATCCAGGCTGAACTTCTTCACGAGGAGCCCGAAGAATGCACTTTCAGACATACCTCGACAGGCGTCATAGGCAGACTGCTCGAGGAACGCTCCCCGCGCGCTGAGAACCTCATTGGTCGATGCGTAGTGCATGGGCTCGCTGTCGACCAGCACGCCGTCCATGTCGAACACAACTGCCTCGATGTCCACCCGCGACTCCCGGTTTCAGGACATGCGTTCTACTCATCCCACGTGTGACCGGTCCACTCCACGACAATGAAACCTTCGATTGACGCTTGTCTCACCCGCCCCAGGCCCTTAGAAAGATCCATATCGCAACCACGTTCCCCCACGAGGAGCGCATGACCACAACGGATTACGCCCCACCTGAAGAGCGGGAACGCTGGGGCTCACGGATTGGTCTCATCCTGGCCATGGCCGGGAATGCGGTCGGACTCGGCAACTTCCTGCGCTTTCCGAATCAGGCAGCTCAGAACGGGCAAGGCGCCTTCATGGTCGCCTACTTCATCAGCCTCTTGCTGCTGGGCATCCCGCTCATGTGGATGGAGTGGGGCATCGGGCGACGCGGGGGACATTTCGGTTTCTCGACATGTCCGGGCATGTTCCAGAGTCTGACCCGCGCCAAGTGGGTCAAGTTCGCAGGTGCCATCGGCGTGGTCATGCCCCTGCTGATCGTCATCTACTACGTCTACATCGAGTCATGGACGCTGGGCTACGCGGTGCAATCCGCAACCGGAGTTCTCACCGGCGATGACCCCGCCGCACACTTCAAACGCTACCTCGGTGACGGTGGCGGGTTCCTGGGCTTCGAGAGCTTGCAAGGATCGTGGGAGGCCTACGGTTTCTTTGGCATCACCATCGCGGTGAACCTCTGGGTTCTGTCACGCGGACTTTCCAAGGGCATCGAAGTCATTGCCAAGATCGGCATGCCGATCCTGTTGCTATGTGCCGTCGCTCTGGTCGCGCGAGTTCTCAGCTTGCCTGACGTCGACGGTCGAACCGCACTGGATGGACTCGCCATTTACTGGGACCCCTCCCAGTGGAAGGCACTCTTTGACAATGCCCTCGCAGAAGATTTGTTCGGAAGGACGTCAGCCATCATCTGGCTCGCGGCCGCGGGCCAGATTTTCTTCACACTCTCCGTTGGTTCGGGGGCCATCAACACCTACGCCTCCTACGTCAAGCGGGACGAAGATGTCGCGCTCACCGGACTCGCCACCGTCTCGACGAACGAGTTCTGCGAGGTGATCCTGGGCGGCACCCTTGCGATTCCGGCCGCCTATGTGTTCACCGGCATGTCCGGCGTCATGGAGGGGAGCGGCAGCAACATGGGGTTGGCCTTCATCACCATGCCCGATGTCTTTGAGCAGATCCCCCTCTTCGGGCAAGCCTCCGGCGTCGCGATTCTTGGAACCCTGTGGTTTGGGCTGTTGTTCGTGGCTGGCATCACGTCCTCGCTTGCACTGTCCCAGCCCACCATGGCCTTCTTCCAGGACACCATGGGGCTCACAAGGCGCAAGTCGGCCATGGTGGTGGGAGCGATCATCCTGATCTTCGTTCAACCCGTGATCCTGATGGAAGGCGTGCTGGACGAGATCGACTACTGGGCTGGCACCTTCGGACTCGTGTTCTTTTCGACCATCGAAGTGATCCTGTTCATGTGGGTCTTTGGAGCAGGGAACGCCTGGAAAGAGATCCACCTCGGCTCCGACATACGCATCCCACGCATCTTCAAGTTCATCATGACCTGGGTGACTCCGATTGTGCTGCTGCTGATGCTCTACACCTGGGGCAAGGATGTCGCCCTGGAAGTGCTCCAGTTCCGCGACAATCCAAACGGCGATCCCTACACAGAGGCTGGCAAGGTCGGTGCCTACGTGGGGCGCACGCTCATGATCACGCTCTTCGCGTTCTTTGTGGTCATGGTTGGAGTGGCGGCACGACGCGGGCGTTTCAAGCGCGTCGAGCATCTACAGCCGGAGGATTCAGCATGAACGATCTTGCCTCGACACTCGGCTTGCAGGCTGCTGCAGACCTCACACCCGTGATGGGACTCGGGGGATGGCTCTTCATGGGACTGGCTTGGTTGGCCGTCACCATCCTGCTCGTCTGGTCGTACGTGCGCGTGCTCTCTGGATCGGCTGACGGATCCGACACTGACCCATCGTGACAAACGCCAGTCGGAGTGCCCGCCGTCAATTGGTGGAGCGCGCACGCCAAGAACTCCCACGACCCGGCGACCCACGACTGCTCATAGAAGACTTCCTTGAGCAGAACCTCTCCGGGCCCGAGCTCCTGGAAGTCTTGAGTCGAACGAGCCTGGCCTGGACTCAGCTGCGCGACATGGGCCTTGAACGCTCATGGCAAGGTGGCTTTGGATGGTTTCTCGCCAGAAATCTGATGATCTTCGGCGCACTAGCTCTACTCTTCGCCCTCTCCATGGGCGTCCCGCCCCTTCCACTTGAATCTGCACTCGTCGGCGCCGCGGCTTACTACGTGCTCGTGATGATTCTCATGCCCCTACGTATTCGCAGGCACGTTCGCCGTCGCGAGGGCATCTTGCGCGCCTATCAGGAAGACCTGGGTGACTACCTCAAGACGCTTGAGTCACCCACCCCCTGAGCTTCAGGCCGCTTCACCGTGATCGTCCAGGTGCCCCCCCGCGTCGGTCTCGAGCAGATCGCCGAACTCTCTGCTGAGTTCACCCTGAACGCAGGAAATCAACAGGGGCCGATTCTCGAGTCGCGTGTGGAGTCGCACCGGCCCTCCCCACAGAGCAGCGAGATTTTTGAGTGTGTCATCGGCCGCTGCCATCTGGAGTTCCTGCCCACTCCAGCAATGCTCGAGTGACAGTTCACCATCACCCCCCTCGCACATCCGGATGAGGGGCTGCCCACCGTTGGTCAAACTCGAAAGAAGCTGCTCCCGCGCCATGGCACGGTCCTCTTGCGTCTTTCCTAGTTTGTGATGACGACAGAAATCGTCATCCATGAAGTTTTCGACAAAAGTCAGATCGTTGTGCACCGCTCGAACATCGAACAACTTGGCAAGAGCCGCCTCACCACCGCCGTGCGCCTTCTCGATGGAGCGGAACAGTTCGAGGCCCAGTTTGTACGGATTCATCGGTCCGTCACTCCCACCCATGGCGCCACTGTGCTGATCTGCGTAATCAACAACCTCCGCATCACACAGCAGGCTGCTGGTCATGAGGCGACTGTGCCAGAAGCTGGCCCAGCCTTCGTTCATGACCTTGGTCAGCATCTGTGGCAAGAAGTAGTACGCCTCATCCCGCAGAATCGAGAGCACTTCTTGCTCCCAATCTGCCAGCGGGGCATCCAGCAGAAGACGGCCAAGAATATCTCGTTCGCTGACGCCCCTGGCACTGCCCAGCGGTGGTGCATTCCCATGCTGCCCCCTCGCTCGAGCCATGGCGCCGTGATCCACCAGATTGTCCAAGCTGTGCACCCGGTCGATGAATGACTCGACCACTTCCATGCCGTGACGGTCTGACAGAGCCCGTATCCGGGCTCCGTGGCTGGCCATGCCGTCCATCATGTTTCCGTCGGTGTGTGAAAACCACGCGTTGTTCGCGAAGAAGTCTGCGTGGCCGCACACGTGAGCCATCACCAGCTTTTGTTCCACAGCGGAGTTCTGACTGAGTAAATACGCCACAACCGGTCGCGTGTTCACCACCAGCTCGTAGATCCGCTGCAATCCATACGTGTGGCCCTTGATCAGTCGGTCGTACTCCATGCCGAAACGCCAATAGGGATAGCGCACGGGGAATCCGCCGAGTGCGGCGATTTCATTGAGCTGCCGGTGGTCCACGACTTCGTACACGACCTCTGGAAACTGCAAGCCTCGGCCACGAGCGAGCGACTCGACCTCCTCTTGGAGAGACGTCAATTCAGGCGAGAGGGCGCTCATACTCAGAGCCCCTTACCGAGGAAAGTTTTGATCGCAGGAAGAATGCCGTCTCGGTCAAGGATCTCAGCACTGATCACATGCTCCTGACCTGTCACAGAGTCGTCGAGATCTTTCATGAACTGCCCCGACCCGTAAGCGCTCTTCACTTGTCCGTAGCAAAACATGTTGGCACCTGGCAGCAGGCGCTCGCGAAGCAACTCAAGGCACTTCTCGGTATCTCGGCCACTCCAATTGTCTCCATCCGAGAAATGAAACAGATACACGTTCCAATCCGATGCGGGGAACTGCGTGTCAATCATTTCGGCGGCGAGTTCGTAAGCGGAACTGATCTTCGTGCCACCGGACTCCCTGAGCCTGTAAAAGGTTTCCTGATCGACTTCCTTCGCGGCCGCATCGTGCACCATGTAGCGCGTCTCCAGGCTGCGATACTGACTACGCAGCCAGGTGTCGATCCAGAAAGACACAAGCCTCACGATCTCTTTCTGCTCTCTCCCCATCGAGCCTGAGACGTCCATCATGTACAGAATCATCGCTGCGTGGTCGGGAGTGGTGACGTCCCGGAACGCGCGATAACGCAGGTCGTCTGCGATGGGAATAAGTTGCGGGTGGTCCGGGTCGTAACTCGCCTCGCCGATCTGCCGTTTCAATGTCTCTTTCATCGTTCGCCGAAGATGGCGAAGCGACCGCGGCCCACTTCGGCTCACGCTGTTGTACTTACGACTCGCAACCTCTACGCGAGCCCGGCCACGGGGCTCGATGTTGGGCAACTCGAGTTCTTCACCAAGAATGGCCGCCATTTCGTCCAGTCGCATCTCCACTTCCAGCAAGTGCTGACCAGCCTCACTTCCAGCGCTGCCGACAACATCACTTTCGTCGCCGGGACCCTCCGAAGGGTTCTCATTCGCGCCGGCGCCCTGCCCACCACCGTTCGTCCCATGCCGCAAGCGGGGCAACTCGATACGAGGCACCGGAATGGAAACGAGTTGCCGCCCCCGCCTCCCGACCATCTCACTTCCCGTCAGATACTGCTTGAGATCGCGCTTGATCTGACCGCGCACGATGTCGTCGAAACGCCGCCGGTCCCGTTCGATACGCCCCACGGGGTTCGTCACGATTCGCCATCCTGCTCCGGCTCAACCAGCTTGGCATCACCTCGAGCAAAGACCCCTGCCACATGCTCCAACGCCCGCCCCGCACACCTTTCGCAGTAACCGGTGTCCGTCACGAGGCGACCTGCGATCAGTTCCACCTTCTCCAGAACATCACGATCCACCACGGTGCTAGTCGCGGCCGTGAGCTTGAAGGTGTCCCGGCTATCCTCAAACAACTTCAACTCGAGCGCAGACCGCAAGCGAGGGTTCGACATGTAGTGAAAGCTTTCACCTCGCACCGCGAGAGCTTCGATGTAGTTCACGATCTCACCACGAAAATCGGCCTTTCGTGATTCGGTCACGCCAATCTTTTCCTCGACTGACCTCATCAGACGCTCATCGCCGGGGCCATCGTTTTGAACAAAATCCGTCACTGCATCGACGTAGTTGCAACACAAGCGGCAAACCGCTTCCGCGTCCCCCACGACAGCTTCGCGGACCTCGGCCTTGATTCGCTCCTCGATTTCCTCGCGCACCAACGCGATCAGTTCCATGAAATGGCGTTTCCGCTCCTCGCTGTCCATCAACGGATGGTCATCCAACCCATGTTCAAGTGAATCCAGAACATCAAAGGGCGTGAGGCAGGGCGGCGCGCCATCGGCCACCAAGGCCGCAGCAATACGGTCCTGGACATAGCGTGGCGAGATGCCATTCATGCCTTCCCCAACGGCTTCCCGGCGCAACTCGCTTGCCGTAGCAGAACCGAAACCATTCACAGCCTGGCCGTCATAGAGGTACATCTTCTGCATGAGCGAGATGCTGGCGTTCTTCGGCTCTTCCAACCTCGTCAACACGGCCCACATGGACGCTGCTTCGAGCGCATGTGGCGCGAGGTGACGTCCCGCGCATGACGTCGTCCCGAAACTCTTGCGGTAAATGCGAACCTCCTGCCCGAATCGCCGGTTGTAGGGAATGTCGATCTTGCAGGTGCGGTCTCGAAAGGCCTCCATGAGTTCGTTGCCTTGCAGGCGCCGGTACTCGGGGCTGTTCGTGTGCCCTAAAATGACCTCGTCGATGTCAGTCTGCGCAAACTTCTTCGGCTTGACGGTCTGCTCCTGCGTGGCACCCAGCAAGTCGTAAAGAAAGGCCACATCGAGTTTCAGAATCTCTATGAACTCGATCATGCCGCGATTCGCGACATGGAATTCGCCATCAAAGTTGAAAGCCCGTGGATCGCTATCCGATCCGTATTCCGCAATGTGCCGATAGTTGATGTCGCCGGTCAGTTCTGTGCTGTCCTGGTTCTTCTCATCCTTGGGCTGAAAAGTGCCGATCCCCCGGCGGTCTTGCTCTGACAAGGTGAAGCGATAAACCTCGATGGCTCGCTCAACTGCTGCAAAATCGCCGCCCGACTCGCGCATGATCTTGTCGTGGAAAAACCGACACAGCGGACAGGGTTCTCCAGTTGGCTGCAATTCATAATCACTGTCGAAACGCCGGTTGAGATCCGCATACACGGAGCCCAGGACTTGCTTCGGCAAGAGGTGCAGCGGGTCTTCATGCATGGGGCAATCATGAACCTCGCCGTCGATCACCCAGCGATAGCTGTAAATGGCACCTTCCGAACGACGCGACATGTCCTGCAAGCCACGCTTCAACAATCGTGCAATGGTCGACTTGGAGCTTCCCACGGGTCCGTGCAACAACAACACGCGATGCTCAGGTCCCAATCCATGGGATGCAGCACGTAGGTGGGCAACGAAGTCGGCAAGAGGTTGCTCGAGGCCAAAGATGGCATCGCTCCCCTTGTCGAAGGGATCTTCGAAAAACCGGTAGTGCACCGGCCGCTCGCTTCCAGGAGGGGGCGCATCGCACCCGAAGCCCTGAATCATGTCGAACATGCGCTGAAACGCATTACGCGCCAGCCTCGGATCTTCACGCACGAGTTCTAGATAGCTGGCAAGCGTTCCGGTCCAGTGGAGATCTTGCCAATGACTTCGTGTGTCGCCACGGCGGGCGAGGTTGATGTACGAAGGGATGCCAGCAAGCTCCTGGGAGTCGTCCTCGGACAACTCGCGTGGCGTACGGACAGGGCGGTCATCAATGCGGTCGTCATGCATGGCACTTCACCGAAAAAGGGACTGTGCCCTTCTTATCGGAAGCCCATCCGAACAGCCTTGAGATGGAGAATTCGCTCGAGACCGCCACGAGAAGCCGGGCAAACCCCCTGAGAAGCCGCCAGCGCCCCCAAAAGCCCTCTGCAAGGCCGCCAAGGCTTCTGGCATGCCGCAGGCAATATCTGGAGTTTTCTGGGGCTCTCAGGCCCTCAGGGCACAGTTCTGTTGCAAGGACGCACCTCTTCCCCGCCCGTGCGACCGAATCCTAGGTCAGATAACGCGGAAACAAGAGCATCAAGAGCCACACGATCACAGCAGCGACAGACAGGCGCAGACCCCAGCGATAGCTGGCCGGGTCATAGCGAAACAGCACCGTATGTCGACCTTCAGGAAGAGGTACGCCGTGCCAGGCAAGGTTCACGTAACGAGTTTCCTGCTCCGGCCCCCCATCCACGGAAGCGGTCCAGCCAGCGGCCTTGTTCTCCGCGAGAATCAGGACCGTGCTCCCAACCGTCTCAACCTCCACTTCAATCTCTCGACCTCGATGGTCCACGGACAGAACGGTGCCGTGCCCCCCGAGTTCACCTGGCCAACTCTCCTCAAAAAGCGCGACCTCGCCGGGATCTGCTTCGAGCAGCCTTTCGACTTCATCGTTATGAAGATCCATCTGTTGCCCGACGATGTACGCACGCCCGTGGTTGTCCATATTTTCCCAGACGCGCACTTCGCTCTCGTGAGCCAGTTCCATCTCTGGAATGTCAGAGAGGTCAACCGTTCGATCCGTGAGGATGTAACGAACATCCAACGTGTCGAATCGCGGACTCGCATAGTCAGCTGTCTCGCGCGAGAACGTAAAGTTGGCAAAGGCATCCATTTGGATTGGAACCAGTTGCAACCAACGGTGCGTTCGCGAATACCCGAGATTGTCGTAACTCAAGAGATGGTCGACTCCCACGACGAACTGCGTGTCCGGCGGAAGAATCGTCCCTTCCGTAAAAATACGAAAGGGAGGCTTCTGAGCTCTCAGGAATTCAACGGTCTGCGTTGGAGGAAACAGGTCGTCGGTGTCGCTAGCAACGTTGTAGTGATCACCCAAGCTCATGACATCCACGGTCACCACGGCGACCAAGACCCAGGTGCCTAAATTACGGTTCTTCATAATCAGCCACCCGAGCCCACCGAGTGACAGGGCAATCATGAGGAGATCGCGAGAAGAAAACCGCCGCTCACGACTCACCTGGAGTGCCTGGTCTGCCAGAACGCGACGCTCACCATCATCAATCGCCTCCACGCGCAGACGGTGGCGCCCCTCTTCCATCCGGTAGGTCATCACACCCTCCCGAAACGGATGCCCCGGGAGGGTTGCAGCTGCCATGCCGGAGCGCAGGACATTGTCATCCACGAGAATGCGCAGGTCGTCGACTGGCTTCTCGAGATCGAGACAGATGGGCACGACTTGTCGGCCGCTGTACACGATGGCCGGATCCGGCCCCCGTAGCATGGACGGTGCCGATTCGAGTCCGTCACGGAAGTTGAAGGGCAATCGCAAGACGAGGAAGCCCAACAACAGCGCCATCACCATCGTCACGGCCAGCCGACCGACACCTTGCAAGACGCCGGGCTTCAATCCGGGCGCCGCGAGGCGGTCGATCACCATCGCCCCCCCGCACGCCGTGCAAAAACCAACCGCACCCAGCAGGCGCGTCGGAGCCACTTCCGTCAGACCCGGGACCAGGCGTACCAGACCTTCCACCCCAGGCAGATGAAAGGCGGCTCCCCAGAGCAGCAACCCAACCAGAGAGAAGAACCGGATGAAACCGTGGCCCATCCCCACGAAAAAACCCAGAGCCAGAAGGATCGGAGGCAGTGCTCCCACATAACCCGCGTTGAGCCCCGGAAAATCCTGGGCCCCCGTGAACGCCCCTCCACCTGTTGGGTTGCCATAAAGCTCAGGCAGCACGATCACCGAACTCGACACGGCCATCCCCATGCGCCGCGCCATGACGATTCCCAGGGCGCAAGCAGCCACAGCGAGAATCCGTTTCATGAATCCTGGACTTGCCGAGGCGCGCAAGAGAGCTCCGGCCGTAACGAACAGGGCCGTGTAAATCACAGCAGCAAAAGACACACCCCCGGTCTCAACTCTGGATGTCGCGATTTCTCGCAACTGCAAGCCGTGGCTCTCGCGAGCGTATTCGAGGAAGGGCACCCACTGCACCGCAGACATGGCCACAGCCAGCAGAACAGCGCCCAGCACCAACATGCGCCCGTGAGCATCCCAAAGCCGGTAAAGCGCCCAGAGTCCAGACACGAGCCCCGCGACAAAACCTGTTTCTGGGTGACCGCCTATGACAAAGAGTGCAAAGCCAAAGGCAAGCACAGCAACACGACGCCGACTGGGATCAGAAACCAGCCTCTCCACTGCCCAGAAAGTGAAGGGCATGGCGAGCAGAGTGTGCGACAGCGCGTATTGCAACCAGAGCACCTGGTGCCCACCGAATCCAAACGCGATGGCGCCAAAGGTTGCTGCCCCCAGGGACAAGTTCAATCGCCTGAGAAACAGCCACGTAAAGAAAGCGCTCAGCGACAACACCAGCACACCCTGAATCCAGGGCAGCCACTCAAGATTGACAAATGCCGCAAGCAGCGTGAGCGGGTGAAGCAGCGAACTCGTGATGTTTCCGAGAAAGGGCTGTCCGGCCCCGCCACGTGACGTCCAGAGGGCGTCCGCCTCCCCTGCATACACACGCGCCGCTTCCTGAAGGTAGGGGAAGAAGATGCGCGGCTGGTCAACCAGATAGCTGTTAAGCGACTCCGGGCGCTCAAGTGCGACGTTCCACGGAGCCGAACGGGTCAAGGACTCATGCGCGATCAGAACGCGGCCGGAGCCCAACCCGTCACGCAACATCCAGGCCGCCATCACCGTAAAAACGGCGAAGGCGATCCAGGCACCGCGACCTCTCGAAGCTGGCACTGTCACTGGCACGGTAGGCACCGAGGGCACCGGGCAGCCCCCAGAGATGCCGATCACCTGCAGAAAAACGGGGTTCCGCCACCTGTCGAAGGAACAGCATAAGTCCTCACGGGGCACGGGACAACGCGTACGAAGCCCCCTGTTTCACAAAGATTGCCTCAACCGGAGGTCCGGCAGCTTCAGCCGATGCCTCTACAGCCTCGATGAGGTAGAGTTCACTTCTCGTGATGGCCTGCTCAACCGCCTCTTCGGTTGCTGGGCACCCCTCCTCCCTCGCCCACAAAGCCCGCCTGACGCCTCGATGCCCACGTCCCGCAGCGTGATCGTTCTCGGAGGAGGCTTGGCCGGCCTGTCCGCCGCCCAAAAATTCACCGAAGCCGGTTGGACCGTGACGGTCATCGAGGAACGCTCTGAGGTGGGCGGCCTAGCCTCCTCTTACGAGAGCGATGGCTACACTTACGACCTGGGCCCGCACCGCTTGTACAGCAACCTTGACTCGCTCAACGAGCACTTCAAGGTCGTCCTGGATGGGAACTGGGACTATCGCGATCGCCTCTCGCGCATTTTCATGAAGGGTGCGTTCTTCGACTATCCGCTCAAGGCGAGCAACGTTCTCCAGCTATCGCCTTGGCTGATCTTTCGGTCGTTCTTCGATTACATCGTTGTGCGCATCCGCAACGCCATCACGCCCATCCCGGACGACAACTTCGAGAACTGGGTCATCAAGCGATTTGGCCGAACGCTGTACGAACTCTTCTTTGGCACTTACACGCGCAAGGCATGGGGAATCCCTTGCACACAGATCTCTGCCGACTGGGCCAACCAACGAATCTCGCTGCTCTCGCTCTGGGACACCGTCAAGAAGACGTTGTTCAAACCAAAGAACGTCCCACGCACCTACGTCACGCGCTTCCTTTACCCCAAGACCGGTGGCATTGGCGCGCTCTCCCTGGGCTATCAGCGGCTCATCGAGCAAGAGGGAGGCACGGTGATCTGCGGCGCGAGCGTCAGATCGCTTGACAGTGAGGGCAGTCAAATCACGGCCGTGCACTACGAGAAGGACGGCGCACAGCACTCGGCATCCGCTGACCTCGTGGTGAGCACCCTCCCACTCACCATGCTGGTTCCGATGCTCGGGGAGCGCGTCCCCGTCGAGGCAACCGAAGCCGTTCAAGGACTGATCCACAAGGGGATCGTCTTTGTCTATCTGATGCTTGACCGCGAGACGCTGACGCCCGACCACTGGGTGTACATCCCTGAGGAACACATCGCGGTGCACCGGATCAGTGAGTTCACCAACTTCTCGCGAGATTGCGCACCGCCCGGCAAAACCATGGTCTGCGCCGAGATCACCTCAACCAATGGTGATAAGTACTGGACCATGGAGGATGACGACCTGATCAAGCTGGCTGCCGAAAACTTGGCCGAGTTAAAGCTTCTGGACCCAAGCGAGTTGAAGGACGGCGGATTTGTTCGACGCGTGGACTACGCCTACCCGATTTACGACCTCACCTACCGCGGACATGTCCGCACTCTCATCGAATACCTGCGCACTTTCAGCAACATGGTCTCCACTGGACGGCAGGGTCTGTTTCGCTACGGCAACATGGACCACTCTGTCGCGATGGGTCATGCCGTCGCCCGGCGTATCCTTGAGGACAGCGCTATCGACCACGAACAGATTGCGGCAGGGGACGAGTACTTCGGGTGACCCCGGGCGGTTCGTCATCTCCGCAGCCCACGGCGCCCGGGCCTTCTTCTCAGGACGCCATGAGCATGCGAGAAATGCCGTGCTTATTCTGCGGAACTCACGACGAGCGCGTTCGTTTTCACGATGGCGCCTACCGCGTGGTCGAGTGTTCACGATGCGGGCTTGTTTACGTCAACCCTCGCTTGCCGACCGAGCAACTCCACGAGATGTACCAGGACGAATACTGGAACAGCGACCGAGCCAAAGAATTCGGCTACGCCCAGTATCTATCTGACGCAGACAACTACATCAGGACTTACCAACGCCGCGCCGCCCTCCTCGATGCCTTCAAGCCTCGGCCTGGACGCGTCCTCGATGTGGGGTGCGCTGCTGGCTTTTTCCTCAAAGTGTGTCGCGACAAAGGCTGGCAAACAGAAGGCATTGAGATCGCACGCCCCATGATCGAATACGCGGAGCAATCTCTCGGTCTCTCCAACATGCACCGAGGTGATCTTCTGTCCGTGGATCTACCCGAAGCATCGTTTGACGTCCTGAGCATGTGGGACGTGATTGAGCACCTGGAAGAGCCCCTTGAGCACCTCCATCGAGCGCGCAAGCTCCTCCGAGAGGATGGAATCCTCGTACTGGAGACGCAGAACGTGGATTCGCGCTTCGCAAAAATCATGGGACGCAGGTGGCAGCACTACAAACACGAGGAACACCTCTACCACTTTTCTCCGAGCACGCTCGATCACTTGCTGCGGCAAGCCGGCTTCGAAGTGTTAAGAAACACGCCTCGTGGCGGAGGCAAATACGTCTCCATGGACTTCCTCGTGGAACGCGTCGGCAAGATTCACCCAGTTCTCTCGGCTCTGGCCAGCCCACTGCTGCTCATGCGCGGTTTCGCCCCCTACATCAACTTGCTCGACGAGATGGTTGTCGTGGCTTGCAAGTCGCCCGACGCGTGAGCGGGGTGCTGATCTCCGCCCTTGCGCTCTTCGGCGCTTTTCTGACCGGACTCGCGGGCCGCACACTCCGCGGCGGACTCTATGCAGGCCTGGTGCTGCTGCTTTCTCTTCCGCTGCTGTTTCCCGACTCCGGACACATGAACGCGGCAGACAGTTCCTTGGAAAGCGCTCCCTTCCCTCCCGTACAGCTCACCGAACTGATCTTGCCCGACCTGTGGCAACCTCTACCCGCCGCGACTCCCAATCTGATCACTCTGGCTCTGAACAAGCGTGCGCCCAGCCTGCAATCGCAGAGTTTGGAGCCCTCTCGAGAGGGCCGCTTGTATGTCAGCCTCGGCGCCCTATGCCTCGCCATGATGGCCTTGGTGGGCGTTCGAGGTCGCACCGCATGGATGGCCAGAGTCTTTCTGGCATTCGGACTGCTTCTGGCATGCCTCGCACCTGGAACGACTCTCCCAGAAGGCCCTCTCCTCGGGCAATGGAACGCGAACGATCTCGGGCTGCTGATGACATGCCTCTCTCTCGCGACCTTGGCGGGCCTCGGCCTGGGGTCTCTCAAGCCGCTACAAGAACATGACCCGGTGGCAGCTGCTCTGTTCCTCGGCGCCTTGGTCGTCATCCTCTTCGCTGGTTTGGGCGCATGGGCGGCCTGGGCCGGCTCAAGTACACCTCAGCAGATCGTCGAGCCCTTCCTTGAGCGCCTGGATCGACAAGGAGCCCTCTCTCCCTCCCCCCAGGCATGCAGCGCCACAGCAGCCCACCTGGTGCGCGTGCTCGATCAAGGTGCTCTCGCAGCACTGGCGGCCATGGTTGCTCTGCTCGTGCACCTCAAAGGCCGGCGACTGCACACGGCTGTCCTGATCTTCACCATCACCGCAGGCGAATTGTTGTTCGCGGCTCAGAGCTGGCCATTCCACTAGCCGCGAGTTGTTCTGCGAACACATCCGGCCAGGCTGGCACGCTTAGCTCTCCGTGCCGCCCTCGTAGCCTGCTGCCTTCTTGGGCACCCCCGTGGGCCAAGGCCCCCTGGCCGCGACTGCCAATAAACGCCAACGCGTCAGGCACAAGGCTCCAACGACCCACAAGAACGCGTGAAGCAAGCCGAGCATCTTTCCCTCTTGCAGGCCTGCCAGATCCGGAAGCAACCAGGCGACAGCGGCCCCCCAGCCATCCCTGGCCAACCAAGGTCGCAATTGTCCGACCACGGCGAGAACCCACAGCGCGGGCACGAGCCGGCCTCGCTCGAGGAAAGAGCCCAGCAAAAGCCCGCCTGCGGCCAACACAGCCAGTTGCGAGATCAAAGCGAGCATCGAAGAGGGCAACCCTCCGGAAGCGATGGCGGCTGCAAGGACTGCTGGCAACGTGGCGAACAGCAGTCCAAGCCACCGGGCGAGGAGTCCCAAGTTGTTCGCACGCACGGCCCGGAGCAGCAGGATTCCTTCGCGTGCCTCACGGCCCACCTGCAGCGGTTCAGCCAGAGACAGCACGAGCAAGCCACCAAACAACATGCACCCCTGCCGGATCTCCGCCAGAAAACTCTCTGTGGGACCGAGACTGGCTGAAACCAGTTGCGCCGCCACCCAGGAGGCTCCCAGCGTCACCAGCAACGTCGGCCAGAATGAAGCTGAGACGAGAGTCCGGCGCAAAGTGCTTTGGAAGACAGGCATGGCACCATTCTGAAACAGCCGATGGCGTCAGAACAACCGTTCTTCTCTCCGGCCTCATCGGCCGGCTTGGTTAGTTCCGAGTGAGAGCCGCCACCGTGGAGACCCCCCCACTCGACATGCGTAGCATGACTTTGCCCAGGATCTGTGTTTCAGCGACGGGCCCGAAATCACGACTGTCGACAGAAACAGATCGATTATCTCCCATCACAAAGTACTCCCCGAGTCCCAGTTCGAGTTCGTACATCGTGTCGCGGCTGCTGTAGCACGCAGGAATCTGCTCATGGACCACGATTCCGTTGCGGATGATCGACCCTGCTGAAAGGGCGAGGCGATCTCCTGGGGCTCCCGCGATGCGTTTCACGAGCACCTCACCCTGGATCTCGAACACCACGGTGTCTCCGGCACGAACGGGATAGATCATCCAGTCCTCATCTGTGACCAGAATGCGGTCGCCGTCCAACAGGGTGTCCAACATGGATGTCCCCGCCACTCGGTAGACGGTGAACCAACCCGCGCGCGCAGCCATGAGCAGCAAGACACCGACAACCCCCACGCGGAAGGCGATCAGCAACTGTCGACGAGAGAAGATCATGCGAGGCTCCAGGCCATAATGAAGCCCTATCGGTCACGGAGCCCCGATTCATTGAGACTCATCGCGATCAGACGAATCCGCCCTTCAGACCGTCTCTTCGACGATCCAGCAGCCACATGCATCTTGAGCCGTCCGAACAGGCCTTCCGAGCCAGTTCGAAATCTGTTCTAGAACAGATTGAACTTCACGATGCACCAGAGAGCCTGGAAACCATCGAGCACGCCGATCTTCTTGCCTTCGGCGAAGTCGCGTCCGAAATACGACACCGGCACCTCGTAGATTCGCACCTTGCTGCCATTGAACTTCATGCGCGAAATCTTCGCCGTCATCTCGGGCTCGACACCAAAGCGGTTGCTCTCAATGTTCAAGCGGTCTGCCACCTCACGCCGGAACACCTTGTAGCAGGTTTCCATGTCCGTGAGATTCAGGTTGGTGAGCATGTTCGAGAACAAGGTCAAACCTTTGTTCACAACGTAATGCCAGAAGAGGTGGCAGCGGTGAGCACCACCACCGAGGAACCGACTTCCGTAAACAACGTCAGCCATTCCATCTTCGATGGGCTTCAGCAATGTCGGATAGTCATCCGGTGTGTACTCAAGGTCGGCGTCCTGAATCAGGACCACATCGCCTTCCACTTGCGCGAAGCCGGCACGAAGGGCAGCGCCTTTCCCTTGGTTCACATCTTGAAAGAAGATCCGAAGGCCGGGGATATTCTCCGCCTGCATGGCTTCAAGGACGTCACGAGTGCCATCCTTGGAGCCGTCATCAACGACCACCAGCTCTTTGTCTTGCGGTGTCGCAAGGACACGCTCGATGATCGTGCGGACAGTCTGCCGCTCGTTGTAAACCGGCATGACGACGCTAAGTTTCATGAGTTCATTCCCAAGGCGCTCGGAATCATCACGGATGCTCCGGGGCTTATCAAGGTGTTCAATATCAGCGAGATTGATGCGTTCAACGTGTTTAGCGATCTGAGGCGATTCGAGGATCAACGACAACCTCAGAAGTGCCAAATATCTCATCTAAATGGAATGTGTCCATGAGCGCCCGGATCATGTGCGAGAACTCAGGAGCCTCTTCGACCGCCCAGAAGGGAATTCTGAAGAGAGTCAGAATCTCGCTGTCTGGCCGGCGGCGGCGGCCCTGGATATCCCGGCGCTTGGCGGCCATGGCGTCCATCATCATGGTGAAATCGTTCATGGCCAGCATATCTGCCTTGGCAGGCGGTGGAATCCCGACCGAACGTTTGTTTGCGCGGAGCTTCAAGAAAATCTCGTGCAGTCGGCCACGGCCACGAGCATCACGAGCATCGATTCGATAACCGCCGTCGTCGAGGGCAAGAACATAGGACATTCGCTTCTGGTGTACGAGCATGGCTGCCGGAAGCACGTGATGAAGGACAGACTCCTCGTAGTTCTTGTAGATCAACCAGAGCGGATTACGCATCTGCAGCAAGCGGATCTTGTGCACATCAATGCGACGACTCGTACTCATATGGTGGTGATAAGCGAGTGACTGAGGCACGTAAAGGATTCGATATCCCAGCACCCAGAGACGAAAACCCAGGTCGACATCTTCGTAGTAGGCGAAAAAGTCGTCGTCGAAACGCCCGGCGTCTTCGTAGACCACACGACGAATAGCCATCGAGCCGCCGCATGCAAAAAGTGTGTCTGCCGGTTTCTTGTATCGCTCGATGTCGGAATCTCCCATTCCGACTTGCCAACCGATCCCATGGAAATTCATGGCCGACCCACCGAAGTTGACGACCTGCCCATTCCAGCTCAGGGTCATCGAACTGGTGCAGTCTGCTTCTCCGGAAATAATCGGTGCAACCAGTTCCCTCAGCCAACCAGATTCGACCCGCATGTCCGTGTTCAGGAAGACAAGGATTTCACCGCTCGACGCCTCGACACCCACATTGACACCGCCAGCAAAGCCATGGTTCTGGCGACATTGGATGCAACGTGCGTCGGGGGCCTCCTTGTCGAGCCAATTGACGGACCCATCAACCGAGGCATTGTCGACCACAACGATCTCAAGCAACTCCTCGGGATAATCCACGCCTCGCAGCGATTCGAAGAGCTTCTCGAAGTGGTGCACCCCGTTGAGGTTGACCAGAATGATGGAGACCGACGGTGAGTTCACGAATCCAGGACTCCGCTGTTCTGGCGGGATGAAGACCGGCAGGAAACGACCTGCCGGTATCGCCATTCCCACTCCTCGGCCTCTTCGGCATCAGTCTTGATAGGCGGTGCCCCCGAAGCCAACCGCGGACCCAGTTCGGGGTCATCCAGAAAACGCTGCAAGGCCTGACGCAACGAATCCGAGCTCCCTGTCTCGAACAGCAATCCACTCACATCATGGTCAATACCTTCGGCGATCCCCGCGATATCGCTCCCGACAACCGGCGTCTTTGCGAGGTGCGCTTCTCGAACCGTCAGGCCGTATGCCTCCTGCCAGATGGAAGGCACCACGAGAACATCAAGGCCTCCGTGAATTTCCGCCAGGGCATCGTGATCGAAACGGCCATGAAAAATCATGCGGTCCCCGGCAAGGCGCCTGGCCGACTCGGTCACCGATTGAATCGCTTCTCTCACCACCGGATCGTTCCCGCCCTCATGGTCACCATGCACGTGCACGACCGCGACACCTTGTGGCAAAGCAGCCACCGCCTGAGCGAGCACTTCGAGGCCTTTGTACCAGACAATGCTGCCAATGAAACCGATCCTTAGCGGCTCACCTTGCGCGCGGGGAACTCGTTTGGGAGGCCCGTCGGCGAGCCACCGCGTGTCCATGCCGTAGGCACTCAAAGCGACACGATCAGGAGCAACCCCAAGCCCTTCAACAGACTTCAAGAGCGTCTGTGAGGGCACGACGAGTGCATCTGCCCTCTGCAAGGTCTCGCGCATCCAGCCTTCCCGGCGTAACAGGGATGCCGTGTCTTCGAGGCTCTTCTTTCGCCCGGGCATCGGAGCGGGAAGGCTCTGAGGCACGCCCGCAGCCCACTTTCCAGGCAGCGCCCCCAGAAGTCGGTCGAGTGTGGCTAACGGCCCTACCCAAGCTGGCTTGTCTTTCACACAAGCTGCGCAACCCAGCCCCGGCGGTGGAATGAAACAATTGCTCCGATCTGGTCGGATCAGTTGAACCTTGGGGCATCGCGCCCAGAAATCACTGAGCGTGACAACGCACGGCACATCGGCAACTCGGCAGCGATTAATGATTCCGGTCGACAGATGAATCATGTGTTGAATATGAACAACATCCGGCTGCTCAGCGGCGAGCACCTTGTCGAATGCATGCTCTGCAGGTTGAAAGCGATAGGTCTCATCAACCCCAGAAAAAGCCAGGTGATTCACGAAGCGATGCACTCGAAAACCATCAAACTCAGATTCATGGACGGAACGATCGTCTTCCTCAGGTGTGCCGGGGCTGCGCACAAAAAGCACGACCTCGTGGCCACGCTCCCGCAAGGCACGCGCGAGTGTCAACGAGAGCACTTCGACACCCGCCCATGAGTCCGGAGGAAATCCGTGCACCACCATGAGGACTTTCAACCTTTGCGGTGCCGGCACCTGTCTCGGCAAGCGGCCCGAGGCTTCCTCACGTGCAATTCGCCCGCCCTTCCAGAATCCGTGAAATTCCGCAAAGTGGTAGAGAGGCGACAGCAGCGTCCATTTGAACCTGGCCCATGAACTCATGGGTTCGTGGGCCAAAAAGCGACGGTCCTCTTTCCAACTCCGCCCCGTCATGGTGAACACATCAGGCAAGGATCCGATGCAAGTGCGGCCCAGAAGTTTCATATTCATATCTGCGTCGACCTGCGTGCGTGCGTGCACCGTGCGAGCTTCGTACTCGTGGCTATGCAGAACTTCGCTTGTGGGGTCGAAAACCACCGTCCAACCGCCCTCGAGAACGGCCTTCGCGTACTTGATGTCTTCTCCCATCATTCCACGGACCAGTGGGATTTTCTCCCAGACCGAACGGCGGAGGCAACTCGAGACATCATTGTAATTGCACTTCAAGCGCAATGAATGTGGGTCGAGTGCACTCCATGCAGCCGGTGACTCCATCGTCACTTCAACGCGCTCGGTCCCGAAACAGAGGTCCCCTTCGCAGCCACGTTTAACGAGCGGGCCCGCATCCGGTCGAGGAAGGATGCGACTGAAAGCTCCCGCCACATTCGGGTTCTCGAAATTGCGTACGAGATTCGAAAGCCAATGCACTCCCACGGGTTCTGCATCCTGCACCAACAGCACCACGAGGTCCCCACGCGTCATGCCAATTCCAAGATTGCGCGTGTCGCCGTGATCAAAAGCCTCGGGTTCAATGCGATGGCAGCGCACCGAAGGACGCTCGGCAACGACACCAAGGCTCCCGTCGGTAGAGCCTGAATCGATGACCAGAATATCCACGTCACCGTCATAGTCTTGCCTCAGCACTGCATCGAGGCAGGGCTCCAGAACAGGCCAGCCGTTCTTCGCCGGAATGACCACCGACACCGACGGTGCGCTCATGCGGCACACCCAGACGGCCCAGGGGCATCGCGCTTCTCTGGTAAAGCGCCGAGTGTGCCACGGCTCCCTCGGTATTGGGCGATGACTTGCGCCCACCGTAAAGAGGAACTGGCTCGACGCGCTTCCGGACTGCGGTGCTCCGGATGCGAGGCTAGCCAGCGCCGATCGGCTGCCAGTTCAGCCGCCCAGCCCTTGAACACACTGAGGAGACCTGGCCGAATTCTCAATCCGAAGCACTCACGGAAAAAGCGCGCGTCACGCTCATAACGCGCGGCCACCGAGTCCTCGTCGTACTCATGCCCATGCTCGACGACAGCCTCGGATGCATGACCCAGTGCCCAGCCAGCCCAGAGCAGGTCGTAAGCCAAGAGTGCGTCCTCTCCAAAGTCTGTGTCGCGAAACCGAAGGGCTTCGAAAACTGGGCGCCGCACCGCCAGAGCAATGCTGTCAAGCAACAACAGGGCACGCCAGGCAGCTGGATCCAGACCGGCCAATTCATCGCGTTTGTAGGGGCCCGTTCTCCTTGGCAGCGCCTCATGGAACGGCGATCGTTCCACCGTGGACCTTGTCAGCACTCCAGCATCACCAGGTGGAATCTGGCGGGCGGTGACAGCCCCCAGTGTTTCGTCAGCGAACGCGCCTGTCAGCTCTCCGAGAAACCGAGGCCCGACAGGAACGGCATCCTGAACCATGAACACCACCACATCCACGTCAGGCAGCGCATCAAAGCCCAGGTTGCGTGCCGGCCCATGACGGAAGTTGGATTGCGCGACAGGAATCACACGAGCCCCGCGCTCGGTGGCAACTTTGACGGTGCCGTCGTCGGACCCCGAGTCCACCACAACGATGGCAGCCGGCGGAGCCTCTTGGTTGAGCAACGCATCGAGACATGCTCGAAAGCGCGCGCCTCCCCTGAGCGTCGGGATGACCACTCCCGTCTCTATGACTTCTTCCTCCAACGGAAAGGTGACCGCAAGGCATTCAAGACTCGATACGGGAGGCTGTTCCAGATCCGATCGATTTGCTTCTCAAGACTCTGAATGTGCGTGGTCTTTTCATTGAGAGCTTTCCAGAGATCTTCGATGGTCTGCTCCAGACGGCCCACGCCGTCCATGATGTTGTTCTTCTCATTCATCAACAGATCCAAGTCTCGAGTCGTCTCATCGAGGAAAGCGATGGCCTGTTCAGCTGCAACCATGCGCAGTTGCACATCTGCCAACCAGTCCGGCGAGAGTTCGCGATCCGCCGAGCGAACCAGACCTAGATTTTCTTCCAGTCGAACCAAGCCCTCGGTGTCTTTTGGAAGTTCTTTGATCGCCTCTTCGACTGCCGACCAAGCAAGATGAACATGAGCCGGAGTAAGAGTCTTCGGCCTCGGCAAGGTAAACGTGTCTCGACTGATACCTTTCTCACGGAAAAGGTCTGCGATCTCCGTCACTTTCCCCAGGCGGTCTAGTTGCTCTTCTAGCTTCCTGTTCACCTCGATCAGGTGATAGATCTGCCCGACCAGATGCGCCTCGTGCCGCTGAACCTCTTCGGCACTTCGCGCGCGCGGTTCGGTCGCGGCGTGATTCGTAGATTTCTCGTTGCCGTCCCTGCTCATGTCACCATCTTCTCTCCCGCAAGCGCCCGTTCCCAGAGCCCCACGAAGTCCGCTGCATTCTCTTCAAGTGTTCGGACGTTTGAAATCCCAGCGGCGAGCCTTGCAAGCAACGAGGGATCTTCCTCGAACTCCGCCAAGACGCCCGTCAATGAGCCGGGATCGCCCGCTCGGAAGGTGCGTCCATTGACCCCATCGTTCACGATCTCTGACAATCCCCCGAGATCGCTGGCGATCACCGGTCGCCCGGCGCAAAACGCCTCGAGCACCACAAAGGGCGTGTTTTCGTACCAGACAGACGGGACCACCAACACATCGATAGAGGACAAGGCCTCGGCCAGTTCGCCGTGACCATAGGGTCCTCGAAAGTTGATCCGTGGATCGACATCGGCGAATGCGCGCACGCGTTTTGCGTACTTCGGGAAGTGAGTCATATTTCCGCGAACGACCAGGCGGAGTCGACTGCCCCGGCACTCTCGAAAAGCCGAAACGAGAATCTCCAGACCTTTCTTCGGGTTCACGCTCCCGAAGAACCCGAATGTCACGGTCCCCTCCCCCGCCACGGGGATCTTGCTGATCTCGCCTTGGAGCGGATCTACGCCATAAGGGCAATGCAGCATGTGCTCATCGGCATAACCATTAGAAAGAAACATGCTCTTGATGAACTTACTCGGAGCGATGAGCGCAGTTGCCTTGTCGAGAAGACCGCGGATGAACTTTTTACGCCCATGGAGCGCGGCACGCCGAGGGCCAGCTCCCTCGTGATTGAGATCAACGAACGATGGGTTCGGCAGAGCCGATTCAACAAACCCAAAGCGTTTGCTGAACATGCGCATGCCCTGGTAACCGTAGTTGTCCGGCGCCAAACACTCCACACATGCAGAGGTCTCCGGCCCCTCACACAAGGCCCCGTCATTCCGAAGCAACTGAACTGTCGGACACAAGAACCAGTAGTCCATGAGTTGCACGTAGACGGGGATGCCGCGCATCCGACATTCCTCGATCAGCGACAAGCCGAGACCCATCAAGTGGAAAACATGCACAACATCTGGTTTGTACTCGTCTAACCAACTGCCGAAGACCTTGCCGAGAAAGACACTGTAATAGTCATTCAGTACGTGATTGGGAGCGAGGGCGTCAAAGAAGGTCAAGCGCGTCACAGGAACATCGTCGACGGTGTCTTCAAGCAATCGATACGTCGTCTGGCGATGTGGATCTGGCTCATGAGTAAAAACGCGCAGGTCAAATCCCTGAGCTCGCAAAATCGTGGCAAGCCGGTGGGCATAGATTTCAGTGCCGGTGCTGTAGCGAGGTGGGTACTGGTGCACAACGAATGCGATCTTCACGGGCAAGACCTCCCCGACAGCGCTTGCTCGTAGAGATCCAGAAGTTCCGCGGCAGCATCTGCCTCGTCCCTTACGCGATGAGCAGAGCTCGCCAAGCGCTCCAGAAGCTGACGGTCATCTACAAGTCGCCGCAAGGCGCGAGCTAAGGAAGCTTCGTCACCCGCCTCGAACAACAGTCCGTTCACACCGTCCTCCACTGCCTCGGCCATGGCTCCATGATTTGCAGTGACCACGGGCACGCCTCTCAGGAAGGCCTCCCGAAGAGTCAGTGCATAGGCTTCGTACCAGATAGAGGGCACCACCACGACATCGAAGCTGGCCAGGATTTCAGGCACATCCTCGTTGTCATATCGCCCGTGGAGCTCGATCACCGATTCGAATCCACTGCGTAGTGCCTCAAGACGTTGCCCATAGGCCCGATCGTGGTGAAAGGGCAGTACTTCGCCCCACACATCCAAACGCATGACGGAGGGATCGCCAATCTGCCGGATTGCCTCGAGAAGCAGGTGCACACCCTTGCTCGGAAGCACCGAACCTATGAAGCCGACACGCAACGGCCCCGCGCTCCTCGGAGCGCTCGGAACCCTCTTAAAGCGGCTCACAGGGAGCCCATTCTCCACCACTTGGATTCGACCAGCAGGCACGCCATAGGCTTCGTACATTCTCCGCATGAACGCAGAGGGAGTCACGAGAACATCCACGCCATTGAGGACACGACGCATGACTGCGTGGTAATCCTCCAGCAACGCAAGATCACCGGAATCCTGCTCATCTGCACTCGCACCGGGTGCACGACCTTGCCCCAACAAATGCGGCCACAATTCACGGAGGCAAGGCACGCATTTTTCCAGACGAATCTCCGGACAGAGTTCTAGCTCTGCCGTGATGCGCTGGCCGCGGGGACAGCCCATCCAGAAGTCGTGCAAGGTCATCACCGTGGGAATGCCCCGCGCGCGCAGACGCTCAAGAATCGACACGGAGAGGCACGTGAGGTGATGCACATGCACGACATCAGGCTTCACTTCATCAAGGACCTCTACAAATCGATCCCCAATGTCGGCATCTGCGTACATCTTCTCAAACGTCGTCGCCTGTTCGAAGGTATTCGACAAGCGCAGCACCGGGACGCCCTCGACTTCGTCACGAACAAGCGAGAGGTGTGGAGCCCCTTGGCGCCCCGTTCGCGCGAACACCACGGCATCATGTCCTGCGGCCCGTGCAGACCGGGCAAGCCCTTCGACATGGAGTTCGACTCCGCCGATGGATTCGGGCAAGTAAGAGGCGGTGACAAAAAGGACGCGCACCCCTAGCTGGCCAACCAGGCTTCAAAAGCGTCGAAGGCGTAGGGTCGCCCGAGAAAATCTTGCATGAGGTCCTCCGCATCACGGCTGCCACCGGGCTCCAGAACCGCTTCTCTGTAGCGGCGAGCCGCTTCGGCATTCATCAGATCGTCACCGAATACGGACAAGCAGTCTTTCGCCAGAACCAGTGACCACATGTAGGTGTAGTAGAGCGCCGTGTATCCGTCGAGATGCCCAAAAGCTGTCTGCATGCTCGTCCCCTCTTCAAAGGGGGTCGAAATGTAGCGATCACGCGTTTCGCGCAGGACCGCAGTGGTGTCTCTCCCTTCGGGGTCCTGGCTGTAGTACTCCAGCGACAGAGCCGCATAGAACACCTGATTGCGTGTCAGGACGCCCTTCCCATATTCAGAGGCTTGGTTCATCCGCTCCACCAGTTCCACGGGGATCGGCTCGCCTGTCTCATGATGAAGAGCAAAGCTCTGCAGCACCTTTGCATCCTGCGACCACTCTTCAAACAACTGGCTGGGCACTTCGACAAAGTCCCACTCAGTCGCGATTCCCGAAGTCGCCAACCAAGCATGTCGACCTGCAAGAAGGTGGTGCAGCAAGTGTCCAAATTCATGAAAAGCAGTTCGAACATCAGAGGGATCTAGCAGCGCAGGGTTCTCAGCATCCGGGCGAGGGAAATTGCAAACGAGACAAGCACTTGGAATGACTCGGTCGCAATCCGAGCCGGCTGCATCACCAAGCAATCCTCTCTGCAGATCGAACATGGCCGCATGCTTAAACTTGTCTTCGCGCGGATGCATGTCTAAGTAGAAACGGGCAAGGACCTCTCCCTCCTCCACGATCTCCCAGGCCTCGACATCGTCGTGCCAGAGCGCGGCACCTTCAATCCGCCGGATATGCAACCCATACAAACGTCCAATGACATCAACAATGCCGTCACGGACAGCCTCATATCGAAAGTATGGCCGAGCCTCTCTCGAATCGAATGCATAGCGTTCGCGACGCACGCCTTCGATGGCGTAAGCCCTGTCGTAGTCGTGCAGAACGCTACCGGGATGCTCAATCTGGATCGCAGCCGTAAGGTCTTCCATCTCCTGACTTGCTCGATCCACCGTGAGGTCAGCCACACGCTGAATGAAATCACCCGCACGCTCAGCGGTCTTGATCATCTTGTCTTCAGTGGCGTAGGCCGCCCAGCTTGGATAGCCCAGCAACGTTGCCAGTTCGTGACGCTTGGCCAGCAAGTCGTCCAGAACGGAAAAATTTGCGGGGGCCCCCCGACGACTGAATTCCATGAACAACGCACGCCGCGATTCTCGATCCCGACAGAACTTCATCATTGGCATCAAGTCAGGAGGATTGGTGGTGATGTGAATCAATCCATCCTCTCCAGGCGGATGGTTGCCTATGAAGTCAGCTGGTAATCCGTCCAGATTCGCAGCTGAATCCAGTGTGATCTCTCGTACATCACCGGCAATGTTCCGCGAGAATGACTGCCCCACCTCCACGAGTTCTTCCTGCAAGGTGCGAACTCGGTCACGAACGGCTTCATCGCGATCGACCCCCGAGCGACGAAAATCGCGCAAGGCATGCTTGATCATGCGACGCGTCACAGCGTCAGGCGCACGCTCTGCATCGAGCCCTGCGAGTCGGTCATACACCTCACGGTCAAGCGACAGCTCGGTGCCGAAGCGACTCACATCTTGTTCAATCTCAGCTGCAGCCTCTCGCATGCTGGCGTCTGGGTGCACCTGAAAGAACAGATGAGTCAACCCTGCACTGCGGTTGAGTGGGTGCCCGATGGCATCGTGCCCCTTCAACACGTCAAGAAGAGAAGAGTCCTCTGGCAAGGCCTTGAAGGAGGCCAAAGCCTCCCTGGCGGCGGCCAGATCGGCCACGCAAGCAGCCTTGAAAGTATCGACGTCTGCTGAAAGTAGGGATTCCATGATCGGCTAATGATACCGGTCAGCGGACTCGATCTCTCTTGCCGCGTTCAGACAAGACCAGGGCCCCCCGAGGGCTCAGCGATGCGGCTGGTGGCCGGCCTCGCTTGTGAGCCGCTCGACCAAGGCCACATCCTCTGACAACCCTCGCACGGCAGGGATACCCGCAGCGAGGTCATCGACCTTGGACGGCTGCGCACACAGTTTCTTCAGCAGCCCTGCCAGCGCCTCGGCATCGCCGGGGGGGAAGGTCAGCCCTCCTCCCTGGGCAACCAATTCGGCCATGCCACCACGATCCGACGTGAGCACTGGCATCCCCCTCTGGAAAGCCTCATGGATCGTGAGCGGGCTGTTCTCCCACCACAAACTGGGGACCACCAGCACGTCGAGAGCGGCAAAGACCTCCTCCCGGTCTTCCTGCGAAAAGGGGCCTTTGAGCAGCAACGGCGGCGTGCGCTCGGCAATCTCTTCGAGGCGCGCCGCCACATCAGGGAACCAATCGAGGTGCCCATAAATACGCGCCTGAAGCTGTTCACCGGAGAGGCCGCTGAGTTCGACGGCTCGAGCAAATGTCTCCACACCCTTGTAGTCACTCAGTGTGCCAACGTAGCCAAAGTGCAGCGGGACAGACGCAGGTGCACGCGCCGAACGCGCAGCCGGATCCGGGAAGCCGTAATCCGCGACGACCAGTTTCTCGGGAGGCATCCCAGCATTTTCAAAGCGGCGGGCAAGAAACTTCGAAGGCGCGATGAACTTATCTACATGTGCGTAGGCGGCATCCATATCTTTCTTACGGCCCTCCAACGCCCGTGCAAACCAGCGTCGGTCTCCTAGCTCAGCGTAGCTATTGCCATGGGAGTCGTCGCTCCAACGCTCGCGATCGATGGGGTAGATATCGACGCAATCTGCGCAGACGCTGGGCACGGCCTCCTCGCAAGCATTGCCTTTCAGATCGAACATCAAGCCGGATCGCGAACAAAGCCACCAATACTCATGAAGAGTCATGAGCACGACAGACGTACGAGCTGCCGCGGCCTCAAGACTTGAGACACCTCCGACAAACTGCAGCCCTTGCACATGAATCACATCCGGATTGAATCGATCGAGGACGCTCTCAAAGACACGCGCCATTTGCGGGTCATCCCACTGCTCTGACAGGTCATGGTAGATACGGTTGTAAATAGCTTCGTAGACCGGGATTCCCTCGTACTCCCGCTCCAGGAGTTCGTACTGCGGAAGGTCGCGCCGCTCTTCGCATGTAAAAACAGCGACTTCATGCCCGGCATTCACCAAGGCGCGGCAGAGGTTAGCCGTGTAAATCTCAGAGCCTGCGGAGTGCAAGGGCAGGTAGTCGTGGATGACCTGGAGAATGCGCAACTCTCTGCCTCCCGATTCAGTAGAGCGCGCGCAATCGACGAGTACGTCCAGCATCTCGTCGAAGAGGCGTGCGAGATGACAACGGGTACTCAGAATGGCGTTCCAGCCACTCCATCAGCCCTGCAACGGGCACACGCTCTGGCACCGCACCTCCGCGGCGCACTTCCACCACAACAACACCCTGCGCACACATCGGACCGCAGAGCACGCGGATCGGAATCCCCAGGCGTTCTGCTGCCTGCCGCTGCGCCCCAGCAGGCTCGCCAGTGTCGTCACGCAAGACCGCAAACCCCGCTGTCTCCAACTCGGCTTCAAGCTTCCGTGAAGTTTGTCGAGCCGCGACATCTTCACCAGCAGCCTCCACAAGCGCCACGTCATAGGGGGCACAAGCAGGCGGCCAGCACACACCTCGATCATCACGGTGGTGCTCGGCAAGAACCCCCACGACTGCATAGAGATCGAGATCGAGAAGCAGGAGGTTGTCGGGCACGTGCGGGGCCGCACCCGATTGCACTTCATTCGACTCATCTGGATCTTGCTGCAGAGACCGTCGAACCGCATGCCCAACAACCGCGCCCCCTGCTCGAATCACACCCGACTCATCTCGCTCAGGGCCAGGCACACCCAACTCAGCAAGCGCACCCAGAACCGCCGTCACGACATCGCCTGCAGCCGCGCTCTCACTGGCTTCCGACGACCCACCTTCGAGTCGAACAATGTCTAGCCGGCGGTAGAGAGAAAGACCCGACAGGTCCTCGGCTTGTGTCACAGTCTCACGAAATCCGGTACCCAGCGCAGCCAGTCCAGATTGTGCCCCTGCCCAACCCAGATGGGCCAGGAGATTGACCAGGGCCTCTCCCTCACTGGCCGGCAAGCTCGCCTGCTGCACTCCAAGCGCCCCAACACTCGACAGCAGCGTCTCCTCAACCCGCCCAAGCACCCGTTCGAGCAGCGGCGTACCAGCGACGAGCCCGGGCCCGAGGGCCACGACAAAGCCTGAATCCACGAGAAAAGAGAATGTGTTTCCGTCTGGAGTCACCTCGGAACGGAACCGATGAACGAGGGCGGAACGACGCATGGCTTCTCTATGTCCTTTATCCGGCGGCGGCCGTCAGAGTGTATCCGCGCCAACCCTTCCTCCGTGATATGTAATCGGCCCAGACCTCTTGCCGCCTCTGGACTCACATCGAAATCGGAGTCCAAAGCGAGAACAATCTCGGGTATGACAGGGCAATCCCGTCCCTTCTGAGCGACCCCATGAACATCATTTCAACACTCTCCGCAGCCCTCCTCTTGGCAAGCAGTGTCTTCGCCGGGGGGGCGACGATCGACAGCACGGACTACCTCCCCCTCGGTCATTTCCATGCGTGGGAGATGATTGATAGCGACAACTTCGTAACCGGGGGCACGCAGATTGTCAGCGTAAAGAAGACAATCACAGACAACGAGCAACTCCGCTACAACGTGCGCACGAAAGTCTTCGACGAGATAGCCGATGTCGTCTTCCAACTCGGCATCGAAGGCGAGAACGCCTACCTGTACGGGGCCCGAGTGGTCGTAGGCGACGTGGACTTTGGTGACAGTGACATCAAGGTCGACACCATGCTCTTTGAGCCCAAAGTTTTCCTGGGCAGCACAACGACCACACTCGACACAGATCCGGTGGTGACAGACGTCACTTCAAGCATCAAGTTCAAGATCAAGATTGGCCCGAAGTCATTCGGCGGAAAAGTAGACGTTGCCGGAACCATTGCAACAAGCTGGCAATCGGTTGGTGATGTCGACACGCCGCTTGGATTGATTCCGGGATCGGATCTCGCTCAACTCACGATGACTTTCGACTTCACCTACAGCTCTCAAGATGAAGACATCCATGAGGCAATCGAGGACGAGTCCACGCTCAAAACAGTTCATGCCACCTTGGGCGCAAACCGCGGGTTCGTGCAGATTGACGGTGCAGGAAGTTCGGCCAAAGTTCTCAAACGAGCGATCCTGACCAACACGACTTTGGGTAATTTTCCTCCCCTCACATCGGACCTCTCGCAACTGACGATCCCCACTCCTCAGTTGTTCAATCTCTTCCTGGATGATTCAGGAGAGAGTGGCCTCACGGACGAATTCCTCTCCATGACGGACCTCGAACTCACGCAGAGGCTCGGCGGCAAAACAGAGCTAACCGCAAACATCGACGTCAACGGGGGAGTCACTGTCCCGGTGCAACTGAAGGGCAAAACCAAGTTCAAGAAAGACGGCTCCGCACTGATCAGCCTCAAAGGGAAAACACCGCACCCTGAATTGTTCGCTCCTCTCAAGATGAAGATCAAGTCCGTGATCACTGCGGACAGCACCGAACTGCTCCTGACCTACAAGGGGGGCAAAGACCCTTTTGGCTCGCCGATTCTGGGCGAAGTCATGATCCCCATCGCCCCCGCGCCCGTGGCCTCGGTTGAACTTGCACTGAACAAGTTGCTCGACGTGAAGTTCGACCCCAACCCGCTCAAACGCAAGTTAGGTGCCGAAGGCACGTTGACAGTGGGCACCAAGATCATTCCCGTGACCGTGTTTGAATCATTAAAAGCCAAGCCCGGCTCCCCCGTGACACGCAACTATTCACTCATTCAGTCCGGGGGAAGCGGCAAGAAGCTCCTGAAGTTCCGTGCGAGCAACACCGATGAGTCGGACTACCTTGTCAGTAAGATGAGAGGCAGCTTGGTGGGCTTAAAAGTCCAACCCGATGTCACGACTCTCGACATCACCATGGACGCAGAAGATTAGAGAGACTTCAATCGGCCCGAACGACGCGATCACCCGTCAACTGTCGCCACCCAGATAGCCCAGGGCCCTGAGTTCGGCAATCGTCTCGGGGTCGAGGTCTTGCAGTTGGATGTTCTCGCTCTCAATGCTTCGGCTCGTATTTTCGGCCGCATAGTGTTTCAGCAATTCGTGAAGCCTTGTCGTTCGACCTCGGT
>Ga0315339_1000778_pt1 | contig 34618 bp, 28 predicted proteins | sample ASW17metaG_FD_204514 | JGI IMG/M metagenome (GOLD analysis project Ga0315339, IMG submission 204514) | Ammonia-oxidizing marine archaeal communities from Pacific Ocean, United States - ASW #17 | ecosystem: Environmental > Aquatic > Marine > Oceanic | place: USA: California | collected 2016-12-05 | reverse complement strand
GGTGTGCCAAAACATCCGTGACATGGTGGCTATCAAGAAGCGGGACGGACTCGCAGTTACGCTAGGAATTCAGATGGTCTTGATGCCACAAGACGGTGACCAAATTTTACCGTTTGCTAAGTTGGGTAAGGAACTGGGGGTCGACTACGCCGTTATCAAACACTGTTCCGATGATGAGTTTGGGACTCTAGGGGTGGATTACGGAAAGTATGAAGAGCTACATGATCTGCTAAGGCAGGCGGAATCGCTGTCCAACGATACCTACCAAGTAGCCATCAAGTGGTCCAAAATCGAAGAGGAAGGAAAGCGAAGCTACCAGCGATGCTACGGTCCTCCGTTCATGATACAAATCAGCGGTTCGGGTTTAGTTGCTCCGTGCGGCATGCTCTTCAACGATCGCTACGCAAAATTTCACATCGGGAACATTTGTGAAGAGCGATGGTGGGATATATGGAAGAGCGACCGTTACTGGGAAGTCATGGGCTACCTCGGCTCTGACGAGTTCAACGCTCAGAAGATGTGTGGCACCCTTTGCCTCCAGCACAAAGTGAATGAAGCGTTGGATCAGCACGTAAACGGATCAAATAAAATTATACCTAGAGCCGGCACCCAACCAATGCACATTAATTTTGTGTAAGGCGGAGTAGTCACCCATTCCACCCTGGCTTCCAATTTGAACGATTATCACTGAATTACACTGAGTACACCGAATTCCTTGGCAGTCCCATGGTTGAATATACTTACCAAAACGATACCAACCCAATCTACTTCGTGGTTCACAAGATTGCCAATCGCGTAACTCTAAATCGAGAAGAGGCAGCACCTTCAGCTTAACCGCCTTCCGACTAATATATTTGTATATCTTAATAGGAAGGTTCCGTTCTGATTTCACACACCTAGACTTGAGACATTTAGTGGCTGTGCGGAAGAATTACTTTTTAGTCTGCTAAGAGCACAGCATGAACACAAAAAGGTTGTCACCAATTAACAATCGTTCCACATTTGCTCTCCATATACGGTCAGGAACTATGCTGTTTCCTGTGTCGTAGGGTGGTTATTTACACTTGTCATCGCTCTAATGTGGGTGGGAACGAGCCCTCGTTTAGGTAAGATTCAAAGGATTTTTAGAACCTTTCGACGGATTCATACCCGAAAATCTTATCGTTGGAGACTTCTTACACAAGTCTCCAACGATTGGCAGGTCAACTTCATGGAAGCCCAAATGGGTCAATAACTTTTCGTCGAAGAGCCGATTCAATGCATCGCCAAATGGTCTCTTTGGATGGGGTACAAGCATTGTAGTTTTACAATGTGCGAACACTACCGTTAGACAAGTCTGTGTCTGCTGATACCTCAATCTTTATCCCGAAATCAATGTAAATGAGTCGTCAGTAGCATCCCCGAATATTATTCTGGCAAGAGTGGTAGCTAATTGAACTTCGATTATGAACAGGCCTATCGGTTAATGTACCGAATCCGCAGAACGGAAGAAGAGATCGTAGTACGGTATAACAGAGACCAGCTGATGCGGTGCCCCACCCACCTGAGCATCGGTCAAGAATCGGCTGCTGTCGGCGTAATAATGGCGCTTAACCCAGAAGACCAAATGTATGCCTACCACCGGTCCCATGCCCATTATCTAGCTAAGGGCGGAGATTTACCGGGTATGATTGCTGAGCTTCATGGCAAGGCGACAGGTTGTTCCAGGGGTTGGGGTGGATCGATGCATCTGGCGGATGCGTCCGTCAATTTCACCGAAGCATGCACCGCTGTTGGGGACGCAGTCTCTTTAGGTATCGGCGCGGCGATGGCCTTCAAGCTCGACGGCAGTCAAAGAATCGCGGTGGTCGCTTCGGGTGATGCCACAGTGGAAACCGGGCAGTTTTGGGAAGGAGTTAGCTTCGCCGCACTTCATCGTTTACCCGTGATGTTCATCTGTGAAAACAACCTGTACTCAACAGCCACTCCCATTAACCAACGGCAGCCAGACTCACCAATCTTCGAACGGGTAAAGAGCTTTATGTGGAGCAAACGCGTTGAGGACGATGACGTATCAGTCGTCTGGGAAGCAGCAACAGAGTGTCGAGCAGAGCTACCGGCATTCCTTGAGATAGGCACCTATCGCTATCTCGAGCATGTGGGGCCAAATTACGATTGGGATCTTGGATATCGTTCCGAGCAGGAAGTGAAGGATCGTATGGCCCACGACCCGTTACTACTAGTTCGATTAAAGATCAACGAGGATCAAGCTCTCCGAATCGAAAACGAAATCCAAAAAGCGGTGCTGTCTGCCTTCAATCAGGCATTGGCCGCACCTTGGCCCAAAGGATTTTAGGGATGCGTTACCGAGAGCACTTGGCCAAAGCCTTCACGAATGAAATGGAGACCGACTCCAAGGTTCTAATCTTGGGGGAGGGCGTTACCGACCCCAAAGCGATATTCGGCACCACCGCTGAGGCGTTAAGCCACTTCCCTGACCGTGTGGTGGAGACTCCGATTAGCGAGAACATGATTACGGGGGCTTGTTTAGGAATGGCCTTGGAGGGCTGGAAGCCGATTATGGTCCACGCGCGATGCGAATTCATAATGCTCTCAATGGAGCATTTAGTCGACACTATCGCTAAGTGGCCTTTAATACATCCGGAGAGAGAGTTCACTCTCATTATTAGGTCTCTGGTGGGTAGAGGGTGGGGACAGGGTCCCAACCATTCTCAGGCATTTCATGCCATGTTCGCCCATGTGCCAGGCCTGAGGGTTCTGTATCCCGTTGACCCTAACAAAGTAGCGTATTGGCTCCACGACGCTCTGGTAAAAGGCGGACCCACAATAGTTTTAGAGCCCCGCCGTCTTTATGAGGTTGAACGATTAGAATACCCGGAATGGGAGACGCCCGACGCATATATCGTGTCCTTTGGAGATGTAGTGCTAGACGCTGCGGCCGCTGCAGTAGAACTGGCAAAGATTGGAATCAAGGCCCAGGTCTTCCCAATCGAAGATGTAAGCGCCATGCCAGTACCTGATGGCTACGTGCCCGTCGTCGTGGCTGATACCGGACACCTATTTTGTGGAGCAACCGCTGAAGTAGTAGCTCGCTTGGTTGAAAAAGGGAACTCCAAAGTTAAACGAGTTGGTCCACCGTTCATTCCTTTGCCCACTTCGGCAGCCTTAGAAGAGCTATGGTATCCAAGCGCAAATGACCTGTTCCAGGCCGTGTGTGATTTGCTGAACAAACCGGCGGAGATGCCGCCGCTTACCTTAGCTACGGATAAGGCGTTTCAGGGACCGTTTTGAACCAACCCATCCTTTTATCACGGATTTCAATGTCGCTGGTCGTACAACGCCAAATGGGATGGTGTTAGTACACTCATATGTATCCCATAATCGATAAGATTATTGGATTTTTCAGTAAAAAGAGTCCGTTCCTGTTTCACACGCCTAGAGCTGAAACATTTGGGAACTGTGCGGAAGAATTACTTTTTGGTTTGCTAAGAGCGCAGCATGAACACAAAAAGATTTTGTTCCTCTCCCCTAAAAACATATTTTTCAAAAAGGTTGTCGCCAATCAAAAATTATTCCACATTTGCTCTCCATATACGGTCAGGAACTATGCTATTTCCTGTGTCGGAGGGTGGTTATTTACACTTGTCATCGCTCTAATGTGGGTGCGAACGCGCCCTAGTTTAGGTAAGATTAGAAGGATTTTTAGAACCTTTCGACGGATTCATCCCCAAAAATCTCATCGTTCTACTTTCGACTTCTTCCACATGTCTCCAACGATTGGCAGGTCAAATTTATGGAAGCCCGAAGGGGTCAACAACTTCTCCTGGGATAATGTGAACGAACAGAACTGGGGGCAACAATACACTGAATTTATTCCTCCCAGACTCCGTGGGAATGATTGTCGTCATACCGAACACTTGAAACTTCAAATGGGCATTCCATCAAACGATTGGTTTGCCTGCGTTCACGTTAGAGAGAGTGGGTACCACAATGACCGTGAAATATATCGAAATGCATCCATTGGAAATTACGTTGAAGCAATCCAAGCTATTACCCGCGCAGGCGGATGGGTCGTGCGTATTGGTGACTCATCTATGGTCCCGCTTGATTCGATGGAACACGTTATAGACTACCCTCATACTAGATTTAAATCTGAGTTGATGGACATTTACTTGTTGAGCCATTGCAGACTATTTCTAGGCATCAACTCCGGCCCTTACGACGTAGCAACTCTGTTCAAGAGGCCAGTTTTACTCGTAAACTCCCCTGAATGGTCGATTGGATTTCCGATGAGGATGGGCGACCTTGCTATTACAAAGCACATCTTTTCTGTTTCTCGTGACCGTTTTTTATCAGTAAGCGAAATTCTAGCGGAGCCCCATTCAATACAGGTTTTTAGCTCGCTCCCTGACGAATACGTAATGGTCGAGAACACACCTCAAGAAATTCGAGAATTGGTAGAAGAATTTTTGGGTAAGAACGAAGGCCAAGAATACTCGGACCTACAAAATGCGTTTAACGAGGGCAGACGCAAACAGATTCACCAGTGGTTGGACCAGGAATCATCGTCAGATGGTCTATCTGAAGCCGCCCTCGTCGAAAAGTACCGGATTGCCGCTCACTGCGAGATTGCTGCCGGTACACTTGGAAAGACGTACCTAGAACAGAATTGGATAGTCGATAAACTGCAGGTACCCTCCCCAAAGCCACCAATTCTATGAGATACCGAAGAGGTAGTGTCGTAAACAAGGCTAACTGGTGGAACTACTGATGCGGGGTCCTAGAAATTTGGTAGCTCGATTAATTGAGTCGCCACAGGATACGGCACCCAACAGAACCGAGAATGGATCCGAACTTCAAGTAGCTTACGAATCGTTCCTCTCCAGTTTACCTGTGAAAACTCCGAAAAGAATCTTGTTCATAAACATTCCCCACGTTCCAGCAGACCTTTTCTTAGAGGAGATTGCCAAGACAAACGGGTATCAGAATTATCCACCTATGGGATATTTGGTCTTGGCCGCTGCAGCAAGAGAAGCTATCCCTGACGTAGAACTTTCAATCTTAGACTTGAATCATAAGATTCTCATGGCATGTCATCAAGGCAACTTGGGTGATCTCAATGCCTATTGGAAAGGACTGATTACACAAGAGATTGGCCAAGGCGATGAACTCCATATTTGCGTAGGCAATAACTGGGCGGTTCTTACCCCCATATTCCTCGAAATCACGCGATTTATTAGGGATACTTTTCCTCAGGTTACGGTGGTCACCGGTGGGGTCGAGACAACCCAGAATTACCAGAGGCTCGTGGAAGGTAATTACTGCCACATTGCCTTCCGGCACAATTCCGAGTTCGAACTCAAAGCCTTTCTGAATCATTGTGCCGGTATTGGATCAACACCAGTGCCAAAAGGCGTCGCCTTTACCACCGGAAATCTATTCTACGAATCAGAGACGGGCCCTGTCCCGACTCAGTTCTTAGATATTAGACCCTACTACCACCTTATCGACATAGAGAAATATCACAAATACGGAGGAATGAACCCTTTCTCTCGTTATATAGGCAAAAATAAAGTTTATGGAACTGTGTTAACCAACCGTGGATGTCGAGCAAGTTGTTCATTCTGCGCGGTTAAGGCTTTTTACCCTAACGCCCCCACCAGTAGACCGATCGCGAATGTCGTTGATGAAATCAGATATCTTATGGAAAAAAAGGGCGTAAAACTTATCGACATCCTTGACGACGATTTGGCCTACGGATACGAGCGTTCAGTGGAGTTGTTCAAATCAATGGCAGAAGATCTCCCCGCAGGTTTGGAGTGGATGTCGAACAATGGCATCACAGGAAGTTCCATCACAGAAGAAGTAATGTATTGGATGGCCAAGTCAGGTTGCAAAGCGTTTAAGGTTGGGGTCGAGTCAGGAAACGAAGCGCGGCTGAGAAGCATCAAGAAGCCCGCATCGAAAGACAGCCTCCGCAAAGCGGGCGTGATTTTTAGGAAATACCCCGATGTATTTGTTAACGGCAACTACATGTTGGGCTTTCCGAATGAAACATTTAGCGAAATGATTGAAACCTTTGACTTCGCCAACGAACTAGCCTGGGACTGGTCTGGCTTCTTTATCTGTCAACCTTCAAGCGGAACTCCTATGTTCTCTGCATTTGAAGCTTTGGGTGACGAGCGCTGCGAGGCTGACAACTTTGGGGGGCTTATCCCATCCAGATTCGCCAAGCAAACAGAAACTTTCGGATACTACAAAGGCTATCACTCAGACGATGAAATCTCTCGATCCATCTTCTCAGGAAAAGAAATTTTCAACATTCCTAAAGACCATGTTCCGTCGGCGGAGCAACTCAAAGAGATTTGGTTTACGTTCAACCTAATTACCAACTTCTTTAATAACCGTCATTGGAAGCCAAACGGCGACATCACAAAAATCGTGCGTTGGTTTGAAACCATATTGGATTCTTATCCAAGAGACGCGTCCATGTGCGCAATGCTCGCCTACGGCCATAATCTGATGGGAGAAAAGAAACAGTCTCGAATATATCGGTCCAGATTCCATAGTCTTCTTGAGGAATACAGTTACTGGAGAAGGCGCGTTGAAGAATTTCCAGAGTTACTTGAATATGCCGGATAACTTCGGGTACACATATTGGAAGGGTAAGAGAAACCAATCTTAAAATTTTGTTCTTGAAGCGCGACCCATTATGTTCATCGTTCGGTCGTGAACATAATGGGTCTGTCAGCCTTAGCGAAACAGGACAGACCGCATCAATACCTAGATCGCCAGGCTCCGCCGATAATTCAATTATCACACAAAGGATATAGGTCTGTGACTGCAATAAAAGCCAAGCGGATTCTCTTTACAGTGATGCCTTACGAAGGTGAGGTTCAGGATCGTCAAACCGATAAATTTTTCAAGAACAGTGCTGTCAAATACATGCCATTGGGAGTGCTGAGTGTGGGTGCCTGCATTCCTGAAGGTTACGAATTTGCAGTTCTAGACCCGGCAAGCCGAGGTCTAGACTTGGCAGAAACCATCGAAGAAATCGAGAAGTTTCAACCGGACGTCTTGGGCCTCTCAGTAGTGACGTATCGCGCCTGGGCCATGACGCAGATTCTGATGAAAACCTCTGCGCCCATCAAAGTGGTAGGAGGTCCCCACGCCACCTTCAATTCGAAGACAATCAGGGAGCAAGGAGCACACGCAGTATTCGTGGGGGATGCTGAGCGGACCTTCCCAACATGGTTGGAGGACGGCTGCCCAAGTGGGATATTTAATAGTCAGCCGGTAGACCTTGACACTCTGCCATTCCCAGCGCGGCATCTTCTCGACCTTAAAGATTACGAAATCTTGCCCAATAAGGATATGCTCTTCCAAGTCGGCCATTTGCGTCTACCGATGTACAGTTCTAAAGGGTGCCCTCTTAGTTGCATTTACTGTGATGTCCAGCAGAAGACCTTCAATTTCAAGTCCCCAGAACGCTGCGTTGAAGAGTTCAAAGAGCTAATCGACATTGGGAGTACTTCAATCCACATTCTTGATGACGCCTTCAACATTCAGAAGGAACGGATATCAACCATGGCCAAGCTAATCGAATCGGAGGGGATCAGTGTTGATTGGAGCGCCAGGGGCACCGTGGAGACTCGAGAAGAAGTGATGGCCGACCTCGGGGCAGGTGGATGCAAACGCCTTCACGTGGGCATCGAACATCTGGATGACGAAGTCCTAGCCTATTTCAAGAAAGCCCAGCGGTTAAGTCACATTGAGAAATTTTGCGAGCTGAGTGACAAAAACGGTATTATAATTCTTGGTTACTTTATCATCGGCGCAAAGATGGAAACCGAAGCTTATCGCAGAGACTTGCCACGCAAGATTGAAGAATTGGGCATCAAGTTGCCGTTTTTCAATACTCTTAGCCCTCTTGCGGAGACGCCTTACTACTACGAACTCTTGAAAGATGGATCTCTAGATCGAGATTACTGGGCTGAATTCATTGCTAACCCAGTCAAAGACTTTGTAATGCCTTCGGCGAGAACTCTTGAAGAGGACACAGAACTACAATCGGTAATTGACGAATACGTAGCCCATTTCAAACGCCAGGATATGCCGATCTTCGTCTCTTAACGAATTATTCTCAGTCCGAATGATGTCGCTGTAACTCTACCTCCATTGGCCACTGGCGGTGTCAAATTCGTTTTCGCAGCGATAGTTGGCCACATCAATCGAAGATGTTTAAGCAGTCTGTCCTCACTTTAGCAGCGGCTTTGGCCTGCCCATATTTTAGCGATCGTTCAAATAGGAAACAGTTCGAATTGGCCCATAGCATCAATCGGAATTCCGTCCCATTAACCAACAAATCACCTGCTCCGATTGTTACTTCTACAATTCGATTCTTCAAAGTAATTTCAGAAGAGACTTATCGCAGATTATCTCGTACCGAACAAGAAGGTAACAATATTCCTTGCCCTCATAACCACAAATATCTCTGGAATTACGAGTGCAATCCTACGAAACACCGTAACTCCACTCCTTTGCTATTACCGATTCTCATTGGATACTGCTAAGACAATGAGAATCCTCCGCGCGTCGAAATTAGCGTCTATATTTCCACCAGAGATTCGGGATGTCCTCAAGGGTGGCGCAAGGTGGGTGCGGCTGCTTTTAGGCATCTCAGCAATATCAGCAATGACAGAGGCAGCTGTACTGGCGAATATGCTTTTCCTAGGATTTATTATTCTGGGCCAGCAACTCTCTGGCCCTCTAAGTGTCATCTTCAACGTTGAAGCTCTTTCGGAATACTCCCAACCGGCGTTGTTGGTGTTCCTCAGCATCACATTGATTGTGCTCGTCTCCATACGCTGCATCCTGACGTTGGCGTACCGATACGTCACCTTGAAATGGACCAGCGAGGTCGCCCGAAAAATGCATAAGAAGATTATGGGCGGCATCGTTTCAGCTCCACTACACGTATTCGATCAACAAGAGTTCGGTGGTATGGTTCATGACTCGATGAATGCGCCCCTAGGAGCTACGGCTGCAATTGACGCCTCATCAGGCATGCTGTCAGCAATCTTCTTAATCTGCACGTTCACATTAATGTTAGTCGTCATTTCTCCTTGGCTTTTGATCATCGCGATTGCGATCGCTGTTATTTGGTTTACCACAGTAGTGCCTCAAATACGCAAACGTGTTCAACACGAGGCGCTACAACGATATAACTTCCAGTCGGATGGAACGAAGATTGTCGCCGACACCATAAATGGTATTCGTGAGATTCGAGCTTTATCAGCAGAGACCAAATGGTTAACGAAGTTTTCCCATAATGTGGACAAGACGGAAGCCGCAAGAGTCCGCATGTCGCTGGTGCAGGCGATAGCGGGGCCAGCTCTGAATATGTTGATACAGGTAGGCTTCGCAAGTGCCATTATCTTCGCGTCAATAATGTTGTCTTCGGAGAACCTCACGTATCAACTGCCAATCTTGGGTACTTTTGCCTATGCCTTATTCCGTATCTATCCAGTCATTGGCCAGATTTCCCAAGGTTGGATAACACTGTCGCAGACCTTGCCAAACTTAAAGGCCGCAGCGAAGTGGACACAACTACCTAAAGACCATTTGGCAGGTGGCACGCAATCACTGGTAGGTCCTATTGATTCTATCCGGTTCGATCATGTGTGGTTTTCCTACAATCAAAACGAATCTACCATTTCTGATATTAATTTTTGTATTCAGCCTGGCAAAGTTACGGCTCTAGTTGGCGCATCAGGAGTTGGCAAGTCCACTATTATCGACTTGATACTCAAGTTCCGTACTCCAGGCCGCGGAGACCTGTGGTTGGGGTACCAGAATCTAAACGACGTAATGCGCCATTCTTGGCTTAGCCGGGTCGGCTTAGTTCGCCAAGAGGTGTTCCTTCTTTCCGATACCATCAGAGAAAACCTCCTTCAATACAAATCTGATGCCACCGATGAGGAGTTGCGTTCGGCGTGTCAGCAAGCTGACGCTCTCGAGTTCATAGATGCCATGCCAGAAGGGTTAGATACAATGGTAGGGGAGCGAGGTGTGGCCTTATCAGGCGGACAGCGTCAACGGATTTCCATTGCCAGGGCTCTGCTCCGCAACTCCGATGTCTTGGTATTAGACGAGGCGATGAGCGCTCTTGATGGAGAAACTGAGGCTAGGGTTCTTAAGTCTATATTAGCTAACTCCGGCACACGAATAATTCTCCTCATCTCTCACCGGCTGGCCACCGTCCGTCATGCTGACCACATTATTATGCTTGACCGGGGACGAGTAATCGAGCAAGGCACCCACGAGCAGCTACTAATGAAGCATGAAAAGTATTGGGATTTATTCTTCACCCAGATAGACCATGAAGGACCTTCGGTTACCGATGTAAGCAATCTATAGCCGCCGATGCGCATCTAATGGTTAAACGTCAATCGAGTGCATCGAACAGGAAATCATAGGACACCCTAAGTGCGAAGTTTCATTAATAAGGCCTTCAAATTAATTAACCGTAGAATTCCGATTCTAATGCAGACCCCCCGGGCACGAAGCTTTGGAAACTGCGCCGAGGAGATTTTTTATGGACTTCTGAAGGCACGCCGGGAAAACAAACAAATCCTGTTCCTTTACTGTCCCAATCTCCTTTCTAAGCGAATGGTAGCTAACCGGAACTTGCTCCGTTTAGATGACGATTTCCTCTTCCAGAACAAAGCTGTTTCCTTCCTAGGAGGATGGATAATCGTTAGTCTACTTATAATCGCTCGAGTGTCGTTGCCTTTATGGCGTCGCATAGGGCCACAAAATGCCAAGCGTCTACTCGGATTTAATTTCCGTGAAAGCGCAATCTTCTCTTTCTACTACGGAAGTCCAAGGATCGGCAGATCAACCCTGTGGCAAAAAGAAGGAGCTAGCTGTTTCTCTTGGGAGGCTGTAAAAGAACTAAATTGGGCTCGCCAGTACCAAGACTATATTCCGCCCCATCTCAACGAAACGGATTTACGCAATTCCGAACAATTACGAACGCAAATGGGCATACCGTTGTCTGATTGGTTTGTCTGCCTACATGTAAGAGAAGCCGGGTATCACAATGACCGTGAAAATCGTAATGCATCCATTGGTAATTACGTTGAAGCAATCCAAGCTATTACCCGCGCAGGCGGATGGGTCGTGCGTATTGGTGACTCATCTATGGTCCCGCTTGATTCGATGGAACACGTTATAGACTACCCTCATACTAGATTTAAATCTGAGTTGATGGACATTTATCTAATTAGTCAATGTCGGTTCTATGTTGGCACCAATTCTGGACCCGGTGACGTTGCTGCTCTTTTTAAGAAGCCGACAATACTCGTCAATGCCTCTGATTGGGGTAATTGTTTTCCGATGAAGATGGGCGACCTTTTCATTCCAAAACACGTTTTCTCCCGTACTCTTAATCGCTATGTGTCCATTGAGGACATGCTTGAAGAGAGTTACATGTCTTACGGATCAAAATCGGTCCCAGACGATTATGTAATGGTCGAAAACACACCCCAAGAGATTCGAGACGTTATCGAAGAATATTTGGCCGATCCAAAAAACTTCAATTACTCTAATCTGCAAAAAACTTTTAATGAAGCTAGACTTAACCAATTTCACCGGATGTTGGACCAAAACGATGATTTCCCAATAACCGGGAAATATCGGTTCGCCTCTCGTGCTGATGCCGCCGCTGGGACTCTTGGGCAAAAGTATTTGGAGAAGAACTGGTCTTACGATAATTTGCAATTAGAATTGGCCGAGCAGACGGAAGCAAATAGCAATTAGAAACCTGAAATAGAAGCTTCCGAATCTAATTTGTAATCCGGTCACTGAATTAATCAACCTGGATAAACAGGATTGCTTGTTCGCCCTCCATGCATAAATTAACAGACATAGTTCGGGATCATTTCCAAAATAATAAAGCACCTCAAGCCGAAAATTGCTTTTGCTGTGTGGAGTCAAAAGTCCTAATGAACAAATCTGAACCGGGCCTGGTAACTATGGGCTCAGTATTTGTAGTGTTGCCGTGGTAGCGAGGGTTATCTATTCGGAATGTTCCTCAGCTTTTTGGATTGATGCGGCAGAGAAGTTGGCCCACGATATTGGCTGGGAGCCGTGTTATTGGGTTTCTGATGACGACATTGCCAGCCTTGTTAAGCAACGATTTCCTGGCATAGTTTTCCATTCCAACCTGGATGCGGTTCGTGGCATTCCACCTACGGAATACGCCGGCTTGCGCCCTGAGGCCTTAAATGGGCCTGAACTAAACGAATTAGCCAGCTGCCAAATAGCAGCCCTACATATGATGAACAGACTGGACGCATTAGGGTCATTTCGTTTTGATGAACGTGTCCGCTTATACCATCACCTTTTGTCGTACTGGCTATCCGTGCTCAACGAAACTCGTCCTGATTTTGTAATTTTCAGCCAGGCTCCACACCTGGTCTATGACTACGTTCTGTACTCTTTATGCAAGCAAAAGGGTATTCAGACGGTGATATTTGAATTCACCAAGCTGGGAGGTTTACTATTCTCAACCGCTTCCATAGAGGGGGCGACGCCACTGATGCAACGTTATGAGCGTCTATTGGCCAATTACACGCCTGGCTATACCGAAATATCAGACTCAAGCCACAATCACCTGAAGGCCATGAGCGGTGCGTACGAAGATATCCCTACGCACGTGCGCCCCTTCTTCGGGATGGAATCTGGGCGCGAGCGCACCAGTGTACACAACCAATTTAGTCCATTACTCTTGATGAGCAGACTCATGCGTCTGCTTCGTGAACCCATTGCGGTTGCATGGCGGTCTTCGCGCAGGCTCACACCGCCCAATTACCTGAAGCAACCGGGCAAAAAGATGGAAGAATCACATATGTCAGGTCTGCAATACATCCTCCACCGGGTTCGCTCCAGACGCAAGATGAATCTGCTCGCGGCTTCGTACCGGAGGATGGCTCAACCACCGGACATGACCAAACCATTTGTTTATGTTCCTCTGGCCTATCAGCCCGAACGAACTACCTCGCCATTGGGCGGCGTATTCGTGAACCAAATATTGATGGTACAACTCCTATCTGATTCCCTACCTGAAGGCTGGTACCTGTACGTCAAAGAACACCCCGCCCAATTTCTCAAACAACAAACGTTCCGTACTCAGTCGGGAAGAACAAAGGATTTGTACGATGACCTGGCAGCTATTCCAAATGTAATACTGATGGACTCGTCTGTGTCAAGTTTTGACCTGACTGACAAGTCCTTAGCGGTGGCATCTGTGACTGGCACTACGGGCTGGGAGGCCGTCGTCAGAGGTACTCCTACCCTGGTGTTCGGGTACCCTTGGTACCGGGGGTGTGAAGGCGTCTTCCACACCCAAACCAAGCAGGAGTGTATAGAGGCTTTTAAGAAAATATCCGAAGGCTATAAGGTCGACCAAGAAAAAGTTCGGCTATTCATACAGGCACTTGAGCAGATCGGGGACAACGGCTATGTGGAAGCTAAGTACTCCGAAATCGCCGCCATATCCCCCGAAGAGAATTCCGAGGCAATAACCCGTTCCATCAAGAAATTCACTGAAACCAAAGGCGAAACATCCGCCATAATCAACTGAGTTCTATAGCGTGATAATGTACCAATTTATCAACAAGGCATTGGACCGTTTCAACAGCAAAAGTTCCATCATTGTTGAAACTCCGGTGATACCACACATTGGAAATTGTGCCGAAGAGATATTTTTTGGTCTCCTCAAGGCACGGCGAGAAGGCAAAAAGGTTCTGTTTCTGTTCCTTCTGCATCCACTGTTTTGGAAGTTCTCTATTCCAATCTCAAATAGGGAGCTTCTGCGATTGGAGTCAGCGCAGACGGTACCCAACAACTCGTGGTACGGCCACCTATTGGGATGGATACTAACCGTGGTCTATAGCCTATTGAGGGTAAACAATCTAATTTGGTGCTCAGTGAAGATACGGAGGACGATTAGCCTGATTAAACCAAGCACCCAAATTATCGCTCCTAAAAATGAATATGAACGATTCCCGTCAATTGGGAGATCCGCGTTATGGCAACCGGAAGGCGCTGTTCATTTTTCGTGGGCGATCGTCGCAGGTCTCAATTGGAGGAACCAGTTCAAAGAATTCCAACCTCCAAGACTGAACGAAAAGAAATACGCGATTGCCGAGAGAATGCGGGTCAAAATGGGGATTCCTTTGGGGGAGTGGTTCGCCTGCCTCCACGTCCGGGAAACAGGAAACCTTAAAGATTCGGCCAATCGTGATGCCAAAATTGAAAACCATATTGAAGGGATTAAGGCTATCACCAGCGCAGGAGGTTGGGTGGTGCGCCTCGGTGGTCCGTCAATGACTCCGCTGCCTCAGTTGGAGCGAGTCATTGATTATCCACATACCTTATTTAAGTCAGAATTGATGGATATGTATCTGCTGAATCAATGCCGCTTTTTCGTCGGTAACAACTCTGGCCCGTACGATGTTGCCATTCTCTTCCGAAAGCCGACGATACTTATCAACGCGTCCGATTGGAGCCATTCCTTTCCGGTGAACATGGGTGACCTAGCTATTACGAAACACATATTCGCCCGTTCTCGTAATCGATTTCTATCAATCAAGGAAATGCTAGATGAACCGGTTGATTGCCAAGATGCGGGAGGACAATCAGAAGAATATTGCAAGGTTGAGAATACTCCCGAAGAAATTCGAGGCGTGATTGAAGAATATCTGGCCCAACCGTCTAACTTTGAGCATTCGGATCTGCAGATAAGCTTCAATGAAAAACGGCGGGAACAGGTTCACCGGTGGCTGGACCGAGATGAGATAAATTGGAGCGCGAAACCCAAGGACGAAGTCATCGTCCAGCAGTACCGAATTGCCTCTCGCTCTGACTCGGTCGCCGGCACCCTGGGACAAAAATACCTAGAGCAGAACTGGACGGCGGATAATCTGGCAAATTCCCCAACTCGGCCGTTGGTTTCATAGGTGTTTAAGCTGAACGCCGTAGCAAGTCCGATATCGGATCAAATACGCGCTGAAATGGTAATGAAACCACACTTGCACTTTCTATACCGACTGGACGTTGAGGAATGAATGTAGTAGCAATCATCACCGCCCGTGGTGGCTCCAAAGGCCTGCCCCGAAAGAATGTACTCCCGCTTGCAGGAAAGCCCTTGATTGCGTGGACAATTAGCGCTGCGTTACAAAGTAAATGTTTCACCAGAATTATCGTTTCTACCGATGATGAAGAGATTGCCCAGGTTGCCCGGGAGTGGGGAGCAGAAGTTCCTTTTATGCGTCCTTCGGAACTTGCTGAGGATGATTCGAGTCACGTTGACGTCGTTGAAAACGCGGTTCGCTGGATGGAAGATACCGAGAAAGAATTTCCCGACTACATTATGCTTCTTCAGCCCACTTCACCGTTGCGTGCCGCAGAGGATATCAACGGGGCTATCGATATGAGCCAAGCAAACGATGCCATAGCCGTTGTAAGCGTATCTGAAGCAGTTAACCACCCTTACCTGACTAAACGCATCTCGTATGACGGAACCCTCGCAGATTACGTATCTAACGCCAGTTCCGACCTGCGCCGGCAGGTACTGCCGCCAGCATATGCGCTGAACGGCGCAATTTATTTAATTCGGCGTAATGCTTTTCTGGAATATCGGATATTGTGGCCTACGGGTACATATGCATACGTAATGCCCCCTGAAAGATCGATAGATATAGACACATCCTGGGAATTTCATGTTGCTGAGTTGATTATGAGAGAAATGTATGATCGGGAAAGCAATTAATATCGCTGGCCAAATTATCGGCCTCGACCAGCCCTGCTTCATAATCGCCGAGGCTGGGGTAAACCACAATGGCGACTTGGAATTGGCTCGGAAACTGGTAGACGCGGCGGTGTCGGCCGGTGCCAATGCAGTAAAGTTCCAGACGTTCGTTGCTGACCGTTTGGTCACCACTGACGCCCCTAAGGCCGAATATCAGAAAGAAACTACGGAAACCACTGAAAGCCAATGGGAAATGATTCACCGTCTAGAACTTTCAAAAGAATCGCATCAAGCATTAATGAACTATTGCCAGGACAAAGAGATCCTGTTCATGTCCAGCCCGTTTGACGAATTGAGTGCCGACCTTCTTGATGAGCTTGGCCTGCCAGTATTTAAAATACCATCTGGTGAGATTACCAATCTCCCCTACCTTAGGCATGTTGCCCGCAAACAAAAACCTATGATCATATCCACCGGTATGTCATATTTGAGCGAGGTTGAAACTGCAGTCCTCGTAATTGAAGAAGAACAGAATCATGACTACGTACTCCTTCAGTGCACCAGCAACTACCCAGCTGACCCTGCTGATGCCAACCTAGCGGCAATGGAGACCATGGCTAGGGCTTTCGGTGCGCCGGTCGGCTACTCAGACCACACCCGTGGCATCGAAGTCCCACTAGCGGCGGTGGCATTGGGCGCATGTGTGGTGGAAAAGCATTTGACCACCAACCGAGCCCTGTCTGGTCCAGATCACCGAGCATCTTTGGAACCGGAAGAGTTTACCTCAATGGTCCGAGGCATCCGATCCGTCGAGGCAGCACTTGGTCACGGTCGGAAAGAGCCGGCGGCCAGCGAGGCCGACACGGCCCTCGTCGCACGTAAAAGTCTGGTGGCCGCTAGGTATATTCCAGCTGGCACAGTCCTAACCGAGGATCTATTCGCCATAAAACGACCAGGGACAGGACTACCACCGGAGATGATCAAATATCTTTTGGGGCAAACCCTACGTGTGAATGTGCAGGCCGGATGCCTCTTCCATATAGAAATGCTAGGTAAATCAACCGAATCATGAGTTATTCGATACCAATACAATTCGGGATGCTGAGGTGTAATTGAATACAAAAGCCATCCTGGTCGATGCCAAAAGCTGTCTAAACGATGCACGCACAGCCGCATATCCACAAGATTTCACGGTAAACCCTTGGTGGGCTGAGTTTGCAAAAAAAAGTTTTGAATTCACTAATAAAATTGAAACTGCAGAACAAGCAGTCCTTTACGCTCAATCAATACCTCGATTCGATCATCGCAAATCGCAAATGAGAGGGGTAATTGAATTTAAGCTTCGTGAAATTGAGCGCCTTTTCCCGGGCTTTTTATTCCATGAGCATCCCGAACTTAGCGAATCAACTTTTTCTGATCCAGCGTCTTTAGAAGTAGTTGATGATGTCGCTTACAGCAATATATTTTTGTACCATACAAATTTTTATCTCAGAAGCACTGCCTCCCTTCGTTCGGAAGCAGTCATCAAAAAAGTGATTGAGATTGGAACTGGCTACGGTGATTTAGCCCGCATATTTAAGACCATGAATCCCAAAATTTCGTACACTTTGATTGATTTGCCGGAATGCCTGTTTTTTGCCCATATCTACCTCCTCCTCAATTTTCCGACAGCTAAAATCCTGTATCTAAATGAAGAAAATAAACACCGAATAGACGAGCCATTCGACTTTATCTTAGTGCCTGTTCAAAGGTCTCCATTACTTGTCGGACAGAGTTATGACTTGGCAATCAACACCGGCAGCTTCCAGGAGATGGATACCGATTCACTCACGTATTGGATGAATTTTCTTGAGCAACAGGTACTAGTTAAAGAGTTTTATAGTTGCAATTATTTCATGACGTTAAGTCATCCCGAAAATACAGGCGCGGCGAATCTCCTATGCCCGATCTTGGATTCGTTTTGGAAAGTTCGATATTTCAAAATCAACCCAGATGTAATCACTGTGGACGCGACCAATAGAAATTGGTTAGAGGTTCGTCTAGAGCGCATTCCAGCCGAGAAGCGTGACTTCGATTCTCTCGAAAACATCGCTCTGTCCTTGCTTGAGAAATCTAGGCGGCAACCAAAGGGGAGTAACGATTGGTTCGAGAATATCTGGATGTCAATCTGGTGCTACCCCAACCGAATTTCAGTCTCTGAGATGCTACACGGGATTCAAACGTTCAAGTTAGGAATAGGTGCGCAGAATCGTGAACGGCTAGACATGATTGTGACGCCATATGGCCTATACGCGCGCAAACACCCTCGTTTAATTAGTCTCTTAAGGGTCAATAAGGAATTTGTGGTTTGGTGCCTACGACGTGGGTCACAGGCAGTTTTAAACTTGATTCCCGGCAAACCTTTCTTAAATCGCAGAGAGTACAGCGGCGAGACGTATTATCGTAATCTTTTATCTGGGTTATAAATTCCGATGGGCCTTAAACTTAGAATTGTCTAGTGAGGCCGACATCAAATATTCCGGTACTCTCTGATTTGTTCTCATTCGTTGGAAAGCCTTTTGAGAGAGTCAATTATGGCAATTTGAGATGTGATAGTCGCTATTAAACAGGTGAATGATGTACACCCAGGGTAATATCCAATGAGGACCATCGCGGTCGTCACCACTTCTCGTTCCGATTACGGGATTTACTTGCCAATATTGCGCCGAATTCAGGATGATTCGATTTTGAAGTTACACCTGATCGCATCAGGCATGCATCTGTCGCCGGAGTTTGGCTTGACGGTAAATTCTATTGAAGATGATGGATTTGATATCGGCGACAGGGTAGAGATGTTACTCTCCTCGGACACACCCGAAGGCATTGCCAAGTCCATGGGGTTGGGAACCATCGGCTTTGCCCAAGCGTATGCCCGTTTTCGCCCGGATATACTGTTGTTGCTCGGCGACCGATTTGAGATGCATGCAGCAGCGGTAGCTGCTCTGCCATTCAACATCCCAGTGGCTCATATCCACGGGGGAGAATCCACCGAAGGGGTGATTGACGAGGCGCTACGACACTCAATCACCAAAATGAGCCACATCCATTTTGCATCGACAGAGCGCTACGGCCGCCGCATCATACAAATGGGCGAGGAGCCGTTGAGAGTCGTGGTCAGCGGCGCGCCATCCTTGGACAACCTGAACAACTTTTCCCCGCTCAGTGATGAAGACCTAAAACAAACCAGTGGGCTGACCCTGTCAGATTCACCTCTGCTCGTGACATATCACCCAGTGACTCTGGAATACAAACAGACTCAATCCCGAACTAAAGAACTGCTAGACGCGTTGCAGGGAACCGAGAGAAGCATCATATTCACCTTAACTAATGCGGACACCGAAGGCACCACGATTATAAGTATGATTCGTGAATTTGCCCGCCACAAAAACCGTTGCCAGGTAGTGGATAACCTGGGTACCCAATCCTATTTCACTTTGATGAGCCGCGCGGCAGCGATGGTAGGGAATTCGTCATCAGGTATCATTGAAGCGGCATCATTTAACCTTCCAGTGGTTAATATTGGAGACCGGCAGCGTGGCCGGTTGCACGGCAAGAACGTCATTGACGTCGGAAACAACTCAGATGAGATCGTTGCCGGCATCAAGACTGCCCTAACACCTAAATTCCGGGCCGGACTAAAGGACATGGATAACATCTATGGTGACGGCCACGCTTCGGAACGAATCGTAAGCAGACTGAAAGAGGTTAACCTGGATAGAGAGCTTATGCTAAAACACTTTCACGATTTTGACGGGACTTAAATTTGCGCATAATTTTTATCGGCGCCGTTGAGTTCAGCTGCCATTGTTTGGAAGCCATTCTTAAAGCTAACGGCGACGTGGTTGCCGTGTTTACAGTCGCAAAGGAGCAAGCTGGTATCCATGCCGATTATTCAGACTTATCTTGGGCAGCTACCAACTATGGGATCCCGGTCCACAAGGTTAAGAACTTGGAGAGCAACGTGGAACTTATACGTTCGTTGCGCCCGGACATTATTTTCGTCTTTGGATGGTCTCGGATTATCTCCCAATCAATCTTGAACATTCCCCCTTTGGGGTGCGTCGGCTCCCATCCTGCGCTTCTACCTAAGAATCGTGGACGTCATCCCATCATCTGGACCTTGGTAGAAGGTTTGGAAGAGAGCGGTTTGACGTTCTTCTATCTGGAGAACACCGCAGACAGCGGAGACATTCTGTGGCAGCAGGAATTTCCAGTTTCATTGGAGGATGACGCAAGAACGTTGTACGACAGAATCAGCTTACTGGCACGCGAGGCAATTTCGGAATTCCTGCCACAATTGGAGCAAAGCACCGCGCCCCGAGTCCCGCAAAATAGTACTCAAGCCACCAACTGGCGGAAACGAACGCAGAAAGATGGAGAGATAAACTGGGCCACAACGTCCATGGTTGTATTCAACTTGGTTCGCGGTTTGACACGTCCTTATCTTGGAGCCCACACCTGTCTTGACGGCGATGAAATCAAGGTGTGGCGAACAAGTCTGCCCTTGGAACCCACTACCATTATTCCGAACGGCGAATCACCCGGCACCGTGCTTTCAACCCACGAGCACGGATTCTTAGTAAGAACCGGAGATTCTTATATAACCATAGGTTGGGATGAGATTGAAGGGGACGCCTGGATTAAAGCCGGGATGAAATTAGGATCTTAAAATGAACGTTTTAGTTATTGCAGCCCATCCCGACGATGAGACCCTTGGCTGTGGGGGAGTCCTATTAAAACATAAGGCCGCTGGCGACAGCCTATATTGGCTGGTAGCAACCCAGGCGCACGAGCCCCAATGGTCTGCCGAGACCATCGAACTTAAAGCAGCCGAAGTTACCGAGGTAGCCCAGGCATATGGAATGAAGCATTGTTTCAAGCTAGGGTTTCTAGCAGGGTGCCTGGACACTCTGCCTGTGGCTGATCTCATGCAATCCATTCATCAGGTGATTAAAGAGGTCTTACCCGAAACGATTTATCTGGTAAATGGCGGGGATGTCCATACCGACCACAACTCCGTGTTTATCGCAGCTATGTCGGTCCTAAAACCCTTCTACATGAGCAGTTTAGGTGTCAAAAAAGTCATTTGCTATGAAACTCTGTCCTCTACCGAAGCAGGTCCCTACAAAACCAACGGAGCCTTCACACCAAATATATTCAGCGATATCACGCCCTATATGGATCGCAAGATAGCTATCCTTGAGATTTACCGGACCGAAGCCCAACCCGACCCAATGCCTCGAGGTTTATCCGCCCTACGGGCGCTGGCCAGATTTAGAGGCGCCACCATCAGCGTCGACTACGCTGAGTCTTTCATGTTAGTCCGAGAGTTGGCGTGATGGCGGAGGTGATTGGCCTGGGCGCCGGTGGTCACGCAAAGGTAATGATAGAGGCTTTGCGCCTATGCGGCGACCACTTGATCGTTGGACTTCTAGACCCAAAACAAGACCTTTGGCACACCAACGTGCTGGACGTGCCGGTGCTAGGCGATGATAGTCTAATACCCGAACTGTTGGAGAAGGGATTGCAATTGGCATTCATCGGCCTAGGGGGTACCGGAGACAATGGACCACGCCGAAAGCTCCACGAACACGCCTTGCTCCAAGGAATCCGCGTAGTCCAGGCGATTCATCCACATGCGGAAATCTCTCCATCAGCACAACTCGGAGACGGCCTCACCGTCATGGCTGGCGCAGTAATCAATGCCGAAGCGCGTTTGGGTGTAAACGTGATTGTGAATACCGGAGCAATCGTTGAGCATGATTGCGTGCTTGGAGACCATGTTCACGTTGCCACAGGAGCCCGGCTGGCCAGCACTGTACGCGTGGGCCCGGGGGCCCACATCGGCGCGGGCGCCACAGTGCGCCAGGGTACCACCATCGGTGAAGGAGCAATTGTGGGTGCCGGCGCCGCGGTTGTAAAAAACGTCGAGCCCTGGACCGTGGTGGTGGGGGTTCCAGCCCGTGTGCTAAAACATATAGGGGCTACATGGTAGACGCTTTAATCTCACCCACGACAGGGATTGCCCTTGGATCCATATCTGGAAAGGCGGCCTCGTGAGTGTCCGCGTAATCCCTCGCTTAGACATCAAGGGCCCTAACTTGGTCAAGGGAATACATCTGGAGGGCTTGCGCGTCTTAGGCAAGCCGGAAGATTTTGCGCGGTATTACTACGAGCAGGGAGCCGATGAGCTACTTTACATGGATGTAGTAGCCAGCTTATACCAGCGAAACAGCCTTTTGGATATCGTGTCCCGGACCGCAAAAGAGACCTTCATCCCTATGATGGTAGGCGGCGGTCTAAGGACTTTGGATGACATCCGCAAGGTACTTCGCGCCGGGGCCGACAAGGTGTCCTTAAACACCGCCGCCATCAACCGGCCTGAATTCGTCCGTGAGGCGGCCCACCAGTTCGGATCATCGACCATCGTGGTGTCAATCGAGGTCATAAAAAATCCTGATGGAAGCTATGAAGCGTACACCGACAATGGCAGGGAAAGGAGTCATTTAGACGCGCTTGAATGGGCGGTACGGGCGGCAGAATTGGGAGCTGGAGAACTGTTGATTACCTCCATCGACCGGGAGGGGACTGGAAAAGGCTTTGACCTTGAGCTCACCCGTGCGATCGCAGAGTCGGTGCCGGTGCCGGTGATTGCCTGTGGGGGCGCCGGGCGGCTAGACCACGTTTCGGAAGTTGTATCAGATGGGAAAGCCGACGCAATCTCCCTAGCCTCGCTGCTTCACTACAAGTTCATTGAAAACAATGACCGCACCGGAGATTTTTCGTCGGAAGGCAACTTGGAATTTCTTAATAGCCGGCGTGGGTTCTCTAGAGTGCAAGGCGCCACACTGCCGGAGGTCAAGAGATCACTCACCTCCCTTGGAATCCCGTGCCGTCCGGCCATAGAAGAGGATGTGAGTGCCTAACATCTCCGCTGTGCGGGTGGCCATCGTTGATTATGGGCTGGGAAATCTTTTCAGCATCAGACATGCCTGCGAACGAGCAGGGCTACAAACGATTATCTCCTCGTCTCCTCGAGAGATCTCAGCCACGGATGCAGTAATCCTGCCAGGAGTGGGCGCCTTTGGAGATGCCATGCAATCGTTGGCAAAACTCGATCTGGTGAGCTGCCTTCAAGATATTGCCTCCTCTCCAAAGCCGCTGGTCGGTATCTGCTTAGGTATGCAATTGATGCTGACTGAGGGCCACGAATTTGGCACTCATCGAGGATTGGGAATTATCGAGGGAGAGGTCGTGCGCTTAGAGGAACCGGTTGACGGAAAAAGGTCGTTTAAAATACCTCAAATTGGATGGAACCAGATTCATCTCACGGGTTATAATTATACAGTTGGTGGTCCTGAAACAAACTGGAAGTCGCCTATGCTTGCAGGCGTTCCCGACATGGAATACATGTACTTCTCCCACTCCTTTTATGCTAAACCCACCAATTCAAATGTTGTCGTGTCCACAACCCGCTACGGCACTACAGAATTCTGCTCTAGCATTCGTTTAGGAAGTATCTTTGCCTATCAGTTCCATCCTGAGCGTAGCGGATCGTCTGGGTTACGCATCTACGAGAACCTTGCTGAGATGATTCGAACACAAAATCCGGAGCAGATTAATGTCTGAAAAGTTAGAAGCGAAATACGGACTGCCTCAGAAGGTAATCTTTTGCAACCGCTGCATGGATTCCAACCAACGGCCTAGCTCCAGCGTAGAGTTCCAGCACGACAAGGACCGTCGCCACCAAGCCCTGCAGATAGATAATGAGGGCGTCTGCGACGCCTGCAGGTTTGCTGAGATAAAAGAGCAAATCCAGTGGGATCAGCGAGAGAAGGAACTGCTTCAACTTTTAGACAAGCATCGCCGTTACGATGGTCACTACGATTGCATCGTCCCTGGTAGTGGGGGTAAAGACAGCGGCTACGCTGCCCATATCTTGAAATACAAATACGACATGCATCCCCTGACAGTGACCTGGCCTCCCATTATTTACACTGACATCGGCTGGAAGAATTTTCGAAACTGGATTGACGTAGGTGGATTCGATAATTTCACGTTTAATGTGAACGGCAGGACTCACCGTCTGCTCACCCGGCTTGCCATCGAAAACCTTTTACACCCATTCCAGACCTTTATCCTCGGCCAGAAAAACTTGGCACCGAAAATAGCTCTAAAGGAAAATGTCCCGCTGATCTTTTATGGAGAGAACGAGGCAGAGTATGGCAATCCATCTGCAGATAGCGGGGAGTCGCTCATGGATAGTTCCTATTACACCATGCGCGACTTATCAGAGATTCAGCTGGGCGGTGTGTCCATCCCGGAATTAGACGAGAAATATGGACTGTCGTTGCACGACCTGATGCCCTATTTGCCCGCCGACCGCCGCGAGCTTTCACGGTCCAACATCGAGGTCCACTACTTGGGATATTACCTAAAGTGGACCCCCCAAGAGAATTATTACTACTCCGTAGAGAACACCGGATTCGAAGCGAACCCAGTCCGGACGGAAGGTACCTATAGTAAGTACAACGGCCTCGATGACCGCATAGACGGGTTCCATTTTTATACCACTTATATCAAATTCGGGCTTGGGCGCGCCACCTATGACGCATCTCAGGAGATCCGTAACAATCACCTGACCCGGGAAGAGGGCGTGGCACTCGTAGGCCGGTTTGACGGAGAGTTTCCCCAAAAATATTTTCAAGACGTTATGGACTGTATCGGAATGAACCCTGAAAGATTCCTCGAACTTTGCAATCAATTCCGCTCTCCCCACCTCTGGAAGTTGGAGAATGGGGAATGGAAGCTACGGCACCCAGTTTCTTAAGGCGATAACCCTCTCATGCGCACAGACCTCTCAACCGTATGTCTCGGTAGCGAAAGCTCCATCCAGCAGGCCATCACCTGCATGGAACAAAATTCTCAGGGAATCTCTGTGGTCGTGGACGAAACACGTCATTTGATTGGAGTCGTGACCGACGGAGACATTAGGCGCGCCATCCTGGCTGGCATGGACTTAGGTTTACCGGTGCAGCGACTCCTAGAACAAAAGATACGTACGTCTCCGTCCACCCCCATAAAGGCTGAGGAGGGCACCACTGACGCGCAACTACTAGACATGATGAACAAACATAGGCTGCGACACATTCCTTTGGTCAACCCTGAGGGACAGGTCATAGATTTGGCCTTGCTGGCCGACCTGGTAAAAGGGTATGACTTGCCGATGGCAGCGGTAATCATGGCCGGTGGGTTTGGGACTCGCCTGCGCCCGTTGACCGAAGACCTTCCCAAGCCCATGTTGCCGGTCGGTGAGAAACCCATAATGGAGCGAATCATCGAGCAGTTGCGGGCGGCAGGAATACGCCGAGTGAACGTAACCACTCACTACCAACAAGACGCAATTATCAACTACTTCGGGGATGGAAAACGGTTCGGTGTTGATATCCGATATGTCGAAGAAGAGCACCCACTTGGTACCGCAGGAGCTATTGGACTTCTGGATTCGATCGATGACCCGCTTCTGGTCATAAACGGAGACATCCTGACCCGGGTGGACTTTCGCGCTATGTTGGATTTCCATCACGAGCAGCGGGCGCATATGACCGTGGCGGTCCGGCAACATGAATTCCATATCCCTTATGGCGTAGTTGAGACCAGCGGAGTTGAGATCACAAGCATATCCGAGAAACCAGTAATGAGGCATTTCATCAACGCTGGTATCTACCTTCTGAGCCTGGAATCCCGTCAATTCATTCCAAAGGGCGAACACTTCGATATTCCAGACCTCATCAATAGACTGATTTCTGGAGATCGGCGCGTGGTGAGTTTCCCGATTCACGAGTACTGGCTAGATATAGGCCGGCACGTTGACTATAAGGAAGCGCAAAGGGTAGTCGGTGGTTCCGAGTCTACGGAGTAACCCGGGAATTGACCAAGAACGGTCTGAGGAAGTAGGAGCGATTGTGACCAAGGAGACGGGTGAGCAGACTAAAAGGTGGCAACAATGGGGGACGCCCACTGACGAAACGTCGTCTGTATACTATAAACGTGCTACCGGGGAACTGCCCGAGATGGAAAGTTCCAAAGCACTGGCGAGTTTGGTCAAAGAGTGGGTTTTGCCAAGGGACAGTATCCTGGATGTGGGTTGCGGCGCAGGTCACTATCTGCAGAGTTTGAGGCGTGAAATCGCTGAGCCGTTCCGCTACACCGGACTTGATGCCACCAGGCGCCACATTGAGTTAGCTCGGGAAGCATGGAAAGGGCAAAGCGATACTGATTTCCAGCAAGGGGATATCTATTCGTTGCCATTTGACGACGCTGAATATGACATCGTGATGTGCTCTAACGTCTTGCTCCATCTACCATCGGTACAGGTCCCTCTGAGTGAATTAGTACGAACGGCCCGCAGAAGGGTAATAATCCGAACCCTCGTCGGCGACAGATCCTTTCGGATTCAGGAGGTGCGCTCTTCTGCAGACGATAGAACGGATGCTTCAACAGCTTCGGACGCAAAGGTCGATAGCGAATTTGATGCAGACGGTGAGCCAAAAAGCTTCTCCTATTACAATATCTACTCTCAGTCATACATTGAAGGACTTGTGTCACGGCTACCAAATACTACCTCCTGTACTATCTTCCCTGACCGAGAATTTGACGTAGCAAAACTGGAGGCAGACTTGGCACGGTACTCCTCGCCCAATGCCACTCACCTTATGAATGGACTGCAAGTCAATAGGTATGTGTTACTTCCATGGCATTTTGTCTCGATTGAAGTTTCTGTTGGATAGCAGGTAGAACATGGACCCCAAACAGTCTATTTCTGATGGATACCTCCAAAGAATGAATGACCGGTCGACGGAGGTGGTATTTTGCCGCAATTGTGTCATGTCCAATCAGCGGCCCCGGATCGTGTTCGATGACAATGGGGTATGCAGCGCCTGCAATTATGCCTACAGGAAAACGAACGAAATTGATTGGGACCAGCGCAAGCAAGAATTTCTATATCTCCTCGACCGGTACCGCAGCAACAGTGGCGATTACGATGTCATTGTGCCTTGTAGCGGCGGCAAAGATAGCTCTGCCGTAGCACACAGGCTAAAGCACGAGTATGGGATGCACCCTCTGACAGTGACCTTCTCACCGCTGATATATACCGACAACGGTTGGGGAAATTTAAGGCGGTTTATCGACTCTGGCTTTGACAACATTCTGTTCACGCCAGACGGACGAGTCTACCGACAATTATGCCGTCTGGGTTTCGAGGTCATGGGAGACCCCTTCCAACCCTTTATCTACGGGGTCAAGAGCTCTCCATTGCAGGTAGCTCTCCGGTACGGTATTCCGCTGATTATGTACGGGGAAAATGGTGAAGTTGAATACGGAGGAGATGGAAAGAACGAAGACAGCCTTACCCACGATTACGGGGACGATCTGACCACGCATTATTTTTCGGGTATAAATGCTGAAGACTGGATTGAATACGGCATAAGTTCAAAAGACCTCCAACCTTTTATGCCACCCGACCAGAGAGCATTGGATAATTTGGGTGTCAAGTGCGCTTTTTTTGGATACGGACACAAATGGGTGCCCCAAGAGAACTACTATTACGCCGCCGAGCACACCGGATTCCAGGCCAATGTTGATGGGCGCTCCGAGGGGACATATTCTAAATATGCCAGTCTAGACGACCGCATCGACGGCATTCATTACTATATGGCCTTCATAAAGTTTGGCATCGGCAGGGCTACATCAGACGCCACCCATGAAATTCGCGATGGCCATCTCACACGAGAAGAAGGCATCGCGCTAGTCAGGCGCTATGACAGTGAGTTCCCTGAGAAAAACTTCAAGCAGTTCTTGGAATACACATCCCTGAATGAAGAACGATTTTGTGAGGTGGTGGACAACTTTAGACTGCCGCACATCTGGGAGAAGGAAAATGGACGATGGCGGCTCAAACACCAGGTGGAATGACAAAACAGTCCTGGTTACCGGTGCCGGTGGTTTTATCGGCAGTCATCTTACTGAGCGACTGACCGCTCTTGGGGCCCGCACCCGAGCCCTGGTGCACTACAACTCAGCAGGGACATGGGGATGGCTGGATGCATCTCCGGTTCTGGAGCATATCGACGTCTTTTTAGGCGACGTTCGAGATCGAGACAGCATGGGAGCGGCGGTACAGGGTGCAGATATTGTGTTCCACTTGGCGGCCCTGATAGCCATCCCCTACTCCTATCTGGCTCCTCTGTCCTATGTCCATACCAATGTCGAAGGCTCGCTAAACGTCTTCCAGGCATCCCTTGACGCCGGGGTGGAACTGGTGGTCCATACCTCTAGTAGTGAAGTGTATGGCACCGCCCGCCACGTTCCGATCAGCGAAGACCACCCCTTACAAGGCCAATCGCCCTATTCGGCCAGCAAGATTGGGGCAGACAAGATGGCTGAGGCGTTTCATCAATCTTTTGGATTGCCGGTGGCTACGATTCGTCCCTTCAACACCTATGGACCCCGCCAATCGGCACGTGCCGTGATACCCACGATCATCACCCAGGCGTTGAGGCAATCCGACATCCACCTCGGCAACATTTCCCCGACCCGAGATTTCAACTATGTTGCAGACACCGTGGAAGGATTTATCGGGATTGCCCAGTGCCCTGAAGCCGTTGGTCAGGTTATCAACATAGGTTCCGGAGAAGAGATTTCCATCGGCGTTCTGGCCACCACTATCCTGGAGTTGATGGGGGCAGACGTCCCGGTCCTCCACGACCCTGATCGATCCCGCCCAGAGAACAGCGAGGTCGACCGCCTTTGTGCTGACAATCGTAAAGCGCAGAAAGTCCTAGGTTGGAAATCGCAATATTCATTAAAAGAAGGACTGGAGACCACTATCGAGTGGTTGGAGAGAAACATTGAAAGGTACCGGTTTGGGTCCTACACCGTCTGAACCCTCCAAAACGCAGCCTCCTGAGAGAAGCATAGGCATCGATGCAGCCCTTGGCGATCGACGGCCACTGGAATCTATCCCCCTGGCCGTCCCGGAAATCCGGGGAAACGAGTGGGAATACATCAAGGAATGTCTGGACACGAACTGGGTCTCTTCTGCCGGTACTTTCGTAGACCGTTTCGAGGCCATACTTGCAGAGTACGTGGGGGCCAAGTTCGCAGTGGCCACCGTCAACGGCACCTCAGCACTACATATTGCTCTTCTGGTCGCGGGCGTCCAGCCAGACGACGAGGTTTTGGTATCCACTCTCACATTTATTGCACCGGCCAATGCCGTCCGCTACGTCGGCGCCTGGCCGGTGTTTGTGGATTCCGAGCCGACCTACTGGCAGATGGATCCGAAAAAGGTGGTGGACTTCCTCGAACAGGATTGCCTGTGGGCGGACGGCGAGCTACGTAACAAGACAACTGGGCGGCGCATCAAGGCAATCATACCAGTACATTTGCTGGGGCATCCTGTAGACCTCGACCCCATCCTTGCAGCGTCGGAAAAATATGGCCTGGCAGTTATTGAAGATGCCACCGAGAGCCTCGGGGCCAAATACAAAGGTCAGATGGTAGGCAATCTGGGTGGCATCGGGTGTTTCAGTTTCAACGGCAATAAACTAATCACCACCGGAGGCGGAGGTATGCTGGTCACCGATAATGAAGAGTGGGCGAACCGGGCGCGTCATCTCACAACCCAAGCCAAGGCCGACCCGGTTGAATATATCCACGACGAAATCGGCTACAACTACCGTCTGTCCAACATACAGGCGGCCATGGGCTGCGCGCAGATGGAGTTGATTGACGACTACATCGACACCAAGCGCCGCATAGCTGCGACATACAGCGAAGGTCTCGAATATCTGCCGGGTCTGGAGCCCATGGTGCAAGCCCCATGGGCAGAAAGCGTTTTCTGGCTTTTCAGTGTGCTGGTGGACGAGGCCAAATACGGCATGAGTAGCCGAGAATTGTTGAGCAAGCTTGGTGAAGCCGGTATTCAGAGCAGGCCGTTGTGCCAACCCTTGCACCTCAGTCCGGCCTATATTGATCTAAACCCCGCTGGTTGCCCTGTGTCCGAACGGTTATTCCAAGAAGGGCTTAGTCTACCGTGCTCCGTGGGGTTAGGCGATTCACAGAAAAGCGTAATAGGCGCACTCAAACGACTGTCATCGGAGGTGCAGCAGGCTTGACCGAGCGCAAGGTAGTTCTATTCGTACCTTTGGACAGCTATGCTTTCCAACAGCAATTGGCAAGCGCAAAATATTTAGCGGCTCAAAGTGAATTTGTTCCTTATTTCTTGTTAATCTCTGAGATCGACTATCAATTTATCGACCAACTCAGTGAAGCAAAAATTTTATACAGTACATTGATTCCAGTCCCACCAACGGGCGAAAGATTCGGTAGTAATCCACGCAACCAAAAATCGAATCACGTAGGGAACAGTCTTTTCAACGAGTTACGCGGGTTCCTCCAACTACGCCGCAAGCACCGGGTGGCCAAAAAATTGGCCCGGTCTCTAACGCCTGTATGCGCTATTGTTTCTCAAGAACGACCGTACCAGTTTTTGCCGGTTTTGAAGGCCTTAAAGGACTTAAGGATTCCGACTATTCTGATGCTGGCCGCCGACTCCTCGCCCGAACAAACTGCCTGGGCACGGCGAGGCGACCATTTCCGAAAATCTGTCCTGAAAACATCAATATCCGCAATCCTTAATAGGCTGGTGCAGCTCTGGTTACCATCCCAAATCTACAAGTCGCCCTGGGGGAACGCAATATTTTATCCACCTTCCAGGATATTGTTGCTGCGAATGATGGGGATGCTGCCAAATAACCCTTGGTACCAAGGCACTAACTTTGTTGATTACATTGTGATTTCCGGGTCCGATGAAGCAGCTATCTATGCGGAGGCCAAGGTAGAACCCAGTAAACTACTATATTTTGGTACCCAAGAGTTAGACATATTGCATGAAAACAAGCTCAAAGACGAGCAAATTCGGCATGAACTTATCGCCCAATATAATCTGGACAGCAATAAAAAAATCCTTATAGTTTCCCTTCCCCGTTTAAGGGAACAGGCTTTGACTTCTGAATCAGTTCATTGGCAAGCTATCAACGACATATTGGATGTCTTATCGAGACAGAATTATAACGTTATGGTTTCTATGCATCCTAACTCTGATCTAAGCTTATACACCTGGATTGAAAATAAGTACCAAGTTCAGATTCTCAGGAAACCACTCCAGGACATTTTGGTCGCTGCAGACATTTTCGTAGCTTCTTACTCCTCCACCATAAGATGGGCGATTGGGTTGGGGATTCCGGTGATTAACCTCGACTTCTGGGGCTTCAACTGGAAATTATATGAAAATTTGACCGGCTATCAAACGGTCACCACTCTAGCCGAGTACGACGAACTAGTTAGAAATTTCATATCAAATCCGAAGGATGATGGCGTTAAATCTAGAGCAGCCACGGTCAACCAATCGCCAGACCAAGACCCTGATCTAAGTTATTCCAACGAACTAGAGAAATCCGGGAGTGGAATCATCGTCGACGGAAAGGCCAAGGAGCGTTTATTGCGCTTTATCCAATCCATTGATTTCAGTAATCAACCGTCGGCGTTCGGTGATAAACTCCCCGCTAACACAGGATTGAGCGAGAGTTGAGGTAACAATGGACGCTAGTAGGACATTTATTATTGCCGAAGTAGGTTCCACCCATGACGGCAGCATGGGCAACGCCAAATGCGCCATAGACGTATCTGCAGAGTGCGGAGCCGACGCCGTCAAGTTCCAGGTTCACATAGCCACTGCAGAAACCCTTCGTAATGCACCGATGCCGTCTTATTTCAAAGGAGAGCCCCGATTCGAGTATTTCGACCGTACCGGCTTCACCACAAAACAATGGCTTGAGTTAAAGGCCTTTTCCGAGGAACGCAGCATGACTTTCCTGTCGTCTCCCTTCTCAACGGAGGCCGTGGAGTTACTTGAGTCAATAAATATCGAGCGCTACAAGATTCCATCCGGTGAAGTGACTAATTTACCGTACTTAGAACGAGTAGCTCAGACAGGAAAACATGTCATACTTTCTTCGGGTATGAGTTCATGGGACGAGCTAGATGACGCGGTGGCAACAATAACGGAACTCCATCACAATCTGACGGTTCTACAATGCACCACCGAATATCCATGCCCTCCTGAGAACGTGGGGCTTAACGTAATGCTGGAGATGAAAGAACGTTGGGGACTGCCGGTGGGTTTTTCTGACCATACCTTATCTAACGCAGCGGCGCTGGCAGCTGTGACGATGGGGGCGTCTATCATTGAAAAACATATCACCCTGAGTAAGCGCATGTATGGCAGCGATGCCCGTCACTCTGCAGAACCGGACCAATTCGCAGATTTGGTGAGCCAGATTCGGGAGATCGAAAAAATTCAGGCCAACCCAGTAGACAAGTCGGACGTCTCTAATTTCACCGATATGAAAGAAATTTTTCAAAAAAGCATGGTATCCCAGGTCGACATTCCCGCAGGGACAATCATAACAAGAGACATGCTAGGCATAAAAAAGCCTGGAACCGGACTCCCTCCAGTGAATCTCAAAGAGATTGTAGGGAAACGGACCAATCGGACGATTCCAGTAGATACAATATTGCAACAGGCTGACATTAATTGGGGCAGTTAACCCGAATTTTTAGCGATGAGCAGTACTAATTTAGTTAAAGGAATAAATATGGCTGACGTTTTAAAAGGTAATTTCAAAGTTAAACGACCCGTTGAAGCATCCGATGAGAAGAAGACAGAGACTCTAACAGATGAATTCGAGCGGAAATTACTGGCCAAGTTGGGCGGAAGTGCTTGCTACGTCAAGGACAAGCCTTTTATTGGGCGTCCCAAGGATAACTAGACCCATATCCGATGGCTATTTCAAAAAAACTCCAAGAAATAATCGACAACATGAGCGAAGCGACTTTTACCCGCTTCGACGATTTGTGGTGGGACAATACGGTAGGGAATGTACCTTACGCCACCCGCAACATTCTAGAATCTAAATTAAAGCGGGAAGATGTGGATTTCTCGTCGGCCTTGGTCATAGCGAACGGTCCCAGTTTTTCCCGACGTAAATCTCTACAGACGTTAAAGCAATCGGACTATAAGGGTCTGGTTATTGCCGTTGATAGCGTGTTAGGCACGTGCCTGAGAAATGGTGTCATACCAGATTGCGTGGTGTGCGTAGATCCTCGGCACCGAATCGTAAACTATTTTGGCGCCGACGAAGAACTAGATAAACTACGTCCCGAAGACCTCCATTACTATCAGACACGAAGAGAAGAAACCCATCTGGGCGACGAGCCCTTGGTAACCAGTCGCAGCAACAAAGATCTCCTCGATAATTACGGAACACAGATGATTGCTCTGCTCTCCACTTCTGTGACGCCGCGTATTTCCCAACGTTGCAAAGAAGCAGGAATGGAGACCTACTGGTTCAATCCCGCGTACGATGATTACGACCTTTTCAATAGCTTCACAAAGAAAGTGTACGACCTTATTCCAGTCCCGTGCGTCAACGTAGGCGGCAACGTCGGCACAGCGGCCTGGATCATGGCCCATTCAGCCTTCGAGATTCCCAAAGTCGCCCTGACTGGCTTCGATTTTTCCTACTACCCAGACACGGAATTAGAGAAAACCCAATACTACGATGAGCTAGTCGCGGTTGCAGGTCCTGACGATCTAGAAACACTGTTGCCTCGATTGACCAACCCAAATACTGGTGAAGAGTTTTTCACCGACCCAGCCTACTACTGGTATCGGCAGGTGTTTTTAGAGTTAGCCTCTACAGCTCCATGTACAACCATCAATTGTACTGAAGGCGGGATTATTTTCGGAGATTCAATAGTAGAAATGTCTCTAGCAGATTTCTTCGCCGAAAACTAGACCGGTGCTTTTAAGCGCCTCACCAACGCCAAGGAAATAGTAAATGGCTAAGATTTTATTCATAAACCCCATGGTTCGTATGGAAGATGTACCAAGACATCCGCCGTACGGGATTGCTCAACTCGCCGCGATTTGCGAAAAGCTAGGCCACGAAGTTCAGGTCTTCGACGCCAACGCTTGGCGCCTGCCCTTTAGCTCTGTAGGAGAAGTTCTGAGAGCTGATGATTGGGACATGGTAGGAATAGGAGGTATTACTACCACATATTCCTACGTAAAATCACTGGTTGAGGAATGCACTAAGCTAGACCCAAAACCGCTCGTCACTGTTGCTGGCGGTCTCTTGACAAGCATGCCCCACGACATCATGAAACTAATGCCCGGCATCGATGTTGGTGTAGTGGGAGAAGGCTACGTGACGCTCCCAGAAATTCTAACCTGCCTGGACCAAGGTTCGACCAATTGGATTTCCGTAGACGGGATAATCTGGCGAGACCAGGACCGCGTAGCTCATCTTAATAAGCCTCGCGAGCTGATTAAGGATTTGGATGTTCTCCCGTACCCGGCATGGGATTTTTTCCCCTTAGATATTTATTTCGAAAATAGCAGCCAAGTCTTCAGCGAGGAGCATATGACCGCCAAGCGCCGATTGGACATCAACGGCAGTCTTGGGTGCTCTTTGATATGTCGATTTTGTTTCCACCTAGGGCTCATTGGAGACATGGCGGTTTATAACACTTCAGATGACAAGGATGTCGCATTCACTTACGCCAGAGAACTACGCTTTCACTCACCGGACTACATCGTGAACATGGCTGTTCACATGAAAGAGAAATACTCCA
>Ga0315339_1000777_pt1 | contig 34656 bp, 27 predicted proteins | sample ASW17metaG_FD_204514 | JGI IMG/M metagenome (GOLD analysis project Ga0315339, IMG submission 204514) | Ammonia-oxidizing marine archaeal communities from Pacific Ocean, United States - ASW #17 | ecosystem: Environmental > Aquatic > Marine > Oceanic | place: USA: California | collected 2016-12-05 | reverse complement strand
TCCCTCAGCTTGTGGATAATCTGTTCGCTCGTGTATCGCTTCCTCGTCATTTCCTGCCTCCTTACACACGCCCGAATCCTTCGATTCTCTCTCAAGATTCGGATTCGTTTTCAGGGGGCAGGTCACTGGGTGAATCCCGAAAAACAGTTCAAAGAAGATGACCCGCTGATCGCGACCGCACTGGCCGTGCGAGCGCTCGTGGCGAAGATGGATTCCGGCCAGCCAATGGCGTGACCCGTCATGGATACAACAGCCGCCCCTTCCGATTGGTTTCCGATCGGAAAAGGTGCCCGTCGGTGGTGGTGACATAAAGGGTCGATAGGTCCGGACCCGCGAAGGTGCAGCGCGAACGAACCGAATCCACCCCCGCGCCCATCCTACAAAACGTTGTACGCGGAATCACCAAACAAACCCGAACCATCGCACCCGGGCCACTTGGGGTCAGTCAACGCCGGTTCACGCCCGCAGGCGCGCGGATTTCCCATCCGCACCTCTGTCCCTTATTGTCCGAATCACGAAACACGAGACACGAATCACGCCATCGAGCTAACTCAATGACATCCACATCGCCTCCTAGCCCTTTCCCCCTGCGTCCTATCATGATCCTCGACGGCCAGATCCGCTCCTAAATTTCCCGCGAAACCCAGACCACGGGAAGCCACGCCCTCCGAATCTCCTGCGATAGAATGAACTTCGTTTCCGCCCTGCCCGTCGAGGTTTGTGATGCCCGCTTTCTCCCTTAAACCGCAGTCCGTTCCCCCTGTTGAGACGAAATATCGCCGTATCGTGACCCAACTCCCGGTCCCCGAATCCGTCCCGCTGCTCGAACGCCTCCAATCCGCTGAACCTCGCGCGATGCAGGGTCAGCCGCCGGTTATGTGGGACCAGGCAGAGGGTTTCCTCGTTCGTGACCGCTGGGGGAACCAGTGGATCGACTGGTCGTCGGGCGTCCTCATCACAAACGCAGGGCACAACGCACCGCGTGTAAACGAGGCCATCCGCAAGCAAGTCGAGCACGGTCTGCTCACGAACTACTGCTTTCCCAGCGAGATGAGGCTGGCGTTGGTCGAGCGGCTAGCGTCGCTACTTCCCGAACCGCTCAAGAAGGTTTTCCTGCTTACAACTGGCTCCGAAACGGTCGAATGCGCCATCAAGCTCTGCAGGACCCACGGTGCGGGCATCGGAGGAGAGAGAAAGACCGTGATCGTCTCGTTCGCGAACGCCTTCCACGGTCGGACGCTCGGGTCCCAGCAGGCTGGAGGCATCCCCGCACTGAAACAGTGGATCGGCCACCTCGACCCGGGATTCGTCCAGATCCCATTCCCCGACGGCTTCCGGCAGACGGACACCAGCTTCGAGCCATTCGAGCGCGCCCTACAAGATCAGGGCGTCCCAGCGGACTCTGTGGCGGGTGTCATTCTCGAGACCTATCAGGGTGCAGATACATCATTTGCCCCAGTAGAGTTCATGCAGAACTTGAGGACATGGTGCGACCAGCACAAGGCGCTGCTGGTCTGCGACGAGGTCCAAGCCGGCTTCGGACGCACCGGAACATTCTGGGGGTTTGAACACTACGGAATCGTGCCGGACCTGACCTGTTTCGGTAAGGGAATAACGAGTTCGCTTCCCCTGGCGGCCGTGGCGGGCCGACCCGATGTCATGGACCTACACGCTCCCGGCAGTATGACCTCCACCCACACAGGAAACCCGGTTTGCTGCGCTGCGGCGCTTGCCAATATCGACACGATTGTCGACGAAGACCTCACCGGAAATGCGCAACGAATGGGTGAGGTACTCCACAGTAATCTCCACAAACTAAAGGATCAACATAATGGCGTGGCTGCGGTCATGGGTAAGGGACTCGTCGCCGGTTTCGTCCTCGCCGACCCCGAGACGGGTGAGCCGGATGCAGCCTTGGCGTTCGAGATCGTGAAACGCTCGATCGAAAAGGGACTCCTCATGTTCAGCCCTGTTGGTCCGGGCGGCGGAACGGTCAAGATCTGCCCGCCGTTGATGATCACCGAGGAAGCTCTCGAAGATGCCTTGACCGCTTTCCGTGAAGCGGTCTCCGAAGCGGTCACCGCGCAGCAGGCACAACCGGTCGAAGTGGCCTGACTCCCTGTAAACAGCCCACCCGACCTTGTTCAACCGGGACCGGTTCGGATTCTGCAGGGGAGCCGCTGGAGCCACCAGACACGCTATTTTTGCCGAAACAATCAGGTAAAGATCTGTTTGGGTGTCGGGCTCTCTATGGTGCCCTAAAGCACTCGTTTGTGACTTGTGAACGTATCCCGTCGGCCCCCCGCAGCCGCGAAAAGGGACGCTGAATTTCACTTCGTATTAAGGTACCTCCCGTTATCCTCCGTAAAAACTTGCTTCGATTAGGTCTCGTTTGGCTCACCGCCATTTCTTTGTTCGGTCAAGGTTTGACGACCGATGCCCAAAAGGGCGACTGGGAGGAGGTCAATTTCGCGTTCGATCTCGCTGTACTCACTGACGGTTATCCCAGCCTGTTGCGCTTGGCGGAACTACTCAAGCAGCAGACCGACTACACGGTCAAGCTGGAAGGCCACGCCGACCACATGGGCCCCGACGATTACAACGTCCGCCTGGCCCGCCAACGCGCTGAAACCGTGCGCGACTTCCTGATCAAATACGGGGCGAACGGAAGCCAGATCAGCGTCGAGACGTACGGAGAGAAGTCGCCGACGGCCACCAACCAGTTGCGCGAAGGCCGCTGGATGAACCGGCGCGTCGAGGTGACCGTTAAGGACGCGGAAGGAAATATCGTCAGCGACGGGGGTGTCGGTGACGCCATCACGTCGCTCGACGACCTGATGAAGGCACAGGAAGAGTGCTGCAACAAGATCCTCAAAGAGCTTGAGAAGCTCGACGACATCATGGCGATGTTGAAGAACCTCAAGAATGAGAACGACGACCTGCGCGGCGATGTTGACAAGCTCAAGCAGGCGCAGACCGGCATCCAAGACGGCGTCAAACGGGCCGCTGCGGCACCTCCAGGAGCCACCAAAGAACAGGTCCGCGAAGTAGTTCGCGAGGAAACGAAGGGTGGGCCGAAGTACTCCGCGGTTAACTTCAACGCCGGTCCTGACACTTTGAACGGCAACCTGACGGTCACCGGCCAGGGACGCACCTTTCCGCCGGACCATGGCGATTCAGGCTCAGGGCGAGTTCATGCACAACTTCATGCGGGATGAAGGCCAGGTCGACCTGGGTCTCGTCAACCGCTTCGGCAACTTCCAGGCAGGCGTCTTCTCGAGTTTCAATCAATGAGTTTGCCAACGCCGGCGCGCTGGGACAGGTTTCCGGTACGTTCGACTACATCTTCAACCGCGGCCGCGTCGGCTTGTTCGGCACCCGCGGATTCCTGGAAGGCGCGGTGCTCGACACCCGCGTTCTCGGACCCAACATCCTCGAAGAGAGCTACTTAAACATCGTTGAGCAGGTAGGCGTCAGCACGGCCTTCGCCGCCTGGGGCGACACGTGGTTCGAAGGCAACATTGGCGCGCAGTTCCGCGAAGTGGCGGACAACAAGGCCGGCGGCACGATCCGCTACATTCATCCGATCACCGACCGGCTGGCGTTCACCGCCGAGGCCGGTGTCAACGAGAACTACATCTATACCGAGAATCCGGGCCGCGTTGCTGTCGGTCTGCAGTTCGGCAAGTGGATGAGTCCGAAGGACTACGGTCAGGACAGCGACCGACCCGTCCCGGTGGATATTCCCCGCATCCGATATGAGGTGCTGACGCGCCAGATTCGTTCCGGCAACGACGCGCCCGTGGCCGACGCCGGCCCTGACCTGATTGGGATCGAGGCCGGTCAGGTCGTGCTTGACGGTTCCGGTTCTTCCGATCCTGATGGCGACCCGATCACCTTCGAGTGGCAGTAGATCGCCGGCCCCAGCGTGGCGCTTGGTGGTGACAATACCGCCCAGGCGAGCTTCACCGCCGAGGAAGGCCAGACGTATCACTTCCGTCTGACCGTCCGGGATGACCAGGGCGGCGTCGGAACCGATCGCGTGACGGTCAATACGCTGGAGCGCGACATCTCGATCATCCGCTTCACGGCCGAACCGCTTCGGATCACCGAAGGCGAGGCATCCTCGCTCGTTTGGGAAGTCCGCAACGCAACCGAGGTCGAAATCACCGGCATCGGCCAGGTGGACGTGAATGGTGGCAGCACCACCGTCAGCCCGACCAAGACGACCACCTACACCCTCACATCGCGGAATCCGAAGCGCGAGGTCAGCCAGACGGTGACAGTGACGGTCGATGCGCTACCGCCGCCGGAACCGCAGGATCCACCGATCGTCGCAAACTTCTTCGCGACACCTTCGGCCATCATCGTGGGTCAGGCCTCGACGTTGACGTGGGATACCCGCAACGCCGACGACGTGACGATCTCGGGCATCGGCTCGGTGACCGCGCAGGGTACGACCACGGTCGCGCCGGATCAGACCACGACCTACGCCATTACCGCCCGCAACAACGTGGGTGAGGTAACGGCCACGGTTACGGTTCGGGCGCTCGCGGCGCAGGTCGAGATCTTGACCTTCACCGCCGAACCCGGCCAGTTGGCGAGTCCTGGTGATTCAACCGTCCTGCGGTGGGAGACCCGGAATGCGGTCAAGGTTGTGATCACGGGCGTGGGCGAGGTGCCGCTCAGCGGCGAAGTCAGCGTCAACCCGACCGTGACAACGACCTACACGCTCAACGCGACCGACGTCGACGGCTCCGAAGCCGCCGCGATCGTGATCGTCAAGATCGAGAACATCAACCGCTCGCCGGTAGCCAAGCTCACGGCGCCGTGGTTGATCCATGGCCTTGGCGACGGGACGGTCGGCGTGATCAACGGCAGCACGTCATTCGATCCCGACGGCGACGCGATCACGCGGATCTACCGCAGCGTCGGCAGTCTGTCGGCGACGATTCTTGACCAAGGCGCTGAACGGCCGCGAGTGCGATTCGACGGCGGCACCGGTCAGTATGAATTCGAGCTTGAGGTCAGAGATGAACTGGGGCTACGATCCTTCGCCAGGGTCATGGTCATCATGTCGGACCTTGGGCTGTAACCGTTAACCCAGCCGGGCCGGCTTAGCGGCCGGCCCGCGCTAAACCTTCAAAGGCCCCACTGTTTCGGTGGGGCCTTTTCTTTTGCCTCTTCCGTGGCGCGGCTCTGAGTTTTGCTTGGGGTGATTGCGCGTTGGGGGAGGGGCTGCGGTGGTTTGTGTTGATCCGCGTGGGCCTGTTTGAGCTAGCCCCATCGGCCCGAAGCTCTGAGCCGCGGCCGTGAGGCTGCGTTGACCCACTTCATAGAATCGAAGCAAGCTCCTTACCTCGACTATTTTGAGTGTTTCGGCGAAGTTTGCCTCCTCTCGCAGCGAATCATCGCACCCTTACGGGTGCGGCTCTGAGTTTTGCTTGCGGTGATTGAGCGTTGGGGGAAGGGCCGCGGTGGTTTGTGGGCCGGTAACCGCCTCCCTGGCGGTCGGGGCTCTGCGGGAAATGGGTCGCGGGGCTGGTTGGCTTCTATCGCGGGGCTGGGTGTGGGCGGGACTATTGCGCTACTGCGTCTAGTCCTTCCGGACTCGCTATACGGGGCCCATGACAAAGAACAGGGCGACCAGTGAAAGTAGTGGGAGTATCCCTACGAGGACGAAGACGGGCGTGAAGGAATAGGTGTCCGCGACGTAGCCGACGAGCTTGGTAAAGAGCACGCTGCCTAGTCCGGCGCCCACGCCGGAGATGCCTGATACGGACGCTACCAACCGCGAGGGCACCAAGTCGGCGGGGAGCGTCAATGTATTCGTCGAATAGGCGTAGAACGAGAGCAGCGCAATGCTCGACAGGATGAGCGCCGTGATATCCGAATCGACGAGGCCCACGCCGACGCTCGACATCATCATCAGACCGGTCACCAGCATGACCGTCTTGCGGGCGCGATTCACGCTCCAGCCGCGTTCGATGAGCCGTCCTGAGGTGCCACCGCCGAGGAAGCTGGCGAAGATAGCCGGCAGAAAGACCATCCAGAGCCGGTCACGGATGTCTTTCTTCTGGTAGCCGCGCTCGTCGACGAAGTATTTCGGCAGCCAAGCGAGATAGAACCACAGAATCTAGTCCGAGAAGAAACGGACCAACCCCACGCCCCACACCTGCCGGTAGCGTAGGACTTCCGCCCAGCCCGCCAGCATCCCCTGTTTAGCCGGAGGAGTTGCGTCGGTCTTCTGTGACTGCTCTTTCTGGAGTTCTTGGAGTTCGTCGCGGCGCATCAGCCAGTGCTTGTCGGGCAAGCGATCGAACCATAGCCACAGCGGGGCCCAGACGAACCCGGTTACTCCCACGATGACGAACATCCAGCGCCAGTCCGCCCACAGGATGAGCTGAGCGATCACGAGGGGTGCGATCATCGCGCTCAGGCCTGAACCGGCCTCTGAGAAATAGGCGACCCTCAGCCCGCGCTGGCGCGTAGGGAACCATTCCTAGACCGCCTTCACGGAGGCAGACCAGTTCCCTGCCTCGCCCCAGTCGAGCAAGAAACGGAATAGGCTGAGTCTAACGATCCCGCGCGCCGTCGAGCAGAGAATGCCCGACACGGACCAGAACAACATGATGATGAGGAAGCCGAGGCGGGTTCCCAGCACGTCCATCATGCGGCCGGTGACGAGCTGGCCGAGCATGTAGGCCGACGTGAAGGCGATATTGATATTCACAACGTCGTCGTTCGACAGGCCGAATTCCTCGACGATCGCCGGCGTCGCCACCGCGAACGTCTGCCGGTCGAGGTAGTTAATGAGCGTCGCGAGGAAGAGGAGGGTGCAGATCCACCAGCGCAGATTCTTCGCGCCGCCGTTTGCTTGAGCGTCCGTTGCCACGAGAGGTAGGCATTGTAGCTTAGACTCGGGGAATGGTGGGGGCGCCCACAGGGGTTCGGGTCGCAATGCGGAAATGAGCAGGAAGAAGAGGCAGAGTCCCGGCAGAGCCAGTAGGACGAAGAAGGTTACGAATCAGCCTATAAGCCAGCCCGTGAGCCAGCTCGCTAACCAGTCTGGTGGCGCGATGGGGAGGCTTGTTACGGCCGGGGCAGTAGTGGTGATCGTCCTCGCTGTCGCCGGATACTTCTGGTTTAGCGAGGTCGATCCGACGCCCGCCCCGGTGGCAGAGACCCGCGAGTTCATCGCCGGGGCTGATCTGGGATACGCCGACCCGGTGGCGTGTATCGGGTGTCACGCGGAAATCCACGAGACCTACAGCCGCACGGGGATGGGCCGGTCATTCTATCGGCCGACCGAGCAGAACATGGTCGAGGATTTCGCGACCGACAACACGTACTATCACGAGCCTTCCGAGCGTTATTACACGATGATTGCGAGGGATGGAGAGTACGTGGTTCGCAGGCACCAACTCGGACCAAGCGGCGAAGAAACAAACATTCTCGAGAAGAAGATCAACTACGTCCTCGGATCGGGAATCCACTCCCGCAGCTACTTGTGGCGCACGGCGGACGGAGGGTTGGCGCAGCTCCCGGTTTCCTGGTACTCGGAGAACGGAGGCTACTGGGCGATGAGCCCAGGGTATGACCGGCCTGATCACCAGGGGTTTCTGCGCGAGGCCGCGACGGACTGCATCGCGTGTCACAACGCATTTCCCATGGTCGAGGAGGGCTCGGACCAACAGGGTGCCGAACTTCGCTATCCCGCCGATATGCCCGAGGGCATCGACTGCCAACGATGCCACGGTCCCGGCCGCGAGCACTTGGAAGTCATGGAAGGTGCGGAGCCATCCGCCGAAGCGATCCAGGCGTCGATTGTGAACCCGGCGCGTCTTGACGCTGACCGCCAACTCGAAGTGTGCATGCAATGCCATCTCGAAACGACCGTTGAAGGACTGCCGCACGCCATGCGCCGTCCGGGGCGCGGCGCGTTCTCCTACCAAGCCGGGCAGCCCCTCGGCGAGTTCGCCGTGCACTTCGATTACGAACCGGACAAAGGCCCCGACGATCTTTTCGAAATTGCGCACGCCGCGTACCGGTTGCGCAAGTCCGCCTGCTTTCAGCAAAGCGGTGGTGAGATGACTTGTACGACGTGCCACAATCCGCACGATATTCGCCATGGGGCTGAAGCAAGCGCCGAGCACATTGCGGCTTGCCGCGGCTGCCACACGGCGAGCTTTGACGAGATGGTAGAGGCGGGCCGGCATCCGCGAGACGGGGACTGTCTCGATTGCCACATGGCGAAGCGGCGTCCTGACGATGTAGTGCGCGTCGCGATGACTGATCACTTCATTCGGCGAAAGCAGCCCGCGAGAAACTTACTGGCATCCAAGAAGGAGTCGCATAACGAGCCGTATCGAGGTCGTGTCATGCCGTACTACCCACCCGGTCTACCGGCCAGTCCAGATGATGAGTTGGTGATCGCATCTGCGCAGGTGGCATCGCAATCGAATCTCGAAGAGGGGGTTCGTGAGCTGGAGCAAGCCATCCGTGAACATGAACCCGGCGAAGTCGACTACCAGTACGAGCTTGCGGAGGCCTATGGCCACACCGGGCGAACCGACGACGCGGTAGCAGCGTATCGCGAGGTCTTGCAGCGCGATCCGACGCATCAAAGTGCTCTCGAAGGGCTGGGACGGCTACTGGCGCAAAGCGGGCGTGCGGAGGAGGCCATCTCGGTTCTCCGTCAAGCGATTAGCCATAGGCCCGGCGCTTATCAAATCCACAGCGACCTCGGGCTCGCCTACGTGAATAGTGGCAGGCCGGCTCCGGCTATCAAGGAACTACGCACGGCCGTGCGCATCAACCCCGACACACCGCAATCGCAAAGCGGCCTCGGCGCGGCTTTGATCCAGACCGGTGATGTCCGAGGAGCCGAGCAAGCGTTTCGAAGAGCAATTCGCCTGAACCCCAGTTATGCGAATGCCCACGCCAACTTGGCGAATGTGCTGGCCGGCACGAATCGGCCTGCGGATGCTGAGCACCACTTTCAGCAAGCGCTGCGATTCGATCCAGAGGCGTTCGAGACGCATTTCAGCTACAGTCGGCTCCTCGCGGCCACCGACAGGCTCGGGGAGGCGGAGAAACGTCTGCAGTCGGCGCTGAGGATCAATCCCAGCGTCGTGGAGGCACATGATGAACTCGGCACTATCTTTGCCCTCCAAGGCAAGACCATGGAGGCCATCTCAACCTACCGAAAGGCTTTGGACGTAGACCCCCGCTATGGTTTGGTAGCGTTTAACCTGGGAGCGCTTCTACTCGGCGAAGGGAGGGGTGGAGAAGCCAAGCAGTACTTCATCCAGGCGCTCGAAACAGAGCCCAACCTCGCCGAGGCTCACCTGAACCTCGGGAACCAGTATGCGATGGAAGGTCAGTTCTCAGCAGCCGAGCAGCACCTGAGGCAAGCGGCATCCAGTGCCGATCCGGCCCTACAACAGGCGGCTCAGGACTCGCTAAGCCGACTCCGCGCGGCCAAGCAGCGGCAGTGAGCACCTCTCAGTACCGACAAGTATCCGGCGACTTAGCTACGGCTATCGCTGAAGCTCGTGGCACGACGCGTCGCCGGATAGCTCGGCGACCGCATCGAGATTCATTGCAATACCGAGGCCGGGACCATCCGGGATCGGCAGCATGCCGTCGGCGTCGAGGCGCCATTCACCTGCTGTGATCTCGTCGATGAAGGGCGAACCGGTTAGGTATTCAACCAAGTCCGTATCGGAGAACGCCGAGGCAAGGTGTAGATCGGCCGCCAGTCCGATAGCGGTATTCCAACCATGCGGGATGAAACGAATGCCGTGATCGCGCGCCATCTGGGCGATGCGGCGCTCTTCACTGATCCCGCCGACTTTCGTCACGTCGGGCTGCACGATGTCGAACGCACCGGCGCGTAACCAAGGCTCGAAGGACTGGCGGCGCGTAAGCACCTCGCCTCCGCTGATCGGGACCTTGGCGGCGCGGCGCAATGCGACGTAGTCATCCAGTGCGTCAGGAAGCAGCGCTTCCTCGAACCACGCCACATCGTATTCGCAAAGCATGTCCGCCGTGTTCAGCGCCCACTTGTAATCGCGCGGCCAAAAGGCGTCGCTGCCGCCAGCGTCGACGATGAGCATGGATTCCGGACCGACCGCCTGTCGAGCCGCGCGGACGATCGCCTCGTCGGTTTGGCGGTCACGGCGTCCGAACGGGCCCCACCCGATCTTGAAGGCGCGAAAGCCCTGCTCCTTCACGGGCAGTAGTTCATTGGCCATGCGGTCCGGTTCGCGCATCAGCAGCGAGGCGTAGGGCCTCACGCGTTCCCGATAACGTCCGCCTAGCAAGCGCCCCACAGGCTGGCCGGTTGCTTTGCCGAGGATGTCCCATAGCGCGATGTCGATGCCGCTAATGGTGTGGGTAATCGATCCCCCGCGCCCCAACCAGAATGTATTCTGGTGTAGCTTCTCGCTGACGCGTTCGGGCTCAAGCGCATTCTCGCCTTCATAGAGTGGGCGCAACACATTGAGTGAACCCCGCACCAACTCTTCGCTCGTAAATGCGCTGCCCCATCCAACGAGGCCGTCGTCGGTGCGAACCGCAATGAGTGTGTGGACGCAGTCTTCGGGTTGCAGTTCATTCAACCAGCCACCCTCGGGGGTGCGGCCGCGGAGTCCGAAGGCGCGAACTTCAGTAATCTTCATGACCTTCGATTATCCACCAAAGCGAAGGGGCGTTACCCGACATACCTGGATCAGGCCGCAAATCGAGAGCGCGCGATTCCAGAAGCGGTAGAATCGGCTAGTAGCAAAAACTATCTGGGGCAATGAGGGAGGCTGACGTGACTTACGCAAAGAAAACAACGACATTCGATTGGAGCCGGCGCGACTGGTTCCGCATGAGTGGGACAGCGGCGGCAGCGAACTTCCTCGCCGCTCTACCGGGAACCGCCGCCACACTCCCTGTCCGCGGCGAGGGACCGGACGTGTACACGCGCATTGGCGTGCGGCCGTTCATTAGTTGCACCGCGACGACCACCATCAATGGAGGCTCGTCCCAGCCGCCGGAAGTACTGGACGCCGTCTTCCAAGCCGGACACTACCACGTCAACCTCGACGAGCTCATGGCGGAGGCGGGACCGCGCATCGCGAAGCTACTGCAGGTCGACGCGGCCATGGTTAGCTCCGGCGCAGCGGCCGCCATGACCTGCGGGACGCTCGCCTGCGTCGCCGGCGGCGATCCGGAAAAGATCCGACAACTGCCCGACACGACCGGCTTGAAAAACGAAGTCATCGTTCCAAGTTGGTCGCGCAGCATCTATGATCACGCCGTTCGCTCGACGGGCGTAAAAATGATTGAAGTCGATACGCTCAATGATCTGGAACGAGCCTTCGGACCTAAGACGGTGATGGCGACCGCGCTATCGAGCATCCTTTGGCAGAACGGCCCGTTCTCCCTCGATCAACTTGTCGCCGCGGCGCACAAGCGGAACGTTCCGGTACTGATTGACGATGCCGGCGCGCTGCCCGTACCGCCGCATCCGGTGCTGTCACACGGCGTCGACTTGTGCGCGCACAGCGGAGGTAAGGTGATCCGCGGTCCGCAGGGAGCCGGGTTGCTGCTAGGCCGCGAAGACCTAGTCAAAGCGGCCTTCATCAACAGCGCGCCGCACCATGGATTCGCCCGCGCCATGAAGGTGACCAAAGAAGAAATCATGGGCATGCTGGCAGCCGTCGAATACCTGGTAACGAAGCGCGACCCGGAGGCGGAGGAGCGCGAATGGATGAGCTGGTACGGCCACATCAAAGACCGTGTGTCAGAGATTGCAGGCGTGTCGGGCGAGATTGAGAATTTTCCTTGGAAGCGCTTCGGCTATCACCCCAGGTTGGTTGTGCGCTGGGACCCAGAAACAATCGGTCTCACGGCGGGGGACGTGGAGCAGATGCTGCTTGACGGCGAACCACGCGTTCGCATTCCACCTTCGGGCACAGGACACTCGTTCGTGATTCGCGGAGCCTCGATGTATGCGGGCGAATACAAGCTCGTTGCGGACCGGCTGGTGGAGATCTTTCGTGCCGCGCCTCCTGCAAGGGCGAAGCCGCCACTGGCACCGCCCGTTGCCGATGTAAGCGGCGACTGGGACGCCACACTTGAGTTTGTCGTTGGCTCGGCTGAGCATGAGTTTCACTTCGACATGCAGGCAAATCGGTTGACTGGTATCCATGTGGGCCGCATCACACACGGTACGATCGAAGGGACGATCGATGGGTCCGATGTCCGTTTTCGGGCGTCGGGCCGCTACGAAGGTACGTCGATTCGCTACCGGTTCAGCGGGTTACTGGAAGGGGACGAGATATCCGGCATCGTTGACCTTGGCGAATATGGAACCGGGACCTGGAGGGCCCGGCGCAGGTCGTAAAGGCGGGTTCAACAGACTTAGTCGCCTTCTCACACTGAAAGTGTGCCCATGGGAGATGCACTGATCGGCCTCGGCGTTCTGCTGATGATCATCGGGCCGCTACTGCTGATTCCCGTCACCTGGCTGCTCTATAGATGTGTGTGGTGGGCGCTGATCCGTTCGGTCCCCGCGGAGAGACTAACGCGAGGCATCGCCAGTCAAGCGGCGGTGGCACTGCCGTTAGTACTTGTGGTGAGTGCCTTAGTCGCGTCGTACTTGCCGGGGCACTGGGAATTTGAGCGCTTGTGCGCGCAACACGCGATTCCGGATGCGTCGTTCCGCACAAGGGTGGACGGCTTCTTTCGCACGCAGATGTTCCCCTATCAATCTCACAAGTACCTGGATCAAGATTCGTTCTCGTACATCGAAGCACCTGATCCATATAGGAAAGGTCTCCTCCTGCGCTACTCGAAAGGGGCCAACGGGAATCTTGAGGAAGATCAGGTCCCAGTAATCAGCAGCACATTTGGCTTTCGGGAAACGTTCTCTGAACTCCCCAGCGGCATCACGACGACCGAGAAGGTCATCGACGAAATCGCCACCGAACGGGAACGAGCCCGGGCCGCCAGGATCACCTACCACGGCGGGCCGCTTTCGCTCGTTCTGGGTAGCTACGGGATATCTTCCTGCCCGGACATTCTTTCGGAAGAGGGTTCGCGGCACTTTACAACTTTCTGCGATCTGGAGTCGATCGTTCTCAGAAGCGAGATGGACCCCTGACATTCCAAGCATGACCAGGTTCATGTCGAACGTAGTTCCGCCGGCTTTCCGCTATTCTCAATATCTACTAAGCGAGGTTAGAAGCATCGCTTTTGTACCAAGGAGACAGCTGGTGATTCAGAAAACACGGATCCAACGCCCGATGACGGCGCGATCTATTCTCGGCGTAGTCGGGGCGGTGCTTGCCGTGCTGTTGAGCGTCGGAGGGGCAAGCAGCGCTGAAAAGGTCTGCGCCGAAGGCGCGACCGAAACGACTGTGTTGGTCGTGCGGCACGCCGAGAAGACTTGTCGGCGCTGCGATGAACTTTCGGAAGCGGGCCTTGATCGAGCCAAGATACTCCCCGACGCGGCGCGCAAGATCATGGGCGAAATCGACGTCGTCTACCACAGCGATACGAAACGCAACCGTCAGACGGTCGCGCATGTCGATCCGAAGCCGCACACGGAGTACGCCAGGGGCAGCGCGGAGGGAGATGTCGTCGAGGAGATCCTCAACAACCGCTGCGGCCAGAACGTCTTGATGGCCGGGCATAGTCACACAGCGGCTAAGGTGCTAGGGCTTCTGGGTGTCCCGGCGGCCCAGATCGACACCGACAACTGGTTCCCTACGAAGCACGATAACGGCATGCGGGAGGTTTACCTCGACGATTTTGATGACTTGTTCGTTGTAAAGATCTGCGGCCCTTGCGATTCTGGAAGACGCATCCTGATGCATCGAAACTACGGCGCGAGCACACCGGCGAAGTAAGGCTGTGCCGCGGACTCTCGTCCGCGGGCGCGCGGATTTTCCATCCGCGCCTCCTTCCCTTCGGGGATGGATATCGCCGGAGCTGTGGTACGGTTTACCTAATCATGCGTGCATTCCGTTTCGTCGGGGCCGGGGCATTGCTCGTCTGTGGTGTCCTCAGCGCACAGCAAGGGCCGGGAGACGGATTTTCGCCCTCCGAGATTCGCTTCTTTGAGAACGAGGTCCGGCCCATCCTCAGCGCGCAGTGTGCCGCCTGCCATAACGACAAACTGCGTACCAGCGGCCTCTCCCTTGCAAATCGTGAAGGCATCCTGACGGGCGGCAACCGGGGGGAAGCGGCGACTCCGGGTTCGCCGGATGACAGTTTACTGGTCCACGCAATTCGGTACGACAACGATCTCAAGATGCCGCCGAGCGGCAAGCTGGTGCCGACGGAACTAGCCGCTCTCACCCGTTGGGTCGAGTTGGGTCTGCCGTGGCCCAGTAAGGGACTCTCGCGCAAGCCGGCAGGCGACGCAGCGATGCACTGGTCTTTTCAGCCGATCCGGCGACCCCGTGAGCCTAAAGTTTCCGATCGTTCCTGGGCACGGAACTCGATCGACCGTTTCATCTTGGCGCGTCTTGAGAAGGAAGGTCTGACTCCTTCGCCCGAAGCGGAAAAAGCAACGCTGGCGAGGCGAGTGTATATCGATCTACTTGGCCTGCTTCCCACGCCGGAACAGGTAGATGCCTTTGTGGCCGACGATCGCCCGGACGCCTACGAAGATCTCGTTGATGAGGCGCTTTCGTCTCCGCACTACGGTGAACGGTGGGGACGTCATTGGCTCGATCTGGCGCGTTACGCCGACTCGAACGGCTACAACAGCGACGGCCCGCGGCAAATCTGGATGTATCGCGAGTGGGTGATCGATGCTCTGAATCGTGATCTCCCTTTCGATCAGTTCGTCATCGAGCAAATCGGGGGAGACCTTCTTCCGAACGCCACCAAACAGCAGATGGTAGCGACCGGCTTTCACCGCAACACGCTATTGAATCTGGAGGGTGGCGTCGACTTCGAGCAATATCGCACGGAAGCCGTCGTCGATCGCGTCGATACCACGGGCATGGCTTTCCTGGGGTTAACCCTCGGCTGTGCACGCTGCCACGACCACAAGTTCGATCCGGTTTCGCAACGGGAGTTCTACCGCTTCTTCGCTTTCTTCAACAGCATCGACGAGTTGAGCGGCGAGTTCAACGACAAAGAGGGCCGGGCGCGAGCGTTCGAGCCGGTTCTCGAGTTCGGGACTCCGGAGCAATATGCGCGTCGCGAAGCCATCGAGGCACAGCTCGACGTAATGGAAGAGGAGTTGGAGCGCTACAAGGATCAACTCATCGAGAAGCAAGCGGAGTGGGAAGCGTCGCTCGGCGATGAGGAACTCGAGAAGTTGACCCCGGGGCAGCGGGCCATCCTCATGATTCCGACCGCTGAGCGCCACGAGGTGCAACACGGATCGATTCGTGGCGCCTATTTTGGTCAGGACGCTGCGCATCAAGAACGCAGGAAGGCAGTCGCGGCGGTCACAAAGCTCAAGCCCGAGGTCCCGAGTACTCTTGTGATGAGGGAGCTACCCAGCCCGCGGACAACTCACGTCCTACTAGGTGGCGAATTCTTGGACAAGGGCGTCGAGGTTACGTCCGGCACACCTGCCGCACTACCCGCGCTACCGCACAAGGAACGCTACACCCGAGTGGACCTCGCTCGCTGGCTGGTCAACAAAAAGAATCCCCTCACGCCCCGCGTCACGATGAACCGAATCTGGCAACGCTATTTCGGCCGGGGCATCGTCGAGACCGAGAACGACTTCGGCACGCAGGGTTCCCCGCCTACACACCCGGAATTGCTGGATTGGTTGGCGTCGAAGTTCATCGACCAAGGGTGGAGCCTCAAGGCGATGCACCGCTTGATCGTGACATCTGCAACCTATCGCCAGTCGTCGGCGCATCGGCCCGACGCGGCGAAGAAAGATCCACGGAATGATTTACTCGCGAGACAGAACCGATTGCGGGTGGAGTCAGAGATCGTTAGAGATTTGGCTTTGTCGGCGAGCGGGATGCTCACTCCCGCGATCGGCGGACCCAGCGTCTTCCCGGCCCAGCCGCCGGATGTCATGATTCGAAATACGTGGAAAGAAAGTGAGGGGCCGGTGCGCTATCGCCGAGGTCTGTATACGTATTTCTGGCGGCTGAGTCCCCATCCCGGCCTGATGGTATTTGACAGTCCGAGCGCATTGACGATCACAACAAAACGAAACCGGTCGAATACGCCTCTCCAGGCACTCACTCTGCTGAACGATACCGGCTTCCACGAGTTCGCCCAAGGGTTGGCCCAGCGAATTCTCAGTGAGCGGCCGGATGCTTCGAACGCGGAACGGGTCGAGCACGCATTTCGTCTGTGTCTGGCGCGGCCACCACGCGAGATGGAGCAAGCCCGCATCGAGAGCCTGCTCGCGTCGCAGCTCGACGAACTGATGACCAGCCCGGACGAAGCGAAGGAGCTCCTACCGCTCCCAACACCCGACGGGGCCAACATTCCCGCGACGGCGGCCTGGACCATCGTCTCGGGAGTGCTTCTCAATCTCGATGAGTTCATCACACGGGAGTGATCTGAACATGCAAGACATCGGACTACTTGACAGAACCAGACGACACTTTCTTAGTCAGTGTTTCGTCGGTCTGGGCAATATTGCACTGGGTAGCTTGTTGAGCAGCGGCAAACTTATGGGTGCGAACGCGCCTCGGGTCGAGAACCCGCTTGCGCCGAAGGCGCCCCACTTCCCTCCCAAAGTCAAGCGCGTCATCTACCTCTTCATGGCCGGTGCGCCGAGCCAATTCGAAACCTGGCTCTATCGGCCGAAACTGAGTGAGTATGACGGGAAGCCTACTCCCGATTCGTTCCTCGAAGGCAAACGCTTCGCCTTCATGGAACGGTTCATGAAGGATAAGCTCAAGCTGCTCGGCCCACGCCGGAACTTCCAGCAGCACGGCGAATCGGGCATGTGGGTTTCGGAAATCTTCCCGCACATGGCGAGCGTGGCCGACGACTTGGCCTTGGTGCATTCGCTCACCACGGAGAACTTCAACCACGCCCCCGCGAAGCTCTTCGTGAATACCGGCTCGACACGCTTCGGTCGTCCCAGCATGGGCTCCTGGCTGAGTTACGGACTGGGGAGTGACTCGCAGGACCTGCCGGCGTTCGTCGTCCTACGCTCGGGTGAGCGAAGCTTGATGGGCGGCGCGAATCTGTGGAGCAGCGGTTTTCTACCAACGACATACCAGGGCGTTGAGTTCCTACGCTCGGCCGACCCCATCCCTAATCTATCTAGCCCGAAAGGCATGTCCGCGGAGCGTCAGGCGGCACGGCTGGACGCGGTTCGCGACCTGAACCTGGCGCGGCTAGCGGATGTCGGCGACCCGGAGATCAGCACCCGTATTTCTTCCTACGAAATGGCCTATCGCATGCAGACGAGCGGGCCCGAGTTGATGGATCTTTCGAGAGAAAACCAAGCGACGCTGGATCTTTACGGAGCGAAACCCGGCGAGCAGTCGTTCGCCAACAACTGCCTGCTGGCGCGGCGCATGATCGAGCGCGGCGTGCGATTTGTGCAGTGCTATCAGACCGGTTGGGACCACCATGGCAATCGGCAGAACAACCTCAACGAGAAGCTTAACGAAGTGGCCCTGTCTGTCGATCGCCCGGCAGCTGCACTGATCAAAGACCTCAAGCAGCGCGGCCTGCTCGATGAGACACTCGTGCTGTTCGGCGGCGAATTCGGGAGAACACCGATGGGAGAAGTGAGGGAATCCGTCGGACGCAACCATCACATCGACAATTTTCCGATGTGGTTCGCCGGCGGAGGGATCAAGGCTGGTCAGACAATCGGGAAAGTCGACGAGTTGGGTTTCTTCATCACCAAAGACAAGGTCGAAGTGCACGACGTTCAGGCGACGATCTTGCACTTACTCGGGCTCGATCACAAGAAGCTTACTTTCCGCTATCAAGGCCGCGACTTCCGGTTGACCGACGTGGGTGGGCATGTGATTCAGAAGCTTCTCGCGTAATACGGGCCAGCCACTCCGTGTATACTGCTCTTAGCTTGAGGCGCGGCCCTCGTCCGCCGCCGACTCGTTTCCACAAGGAATAAACATCATGAATTGGTTGAAACCGGACCGTCGAACTCTCCTGCGCGGCATGGCTGCGCTTCCCGGCATTGGGGTACTGATGCCCGCCACGGCTTCGGCCGCTGCCGCCCGCTTGAGCGGGAAAAACCGAGACGTAATCAGCGAACTCAAAATTCGTTCCTTCATCAACGCGGCGGGTACCTATACCAGCCTGACCGCATCAATGATGCCACGCCCCGTGTGGGACGCCATGACCGTTGCATCCACCAAGTTCTGTCCGCTGCAAGACCTGCATGACGCCGTTGGCAAGCGCATCGCCGAATTGACGAAGGCCGAAGCAGCGCTGGTCAGCGCGGGCGCGGCCTCTGCACTCGCGATCGGCACGGCCGGCGTGTTGGCCGGAACGGACCGCGAGAAGATTCAGCAATTACCTGACACGCGCGGCATGAAGAACGAAGTCATCGTTCAGAAAAGCCATCGCAACGGTTATGACCACGCCGTCCGCAACGCTGGTATCCGGATGGTCGAAGTCGAAACGGCCGCGGAACTCGAGAGCGCCATCCACTCGCGCACCGCGATGATGTTCTTCCTGCAAGCGGCGAATAATCGAGGCCAGATCGGCTACGAGGAGTTCGCGAAGCTCGGCAAGAAGCACAACATTCCGACCATGATCGACGCCGCCGCCGATGTCCCGCCGGTGAGCAATCTATGGAGGTTCCAACAAGCAGGCTTCGACTTAGTCATCTTCTCGGGCGGCAAGGGCATCAAGGGGCCGCAGTCAGCCGGCCTGCTGCTCGGTCGGAAGGACCTCATCGAGGCGGGCCGCATGAACAGCAGCCCGAACTCCAACTCGCTCGGACGCATCAGCAAGGTCAACAAAGAAGAGTTGGTCGGCATGATGGTCGCCGTTGAGATGTTCGTCAACCGCGATCACGAAGCGACTTGGAAGGACTGGGAGAACCAGTGCAATCGCATCGCCGGCTTCACCAAGGGCGTACCCGGCATCAAGAGCGAGATCAAAGTGCCCGAATTGGCCAACATGGTGCCGCACCTGCACCTCGATTGGGACCATGCGGCCGTCGGCAAAACGCCGGGAGACGTCGTGAAAGAACTGCGTGAAGGTACCCCAAGCATCGAAGTGCGGCCCGGATCGGCTAAGAACTTCGTGATTGCGGTTTGGATGCTCGAACCCGGCGAATACCGCACCGTCGGTCGGCGATTGGGCCAGGTTCTTAAGGGTTAAGCCCTTTCACCGTTACATTTCGAAACAAGTTCGAGGGCGGCCCAACTTTGGGTCGCCCTCGTTGTTCTTAGCCTACACATTTCACCGCGTGGCGAGGATAATGTGCAGGTTAGCCCGCCTTTTCCTGCTGATCCTTCAGCAGGGATTTGAGGTTATCCAGTTGACCTCGTAAGTCTTTGGCGCGGCTCGCGATGGTGGCGACGTACAGGATGTGAATAACCCACGCCGCGCCGAACGCGTACCAGAGCCACTTCAGATTCTCTTCCATTTCGCTTCCCTTCCCACAAAACCCTTGTTTCAGCCGAGCGCGTGCACCATCCGGCGCACGCCTTCCGTCTCGCGCTGCAATTCGGCCAGCTTGCGCCGCTGTCGTACGAGGTACCAGAGCAGCACCAACAGCGCCACCATCGTGAACGCTAATACCATGCCCATTCGAGCGTCGATCCCGCCGCCACCGATCACCGGGGCCGGGTGCTGGGTCCGCCACCAGCGATTCGCCATGTAGATGATGGGGATGTCGATCATCCCGCAGATCGAGACTACAGCACACACCACCGCGCGCTGGGAAGGCTCGTCCACCGATTGCCGCAGGATCAAGTAACCGATATAAATCACCGCCAGCAGCATCGCGCTCTGACCCCGTGCGTCCCACGCCCACCAGATGCCCCAGATCGGCTTGGCCCAAAAAATACCCGTCACCAGGTTGACGATGCAAAACACCAGTCCCACTTCGTTGCAGGAAACGGATAGATCGTCGAGACGTCCGTCGCGATTCGCCAGGTAGCGAATCGCCGCCACTCCGCCGATGATGAACGCCACCCACGACGTCGCGGCCGACGGCACGTGGAAATAGAAGATCCGCTGAACGATGCCCATCGAATTTTCGGTGGGCACCCAAACAAAGATCAGGTACAGCGACGCCACGACCAGTGTCGCGCTGGCAACGGCCAAAACGGGCGTCAGTTTGTCGGGCTTGGTCGAGACTGCTTCAGTCATAGATGCCGCCTGGAAATCAGCTTCATAGTGTATCAGCGACCGGTGTCCTGGAGACACTCTGGTCCGGCACCGCTTCGGCCGGCCGCGTCGACTCTCAAAGGCCTGGGGGGTTCTCGCAAAGCCGCAAAGTACCGCGAACCTCGCTATGGGCTGTGTTGGATGGGCACGATAGCAACTCCGGGTCAATTGTAACCCGGCGGGCCCGGCCTGGCGTGGGTCCCGCCGGCGAAGTCATTGCCGACAAAGGGTTCCGGTCTGATTGGATCCGTGACTCTCAATATGGGTTTGGACCCGCAGGGTGGGAATGAGCACAATGAAACCGGGCTCCGGGCCATCAAAGCCCCCAAAAGCCCGTCAAAAGCCAGCTTGGCCCCCTGGAGTGCCTTTGTTGAAAAACAAGCAACTTCCAAAGCTGCTTCTCACAGCCCCTCAGAGTCCGTTGATCAGGGACACGACGGGCTATTGCCCACGCTGAATGTTCCGCTGATGGTGGTGCCGCCCATGATTGTCACGGTCGGTGCGTTCACGACGATGTTGTCTCCGTTGACAATCAGATCCGGCCCCAGAATGGCGGTCGCCGTCGCCTCCAGCGTCTGTGTTCCTGTCAGCGTATGATTCGCGATGGTCAGGTTCGGGCCACACGCGGCCCCTAGGAGCAGGATCGTCCCGCTATCGGCTGCGCGGCTGTTGTTCGTGCCGTCCGATTCGAGAACCGCGCCTAGGTTGTCCACGACGACTCCCAGGTAACAGGTTCCAGGGTTGAGATCGACAGGGATCGTCAACGGTCCGGCACACACGACGGATACAGCGTTTGCGAGTCCGTTGAACTCGCAGGAGTCGAGGAACGTATCGTCGGGTGCGACCATGTCGTCCTCGGACAGGTAGATCGCGGATTGGAACGTGTCAGTGGTAGTGAATCCAGCGTTCATGATCGAGGCGGAAAAGTCAATGCTCTCCCCCACCGTCGCTTGCGTTGAGGCGGTTAGCGAAGTAGGTGTGAGGTCGGTCATTGAACCCGCCGCGATAGTGAGTACGACGTCGATGTTCTCGACCAGTTTGCCGTCCACTTGCTCGACGGCTACGGTGGCGTTGTGGACTCCTTCGCCGAGGCCGCTGGCGTTCACGCTGATACCGATCGGATCAAGCTCTCCGAATGAGGTGCCGACGTCAGGTGTTCCGAAGACCCAAGGCTGATCGGTGCGGATGCGGTAGTTCAAACTCCCGAGGCCAGGGTTCTGAACGTTGAACAACTGTGCTGGCGGGTTGACCCCGCCAGTCAGGGCGAAGTCGAGTTGGTCTGTGGAGACCTGCATCTGTGGGTCGGGCGGCAGTATCGAGAGCTGAATAGGGATTGGTACCTCCATGGAACCATCCGTGGGGGCAGCGGTGATGAGTGCGAAGTTAAATCTCGGCCCACGGCCCTCGGTATCGAACGACACCGTGATCGTGTCGGAAGAACCCGACGGATCGCTAACAGGTGGCGAAAGCGAGACCCAGTCCTGGTCCACACTGAGGGAGTAGCTCAACGGGCCGTCCGTCGAGGTAAGCGTGAACTCCTCGTCCTCTACGGGGGTGCCCTCCGTAGTTCTTGGGTAGAGGCGTCCCGCTGAGACTTCGAGGCTGACGTGGCAGTCTTCGACAGAGTGCACCCGTCGAACCCGTAGGCTTTCCGCAATAAGGAGGTTCCCGTCATGATCCGTCGCCACTCGAGTGCTGGTATTCATGAGGAGGCCGGCTGAGCGGAGAGGCGTACCATCGTCACTACTGAGCACGCCCGCGGAATGCGGAGCAAGCGTATTGATCAACCCCGCAGGCGTGATTCTGCTGAGCCCACCAGCGTCCCGGTGTACTCGGAGGTAGATATTCCCGCTGTCATCAAGGGTCATGGAAGTGACCGGGTTCGGAAAAACACCGACGGTCCCTGGCACGTCCGCCACCGTCCCGCCCGGTGCAAATCGGATAATACAGTCCGGGAGTGCTATCAGGACATCGTCATTCTGATCAATGGCCATCGCATGGGCCCGACCCTCGTTGCATCGGGTACACCTGCTCCAATATTGGCCGTCGCTCAGCCGCAGAGTATCGAGCGTGCCGTCGGCTGCCCATCTCCGGGGCAACCGCTTGAGCTACTACACCAACTGGTCGTGGAAGGCCAAGAAGTAATGGTCCCTGCGGGGTTGACGTGGCGCATTCCGTGGGGATAGTCAAAGTAAACGTCAAATTGAGGTCCGACATCGACCCGTGTGGGGCATGCAATTCTTGCTTGGGTTGCGGGCCCTCCGTCTCCGTCTACCCCTATATCCCTAGTCCCCGCAAAGGTGCTGATCGTCCCGGTGGGCAAAACGACACGAACTTTGTGCATGATGCCCTCCGGTACATAGAGGTTTCCGATGCTATCAACAGCTACATCCTGTACCCTCCAGATAAAGGCATCCGTGGCCGGCCCACCGTCACCCCACAGGCCCGTACGGGCTTCGCCCGCGAAGCGGATAAGGCTCCTCGTCGCATCCGGCTGTAGTTCAGAGACCTCTGCCCCTGTTAGGTGGCCGAACAGGCGGCCTCCATCAGTAGTGTCGATTCGAGTTATCCCACGCAAACCCGTGGTGTTCTCACGCTGGATCAATCCGTCCGAGCCCACGGCCCAAATACCGCCAATGCCACTCGAGGTGAAGAAGGTTTCACCGGACGCCTGAGGAAGGACTCGTAACACCTTCCCAACGCTCACCGACAGTGCTGACTGCCCGGCAATTGGCCAATCCCAGGAGTTGTATCCTCTACCGGCGATAGTCAAGATCGTCCCGTCCAGGGCTACTCTTGGATTCTTTGATTTTCGGTATCCGCGATGAGAAGTCTGCCCTCGATATCGAAAGCCAGATCCCTGGGTGCTGACAGAAACGCGTCTTCGGAAGGACCACCGTCTCCGGCGAAGATCTCTCTGGAGCCAGTCCGTGAAGTCGTCGGCCCCGTACCAACTACAGTACGAATCGACCCGCCTATCTCAATGCGCCGTACGCGATGATTCCATTTGTCAACCAAGTAGAGCGCGCCGTCCAGCCCAACCGTAATGCGCCCCTCGGTTCCAAACTGGGCCTCCACCGCCGGGCCACCGTCACCGCTGAACCCGGGCGTACCCACAGCAGCAACTGTCGTGATGATCCCGCCCGTGTCAACCTTCCGCACGGTGTGATTCCCGAAGTCGGCGATGAACAGGTTGCCCTCATCGTCGAAAAGGATGTCCGCGACATACTGAAACTCAGCGTCCGATGCCGAGCCACCATCCCCACTGTAGGCGATACCTCCGCCGGCGATCGTCTCGATCGTGCACGGCGCGGGAATTTGGGCGAAGGCTGTCGAGAGCGCGACGATCGTCCCCAACGGCAACAACCGTACCGTCAGGCGCCAAAGCCGCCTACTAATCTCAAGGCTCTTCACTACCAATCTGCCCCAGCCGAGTGTTCGCCACTCAGCTCCTACCCGCTATTCCACCCCATCACTCCAGAATAAGTTGTACTTTAGGTCCCGCGCAACGTTCTCGGCGACCAACCCACACCATTTGCTAGCTATACAGCGTGAGGACGAAATTTCTCCCATTCCTTGACATCTCCCACAACCCCATTCACAACAATTTCAACGCAACCCCCTCAGTCAATTACCCCCCCCAGGCCGCCTGAAAACTCAGTAACACTCCCCGCACGAAGAGAACCCAATCCGCCCTGATCCATCGTGCACTGGGATCGCGTTGTCAGCACTGCACGGCGCGTCCAAGGTAGAATCTGGTTTGGTATCCGGGCTTGGCCCCAGGACTGGGCATCGGCCCGAGCGGCCTGATCCCGAAATCAAACACCCCTCATATTCAACAAGGAGTAGTAGATGAGTATCAAACGACTACAAGTCGGTGCGCGCATGAGCCAGATCGTCATCCATGGCGACACCGTCTATCTAGCTGGGCAGGTCGCCCAGGACGCGCAAAACGGCACCGTCGCCGAACAAACCCAGAACGTCCTCGACCGGATCGACAACTTGCTCGCCGAAGCCGGCACCGACAAGTCGAAGCTGCTGTCCGCCACCATCTGGCTTGCCGACATGACCAAGTTCCAAGAGATGAACGCTGTGTGGGATGCCTGGCTGTCTCCGGGCGACACGCCGTGCCGCGCGTGCGTAAATTCCCAACTGGCCGCGCCACAGTACAACGTCGAGATCGGCATCATCGCCGCACTCTAGCGGCCCGACGCCACTGATATTGCTGGGCGGCGGACTCCTCAGGGGGCCGTCGCGAGCAAGGCGTCTACGTCGTCGAGCGACACCTTGAGAACTTCCATCGTTTGCTTCGCCCCGGAGAAGGCGATCAGCAGATGGCCGTTGTGCTCGATGATGTGCGGGTAATCAATGTGCCGGCCGCCCACAAGGTAGAACATCCGCGTGTAAACGAGGCCGTCTTCGCTGATCGATAGGACCAGCGGGTCGCGCCGCGCCGGGTTCGCGTTTGAGACCATGGCGCAGTAACCGCGCGAGGTCCGCAGCGCGAAGAACTTACTGCGCGCGTCGGGGAAGTTGGTCGCGACGATCTTGCTCCAGCTCTTGCCGTTGTCCGTCGAGAAGCTGCGCAGCAGGCGCTTTGAATCGCCGTTGTCACGAATCAGCCCAACAAGGTTCTTGCCGTCGGGCAGGATGTACCAGTAGGGCTCTTCGGGCCGGCCGCTGCCATCGTAGCCGGCCATCGGGTGGACCTGCCATTGGTCGAATCCCTCGACACCGCCGATCATGACGGACACCTGCCGTTGATGATCGCGCCGGGTCATCATCCATGGGCCGTTAGGGAGCTTCTTCGGCGGGAAGTTATTCATCGAGTCATCGAGCACGGTGCCGTGGGCGACCCATTTGCCGGCGTCTTTGTCCCAGCGGAAGGCCTCGAGGCTGAGGCCAGGGTAACCTGGCGCATTGAAGTGCGTAATGAGCGCCAGTAGTTCGCCGTCGCGCACCCAATAACCGCGAGCGATCCATCCAAAGCCGTCGATGCGCGGCGGACCGCTGAGGTCATCGGGGGCGCTCCAGTGAACGCCGTCCTCGCTGGTCGCATAAGAAACACGCGTTCCAGGCCGGTCATGGCCCGGCACGACGTTGCGGTGCGCCTCCGGTGAAACGCCTAGCTTCGGGAGGCCCGGACCATCGCTCCACATCGCCCAGTAGAGGTCATCGAACCGCGCCAGGTAGGCGTGCTGGTTGACCGACTTGCCGGCGTGATCACGCACATCCTTGAGCATGGCGTGCTCGGCGGGCACGCGCGGTAGCTCATCAAGCCGAACCTTCGCGGGGTCCGTCCCCGAGCCCGGCAAATCGAGCATCAGGATACTTGCCGGGTTGGTCTCAGGGTGCGGCCGGGACAGGTCCTGGGCAAACCCTGTCGCGGCTGCTGTCAAGGCAAGAGCTACGAGATATCCGGCTCCGCGGCAAGAGCTAACGTTGACGAAATACATGACTAGTGGACTGTCCCAGAGATAGTTTTACCATGGCGGATGCGGCGTGAAGGTTTCGAGTACTTCCAGCGGAACGGTTTGGCGTCTTTCGAGTAGGCGTTGATGTAGCGGCGTAGTTTGCGAGCTAAGTCCTGGGTTGACGTGAAGACGCCGCGGGCGATGACATCGCGTTGGATCTTCGAAAACCACAACTCGACCTGATTGAGCCAGGACGAGTAAGTCGGCGTGAAGTGGAGCGTGACGTTGGGATGGTCGCTAAGAAACGCCGCCACTAACTGGGTCTTGTGTGCCGAGAGGTTGTCACAGATGATGTGAATCTCCCGCCCCGGTTCACAGCCGGCTACGACCTCGCCGAGAAAGTTCACAAACTCGCGGCTGGTATGATGCGCCGCGGTCTTGCCCTACCCTCGCCGGTCTTGGTATTCAGCGCCGCATAGAGGGACAACGTGCCATTGCGCTTGTACTCGAAGTCGTGACGCTCGGCGCGGCCGGGCGAAAGCGGCAGTACGCGGTCGCGACGGTCCAGCGCCTGAATGGCGGTCTTTTCGTCCACGCAGAACACGGCGGCGTGTCGCGGCGGTGTCGAGCTTGGCGACGACGGCTTGATAGGACAACCCCGGGGCCAATAGCAGAACAATCTTGGCGCGCAGCACAAAGTCGGCGGGGAGCGATTGGCAGCGAGCGATCTCCTCGAGCTCGGAACATTGCCGGGAGTTCAATCGAACCAGGCTACCTTCAAAGGGCATATGGAGAAGACGTCTTCCCTATATGCAAGGTTACTTTGAGACAGCCCACTAGCTCCTGCGTTGAGCGTCTCTAGCTTTGGGATTAGAGGCGGTCAGCGCGCTTCGTCGCGACGATTGACGAAGACGGCACGCGCCTCGCGGAACTGCCCGAGCACGTGGGCCTTTTCGCGGTCAGAGCGCCAGTACTCGTACCCGTCCCATAACGTTATCAGATCGTCGATCCACTGGATAAAATATTCGGCGTCTTCTTTGGATCGGATCGGCTGGTCACCGACATAGACGTAGATCGGGCTCGTCTCCGCAACCGGGTAGGCGTCATCTATAGGGTGCTTGATGCCGACGCCGCTGGCTTTGAGCGTGTACCAGCCGCTCTCGGTCACTTCGATGCGTTTCTCGAAAACGGCCTTCTCTTTGTCATCCCCAAGCGGGATCGTCTCGACGACCTTGCCGTTGCGGATGATCTCGAACGCATCGAGCGGCACAATCGATTGCATCGTCGCGCGCATCTCGACCGACCCACCGCCTGCGGGTAAATAAATCTCAGCGCCGGGGATCTCTCCGTTGATCGTGAACTGAATCAGCGGACCGTTCGTCACAAGAGTGCGTCCACCGCGGATCGCGTCCAACCAGCCATCCCAGGTGAGCTTTTCGCCGAGGTATGCGTACAGGCGGGCGCCGCCGATCATGGGCGTGGCTTGCAGGTTAAGGATTGAGTCTTCACCGGCGGAAGCCGTAACCTTGAAACCGCAGTTGAGTGAGCGGTGCCACGTCTTGGAGGTGTTCGTGTAGTGCCCTGCGCTGGTCATCACCTCCAGGTACTCGAATGAGCCGAGCGCGAGATCGACCGGATAGGTTTGTGCCACGCGGTACTCGGAATTCATCGAAGGCTCGCGCCCCCAAGGGTGAACGTGGCCGCCGATCGCGCCCTGCTTGCGCGCCACAGCGAACATGTCCGTGTTGCTCGGGTAGAGACTGGCGATCCCCGTGTCTTCGTAAGCGGTGGTGAAGGGGGAAACCAGGTGCTTGGTGAGATTGATGAAGTTGATGTGCCCGTACCAGGCCGGGCGGTATTCCTCACCGAATGAGATCAGGTTCTGATCGTCCGACAGTGAGTGCAGCGGCTCGCCTTTGTAGTACTGGGTGTCGAAGACGCGATTGTCTTTGTTGGCGATCTTCCAGCCGATGTGGTCCAGATCTTCGGCCTTGGCTTCGAAGAGCATGTACTCGGGTGTGTTGTTGAGATTTCCGCCGTAGTTCATGTGGACGTGGTCGGACCCACTCCACCAACCCATCGCGTTCATGTTCGTCATACGCGTGATCTCGATGTCGATACGGGTGACGCCCTTGGGGCTTACGTAGAAGTTGCCTAGTGATGGCCAGTACTCGGGCCCTTTGGCGGCTTCGAGGACCAAGTCGCCCACGGGCACTTCGACCGTGAAACGTCCAGGAGCGTGGAAGACGTCTTCGCGGGCGGCACGGGCGGCGACGCGCTGGTAGGTGTTCGTCGGCGCGTACATCTTGCCGTCGGACGCCTTCATGTAGACACGTGATTCGGTGAGTTCTCCCGTCGCGTCGTCTTTGATGAATACTTCGATGCGGCCCATCGGACGACGCCAAACACGGTGCTTGATTTCGACCGGCTCGTCCGTCCCACCGAACGTCTTGAGAAGCCGAAGCTCGGAAAGGCCGTGCTCGTTTGAGATGTAAGCAATCCCTTCGCCGTCAGGCGACCACGCGGGATCGAAGTGATCCCATGGATCACGGGTCAGTTGCAGCGGCTCGCCGTCGTGCACCGGATAGACGTAGAGGTTGTCGTACTGGCTACCGCGATGCGACGAATAGAGAATGCGTTTGCCGTCGGGCGACCAGTTCGGCTTGGTGCGATAGAGCGTCTCTTCCCTCAGGATGCGCGTGGCCTTCGACATGGCGTCCGGCTCAAGCGGCGCACGCCAGATCGCGCCGGAACCCAGCGTGATGCCGCGGTTCGAGACAAGAATGATCTCCTTACCGTCGGGTGAAAAGGTCGGCTGAATGTGGTCGTCGTAGCGCGCGAAGTAGAGACGCGAACGACCGAAATCGTTGGGCTCGGTGATACGAACGGGCTGGCCGAAGCTTCCGTTGTCGAAGGAGCGCGTATAGATGTGGAAGCGGCCATTGGGGTCGTTGTGAACGTACGCCATCGTCTTGCCGTCGGGCGACCAGACGGGGTCGGCGTGCAGCTTGTTCCCCTCGGTTTCAGTGGTGCTTTCGCCGGTGGCGACGTTTAAGAGCTTCACGTTGATGCCTTCGCCGTCCTCGGCGGTATAGACGATCCAGCGGCCGTCTGGCGACCACGCCGGGGATGAGTCGTAGGTGCTATTCGCGGTTAGCTCGTAGGCGGTGGTGTCACCCACCTTGATCTTCCAAAGCGACCCCGACATCGAGAACGCGATCTCCTTGCCGTCGGGCGACCAGGCCGGCCGCCAGGGCGTGCTTGCGCTGGGCGGCATGTAGTAGTTGTACATATAGCCACCGGCGTAGCGGCTACGGGCCGGGAACTGGGCGAGGGCGGAGGACGCGCAGACGACAAAGCAGAGAAAGGCAACAACGGTACGGCGATAAGGGTTCATGACAGCTCTCACAGGAGGGGGCAGCGGGTAAACGCTAAAGAATCGGTCAGGATAGCGCATCCAGCAATTGATCCACGTCGGCCATGGTGTTGAAGACGGTGGGCGAAACGCGCAGTTGCTTCCACTTGATCTTGGCTACGACGTTCGCTGCTTTCAGCTTGGCATTGGTTTCGTTGGGATTCTCGACCAGGAACCCCGTAATGGGCGTCGGGCTCCCGGGCGGCGTGATGCAGGGGTAGCCGAGCTTCGGCAACTCCGCGATCAGCTTGTCGCACATCGGTTTGGCATGGGCCAGGATGTTATCGACGCCGAGCTTCAGAATGTATTTCAACGCCTCGCGTTGGGCGGCGCCGGCGATGTTCGAGACATTCCCGATCTCGTACATCTCGGCTCCTTCGCGAGACTGGTAGCTGATCGGCGTCTCTCCCGGAGGGCTCCCGGGGAAATAGTGGAACTCGAAGTTCGCGTACTGCTTGTCGCCGTACATCATGGGCTTGAGGACTTCGCCGTGCAACTCTTCGCGCACGTAGAACAACCCCAGGCCGCGCATCCCCATCAGCCATTTGTAAGTCGAAGCCGAACAGAAGTCGATGCCCATCGCACGCACATCGATAGGAACGCAACCGACAGCTTGCACGACATCCGCGTAGACGTAAGCACCGTGGGCGTGCGCGATGTCGCTGATCGCTTTCGAGTCGTAGTGGAACCCATTGATATTGGAAACAAGCGTAAGGGAAACGAGCTTGGTGTCTTTGTCGATCGCCTTCTCGTACTCTTCGGGGCCGACCTGCCAATCCTTCTGTTTGATGACGCGCAGTTCGAGCCCGGCGTCCTGGAGGCGTCGATAGATATAGCTGCCGCCATGGTAGTGCAACTCGTCAACAACAACGTTGCCGTTGCCATGATGTAACCCGAGGCCGAGGGCAACGAGATTCTCGCCGATCAGCGTGCTCTGCGTCAGCGCGATTTCCGACGCCTTCGCGCCGATCAGTTGGCCGTACAGTTCCTTCACTTCGTGGAACTGCTTCCCGCCAAAGTTCGCGCCGTCGCCGGGTCCTCCGAGGATAAACTCCAGGTACTCCCGTGCCGCGTTCACAGCGTGCATCCCGCAAGGATGGCGGCCCGCGTTGTTGAGGTAAACCTGTTTCGCCGACCAAGGGAAAGCGGCGCGCGCTGTCTCAAAGCTGGCGTCCTCAGCCTGCAGAGCGGCAACCTCGGACGTCTTCGAATCCGCGGCGCTGCACCCGAAAAACATCCCAGAGCCGAGAGCGGCCGAACCGGCCAGGAAATCACGGCGGTCAAATTTCATTGGAATCTCCGCTGATCAAATCGATCTTATCATTTTACTAGGCCAACGCCGCGACCAACGCTTCGACGTCTTCCTGGTTGTTCATGACGGAGACCGAAACCCGCATCTGATTGCCGAACCGCAGCGTGACTTCAATCTTCGCCTCATTGAGCCGCCTCTCGGCCTCCTTTGGATCAGGAACACGGAAGGTCGCGATCGGGCTCCGATTCCCCTTCGGGGTAATCGACTCATAGCCTATCTTCGGCATCTCTTCTTGTAGAAAGTCGGTCAACGGCGTTGCGTGGGTTTGGATCGCATCTACACCCGCGCGGTGAATGAAGCTCAGCGCTTCCCGCTGGCAAACCGCCCCGATGCTCGATACGTTTCCGACTTCGTACTGCGAGGCCTTCTGCTTCGGGTTGTAGAGGATCTCACCCTTGGTAGGGTCCGGGTTCTCGACCCAGGGTTGATAGTTGAAGCCAACTCCTGCGCCGAACTCGGTAGGTTTGACCACCGTTCCCTGAAGGTCATCCTTGATGTAGAGATACGCGAACCCGCGCAAACCCATCAGCCACTTGTAGGTCGAGCACGACGCGAAGTCGATCCCCATCGCCTGTACGTCGATCGGCACCGCTCCGCAGCCTTGAATGATGTCGGCGTAGACATACGCGCCGTTGCGGTGCGCGATGTCGGCGATCTCCTTTACAGGAGCGAGCAGACCGTTGACGTTCGAAACAAGGGTGAGCGCGACGAGCTTCGTATCCCCATTGATGACGCCTTCGAAATCCGCCGGATCAAGCTGCCAGTCTTTGTGCTTGACGATGCGCACGTCGAGCCCGCGTTCCTGGCGCATCTTGTAGTTGTAGAGGCAGCTTGAGTAGTGGAGGTCGTTGGTCACGACGTTGCCGCCGGACTCCTGAATCCCCATGCCGTTTACGACGATGTTCTCTCCGACAGTTGTGCTCAGGCAGAACGCAATCTCTGACGGTTTCGCATTGATGAGCTTCGCGAACAGCTCCTTAACTTCGTTCTTGTAGGCGCCGGCAAATCCTTTCGCTTCGCCCGATGCCTCGTACCAGCCAGCCCGCGTACACTCGTTAGCGAGGTAGTCAGCGTACTGCTGCATCACCCGGGCCGTCTGCATGCGGACTGGGTGCTGCGAGGCGTGATTCATGTAGACGCCGTTGGTGTTCCGCGGGAAATCCTGGCGTGCGCTGCCTAAGTCGCCTAGGGTCGGAGCGGCTTCACTGCCCTGCCCGCATCCGAGTTGTGACGCAACGGACGCCGCTACGCCGCCCGCGAGAAATGATCGGCGATCGAGGTTCATGGCCGCTCCTTGTGGATCAAGCTTACGCCAGGGCGTTCAGCAGCTTGTCGATGTCTTCCTGGTTGTTGTAGACGTTTGGGGAGACCCGCAGGCGGTTCCCGGTCATGGTGGCCTGGATATTTGCCTGCTTGAGTTTCGCCTGTGTACCCTCGTAGTCGGCGGGGATGAACACGATGATCGGGCTGCGCACGCCCTCGGGCGTGATGCACTTGTACTTGCTCTCCGGCATTTCCTTACGGATGCGGTCAACCAGCGCCTTGTTGTGGGCGAAGAGATTGTCCATGCCGATCGCTTCCATCATCTTGAACGACTCATACTGGCCGCAGTAGCCCTCGCGCGCAGTGTTGCCGGCCTCATAGCGGCCCGCATTCGTCGGCGGAGAGTACGGCATGGCCTCGTTGGACTCGTCGGCCGGATCGACCCAGGGTGGGTAGTTGAAGCGAACGTAGCCGGGAAACAAGAGGTCTCTAACAGCCGTGCCTTGTAGTTCCTCCCGAACATACAAGAAGCCCGACCCTCGGCAGCCCTGCAGCCACTTGTAGTTTGAGCACGCAGCGAAGTCGAGTCCTAATGCTTTTACGTCGACGGGGACGGCGCCCGCGGCCTGAATGATGTCGGCGTAGATATGCGCCCCTTTGGCGTGAGCCATATCGGCGAGAGCCTTGGCTTCCTGGACGTGGCCATTGACGTTCGAAACCAGCGTGATGGCTACGAGTTTGGTCTTGTCGTCAATCGCCGCTTCCATGTCGTCAAGATCGACGACCCAGTCCTTCGCGCGGATGATGCGAACGTCCATTCCCGCTTTCTTACGGCCCACATAGCTGTGAATCGAGCCGGCGTAGTGCTGGTCGTTCGTCACGACGTTAGCGCCCGACGCCTGGATGTCGAGGCCGTTCACCACGACATCCTCTCCGGCCTTCGTGTTCTGAACGAATGCGATCTCTGACGGCTTGGCGCCGATCAGGCGCGCGAACTGCCCTTTCACCGACCGCATCGCTTCGCCGGCGTATTCGCCGCGTCCTTCCCCGGCGCCGTACATGTGGAAGTCCATGTACTTGTCCATCCCCTGGCGCGTGTGCATACTCAGCGGTGTGTGCGCGGCGCAGTCAAGATAGACCTGCTGTACGGCTCGTGGAAAGCTCTCACGCACGGATGCCACGTCCGAGAGAGTCGGGGAGGCGTCCCCTTGGTTTCCGCACCCCGAGGCGGTCGTGGCAACAGCGGCTCCCGCCGCGCCAAGAAACTGACGTCGATTGATAGGCATAAAAGTCCTCTTAAGAGTCCGCAACGACACGGATCGGCCGCCGAGCGCACCTCTACTATAAATCGCGAAACACGTAGTGTCTAGTAGAATCGCGTGTGAGATGGTTTCCACTACGACAAAACGTCCAGCACCTTGTCCACATCGGAATGATTGTTATAGACGGAGACCGAGAAGCGCACCTGATTGCCGCCGCGGCCGACGGTGAGCGCGGAGTTCGCTCCGCTGATCGAAATGTTCGCACGTCCCTCTTCGTTGGCCCGGGTGATCCTAGCCCGCACCTCTTCGGTGTTGGGGTGCAGGAAGGCACGAATACCCGATTCAGAACCCTCGGGCGTGATCAGGGTAAATCCGAGAGGAGGCAGCTCTTTCTCGAGCCTGCTGGTTAGCTCACGGGCATGGGCCCGAATATTCTCGATACCGAGATCCTCAATAAAGCGGAAAGATTCGAGCTGGCCTGCGTAGTTGATCACGGCCGGCGTGCTGCACTGAAACTGCGCGATGCCTTGTTGGGGATGGGGGATGAACTCGGGCTGGGCGGGATCCGGTGAATCCGTCCAAGGCTTGTAGTTGTAGTCCGGGTGCCCGGTGAATTGCGTCCCCTTAAGTGCTGTGCCTTGCAGATCTTCCTTCACATACATGAATCCAAATCCGTGCTCGCCTTGCAGCCACTTATACATACCGCAGGCAGCAAAATCGATACCCATGGACTTCACATCGATAGGAGTCGCACCGCAGCCTTGAATAATGTCGGCGAACAGATACGCTCCGTGAGAGTGCGCCAGATCGCTGAGTTTCTTCAAGTCTTCAACATGGCCATTCACCGACGAGACAAACGACACTGAGATCAGCTTTGTGTTCTTGTCGACCGCCTTCTCCATGTCGGCGATATCGATGCGCCAGTCGCGGTGCTTGACGATGCGAACGTCGAGTCCAAACTTGTCGCGGCGTGTGAGGTAGTTCGCCAGTGACGCGGTGTAGTGCAGGTCATTCGTTACGACATTGCCGCCGCTGAGATCCATGCCGCTGGCGACCAGATTCTCGCCGACCGTCGTTCCGGCGCAGTAAGCGATCTCTTCGGGCTTGGCGTTGATCAGCCGCGCGAACGCCGGTTTCATCTCGCGGTATCCGGTCCCCCAAAAGTCCTCGCGGCCTCCGCCTGGGCCGTTGTGCATGAAGTCGATATAGCGCTCAAACCCTCTGACGGTATGAATACCGAGCGGGTGCTGCGCGGCGCAGTTGAAGTACGTCTCGTTGAGCGCGCGGGGAAACCGGTTGCGGACCGCCTCCCAATCAACAGCACCACCCGAAACGACGGGCGAGAGGACATCACCTGTCTCAGCCTGCGAGCCGGCGCTACAACCGGCCAAGGCCGCGGACGATGCGGCGGCCAGGCTGCCTGACAACCATTCCCTGCGATTCACCTGCATGCGTTTTCTCCAGAACCAAAAGACTCCGACCTAGTGTACCTGGAATTTCCGTTTTGGCCATTCCGGCACGGTTAGGGTACTCCAATCCGCGGCTCGGATGCAAGGTTTTCGTTCTCTTCTCACGATCGATGCTCCGTTCGCTCCGGTTTCGGTCTTTGAATGCCGCTCGATCGCCACGTTCCAGCTCGCTGGAGGGCTTTTCGCCGACACTGCTCCT
>Ga0315339_1000775_pt1 | contig 34748 bp, 37 predicted proteins | sample ASW17metaG_FD_204514 | JGI IMG/M metagenome (GOLD analysis project Ga0315339, IMG submission 204514) | Ammonia-oxidizing marine archaeal communities from Pacific Ocean, United States - ASW #17 | ecosystem: Environmental > Aquatic > Marine > Oceanic | place: USA: California | collected 2016-12-05 | reverse complement strand
TTCTTTAAGCACTTTCCCGCCACCTAAATTAAGGTGACTTGAAAGCGCTATGATGTAGCGAGTAGTTATGTTTGTGATGGTGTAACTCTGCACGCCCAATTCAAACAAACCGTTTTCTATATCTATCCACAGATCGGCGGCTTGCTGTCCATCGTCTGTCTCGCAAGCCAACTGTTTGGCTCCAGCAAGAGCGGCCTGCCCCTTCGCATGCCCCTGCTCGGCGGCCTTGCGATACCAGTGAACTGCTTTGACGTGGTCCTGTGGGGTGCCCTTACCCAACGTGTACCTTACACCAAGGACAAACTGCGCATCCGCATGCCCCTGCTCGGCGGCCTTGCGCCACCAGTGAACCGCTTTGGCGTGGTCCTCGGGGACACCTCGGCCTTTGTCGTACATCAAACCGATCATGGCCTGTGCGTACGCATCCTCCTGCTCGGCGAACGGCTTCCAAAGCCTAAAGGCTTTCTGGTAATCGCCCGCATTGTAGGCATCCCACGCATCCACATAATCCCCCGCCACCACGGGAGTGGCGAACAACATGAGTGCGGTCAGGGCGGTGAGGAGGGTGCGCATTGGTTAGTCCGTCTGGAACGGCACGACGTACTTTTCCCAGTACTCGGACGATAGCTTCTGGGCTTCCGCGATCTGCGCGGGGGTCATCCGTTTCTTGACGATGCCCTTGTTCCTCTTGGCGATTTTACGCCCCTGCTTGGCGCTGATGCTCCACCACGCGTAGGCTTTCACCTTATTCTTGGGGACACCCCTTCCCGTGGCGTACGACCAACCGAGGTTGTGCTGCGCCTTTTCATACCCCTGCTCGGCGGCCCTGCGGTACCAGCGAACCGCTTTGGCGTCGTCCTCGGGTACGCTCTTGCCTTCGTTATACATACTTCCGAGGTTGTACTGCGCCGCCGCATCCCCATGCTGGGCAGCCTTGCGATACCAGTAAACCGCTTTGGCGTCGTCCTTGGTTACGCCTTTGCCATTGCTGTACATCACACCGAGGTTGCTCTGCGCCTTCGCATGTCCGCGCTTAGCCAACGGCTCCCAGAGCCTAAAAGCTTTCTGGTAATCGCCCCAATAGTAAGCGGCGACCCCTTCCTCCCACCAATAGTAAGCGGCGCCCCCTTCCTCCCAATCCCACGCCACCACAGGCGTGGCGAACAACATGAGTGCGGTCAGGGCGGTGAGGAGGGTGCGCATCGGCTAGTCCTTATTTGAGGACGTATTTCTTCCAGCGTTCGCCCGCGAGTTTTTGGCTTCGGTTAGCTCTTGTTCGGACATAAAGGTGGCGATCTTGTCTCGCAAATCTGCAGCTTCGGGGTGTCCCTGTTCTGCGGCAGTATTCCACCACGCATATGCCTCAATATCACTTTGCTCGATATTGTCGCCCTTGGCATAAGCCAGACCTATTTTGTACTGCGCCGCCACCTGTCCTGTTTCGGCAGCAGTCAGAAGGTTTTTGGTTGCATAAGTGTTCTGCATCCAAAGATGCTAGTCCCGAACGCCGTGGCGTTAAACCTTCATGGCATCCCGTAGTGATCCGCCAAGGTGCGGAGACCTAACCTCAATATCTCCACATAACGCCGCGCTGGCTCTCCGTAGACGCAACAATCAACCACCACGTCCCGCGTCGGACCAAGCTCGATCATCGCGTGTTTTATCCGCTCCCGAGGCCGACGGTGGTTTCCTTAAACCTACAGACCATTACGGAAACGAGTTCATCGCCGCTCTTCGTGGCCGTCTCGTAACCGCTGGCTTGGGCGCACGGATTCTCACCGGCCTTTAAGGCGACATCTCAATCCCGAAAATCTCCGCTGGTGTTGCGGCGGCGTTCGTAGGTGAGGGTTCGGCGTGCCGTCGGCCTCGGTGACGACGCCGCACCGAAGCGGAAGAAGAAGGCCGCTAAGTAGTGTGCCTGAGTTCTTCCAGACCTATTGGCCGCATATTTCAGCGACCGCGATGCTGGGGCCCCTTTTTTTTAAGCGCCATTCCTCGAGCCTTCCGATCTGTTGTTTCAGGGTTTTGATCTTGTCGATCAATATTGGCATCCCCCCATCGATGCAGCCCACTCCAGGCATTTGCGTTTCCAACTCAGGGACCTATTTTGGAACTACTGGCATTTCCGGCAATGGAATTGGGCAGCTTCCAGTTTGTGAATTTCCTGCCTCTACTTCAGCGAGTGTCTTTTCATCAACATCCGTCAGAAACGTCGCATGGAACCGGTTGACCATATTGCTGTACCCGACAGTCAGGCAGATATCTATAATCTGCTCCTTGCTGAAGTGGCGTTCCAGATTACCGTAAGTGAGGTCATCAATCGGTTCCAGTCGCGTTGACTTCTGCGCATAACGAATAATGGCAGCTTCAGCCTCAGTGTAGATTCCATCTGGAAGTGGGCTGTCAGTGAGATGGCGCATTTTTTCTTCTGTCAATCCGAGCCCCCGACCGAGGGCGATGTGAGTAGGTATTCAATAGAAGCAGTCATTAACTGACGTGGCTGTCAGATAGGCCAATTCTCCGTGCTGGGGTTCAAGCGTTGAGTTGGTCCGGTAAACCGTCTGCGATAGAGCAAATAGTGCGTTCAACGCCTCTGGCCTGTTCGCTAATGCCCGGTAAATATTGACAAGACGGCCGCCTCGCGCCTTACCCGCTGCTAGCAGGGCCTTGCGAACCTCAAAATTGATGGATAGATCGTTCTCATCTATGAGTGGAATACGTGCCATATCTGCCCTTCTGTTTCAGCGTGAGAAGCCGATGTCCTTTTGGTTAAATATAATTATCTTAGAGATAATCTGGAATGGACTCTTGAGTGATAGTCCATAATTTTTGCTCCAGTTGAGTCTATTTGCTTACGCAATATGTGTTGTTTGCCAGTACTAAATATGTATCCGGCAGTCGTTTAGTCCGGCGGCCGTGATTATCCGCTTCCAGAGGTCCTTGATGTTGACGAGGTGTGCTCTTTCCTTGGCACCACATTTAGCCAACAACACTGCTGTCGCCCGTCCAATTCCCCTGCCACCACCTGTGACGATAGCAACTTTTCCGTCAACTCGATTCATAGAAATTTTCCTTTTTCATCGGGGCGGCTGGCGTGGTTTCTGATGATGGGGCGGAGTGAGGGGGATTTGGGGATGCCGCCGCGGCTCAGCTTGCCGCGTCCTATGGATCGAACACCCATGGGGCGCGGGCCGCGCCGCGCTCCTCGTACGCGGCAATCTGCGCCTCGTGCCGCAGGGAGAGCCGGATGTCGTCGAGGCCCTCGATGAGGCAGGTCTTGGCGAAGGCGTCGATGGCAAAGGACCGGGACGTACCATCGGGCCCGGTGACGGACTGGGTCGGCAGGTCGATCGTGATGGTGGCGCCGGGCGCCTCGTGCAGGCGCTTGCGCCAGTAAGCCACGATGGCCGCCGGCAGTCTGACTGGCAGCAGCCCGTTCTTCACGCAGTTCTGGTAGAAGATGTCGCCGAAGCTGGGGGCGATGATCGCGCGAATGCCGTGGTCCGCCAGAGCGAAAACTGCGCCCTCGCGCGACGAGCCGCAGCCGAAGTTGCTGTCGGCAACCAGGATCAGGGCGGCTCGGAACGGCGCGCGGTTGAGGACGAAGTCAGCGACCTCGACGCCGTCGTCGGCGAGGCGCACGTCGTGAAACAAGTACTTGTGGTAGCCGTCGCTGCGCGGCTTGCGCAGGAAACGCGCCGGGATGATCCGATCGGTATCGATGTTGGCCTCGTCGAGCGGCGCGGCGATGGCGCTGAGCCAGGTGAAGGGCTGCATGTTACGCCGCCGGGCCGAGTCGCCGCACGTCCGTCAGCCGGCCGGTCAGCGCCGCGGCGGCCACCATCGGCGGGCTCATCAGGTGGGTGCGGCCGCCCTTGCCCTGACGGCCCTCGAAGTTGCGGTTCGTGGTCGAGGCACAGCGCTCGCCAGATTTAAGCAGGTCGCCGTTCATGCCGACGCACATGGAGCAGCCAGAGTCGCGCCACTCGAACCCGGCGTCGCGGAACACCCGGTCCAGCCCCTCGGCCTCGGCCTGCCCCTTGACCAGCTGCGAGCCCGGCGAAACCATCGCCGGGACCAGTGCCCGGCGCGCCTTAACCACCGCGGCCGCGGCGCGCAGGTCCTCGATCCGACTGTTGGTGCACGAGCCGATGAAGGCCCGATCGATCGCCAGTTCGGTCAGCACCGTGCCGGGTCGTAGGTCCATATAGTGGAGCGCCCGCTCCATGGCGCCGCGCCGCGCCGGATCGGCCACCGCCGCCGGCGACGGAACACGGGCGCCAATGGGCAAAACATCCTGCGGACTGGTTCCCCAAGTGACCATTGGCTCGATGTCGCGCACATCGAGCGCGACCTCACGATCGAAGACGGCGTCAGCGTCCGACGGTAGCTCCCGCCACAAGTCCAGTGCCTCCTTCCAGGCGTCACCTTTGGGGGCATGGGGCCGCCCCTCGACATAAGCGAAGGTGGTATCGTCCGGGGCGATCATGCCGGCCCGGGCACCGGCCTCAATCGACATGTTGCAAATGGTCATGCGCTGTTCCATGGAAAGGCCGACAATTGTGGGCCCGGCATACTCGATGACATGCCCGGTCCCGCCGCCAGCGCCGATCCTGGCGACGATGGCCAGGATCACGTCCTTTGCGGTGATTCCGAAGGGCAGCGCACCGGACACCATGATTCGCATGTTCTTCGGCATGCGCTGCCATAGCGTCTGGGTGGCCAACACGTGTGCCGACTCCGACGCGCCGATGCCGAAGGCCAGGGCTCCGAAGGCACCGTTGGTAGAGGTGTGCGAATCGCCACATACGATTACCATGCCCGGTAGGGTGAGCCCCTGCTCCGGCGCAACCACGTGGACGATCCCCTGGCGAGGATCGTCGAGGCCAAAGGCCATGATGCCGTGGCCCTGAGTGTTGCGGTCGAAAAGCGCGACGACGGTCCGTGCCTCGGCATCGGCGATGCCCAGATGGCGGTCCTTGGTCGGCACGTAATGGTCGGCCATACCAAACGTCTGGTGCGGCCGGCGAACGGAGAGGCCTTCCCGGCGCAGCCTGTCGAAGGCGTGAAACGAACCCTCGATGACGTAATGGCGGTCGACATAAAGCAGCACCTCGCCATCGTCGCGGCGGACCACAGCATGACCGTCCCAAATTTTGTCGAACATCGTCCGTGGTTGCTTCATCTCCTAGCCCATCCCAGTATCGGCTGAGGGCTGCCCGCCCCAGCCACGAATTTGAAGGATCACAAGCGCGTCCAGTGCGATTACATCGCTGCCGCGGCGCGGCAACAAGAGTGGATTCACGTCCAGCTCGACCAAACGTGGGCCGAGTTCGCCGATGAGTCGGGAGACCTGCGCGACCGCCTGAAACAGCGCCGCCGTCCCGGGGCCGTCGTCGAGCCAGGCGCGAATGCGCGGTCCGGCCGTTAGCTCGTCTAGCATGTGCGCCACCTCCTGCGGCGCGACCGGCGCCCGGCGAGCAACTACGTCGTCGATCAGCTCAGCGGCCCGGCCGCCAAGGCTGAGTAGCACGAACGGACCCAGCGCCGGGTCGAAGCGACCGCCGACGAGGTCTCGTTCGGACATATAGGTGGCGAGCTTGTCTTTCGCGCTCATTGCATTGTGGTACCCGCTTCCCACGGCAGTAGCCCACCACGCATAGGCTTGACATACTTTCCCGTAACCAACTGTTAGACGACGCATGGGAACGAGTAGAATCCCAATAGAATCAAATCCTAGACGATAAGGCGAAAGGAGCAATCTCTGAAATAACATATGACATTAGATTCAAATAAATACGTGCTCATTACAATAATTCCGTTAATCAAAGTAATGATTATTACATCAGTTGTACTAAGTTTTTCCTGGAGCGTTGAAGACTGGCTAAAAATCATGGGGAATGGGAGGTTTGAATTAGTATAGGGATACAAGAGAACATTGGGGTTTCCTACCGCCTACTTGCGGTGGGTCAGTACGTCAGCGGGAAACAGAGGCTCGAGTCCGTAGATAACAATCTTGCGAAGCCCTTCACGGACAATGCCACCGAAAGTGGCGGGCTTTTGTAAGACATCACTTTTTATTCCAGGGCAAAAAGACCTCTCGCCAAATTCAGGCAACATGCCCATGACAAATACTTCCTTTTTAATTGATTTAGCAGGCCCACATAAACCCGCTAACGCACCGTATGGCGATGATTTATATATAAGGCACTCTTAAAATTTCTCCTGCGTTGACTTGGATAATCTGCAATGCATTTTTTGCATACCTCGACGAGGAGACTCGACTAGGACCTCCGCCTGTAGAGCGAGCCCGAGTTCAGATGGCATTCACATCGCTTTGGCGGACGCCTTGGCCCTTTGCGTACATAACACCGAGCTTATGTTGCGCCGCCTTTTGATAACCCAATTGATTGAATTTTGGGTTAGGATTAATATGGAATCTTAATAATCTATAAATTTATCTGGAGTGGTTCCGCCGTGACTATTGTCAACCACGCTTTTGGTCGCAACGAGGTCATTTCACGCAAGGAGCTGAAGCCGTTCACGCGGCGCACGGACCGGCACGGTCTGACGTACCTCGCTGTGCATATGTCGGCTCTGGTTGTGACTGGAGCGCTTGTCTACGTGTCTCTGGGTACGTGGTGGGTGGTGCCCGTTATGCTGTTGCACGCTTTCGTCTTGGTCAACATTTACACGCCGGTTCACGATTGTAGCCATGGCACGCCCTTCCGGACGCGCTGGTTGAATGAGGCTGTCTACCGTTTTCTTTCCCTGATCTACATACAGACGCCGATCTACTTCCGCTACCGGCACGCCGCGCACCACTCCTATACCCAGATTCGCGGCAAGGAACGGGACCCAGACCACGTCTTGTCATCTCCTCCCAAGCTCTCCGACTACATCATCTACGCCTCCACAATTTCGTTTTGGCGGCGGAATATCGGATGGTTGGTTCGTCACGCATTAGGCCGAATCGATCCAGCGGATCACTACCTCCTTCCGGTTGAGGAGTTTCCGCGCATTTACAGTGAAGCGCGCTACACCGTAGCCGTTTACGCCACTGTTGCCGCCGTCGCGATTTATTTTGGCTCCTGGGCGCCGGTGATCTATTGGTTGTTGCCTCGCGTTATTGGTGAACCCTTCCGTCGCCTGAACGGCATCATCGAACACTCTGGTCTGCCTGAAGTCCCTGACCTGCGAGTGAACACGCGTACGACCCGGACCTGGAAATGGTTGGAAGTCGTGATGTGGAACATGAACTACCATGCCGAACACCACCTCTCGCCGATGGTCCCCTTCCATGCCTTGCCCGCCCTGCACGAGTACGTCGGTGACAAGCTCCACCATGAGAGAGGCTTGATCAACGTGCACTGGAAAACCATCGGATATTGCAGAGACATCGAACGCCAACGTAAGACCGCCGCGCTGCAACAGGCCTGACGCGAGGCGAGAGGACATTCTCAGCACCAGAGAATCACGACACAAAATCAATCTCAAGCGAGTTCTTCAACACCCTCAGCCAATTGCGGTCGTTCCCGCGGTCCAGACACCGGCAAGTATGTGACGCCGAGGGAGTACTGCGCCCTCGGAAATCCCTACTCGGAGCCCTTGCGATACCAGTGAAACTTCTTGGCTGGGTCCTTAGGGGCTCCTTCCTCAATCAAATACATTGTGTCGACCTTCAGGCGCGCCGCTGGAGCCCACTTCGATCCCTCTTCAATAAGCGATTTCAAAAGCCGCATGGATTTCCGGTAATCACCCGCCCCGTAAGCGTCCCACGCATCCTCCCAATTCCCCGCCACCACTGGAGTAGCGAACAACATGAGTGCGGTCAGGGCAGAGATCAGTAAACGCATCCAAAGATGCTAATCCCGAACGCTGCAGCGTAAAACCCTCAAGGCATCCCGTAGTGATCCGCCAAGGTGCGGAGACCTAACCTCAATATCTCGACATAACGCCGTGCTGGCTCTCCGTAGACGCAGCAATCGACCACCACATCCCGCGTCGGACCAAGCTCGATCATCGCGTGCTTGATCCGCTCCCGAGCCGCCAACCGTTTGTTGGAGAAGCACTCCACCCCACCATCGTGCCCCGCCTCGAATCTCGGACGTGCGATCAGGGTTAGACCGGCGATCTCCCAGTCGCGGCGTAATCGGTCGCCAGCTTGGAACAGTCGCTCATTCACCACCGTATCGTCGTCGAGTTCCCTCCGATTGCGATAGCGGTCGAGAGCGAACGCCGTCATGTTGCGAATTACAACGAAGTGATCGTTGTCGGCATCCCGCGGCTCGAACTTCCAATCGTGCTTCGCCAACCATTCATCGGTTGGCATCGCCACTGGATGTCCGGATGCTTTACCCGAACGGGATCGGGTCATTGATTACCTGAGTGGAGCGGACAGATTTAACCGTGGCGCCCGGAAAGACCTTCTTCACGTCGCGCACCTCACGCTGGTGCGATATGAACCGGCCAACTTCCGCCAAGCTCCATACCTCGATCTCGCGTTCGTCCTTCTTCGCGCGTGCTGCGTGAAGTGCCTCGGCATCGTCTTGGCAGACTAGAAGGACCGTCCCGTCGTCTAGACGGGTCTCCCAGCATTCTGGGTCTAGAGTTGGCCGACCGGCCATCGTTGCAGCCTTGTCCAATGCTTCCCATGCACGCCGCATGGCATCGCCGTGGGTTTGGATCGGCTGAAGTTCGTACAGCATACATGCGTTGCCCCACTTCTCGTACTGTCGGTCGAACCGGCAACGGAGATCGTCATCGACCAGCAACCGCAATTGCCCGACACCCCACTTCCTCTCCATGGAACGTGCGAGGTGGTCGACGCCATCGACAATGGCCTTCATGCGGTCGAAGTCAGATAGCGACGCCATCGCACACCTCGCCGTTGCAGCATTCGGTTAGAACGCGATGACACCTTCCACATTGTTCATGACCGTGGACTGCAATTGGCCGAGTGACTGCCCCACACCATTCGCAGAACACCAACCCCGATTGACGCTCGTGGGAGGGCGATTTTGGCTCCGCCATCGCGCTGGCCGAACCGCCTATAGTTTTGGGTATATGCGCCTGTGGTGCGCCGCTGCCAAGGCGGCGCGCCACTGGCGTATATACTATAGGCGATTTCAGCAGCGGCGCACGTTTTTGCGCCACTAACGCGCCACTGAATTGATCCAGCGGCGCACTTAAAAACAGCCTAAATTTGGCTAGAAAATTCATCGCGCACCCGGCTGTTTTGAGAAGTCGACGAGGACGCCTTTGCGGTCTTTTCGTTGTACTGAATTGTGGTAGTCGCCTTCGTACAACAGACCGCTCGCGAGCCATGCTTCGACGATCTGTTTGGCATCGCTTGACGACTTGTGGCGGAGTTCGGTGGTGATGCAGTGGCCAACCCACGTCTTTTGGTTTGCCCCGACGCTATAGCGAGCGCCACTAGATGGACCGGCGTTAATCGCGATCAGAAGGTCGGCAATGGTCTGATTGGTAAGGCCGTCGAATGGATCGGGCGGTGACCATCGTCTCAATCCGCCAATCGAGTCGCCCGGTGCGAGATCGCCGTTGTCCAGTTCGACACTAATGCGTTCGCACCATGTCGCCTTCTCTTGTGGCGGGTGGAAGTTCGCCTTGGCACTGTCGATACGGACGAACCAATTGCGCCGTTTCTCCTCCATACCGAAGGCTTCGGCTTCCTTGGTGGTCATCGGCATGACAGTGCGGGCAGACCGCACCGCCGCGACCAACGACGACGCACCGCGTGCCATTTCAGCGTTGCCAGCCGTCGCACCACCGGTGCCTTGTTGAGATTTGCGGGTGTGATGCACCAACTCGATGGCGCATCCCGTCTGCGACGCGATCTCTGTAAAGATCGCCATGACGCCGTCGATCTCTTTGTTCGAGTTCTCGTCGGCGTAGTGGCTGCGAACAAACGGATCGATGGAAACGTAGCCAAATCCATGGCGCTCGATTTCTTCAAGCAACGCCTTGGCATCGACGGTCGGGATCACATTTCCATTGCGGTCGCTGTCGGCAATTATGATCCGCTGATCGTGCCCTGAATTGACCGCGACCATCTCACGGACCTCATCCCATTCGGCTGAGAATGATTTCGTCGTCGCGTAGAGCCGTCGCAGCAGCTCATCGCTGCTGTCCTCAAGGTTAATCGCCCAAGACTTCGTCTTCTCGACCGGCGTGTCCCATAGCAGTTGCTCACCGACGGCCAAGGCAACGTGATCGGCGAATACGAGCGTGGACTTGCCAACGCCACCGGGCGAGATCGTCGACGATACGAACCCACGCGCTAGATGCTGGCCGAGTAACCATCGACGGCGAGGGATTTGGTGCTCGGCAATCGCAGCAGCAGTCGCGATATTCGTTAAAGAGCGAGCCCAGTGACATGGCTGTCAGCACTCGGTGGTGTTGCCAAACTCGCTACCAAAGTCTTCAAGTTCTGTTTCCACACCCGCCTTATTCGCGCTGGTGTCGATCAAGCCACCTCCAAAGCCCAAGCACAGGTTCTTGAACACGTTTCACGCGCTCAGAAGGTGGAGCGGTTGGTCGATGGTGATTCTCGTTTCGCTCGGCGGTTGCGCGCTCGGTTCAAGCGTCCCAACGAGTGAGTATTGCTTGATCGCCAATCCGATCACGTTCTCGGAAAGCGACACGGTGGGGACTCGGCTTCAAATCCACCGGCACAATGCGAAGTGGGTTTGCGTCTGCGAGGACGAGTTCGAATGACACCGCTTGAGAAGATGCTAGTGGAACACGAGGGCTTGTGCCTCGACCTCTATCGAGACACCGCCTCCTCTCCTCGATGGACAATTGGCGTCGGCCGTAACCTGTCCGACGTCGGTCTACGGGATGAGACCGAAGCCCTATTCCTCCTCGGCCGTGATCTCGACGCCATACGTGCCGAGCTGGATCACGCGTGGCCGCACTGGCGTCAACTCGACGAGGTGCGGGCCGACGTCGTCCTATCCATGGCGTTTAATCTTGGCGTCGCCGGGTTCATGCATAGACGTCACGAATTGGTGCGTGCATCAGTGGGAAATGATTGATCCGGCGGCGCGCGACCCCGTAGGTTATGAACCACGATTGATGAACACACTCTAAGCCATCGGAGCCCGCCCCGAAATGAACGAACGCGTGACCCTTGTCACCGGTGCAAGCAAGGGCATAGGCCGCGCTTGCGCCGAAAACCTTGCCAGCGACGGCCATCACATTGTCGGGGTGGCGCGATCGAATCCCAATGACGGCTTCCCGGGCGATTTTTTCACAGTGGATCTCGGCGATCATGGCGCGACCGCGGCATTCCTCAACGACGTTACGAGCCGCTACGACTTCAACGGCCTGGTCAACAACGTGGGTCAGGTGCGGCCGATTCCCCTCGACCAGATCACCGACGCCGATTACGCAGACTTCATTCAGATCAACATGACAGCACCCTTCCAGTGCGCTCAGGCGGTCCTACCCTCAATGAAAATGCAGAGCTTCGGCCGCATCGTCAGCATCTCATCCGAGCTCGTCCAGGGTATCCTCAAGGACCGCTCGGTTTACACGGCAGCCAAGGCTGGCATCATCGGCTTCACGCGGGCCTGGACGCTGGAGCTTGGGATTTACGGCATAACTGTGAACGCGGTGGCACCAGGCCCCATCGAGACGCCGATGTTCACCAAAAACCATCCGCCCGGTAGCGAAAAGCGCGCAGTCCGCGTCTCAAGTCTCGCCGTGGGACGTTTCGGCAAACCCGAAGACGTCGCTCACGCCGTCTCCTTCTTCATGCAGTCCGAATCCGAATTTATTACGGGTCAAACGCTGTTCGTCTGCGGCGGATCGAGCCTGAATTCCGGCGCGTTGATGTAGCTGGGCCCGCCATCACCGCTTTCGCATACTTGAATAACCTGTGATCCGCGTCACACTGCAACGCACAAGAATTGGTTCGTCAAAACACGACGGCTCATCGAGGAGCAGTCGTGGGATCGTGCATCATTAGAGATGTTGAGATCGCGGTGGGCCGAACAAGTGGGAGAACGTGCAATCGAATTGTCGACCATGCTGTCGACTGGGAGCCGGAAAAAATAAATATTTTGCTGCCCTATTGCTGCCCCAGCCTATTTTTACCAAATTCCCTAAATCTTCTACCCTATCGAAACCCTCATAAATCCTTGAAAAAATTGGTGCGCCCGCCAGGAATCGAACCTGGGACCCACTGATTAAAAGTCAGTTGCTCTACCAACTGAGCTACGGGCGCATGTGGTGTCCCTGTCCGGGCCACCGCGGCGGAACATAAAGCAGATTGTGCGGGATTGGAATTACATCTCGATCGGTGGTGTGCGAGACGCGACCCCCCTCACCCACCTGACTACGCCGTAGCGGCTACGCCAAGGTGAGGCTTCGGGTAAGGCGCACCTAATCGGCGCAGCCCTCTCCCCCTGCAAGCAGGTGGAGAGGGGGAAATTAGTTGCGGGATGAGGGCGACCTACCCCGCGAACTTCTCGCGGTACTCGATCTCCAGTTCCTTGAATCGCGCGACCACGGCGTCGCGGTGTTCGGTCTGGTCGTCGAACCGGTCCGCCGCCTCGATGATGGCCTCAGTCATCTCCTCGCCGAGCTCGTGCATGAGATCGACGTCGGTCTTCGGGTCCGGATTCCGGGGCAGCTTAAGCAGCGAATCCTGCGAATAGATCTTGGTGATCGGCGGCCCATCGGGTTGTTCCCTCGCCGGCGTCGGCCAGGCCTGCGGCACGTTGCCGTCGAGGATGTTCCGCAGCACCCGGCGGGTCAGGGCGATACCGGCGTCCGTCTTGCCAAGATGCTCGATCGAATGGCGGGCCACGCCGCCCCACTGGCTGCCCTGGGCATTCCAGTCATCGGGGAAGCGCTGGGTCTCCTCGTAATCGAAGCGCTTGATCTGCCCGTCCATGTCGATGGTTCCGGGGCCGTTCAAGGTCCAGTCGCTGCCTGGGAAATCGTCGCCGTAAATACGCCAGCCGATGAGCAGGCAGTTCTCGTCGTCGATCGGCACGGGCCGCCGGAAATGGTAGGTGCGCTGGTAGTAGAGCGGCGCATCGGGAAGCTCGAAGGTCGAGGGCAGGAAGGTGTCGTTGACCGGCAGAATATGAAACAGGCGGACCCACACCGTCTCGTCGTCGACGCGCCGCTTCGAGGTGTTGCGCATGCCCCCGCCGTCGTTGCAGTCCTTGAAGATCACGTGCGGTAGCACGCCGAATTCTTCCTCGAAGTGCTGCATGATGCGCTGGTGCAGGAACACCGAATGGAACGGGTCCTGGTGGTTCTCGAAGGTCTGCAGCCAGCTGTTCTCGTAGGGGATCGAGAGCGGCGCGAACTTGGCGCCCGGAATCTCGAAGAGATCGTACCGCGGAAAGTGCGGGATCAAGTCGGGCGGCCCCATGTAGATGTGGATGATGCCGTGGTATTCGTGCACCGGGTAGGCGCCATGGAAGAAGGTGTCCTTGAGCTTGGACCCTGCGGGCTCCCCGGGTGTCTCGAGGATGGTGCCGTCCACGTCGAACAGCCAGCCGTGATAGCAGCAGCGGAGGCCCTTGTCCGAGACGACGCCGAATTCCAGTGACGTGCCCCGGTGGCTGCAATAGCGCTGCAGTACGCCCACCTCGCCCGACTTGTCGCGGAAGGCGACGAGATCCTCATGGAGGACCTTGATGGCCTTGGGCAGATCGGTGAGTTCCTCCGACAGGCAAACCGGCTGCCAGAACCGGCGCATGTACTCGCCCATCGGCGTTCCCGGGCCGGTCTCCATGAGGTACGGATCGGGCGGCGGAATCTCCCGGGTGTAGTAGGCGCCGTAACGCTGGCTCCGGGGTTGCGAATTATCCGGGGAAACTTCGCGAACTACCATCTCTCGGTCCTTTTGCCGGGGCCATCCAGGCTGGGACACCCAATTGCCATCGGCTGACAAACGATGCGTGTTGCTTCAAGCGTCCAACATATTACACAGTATTTCTCACCTAATTGAAGCGATATGATTCTGATATAGATAACGCGGGGCACAGGTCCGGGGCAGACCATCAACAGCGAGAGGCAGCATGAAACAGAAGCTCATCGGCAACACCACGATCGCCCGCATGGTCGACAAGGAAAGCACCGAACACCGCTACCAGAACTGGTTTCCCAAGGTTCCGCAGGAAGTCTTCGACGAGCACCGGGACTGGATGGACCCGCATTTCTTCGACTACGACGTGGGCACGATCATCTTCAGCTACCACGGCTTCGTCGTGAAATCGGAGCGCCACACCGTTGTCGTCGATACCTGCATTGGCAACGACAAGGACCGCGAGGCTCGGCCGCTCTACCACATGCGTAATGACACCCGGTACATGGACGAACTGGCGGCCGCTGGCGTCCACCCGGACGAGGTCGACTACGTCATGTGCACGCACCTGCACGGCGACCACATCGGCTGGAACACCAAATTCGAGAACGGTGCATGGACGCCGACATTCAAAAACGCCAAGTATCTGTTTTCACAATATGAATTGGAGTACTGGTCCTCGATCCCCGAGGATGGGAACCACCGCCAGGCCTATCGGGATTCCGTGTCACCGATCATCGAGGCCGGCCAATCCATCACCGTACAGACCGACCATGCCATCGACGATTCACTCTGGCTCGAACCCTCGGAGGGTCACACCCCCGGGCACTACTCCGTGCGCGTGAAATCCAACGGCGCCGAGGCCGTGATGGCGGGCGATGTCATGCACCATCCGATCCAATGCGTGATGCCCGACCTCTGCACCGCCTTCTGCATGGACCAGGAAGCCACCCGCAACACCCGCAAGGACTTCTTCGAACGCCATGCTGACACCGACGTCATGGTCTTCCCCGGCCACTTCGCAGCGCCGACGGCGGGCTACGTCGTCGGCCACCCGGATGGTTACCGCTGGAAACCGGACTTCTAAGGGCGCTTACTCAGGCCCTTCCACCTCGTGCCCGAGGATCAGCGAACTCCAGGATTTACCGTGGCCATCGAGGTTGAGGGACTGGTTCACGCCGCCTTCCTGTCTTCGATCCATGACGAGATTGATCCCGCTCAGATTGGATAGCTCGTAGCGCCTGATTTCACCATGGCCGTCGCCAGTCACCCACTTGATCCAACGGCCCTGCCGTATCATCTTCTTGCGATCGAAAGAACAACCGGGGCAAATCTCATGATCGACCTCTACACCTGGGCCACGCCGAATGGCCGCAAGGCCTCCATCATGCTCGAAGAGGTGGGGCTCCCCTATACCGTCCACGAGATCAATATTGGCAAGGACGACCAGTTCGCCCCCGATTTCCTGAAGATCAGCCCCAACAACAAGATCCCGGCCATCGTCGACAACGACAATGGCCGCTCGGTCATGGAATCAGGCGCCATCCTGCTCTATCTCGCCGAGAAGACCGACAAGATGATGCCGACGGACGAGGACCGCCGCTGGCAGGCCCTGGAGTGGCTCATGCTGCAGATGGGCAGTGTCGGCCCGATGCTCGGCCAGACGCACCACTTCGTCGCCTTCAACCCCGGCAAGGCCCCTTACGCCGAGGAGCGCTACCTGAACGAGACCAAGCGCATCTACGGCGTCCTCGACAAGCGACTGGGAACGGAGGAATACCTGGCCGGGGAGTACAGCGTCGCCGATATCGCCACCTGGCCCTGGATCGCTCGCTACGAACGCCAGACCATGGACCTCAACGACTACCCCAACTTGATGCGCTGGTACGTGGCGGTCGCCGAACGGCCCGCCGTACAGCGCGGCTACGACGTGCCCAAGCGCGACGAAGCCGTGCCCCTGCCCTATGTCTAGGCGGCCGGCAATGTTGGCGGGCAAAAGGAGACCCCATGGCGCATACTGAGAAGGCGATCTTTGCGGGCGGCTGCTTCTGGTGCACCGAGGCCGTGTTCAAGCCGATGAAGGGCGTCACCGGAGTGGTCTCGGGCTATATCGGCGGCGAGTCAGCAAATCCGACCTATCACGCGGTTTGTTCCGGCACCACCGGCCACGCCGAGGCCGTGGAGATCAGCTTCGACCCGGACGTGGTCAGCTACGACACCCTGCTCGACGTGTTCTTCGCCACCCACGACCCCACCCAACTCAACCGCCAGGGGCACGACGTCGGCACGCAGTACCGCTCGGCCGTGTTCACCCTTTCGGACGATCAGCAGCAGGCCGCGCAAGACGCCATCACACGGGCAACCGACATCTGGTCGGGCGAGGTCGTCACCGAGGTCACGCCGGCGCCGACCTTCCACACCGGCGAGGACTATCACCAGGACTACTTCATCAACAATCCGCAGCAGCCCTACTGCCAGGCCGTCGTCGCCCCCAAGGTCGCCAAAGCCCGCCAGAAGTACGCCCACCTGCTGGGGTAAGCAAAAAACGAAAAGTCGCCCCACCCCTGCCCTGCTCCGCCGCGACTAAATCTTCAGAACAGTTGAGACTGGCTTCCCACGTTAAAACCGGGACATGCGTATTTTTGCCTTATGGGGGACGATGTCCTCGTCTATTCCGTTGGTCTCAAAGACCCACAGGCGTAATCGCCCGCTCTCCTCACGGGCGACGGCAAACGTAACTTCAAATTCAAAGCTCTTGAGTTCGACCTGCGGCGACTCATTGATAGCGTCTCGCAGAACAGCCTTGAGGGACCAAATTGCCTTGACCAACTCAAGCTGTTCGCCCGGGCTAACGGTGACCCTTCTTGGAGGAGCGAACGTAAAATGAATCTTGTGGTGTAGGCTTTGCGAAGCCGCCGCAACAATATTTCCGTCAACTATGGGCATTGTGGGCACGGAAATCTTAAGGCTACCTGTGGCACCTGCTTCGCTGACAACCGTCAACTCGAGATCTACCTCCTCAATGAGTAACCGAGGTCTGCCGGTGTCATCGCCCTGGGCATTGCGTATTTCCCAATTGATTTTCACCACTATCCTGCTGGCATCAAAATTGTCCGAGGCGCTCGACGCCGCGAACGAGAAGGTCGCCAACGTAAGAGTTAGTGGAACCGCAAGAAGCAGACGTGCGCCCCGCCGCATACCGCGCTTGACTCTCTCAATCGAGAGCATGTTGAAGCCGCTGAATATGGTCATTGCGTTACCTCCTAAAATTGAGATCCGATCCGCATCCGGACCAATCCCTCGCACTCCTGAATGCATGCGCGGATTCCCGCGGCGGGTTCGTTACGGAGCCAGCGCCATACACGGTTCAACCGGGCAAGGCGGCGAGCGACATGCCGTCGACCCCTTCCTCTGAGCCGCAGACACTCTCCGTTTTGAGCATGTTAGAGGGCCATGGCCGGTACGCCATTGACTCACATCAATGCAAACTTTGACTGCGTGTCTGCCGTCCGGATACGCATCCGGATTTTTCCATGGATCCGAGATTGGCGTGTGAAAACGAGAAAATCAGCCTGGTTGCAATGAAGCTGATCCGCTCCACCGAGCCACAAACCGTATCTGGGAGGGAGGCTAGGTGGGGGCGAACGCCGCCTTACTTACTCCGCCGCCACCGCGATCCCCGCCTGCTCGCAGGTATTGCCGACATCGGAAACCGTGGCCCGCTGCATATCGCGTTTCCAGCGCAGGTCGTCGTATCCCAATCCCCGGTGCAGGGTGCAGCGGTCATCCCACATCACCAGGTCATGCAGCCGCCAGCGATGAGGGTAGACGAATTGCCGCTGCGTCGTGTGGGCGATCAGCTGCGCGACCAAGGCTTCGCCTTCCGCTTCGGGCAGGCCGAGGACGCGAGTGATGTGTGAGGCGACGTAAAGAGCCTTGCGGCCCGACTCCGGCCCGGTCCGCACCATAACCTGGGGAACCGGCGGCAGGTTCTCCCGCTCGACGTCGGTGAACGTCGTGAATCCGGATTTGGCGCGCGAATGCAGGTACCAGTGTTCGGCGACCAGACCCTCCAGCCGCGCCTTCATGTCGTCAGGCAAGGTGTCGTAGGCCGCGCGCGCATCGGCAAACTCGGTGAGGCCGCCAACCGGCGGGATGGCGCGGGCATAAAGCAGCGACGTCAGCGCCGGCACCCGCTTGAACGAGCTGTCGGTATGCCACAGCAGGTTGGCCCGCTGCATGCCGAGGATACGGCTGTCCTTGGGCAGAAGTTCATCGTCGGCATCCAGATTAGAAACGTTGGCGAGCTCGACCCGCATGCGCTGAGGATCGCCCGCCCGGTAGGCCGAGATCGAGACTTCCAGTGGCCCGAAGTGCTCGGCGAACTCAAGGTGTTGATCCTGCGACAGGTGCTGGTCCGGAAAAATGAGGACGGCGTAGGTCCAGAACGCTTGCTTGATCTCAGCGAGATCGGTTGAGTCGAGCGGGCGCGACAGATCTACGTCTCCCACTTCCGCGACGAAGTCCGGCGTGACCGGATAAACCGTTAGGGCCATTGATCTATCCTATTTCTGCAACACTCGGGGCCTGAATTTGCGACAATGGGTAGGATTGCATCACGGGCCGCACTGACAATCAACTTCCAAGACGTTACCGGCAACCGCCAGGACGTTACAGACTCTTCGAGGAGGCCGGACATGGCCGCGACTAGCACACACCAATTCCCGCCTGGCACAGCCTACATCGAGGGCGCTTTCGTACCATTGTCAGTAGCCCGCCTGCCGATCCTCGACTGGGGGTTCCTACGCTCGGATGCGACCTACGATGTCGTGCACGTCTGGAAGGGTCGCTTCTTCCGCCTCGATGCCCACCTCGACCGGTTCTTCCGCAATGCCGAGCGCATGCATCTCGAGCTACCTGTCGGCCGTGATGAGCTATCGACGATATTGGCCGAATGCGTACACCGATCAGGCCTGGCGGATTCCTACGTCGAGGTGATCTGCACGCGGGGTATGTCTCCGACCTTCAGCCGTGATCCCCGCGACGCGATCAATCAACTAATCGCCTTCGCCATGCCGTTCGGCTGGATCGCCGACGAGAAACAGCGTGCCCGAGGGCTCCGGGCCCGGATCGCCCAGACCGTGACCCGGATTCCGCCGGATGCCGTCGATCCCACGGTGAAGAATTATCACTGGCTCGATCTCGTCATGGGCATGTATGAGGCCTACGCGCACGATGCCGAAACCGTCATCCTGTGCGACGAGGCGGGCAACGTCACCGAAGGACCCGGCTTCAACCTGTTTGCCGTGATCGACGGCCGCTTGAAGACGCCGTCCGCCGGCGTGCTCCAGGGAATCACCCGCAAAACCGTGATGGAACTCTGCAACGAGATAGATCTCGCCGTAGATCTGGTGGCCCTTCCGGCAGACCAGTTCAGGGCTGCGGATGAGGTTTTTGTGACGTCGACGGCCGGCGGTGTGATGCCCATCACCGTGATCGACGAGTCAGCGGTCGGCGACGGCAAGGTTGGAGAAATCAGCCGGCGGGTCTGCGACCTTTATTGGTCGAAGCACGACGACCCGGCCTGGAGCACCGCGGTCGATGAACTGCTTCTCACGTGACGGTGCCTGACTTACCCAATTGACGGCGCCGGTTCTGGCCTCTTGACGGTGCCGGACCTGGGTGAAGCCCTGCTCCGGCACCGACCGCCGTCATAACGACCTCAAGCGGATTTCCGCTGTTGTTCTTCCATGAGCGCCTCGAGGACGCCTTGCGGCTCCAGTAGCGTCTCGCCTGCCGGATCGGGATAATCACGGAGGGAATGGAATGGCAGCGGTGTCTCGTACTCGATCTTCAACAGACGTTCCCGATAGGCGTCCAAAAAGCCCTGACGCTGGGCATCGTCCACCCGGGGCACGGCCCATGCGACATTCGACTCCATCAACTCCAGACCCACGTACTGTAAGGTTCCAACCGTCACCGGAAACAGCAGTTGGTCGAGCGGTGCATACATGGCGCCCGTGGTGAAACGCTTGATCGGCCCGCCGGTCGTAATGGACAGCATGGCGCGGCGCCCCTGCAGGCGGCCGCTGTCAAAGCGTTCGCGCCGATGATAGGCCCAGCCGTAGGCGAACACCCGGTCGTACCAGCCCTTGAGCACCGCCGGAAGTCCGAACCACCACAGCGGAAACTGGAAGACCACGAGGTCGCACCAATAAAGCTTTTCCTGCTCGGCCGCGATATCGTCCGCAAAAGTCCCGGTCTGCGCCGCGTTCTCCTGTTCGCCCTGGATATTGAAAACGTCCGTGCCGACCGGTGATTTGACGTCGTGAAATCCGGGAACCGGATTGAAGCCCATGGCGTGCAGATCGGAGACCCGGACCTCGTGCCCGGCATCGAGCAACGCTTTCTGGGCGACACGATGCATCTCGCCGTTGAAGGACGCGGACTCCGGATGGGCGAGGACGAGAAAAACCTTCACGGCACAGACTCCTTATTGATGTGAGGTGGGCTGATGTGAGGTGGACGGACCCTAGGTATCGCGCCGCCGCAGGTCAACACGAGGCCGCTCGCCCACGCTCCGGTGCTTTGACGCCCATTTGCCGGTGCTGTAACTACCCTTCTACACGCCGCGCCGTATCCCGGCCGAATAGGGGACGCCTGCAGGCCCGGCGGACCACATTTCGAGGAACTCCATGGCACAACGCGAAGGTAGCGTCGAAACCGGATACGGCTGGGTGATCGTATTCGCCTCGCTTGCCATCCACGCCATCGGCCTCGGCTCTCCGATCGTGCTCTGGGTCGCGCTGAAGCCGATCGCCGCCGAATTCAACTGGCCGCGCTCTGTTCCCTCGCTCGCCTTCTCGATGATGATGATCGGTGCCGGTGCCGGCGGCATCATGATGGGCTGGTGGATGGACAAAAAGGGGGTCTTCCAGCCCGTGCTGTTCGGCGCCGTGATGATCGGGATCGGCGCGCTGGTCGCCAGTCAGTCCGAGGGGCGCTGGAGCCTGTACGTCGCCAACGGACTGCTCATCGGGTTGTTGGGCAAAGCCGCGATGATCACGCCGCTGGTCGCGAACGTGACGCACTGGTTCGACCGGCGGCGGGGACTGGCCGTCGCCATCATCGCCTCGGGACAGGGACTTGCCGGCACCATCTGGCCACCGCTCTTTCGCTATCTCAACGATGCCTATGGCTGGCGCGAGACCTATCTGATCTTTGGCATCATCGCCATCTGCGTCATGGTGCCGCTGGCCCTGTTGCTGCGCCCGAAAGCGCCGATCACACCGCCCGGACGGGGCCGGGATGGGCAAACCAGTGAAGGTCGCGTTCTCGATCTGCCGGCAAATGGGGTTCAGGCTCTCTTGGGCCTCGCGACCATCGGTTGCTGCACGGCCATGGCCATCCCGATCGTCCATCTCGTCAGTCACGCGACCGACCTCGGAATTGCACGGGCCCGCGCCGCCGAACTCTTGACGGTCTTGTTCGCCGCCGCCTTCGTCAGCCGCATCCTGTTCGGCATGGCGGCCGATCGCATCGGCGGGGTGCGCACCCTACTCATCGGCGCGGCCTGTCAGGCCGTCATGTTGGTGGCCTTCTCAGTGATCACCACTCTGCCCGGCATGTACGTCGCGGCATTCCTGTTCGGGCTCGGGTTCGCCGGCATCATGCCATGCTACCCCCTGATCATCCGGCTGCTCTTCCCCGCCCGCCAGGCCGGCTGGCGCATCGCCACCTCCTACATGTTCGCGTCGCTTGGCATGGCGATCGGGGGCTGGATGGGCGGCTACATCTTCGATCTCACCGGCACTTATGCCAACGCCTTCCTCGCCGCCTTTGGCTTCACAGTGATGAATATCTTCACGATCGGGTTCCTCTACCTCCGCCAGCACCGCCTCGGCCACAACCCTCTCCCGGCCTAAGCCTCCAGCGTATTGCGTCATTAAATGGTGTCCAATAAATGGTGTCTGACACCATTTATTCCGGGTTTAATTGTTTTGGATCAAAGAGATGTCGCCGCGGGCCTGATCTTCGTTGAATTGGACGATAAATTCCTGGAGTTCGGAATTACCAATCGCCTTCCGTAGCCCGGCGGTGAGCTGCTGGTAGTAAGTCAGGTTGTGGGCGGTCAGAAGCATCAAACCCAGAATCTCTTTGGCTTTGAACAGGTGATGAAGGTAGGCCCGCGAGTAAGACTGGCAGGCCGGGCAGGCGCAGGTCTCATCGAGTGGGCGCGGATCATCGACGTGGCGAGCGTTGCGCAGGTTCACGGCGCCGCGATGCGTGAACGCCTGGCCGGTGCGGCCGGACCGGGTCGGCAGGACGCAGTCGAACATGTCGATCCCGCGGACCACCGCGCCGACGATATCGTCGGGCTTACCGACACCCATCAGATACCGGGGCCGGTCTTCGGGCAGTCCGGGTGCCGTCGCCTCGACAATGCGGAACATCTCTTCCTGGCCTTCACCGACCGCGAGTCCGCCGATGGCATAGCCGTCGAAACCGATCTCGCGCAACGCGGCCACAGAGGCCGCGCGCAAATCTTCGTAAATCCCGCCCTGCACGATACCGAACAGACCACGGCCAATGGTCGGTGTGAACGCGGATTTGCATCGTGCTGCCCAGCGCATGGAAAGCTCCATGGACTCACGCGCCGTGTTCTCCTCAACCGGAAACGGCGTGCATTCGTCCAGCACCATCGTGATGTCGCTGCCGAGCAGCACCTGGATCTCGACGGCGAGCTCGGGGGTCAATTCGTGCTCGGCTCCATCGATGTGCGACCGGAACGTGACTCCGTCTTCCTTGATCGTTCGAAGTCCGGCGAGCGACATCACCTGATAGCCCCCGGAATCGGTGAGGATGGGACCGTCCCAGTTCATGAACGCATGCAGGCCGCCGAGCGCCGCGACTTGCTCAGCGCCGGGCCGGAGCATGAGGTGATAGGTATTGGCGAGGATGATCGCGGCCCCGGTTGCGACCACCTCTTCGGCCTTCATCGCCTTGACCGTGCCGGCCGTGCCCACGGGCATGAAGGCCGGCGTTGGAATTGCCCCATGGGCAGTCACAAGCTCGCCCACGCGCGCCGAGCCGTCCGTCGCAGCCACCGTGAAGTGTGTGCCTATGCCAATATATGGACCTGTCACCGCCGTCACGTCCGGCTTCCTTCTCCAGTAACGTCGCGGGTCAGCAGGCAGGCGTCACCATAGGAATAGAACCGATAGCCTGATTCCATCGCATGGGCGTAGGCGTCCAATATGCGCTCACGGCCCGAAAATGCGCAAACCAGCATGAACAGTGTCGATTTCGGCAGGTGGAAGTTCGTGATCAGGGCATCGACTGCCTTGAACCGGTAGCCGGGGGTGATGAAGAGATCGGTCCCCGCCGCAAACGGCGCGATCGTTCCGTCGTCCCGTGTCGCCGACTCCAGCAATCGGAGACTGGTCGTGCCGAGCGCCACTATCCGGGCGCCGGCAGTCTTTCGTTGATTGATGAAGGACGCCGTTGCAGCAGAGACCTCGCCCCACTCGGCTTCCATCTCGTGGGAGTCCGTGTCCGTCGCGACGACCGGGCGAAACGTGCCGGCACCGACGTGAAGGGTGACGCGGGCCAGCGAAATATCCCGCGCCTCCAGCCGGGCCATGAGATCATCGGTGACATGCAGGGATGCCGTGGGGGCCGCCACTGCGCCCGGACGCTGCGCGAATACCGTCTGATAGTCGTCCTTATCCCGGGCATCCGCCGGGCGGCCGAGATAGGGTGGAATGGGCATCTGTCCATGCGTTGCCAGTGCGGCCATCAAGTCATCGCGCGCGAGTGAAACCGCCAATCGGACTTCGCCGCCCTGCTCACGCCCGAGCACTTCGGCAGAGATGGCATCGCCAAATCGTAGCATATCGCCTTGGCGCAGGCGCTTGGCCGGCCGGGCCAACGCGGACCACTGGTGACGGCCACGATCATCCGCGACCTCTTTCAGCAACGTGACCTCGACTTTGGCCGTCCCCCGCTCGGCCTGCCGCACCCCGGCCAGCCGCCCGGGAATGACCCGCGTATCGTTCAGCACTACCACGTCACCCGGCATCAACAACTCGGGCAGGTCAAAGAAACGTTTGTCCTGAAAGCTCTCACCGACAACGAGGAGACGCGCGAAATCCCTTGGTTCGACCGGCCGCTGCGCGATCAGCTCATCTGGAAGTTCAAAATCAAATAGATCGACCCGCATGCGAGCGAGGTTTACTCTTCCACGTCCGCCGCAACCCGCATCGTGATGATCTTGTCGGGATCGTCGACGATGCCGTTTCCACCACCGCCCCGCTTGATCTTGTCGACATGCTCCATGCCGTCGACCACCAATCCCCAAACTGTGTACTGCCCGTTCAGGTGACTGGCACTCGTGAAGACGATGAAAAACTGGCTGTTGGCGCTGTTGGGATCGTTGGTCCGGGCCATCGACAATGTGCCCCGCATATGGGTTTCGTCGGAGAACTCCGCATCGAGATCAGGCTTTTCCGATCCTCCCGAGCCCGTACCTGTCGGATCACCGGACTGCGCCATGAAGCCGTCGATGACACGGTGGAACACGACACCGTCGTAGAATTTTTCCCGCGCCAGTTCCTTGATGCGATTGACATGGTTGGGTGCAAGGTCGGGTCGTAATTCGATAACAACCCTGCCATTTTCGAGTTCGAGATAAATCGTGTTTTCAAGGTCCGCGGCCATGGTGCTCTCCACTATCCATACACATGCCACGATGACCGATAGAAGCAGCCTGAGTAACATATGATTAGCTCTACAAATAATTGTTTTCATTGCGTAGTTATTAGGCGCTGTTATTTGATCTTCCAGCACGCGCAACCAAACGATCCGCCACGCCGGGTGAGACAAAACTTCTTATATCGCCGCCCAATAGCGCGATCTCCTTGACTAGGCTCGAGGCGATGAACTGATGGTTCTCTGACGCCATCAGGAACACGATCTCAATCTTGTCGTTCAGACGAGCGTTCATACCGACCATCTGAAACTCGAAATCGAAATCTGAAACTGCTCTTAACCCCCGGATGATGAAGTTCGCGCCTACGTCCTGGGCAAAGTGCATGAGGAGGTTGTCGAACACTCGCACTTCGAAAGTGGCGCCATTGAGATTGTCGAGCCTGGAAACCTCTTCATTGATCATTGCCATACGCTCTTCGAGCGTAAACATGGGGTGTTTGCTCGGATTTCCCGCCACGCCGATAACCAGGTGGTCGACCAGTCGCGTAGATCTTGCGATGAGATCCAGGTGGCCATTCGTGATGGGATCGAAGGTGCCTGGGTAAACACCAGTACGAGTCGTCGCCAAAGACTTATTCCTGCTCTTCCGTGTCGTCGGCCGGCTCAGTTATCTCGCCAGCCGCTTCGGAGGCGTCCGGCTCAGAGTCGGACGTCCCGGACTCAGTCTCATTCGCCAACTCCAACCCTTCGGCTTCACTATCGGCATCCTCGTCGTCTTCGGCCATCCCGTCTTCACTTCCGTTGATCGTGCTTTCCTCAAGCCGCGAAACGGAGACGACGCGTTCGTCCTCGGCCGTGTCGAATAACGTTACACCTTGGGTATTCCGACCCGCAATGCGAACGTCAATGACCGGTGTCCGAATGATCTGTCCCCCATCGGTGACCAGCATAATCTGGTCCTCCCGGGCGATTGGCCCTGACGCAACGACTCCGCCGTTACGCTCCGACGTGACAATATTGACGATACCCTTCCCGCCCCGGCGCGTGGTCCGGTATTCGTAGGCAGACGTGCGCTTGCCGTAGCCGTTCTCCGTGACCGACAGGATGAACTCTTCCCGCTCTTCGAGTTCCGCGAACCTGTCCTCGGTCAGCACCACCCCTTCCGAGCCGTTCTCGTCATCGGATTCGAATTCGGGTTCCGGTGTCGACGCGACTTCAGCTTCGACATCGGCTTCAGCATCTTCGCTTCTCCGCAGGGCATTGCTTTGACGGACATAAGCGCGAGCTTCCGACGGCGGGCTTTCGACATGCTGGAGGATCGACATCCCCATCACGTCGTCGCCTGCATCCAGCCTGATACCCCGCACCCCCGTAGAATCCCGACCCTTGAAGACGCGGACCTCAGTGACCTGGAAGCGGATGCACTTGCCGCCACGCGCAGTCAGCAGGACGTCATCGTCCTCATGACAAAGCCGCACACCGATGATTTGATCCCCTTCGTCCAGCTTCATGGCGATCTTGCCGTTGGCCTTGACGACCGCGAAGTCCGACAACGCGTTCCGCCGTACATTGCCCGTCGCGGTGGCGAACATGACGTGGAAGTTACGCCACTCCTCCTCGTCCTCAGGCAGGGGCATCAGCGTGTGGATGACTTCACCTTCAGCCAACGGCAGCAGGTTTTGCATCGGCTTGCCCCGGGCGTTGGGGGCCGCCAATGGCATGCGATAGGTCTTCATCTTGTAGACGCGGCCATGACTCGAGAAGAAGAGGACCGGCGTGTGCGTGTTGACGACGTAAACCTTAGCGACGAAGTCCTCCTCCCGCGTCGACATTCCGGCCCGGCCCTTGCCGCCGCGACGCTGCGGGCGATAGGTCGAGAGCGGCACGCGCTTGATGTAGCCGGTGTGTGACACCGTGACGACCATGTCTTCCCGCTGGATCAGGTCCTCGTCGTCCTGATTTTCGAAATTACCTTCCAGGATCTCGGTTCGACGCGGCGTGGCGAACTTTTCGCGCACCTCGACGAGTTCATCGCGCAGGATTCCAAGCATACGTGGCCGGCTGCGCAGGATATCGAGGAAGTCCTTGATCTTTTCAGCAATCTCCTTGAGCTCGTCACCGATCTTGTCCCGTTCGAGCGCGGTCAGACGCTGCAACCGAAGATCGAGGATCGCCCGCGCCTGGAATTCAGACAGACGATAGGTTCCGTCCTCCGCGACCACGCGACCAGGCTCGTCGATCAGCGTGACCAGTGAGCCAACATCACCCACGGGCCATGCCCGTTCCATCAAGCCCTCACGAGCGACGGCCGGGTCGGCGGATTTACGGATAATCACGATGATCTGGTCGATGTTGGCAACCGCAATCGCCAGGCCAACCAGCACCTGCGCCCGCTCGCGCGCCTTACCAAGGTTGTAGCGCGTGCGCCGAGTGATGACTTCTTCGCGGAAGTCGGTGAAGGCGAATATCAGGTCCTTGAGGCTGTGCAACAGCGGTTTCCCGCCATTCAACGCCAGCACGTTCATCCCGAAGTTGGTCTGCAGCTGGGTGTAGCGGAATAGCTGGTTGAGCACGATCTCGGCCATCGCGTCGCGCTTTATCTCGATGACGACCCGCACGCCATCCCGGTCCGATTCGTCACGCAGGTCGGAAATCCCCTCGATCCTTTTGTCCCGCGCCAACTCAGCGATGTGTTCCACCACCCGGGCTTTGTTAACTTGATAGGGAACTTCCGTAATGATGATCGCTTCGCGCTCTTTCGCGAGCACTTCGAAGTTGTGCTTCGCCCGCATGGTCACCGACCCACGCCCGGTGTGGTATGCCTGACGGGCCCCGGTAGTCCCCATAATGAGGCCGCCCGTGGGGAAATCGGGCGCCGGAACATAGGCCATCAGGTCGTCGACGGAGATACCCGGATCGTCCAGAAATGCCAGACACGCGTCGATGATCTCACCCAGATTGTGCGGCGGGATATTGGTCGCCATGCCAACGGCGATGCCGCCGGCGCCGTTGACTAAGAGATTGGGGAAGCGCGCCGGCAGGACGGACGGCTCATGGGTGGTATCGTCGTAGTTGGAGGTGAAATCGACGGTATCCTTGTCGATATCCTTGAGCAGTGCCTCGGCCGACTCGGCCATGCGGATTTCGGTGTAACGCATGGCCGCGGGTGGATCGCCGTCCATCGACCCGAAGTTGCCCTGGCCGTCGAGCAGCGGCAGGCGCATGGCAAAAGTTTGGGCCATACGGACCATGGCATCGTAGATCGCTTGATCGCCATGGGGGTGATACTTGCCCATGACATCGCCGACGATGCGCGCAGATTTCCGATATGGCTTGTCGTGGGTGACCCCTTGATCATGCATCCCGAAAAGGATGCGCCGGTGCACCGGCTTCAAGCCATCCCGTACATCTGGCAGCGCCCGCGACACGATGACGCTCATGGCGTAGTCGAGATAGGAGCGGCGCATCTCCTCCTCAATTGTCACCGGGGCGACGTCGGAGGCGGGCGGCTCGGGAGGTGGAATTTCGGTTTCAGTCACACAATTTCTAGTACGCCGCAACGGCGTTTATGAGAGGATGTCGCAGGAAACGGTCAAAACGCGACATATGGGGTAACGCTACCGCCAAGATATACCAGTTATTGTGGTTCACGGCAAATTAGCCGGGGCTTGAATCCGTATGTTTTTTTTGCCCGCCAAAAGGTCGGACCTTGCCCCCCGGTAATCCGATGGTTACACCATTTGTCACCGCCAATTTATCGGTCATTTACGACCATCGGGGTTGCGGCAACAAACCGAAGTTTCTTCCAACACTATCCCTCAAAAGGACCCAGGCATGAACACGATGAGCGGCGGCTCGATCTTTTTGAGCGTCCTGAAAGACGAAGGCGTCACGCATCTCTTCGGCAATCCCGGCACGACGGAACTCCCGATCATGCATGCGTTGAGCGAGCATCCCGACCTCGAATACGTCCTGGGACTTCAGGAAGCGGTGGTCGTCGCCATGGCCGACGGATTTGCCCGTGCCTCCGGTCAGCTGGCCGCGTGCAACGTGCATGTGGCGCCGGGTCTCGGAAATGCCATGGGGTCGATCTTCAATGCGAACTGGAGCGGCTCTCCGATCATCGTCAGCGCCGGTCAGCAGGAACAAGGTCACGGCCTGATGGAGCCGATGCTCTACGGCGAACTGGTGCCGATGGCCGCGCCTTGTGTCAAATGGGCCTTCGAAGTCACGCGGCCCGACGACCTGCCCCGCATCATTCGCCGGGCAGCCAAGATCGCTCTCACGCCGCCGATGGGTCCGGTGTTTCTATCCCTGCCCGGCGATATCCTGAATGCGCAGGTTGCCGCGGAGATCGGCAGCCGGACCCGCGTGGACACCGGCACAGTGCCCGCGCAAGGCACCCTTAGTGCCCTGGCCAATCGCCTGCTTTCCGCGGAACGGCCGCTCCTGGTCTGCGGGCAAGAAGTGGCAAGCGCCGACGCCATGACGGAAGCGGCGCGCGTTGCCGAACTCATCGGTGCCGCCGCGATGCAGCAATCCGTCCCGTCCGGAGCACACTATCTTTCCGAACACCGCACGTTCGTCGGTGGTTTGACCCGCGTGCAACAGCAGGTTCGCGACGTCCTGTCGAACTACGATCTGGTCGTCGCACTCGGCGGCGATGTCTTCCGGATGTCGGTTTACGCGCCTGTCGAGGCCGTGCCCGAGAACACGCGGCTCATCCATCTCGGCCAATTGGACTGGGAGATGGGTAAAAACTATCCGACCGAGATGGCTGTCCGGGCGGACATGAAGGCAACCCTGGGCGCCCTCGCCGATCACATTGAGGCAACCCGCACCGACGCACAGACTGCTGCCGCAGAGGAGCGCCTCACCGATATCGCATCCCGGAATTGGAGCACGAAGCGGGTCAAATTGCGGGAATCAATCTTATCCAAGAATGCGGGCCTATCCGGGGATGCGGACACTGGCATCGATCCGGAACGCCTCATGGTCGGGATTACCGACTCGCTGCCCGCCGGCGCCATCGTCGTCGAAGAGGCCCTGCTGAATTCGCGGCAGCTACCGAATTTACTTGCCTATCGGGGCCACAACGATTTCTTCGCACTCGACAGCGGCGGCATTGGCTTTGCCATCGCTGGTGCCGTGGGCATTTCGCTCGCCCATCCAACGCGTCAAGTGGTTGCCATCATCGGCGACGGCAGCGCCCTCTATAGCTTCCAGGCGCTGTGGACTGCAGCCAACAAGAATCTGCCGATCACCTATATCATCTGCAATAATTCGAGCTATCGCATCCTGAAGGAACGCCTGAAGGCGTTCCACGGCAACGAAAACTTCATTGGCATGGACATGCGCGACCCGACCATCGATTTCACGGCTCTGGCCCGTTCGTTCGGTGTCTGGGCCGAACGCGTGGAGAAAATCGAGGATCTCGCCGACGTGTTACGCGCGGCCTATCAGCGCGAAGGTCCCAAGCTCATCGATGTGAAGGTCACCGACGGATTCTAATCCTGTCCGCAGCGCTCCCGATTTTGGGGTCCCCGATTACGGAGTCTATCTCCTAGAACGGGATCTCGTCGTCGATATCGGCGCCGGCGACGGGTTGGCGCGCGGGCGCCGGTTCGTCCGTCGGCGCACCGTAGTCCGGCTCCCCGAAATCCTTGCTGCGGCCCCCATCCCCGCGTCCGTCCAACATCGTCAGCTCGCCGCGATAGGGTCTGAGCACGACCTCGGTGGTGTACTTCTCCACACCGTCCTGACCCGTCCATTTCCGGGTCTGAAGCTGTCCTTCGATATAGACTTTCGAGCCCTTGTGCAGGTACTGCTTAGCAATATCGCCAAGGGGTTGGCTGAAAATCACGACGCGGTGCCATTCGGTCTTTTCGCGCCGCTCGCCCGACTGGCGGTCTCGCCAGCTCTCACTGGTGGCGACCGAAAGATGGACGATCTGATCACCTGACTGGGTATTGCGCACCTCGGGGTCGCGCCCCAGATTGCCGATGAGTTGAACCTTATTCAGGCTCCCTGCCATATTCGTTTCTCCCAAAAATCCACGTTTGCAACCGAGGCGACCAGCGACGGCACTATACGCGCAAGCCGCCTGCAATGGCCACATGGTGGACGGTGGCCAAGCCGGCCGCCATCCGTCCAAATAGTATGGAAGGATCAGGGAGAGATTACACGTGTTGCGTGGCTCTCCACGCGGGGCTTATACGATCGCGAATCCGACAATGATCAGCGCAATAAGGCCGGTCGCCCAAATGCCCCCGCCAACGATCCAAGCGGATAGAAAATTACGCGTTCCCATGATTTTGAGCTCCTGAACGTCTAGTTCCAGGCACCTCGCCCGGTTTCAGTGGAAGTAGGCGCATTCCCACTAGAACGCCAATCACCGTCTGTCACGTGTGTGTGACTCGAATGTGAACTCGCAATGGTTGTATCTCGCGATGCAGGGCCGCATTTGGGGGCGGCCTCGCAATTTTGAGCAATAATCTTTCAAAAATCTGTCATAGACGAATAATTCGCAAACAAACCGGGATGTGACCCGCATCACTTGGGAAGTGCGCCGTCTCTACCCATATTCACATCAACGGATGAATTCGGGCCCGGGGGAGGTGGCCAAAGGGACATAGGGGCGGAAGATGCGTAGACGGCAACGACACCAGCAAGTACCGACACCGGGTTTTGGCCTCAACCAAATGATCGTGAGCGCCGCGCTGTTCAGCTGCGCGCTCTGGACGGTCTCGCTGTTCGCGCTGTACGTATTTTAGAAGCGAGCGCTGAGCCAGATCGATCAGCGCTGGTGGCTCAGGTTCGTGATTGCGTAGAGGAACGAATCCCGCCAGATGCCGCGCACATTCCTGTCGCGGCGCAGTATCCTTTCCCGCTGCATTCCCACACGCTCCATGAGGCGCCATGACGGCGCGTTATCAACGTGGGCGGTCGCCCAAATGCGATGAAGTCCCATGTCCGTAAAACCGTGGTGCAGCATTGCTTGCACGGCCTCTGTCATGAGACCACAGCCCTGATAGTCACTGTCGAGAGCAAATCCCAGGTCGCCTGAGCCGTTCTCCGCTTCGGACTCCCCGACTCTCACGCTGCCGACAATGTGTCCGACGTCCTTGAATTCGGTGGCGAAGGTGTAATTCGTGCCCAGTGGGCTCTCCTGCACGGCAATACGCACTTGCAGGAAGGCTGCGACGGACTCAGGTGTCTGCTCCACAATCGGTAGATAGCGATAGAATGCCGGCCTTGTGGCATAGCGCTGCATGTGGGGCAGGTCGTCCCGCTGGAACGGCCGCAGAATCAGGCGCTCTGTTTCGATAGTCTCAGTCATCGCACATTAACGATAACTCGAACACGTCCTCTACAATTTGCACCGCCGACCTAATTTTCGACGGCCGAAAGCAGGCTGATGAAAGCGCGGGCCGGAACGCGTAGTGTCAGGTCCATTTGTACAAGGCAATTCCCGAGTTTGAACTCGATACAATGCCATTGGAAGTGGCAATCTGCCGAGTAGAAATCTCTCAAGGATGGATGTTTGAAAAAGATCGAATATGACTGAGACCCCCGAACTCACCATCCGAGAAGCGACCTCGAATGATATTGAGGCGCTCGTCGAATTCCGCCACCTGCTGCAGACCTTCATGACGGAGCTCAATCCCAACCTGTTCGGATTGGGACTGGGCTGGGAGGGCAAGAAGCGCGAGCAGTACGCCACGGACCATCGGTGACCCGCAGAAGGATCTCATCGTGGCCTGCATGAACAGCGGTGCACCGGTCGGGATGGGGCTGGCGTCGATCGTTGCCCACCCGGACTTCCTGCCGCCCCAGTTCGGCTATGTCGATGATATCTGGGTGGCGCCGGACTCACGCAGAACCGGCGTCGGCAGCCGGATCGTCGACAGCCTGATGGCGTTCTTCGACGAAATGGGCGTCGACCACATCACTTTCAACTATGTTGTGGGCAACCCGGAGGCGGAACGATTCTGGCTGAAACGCGGCTTCGAGCCGGTGGTAGTCGCGGCGAACAAATCCCCCAGACCGGAAACGTAGACAGACGTCTACGGTGTCCGTGGATCAAGCGGCACGAGATCCTTGAGGCCTGAAAGATCCTCGAACACGGCCGCCGCCGACAACAACTCTGCCTCGTGTCCCATGGGCGCTACCATCTGCAATCCAACGGGTCGCCCATTGTCGGTAAATCCGGTCGGCACCGACATCGAGGGACAGGCCGTCAGGCTGATGGCGAAGGCCATGACCAGCCAGCCGAAATAATGCTCGAACTTCACGCCGTCGATTTCCTCGAGATAGCGCAATTTGTGATCGAAGGGCGGGGCCATGACGGCAGGACACAACAACAGGTCGTAAGTCTCGAAGAACATTGCGGCACGGTGATACAACGCGCCCCGGGCGCGCTCGGCGCGTGCGATCCTGTCAGCGTCGATCTTCAGTCCCTCCTCGATGTTCCACACGAGGTCGGGCTTGAATTTATCCCGATGCTCATCGAGAAAATGGGCCCGGTCGCTGGAGAAATAGACGGCGCGGACGACTTCAAAGATCTCCACCGCGTCATGAAGATCGATGCAGTCCTCCTCGACCACCACGCCAGCGTCGGCGAAGCGCTGTGCCCCCTCGGTACACAGGCGCCGCACTTCCGGGTCGACAGGGCCGATGCCGAGGTCGGAGCTGAAGGCGACCCGCTTGGGCCGTGTCGGCGCGTTGACTGCTTGCCGATACGGGATGGCGGGTGCGGAGCGGGTCAGTGGATCGCGTTGATCGAGTCCCGCCATGGCATCGAGCATCTGCGCCACGTCTGCCACGTTCCGCGCCATCGGACCGTTCATCGCGAGTGTATTGAAAGGCAGCCGGAGGGGACCGTGCGGTACCACCCCGGGGCCTGGCCGCAACCCGACGGTAGACGTGAAGCTTGTCGGAATTCGGATGGAACCTCCGTGGTCGCTACCCGTCGCGAGCCAGACCTGCCCCGCGGCCAGCGCGGCAGCGGAGCCGCCGGAGGAGCCACCGGGGGTGAGCGTCGTATTCCAGGGGTTTGTGGTCGTCCCGAACACCTCATTGAATGTCTGTGAGCCGGCGCCAAATTCCGGCGTGTTGGATTTGGCCACTACCAGGGCACCGTTCGTCTCAAGCCGCTCCACCATATAGTCCGAGCGCTCCGGCACGTGTTCGGCAAAGGCCATCGACCCGTAGGTCGTGCGCACGCCCTCAACGTCGCTGAGATCTTTCACCGCGATCGGCAGTCCGTGGAGATATCCCGGCTGATCGGCTCTGAGTGGATTCTTGGGAAGCCGCTCGGCGTGTGCCCGTGCACGATCGAAACAGAGCGTCGGAAGCGCGTTGAGCACACCATCCGTTACGGCGATCCTCGCCTCGGCGGCGTCGAGCAGGTCGATTGGCGATATTTCGCCGCGGGCGAGGAGATCGACAACGGTGCAGGCCGAGAGACGGGTGAGATCGTCGGTGCTCATGATCGCTGACATTCTAGGCACCAGATTGTCAGGTGTCGATTCAGAGTCGCCTCCTGCCACCGCCATCCCATATGATGGATATAATCCATCCGACGTGCTTTCATACATGCAAAAATTGATCAGCATTCGCGGCGCCCGAGAGCACAATCTCAAGGGTGTCGACCTCGATATCCCGCGGGACCAGCTGGTGGTAATCACCGGTTTGTCCGGGTCCGGCAAGTCGTCCTTGGCCTTCGACACGATCTATGCCGAGGGCCAACGGCGCTACGTCGAGAGTTTGTCTTCCTATGCGCGTCAATTCCTGGAATTGATGCAGAAACCAGACGTCGAGCTCATCGAGGGGCTGTCGCCGGCGATCTCGATCGAGCAAAAGACGACCTCGCGCAACCCCCGCTCCACAGTCGGCACCGTCACTGAGATCTACGACTACCTGCGCCTCCTGTACGCCCGCGTCGGCATCCCCTATTCCCCCGCCACCGGCCTGCCGATCGAAAGCCAGACCGTCAGCCAGATGGTCGACCGGATGCAGGAAATGCCGGAGGACACCCGACTCTATGTACTGGCGCCCATTGCCCGCGGCCGCAAGGGCGAATACCGGAAGGAATTCGCGGACCTGCTCAAACGCGGCTTCCAGCGCGTCAAGGTCGACGGTGAGCACTACGAAATCGAAGAAGTTCCCGTTCTCAAGAAGAACCTGA